>Ga0265798_10008170_pt1 | contig 13398 bp, 14 predicted proteins | sample P3T30metagenome_FD_192430 | JGI IMG/M metagenome (GOLD analysis project Ga0265798, IMG submission 192430) | Plant litter microbial communities from East Loma Ridge, Irvine, California - P3 T30 | ecosystem: Environmental > Terrestrial > Plant litter > Unclassified | place: USA: California...
ACCTCGTCACATTTGACAAAATGGCAGACACATCCAGCAAAGACGACAAACCACTGTTCTTCTGGCGTGAGTTCGAGGAGCCTTGGGGCTTCATGTCTCAATGGTACGACAGTCCATTTGAAGTCGATGGCGTCATGTACGCGAGCACCGAAATGTGGATGATGATTCAAAAGGCCAAACTGTTTGGCGATGAGGTGTGTTAATTTCGATGAACGAGTTCCTACTGGTACGACACAAAAACTTGGCTGACTTCTGACCCATACAGGAAACCGCAGAGCAGATGATGAAGACCACCGTGCCTTCAGAGCACCAGGCGCTCGGCAGAAAGGCGAAGGGATTTAATCGCGCGGTCTGGGATCAACGTGAGTGGTAGATTCGTGTCTCAATGGTGATGGCGGACACTTTGCTGACTGCGTTGGTAGACAAGAGCCGGATCGTGGAAGAGGGCAATTATCACAAGTTTACGAAGTCCAAGGAAAGCAAGCATTTTACTAAGATGCTGCTCGACACTGGTGATCGGGAGCTCGTCGAAGTAAGCATTACCGGATGCCATAAGAAGTCGAATGTCTGCTAATTCGTGCTGCAGGCCTCGCCGACTGACCGCATCTGGGGCGTTGGGTTCGGTGCGGCAGACGCATTGGAACATCGAAGCGATTGGGGCGAAAACAGATTGGGCAAGGCGATTTCCAGAGTCAGAGATAGGCTGAGAGAAGAGGAAGGAAAGTAAAAGTCGTGTTCAGAGACAGGCTAGATGCGAAAAGCTTTTGCGCGGGATCAAGTAGCCTCGCGCTTCGTTACGCCATACTCCTCGCTGCTGTGCAATCACAAATGACTCTTCTCATTCCCGCTGTAATACCACCGTGAGTGCCATGAAGGCAAGCATAGCCGTCTTCAGCCACGGGTATTCGCTCAGCAGAATGGTCACGTAGCCTACGAATGGCACGTAACCCAGCACGCTGCCAACGACATCCTTCTCGCGGTTGAGGAAGTTCTGGCCGCGAGCGTAAAGTTCGGTGTCGTCTGCTGCGTTGTTGTCTCCCTTGGTCAGAAGCTGCAACGGAGCGCTCCTACAGAGTAACATATGATCAGCAAGCTGCCCTCGTGTCCACATCCAAATCACTCGGAATGTCAAGTACTCACCCTCCACCATATTTGCGAATCACCCTGTGGACAATCGGGATATCCTTTCCTCGCACATTGTACACCACGACTTCTCCGACTTGTGTTTCTAATCCCCTGTTCCATAAGAACAGCAGGTCTCCGCGCTGGAACGCCGGTTCCATGCTACCAGAAAGTACCACGACAATCGGCGAAGAAGAATCGGTCGCTACTGAGAGGCCCTTCCATAGCATGAAGGCTGTCGAGAGGACTAGGGCGAAGTTGAGAACCTGTGCAGCGAGCTGCCGGGGCTGGAGGCCGGCGATTGCGCCGAGCATTGTGGTGTTTTGGTTGTGTTTTTTTGGCCGGAATCGATTGAGTGGTTGAGTCGGTGTCGAGGAGGTCCTAAGGTATGCTTGTCCGGTGTCGATCTTGTGGTATTCAATTTCGTGGTTAGAAAACTGCTACAGCGCTCTCCTTGTCTTCTGCGTGGTCGTTCACATGCAAGCTTCTGGCTGGACAGCTGTTTGGATTGGAGCTTGCAGTGTCAAGACCCTAACCCTGTTAACCCCAAAAGATAAATGCCTTGAAAGAATGGCTTGAACGATACTCGGAATGATCATTGGAATAGACGACATTGTCATCAGCTATCGAACAAAAGGTATTGCTGCTCGTCCACTGATAGTTTTGGTACCAATTCTTGCCTTGGAAGTGCGATCTCGTGATGTTGTTGGTCAAATCGGATTCGAGAAGACGAAGAACGCTTCTCTCTAGTGTACATGTGTGCGTTCTACAGCTACTGTATGCAACAAGGCAGATATTTGAAAGGTGGTCTCGTGAGATCATCTCATTTGATCGATCACTATTCATCAGTCGTATAGTACTTGATAGTGACCATCAGGAACGAAGTAATTCAACGAATGGTATTGTATTGAGACATTCATGGAATATGTCCTCAGCAAGCTACTACTGATACCTAGGTAGTCAAATTGGCTACAATGTCTTGCCATGGCACCAGTGAGATAGCCCAGTACGATGCACATGTAACATATCGTGACAGGGGACATCAGAGATATAGCATCCGTTCACATGTTCAAATGTGTATTATTCAATGAAATGATTGTCGAAGTGAGGAAATCAGACGACAACAAGAACAAGAAGCACATGCAAGGCTGCCTGCAGTGGGCCGCTGCGTTTAAAGTTCAGGCTCGGGAGAAGACCGGCGTCGCCGCAAGGTCGAGAATGGCTCTCTGGCTGGCACCACCTACCTCACAGCACCACCACCCAATAACACGTGCCGCACCCTTTCCACCTCCGCCCATTAACAACCCTCCCATCACCCACAACACCTCACCTCCAATGTGCGCGCCGTATCGATGAACGGCCGCCCTCATCCTCCCTCCCAGGACCCCTCCTTCAACAGCACCGTCAACTCCTCGTCGACCACCCGCAACACAAGAGCCCACCAACCGCCCTGGCAAGCTACCTCTGCCACCCGTCAGTTCACCCGCCGAGGCCTGACTCCCATTTCGACCGCACCCTCAGGACTGCCCTCGAGTGCCACAAGCAGTCCGTCCCGCGCGGCCTTTTCGCCAACTCGCCTAGACTCAATCCAGTCAGCATCCATTGCCAATCGTCAGGTCGCCAGTCGACAATCCTCGGGCTCCTCCACCCATTCATTCGGTGGCATTTCAGCAACGAGCCAGCACAACAATTACGCGTCGGCGCCCTCACAGTCCGGTCCGCGCACGCGAACTGTCGCTTCCAGCAGCAGCCCACGTGTGACTTCACCCATACCTGGCGTGTCAGCTCTCTCGCAATCCGGCAGCGGTATATCTAGGCTCGCCCGTCACTCTCCATCAATCTCACTGGCAGGCTCACCCGTGTCAGCCTCTGGACCCTACAGCGCTAGCGGTTCATCTGGACAGCTCACAAGCTTGGTCGTCACCCAGCTCAATATTTTATTGAGCACTATCAAAGACGACGGAGACAGCGCGAAGTGGCAAGCACAGGTCAACAAGATTCAGAGACTAGTCGAGGACAACGGCATGGAGGTGTTTCCACAATATTTCAGGCGTTTGTTGCAGAACAATGCATCCGCCATCTTTCCAAGCAGCGGTAGGCAGTCGACAGAGACCGCCACCGCTGGCAACTACCAACTGTTGGTACAAGAGATGCACAAGATTTCACTTGAGGCCCAGCAAGCGACACAGATCGCAGAGGCATTGGACACCAGCGAGAGCGAGCTCTTCCGAGATTTCGACCTCTATGCGCTCATGGATCACTTTAGATTAGATCCAGTCGCAAGGGTCACGCTCGCGCTCGCTTGCAGAAAGGTCTCAAAAGCGGACCTCAGATCGAAGGGTAAGACAATTTTCCCCGAGTCTCCTATTCAGCGAATACACACTGACATGCCATTTCAACCACAGCCGATGCGATATTTAACAGCAATCTCTCGAACTTCCTACAGGTCCTCGCGCTCAAACAAGGTGCTGCGTCGCAAATGAATGTCTCCGACGAAGTGATTGCATCAATCATCGAGCGCATTATTCAGGACCCACCCAGAAACTGGGGTGAAGAGCAGCGGGAAAACCTCAAGTTTGCGACGCTGGGGAGGTACAGTGAGCTCAAGCAGAGACCGCCTCCCATAGTACAATCCATCATCACTCTCATGGACATGCTGGATTCGCAGGATGGCCGACTGGCTCGACACGTGCAGCGCGCTGGACCAAGGTGCACAGCAAGTCTGGATGCATGCAAAGAAGTGCTTGCCGGCGTAGCGCTGCAAGACATCGCTTACCGACCAATCGCCATGACACTACTGCTCATGGCAATCGCTGAGAACGGAAAGGCCTACGACGCAGGAGTCTTTGTGCAAGCCCTCAGACAACACCGCGCTGGAGCTAAGATTGACTGGGCGGATGTCGTTCAAGGATTCGACATACCCAAGTTGACTGTGACGAAGACTCAGTTCCTGGTTCTTTTCAACGCACTCCTGCCACTTGCGCGCGATTACTCCAACTTCGACATCCAAAATCTCTGGGGAGGCACCTGGAACGTTCCGGAAACCCAGCTCAGCTTCGTGGTCGCTTTCCTGTCAACAACACCTGAAGAACTCGACGTGTCACAGATTCCGAACCTGCGCCGGGCTTTCTTGCTCGAAAACTTCGCAGACAGCTCAGACAGCGTGAGGGCGTTCGCGGAGAGCGCAGTTAGACATCCCTTGGTCTCCATGGATGCTACGGAAGCGCTCTTCACAATGATCTTCCAGTCACAGGAGACTTACAACGGCGCTCAAATGCTTGGAATCCCAGAGACTCTGATCAACCCAAACATGACAGTTTTCGTGTGTGCCGCTGCTGCGGTACCAAAACCTTGGGGAGCCTTGCAGGATCAAGCGCTGAAGCAGCTTTTCTTCCCATTCTTGTTGAAGCAGCACGACAACTACGACTTTGTCATGCACTCTCTGTGGCGCAACGACAAGGTCTGGGTCGCCGGTAGGATGGTGGAATTTTACCAGCAGGAGAACATGCTGATCGGCATCATATACGAGCACGCATTGGAGCATGGCTGGCTGGATGCTTTACTCACCATTCAAAGCAGTTTCGTCCTCGAGCTTGCGGCATATGCGCATAGTAAGGGCACCTGCGATCTCGATGACTTTGCGCAGCAGCATGTCAGTGCTATGGGCATTCAGCCATTTGCGCGAGCCATTGTGGATTTCGTTCGAAGCAAAATCGAGGGCGAAGCAACTGTGCAGCGTGAACGCGTACAACCCGCAAGCCCACAGCTGCAACTCAAGACAGCTCACAAGCTACTCATGATGATCAACGATGCGGTTCCGGAAGACGACTTCGTTCCCCTACTCAGGCAAGCCCTACAGGTCTACCCTCGCCTCGTCAACTATGCAGAGGACGACAGGCGGGACATGATCATTGCCGCCAATAGTGAGCGCGGCAACAGCCTGCCGGAAGAGGCTGGATCTCAGATGGAGGAGCAATACAAGAGGATGTACGGTGGCGATGTTGACGCAAACGATGTGATCGATCAGCTCAAACAGTTGAAGACATCAGACAATCCCGCCGACCAGGACCTCTTCGCCAGCATGATCCACGGACTTTTCGACGAGTACAATTGCTTTGGAGAGTATCCAAACGAGGCCCTCGCTACGACAGCTGTGCTCTTCGGAGGCCTGATCAAGTATGAAGTTCTCTTTGGCTTTAGTATGCAAGTCGCCCTCTACATGGTTTTCGAAGCAGTCTCGATCTACGGCTCCGACGATTCCATGTGGAAATTCGGCATGCAGGCAATGTTGCACTTCACAGATCGCTTGAAAGACTGGCCTCAGCTCGCCGAACGCATTCTGCACATCCCAAATCTCCGTGGTACCCAAGTCGTGCCCGCTGCCGAGAAGGTGCTGGCTGAGCTGCGTCAAGACAATGTCAGTTTGAACGGCGACGGAGCCAACGGAATGACGAATGGAATCATCGACGAGGAGTTCCCTGTTGACTCTCCGACACCGCCTTTCTCCAGCATCAACGTCGATGCGCCCCTTCGTCCTGACATCTATGAGACTCCTGATGAAGAGGTCTCCGACAAGGTCATTTTCGTGCTCAATAACATGTCTAAGAGAAACCTTGACGAAAAGTTCAAAGACCTCCAGAGTGCGCTCGAGGACAGGCATCACCAATGGTTTGCTCACTACCTGGTTGAAGAGCTCGCCAAATCCCAGCCAAACTACCAGACGATGTACCTGCAGCTTCTTGACAACTTTGACCAGAAGTACCTATGGGCTGAAGTCCTCCGCGAGACTTACATCAGTTGCGCCAAGATGCTCAACGCCCAGAGTACCATGGATTCTCCACAGGAACGTACCAGCCTCAAGAACCTAGCTGGATGGCTCGGATCTCTCACACTCGCGCGCAACAAGCCGATTTTGCACCGGAACCTGTCTTTCAAGGATCTCCTTCTTGAAGCGAACGACACCCAGAGATTGATCATTGCCATTCCGTTCACCTGCAAGGTTCTCGTTCACGCCGCAAAGTCCAAGATCTTCCAGCCGCCGAACCCCTGGCTAATGGAACTCCTCGGATTTCTGGCAGAGCTTTACCACTTCATGGAGCTGAAGCTCAACCAGAAGTTTGAGATCGAGGTTCTTTGCAAGGAGCTTAATGTTGACGTCAACAAGCTTGAGCCTCTCGACGTTATCCGTTCCAGGCCGATGCTGCACGACAACAGCATGCTCCAATACATTCCCGAGGGGGGTCCAGACGGCTTTGGTGACGTTCACCTCATGGGTCTGTCCAAGCGGGCTGCAAGCGAGCGCTTCACTCCTGAGGCGGTCATCCAAGCTCTTCCTGACCTGGGCAACATGCTGCAGATTCCGACAGCTGTTGGCAACGTCACTCAACCCCAGCTCCGCAGCATCTTTGTCCAGGCCGCTCAACAGGCGATTTACGAGATTATTGCCCCTGTAGTCGAGCGATCCGTTACCATTGCAGCCATCTCGACTGCAGAGCTCATCCAGAAGGACTTTGCCGCCGAGAGCGATGTCGAGAAGATGAGGAATGGCGCGCACACCATGGTGAAGAGCCTCTCAGGCAGCCTCGCTCTGGTCACTTGCAAGGAGCCTTTGAGGATGAGCATCATGAACAACATCCGCATCCTTGCTTCCAACAACTTGCCCGGGCAGTTGCCCGAGGGTCAAATTTTGATGTTTGTCAACGACAACATCGACACGGTCTGTAGTCTTGTCGAACAGGCCGCTGAGGAGCACTCGCTGTCCGAGTCTGACGCTCAATTGGCGCAGGCTGTCGAACAGCGCAAGCAGCACAACGAGCAGCGTCCCAACGAGCCGTTTAACAACCCCTCGCTGACCAGATGGTCTCAATTGATTCCTGCGCCTTTCAGTCAGGAGCTAGGAGGTCTCAACAGACAGCAGCTGGCTCTTTACGAGAACTTTGGTCGTCAAGCCCGCCTTGCACCATCGTCGCAGGCTACCCCGGGCATCGCTGATGCCACTCGTCAAATCGGCGATGTACTCAACGACAACTACTTGCCGAGCTTGCCCACTCCAGCTGAGGTACCCGCCATGCCGCGAGCTACTCCTCAGCAGCAACGCATGCAAATGCAGGTTCCCGGTGGCCAGCAAGTTAACGGCTTTGCAGAGGCCCAGAACATCGGCCAGACAATTCGCAGCCTCCTCGAGAACCTTCAAATCGCCTGCAGAGAGGCAACTGAAGATCACATCTCGGAGATCGCCGACACTAGCGCTGTACGTCGCATATTCGAGGAACTGATCGCTCTTATCGATGGTGCAGTCCAGAGAGAACAGCTTGCGCTTGCTGCCGGCCAAGAAACGCTCATGCGTGTGTACACCGAATCGCAGAAGCGCCTGGAAATCGAAGTCCTTGTCCGCCTGCTCTGGTCGCTGTGCAAGATCAGTAACAATGCACTTCGCGGAGTGACCTCTTTCCTGGCTACACTCGAGGACGACAAGGTCTTCAACACTCCTGTCACCGTCGCAATGATGACCGAACATCTCATGGATGTCGAACAGATCGACATGCTTGCAGCCAAGGCCATGCGTCAGCGCAGAGGAGTCGCGTTGCCATTCCTGAACGATCTCATTGTGGAAGTCGTCCTGGGCGACAGCCCCGTCAACGCTTTCCGATCCGACTTCACGCAGTGCTACGAAGCTCTTAGCCAGTGGCTGGCAGAAGAGCCCGACAACGACCTGGGTCGTCAAATCATCGCAAAGCTGCAATTCCCCACTGACCAGACCAATGGAATGCCCAGCCCGCCTGGATCGGAGAAGCAGGACCAGTTCGAGTACATTTTCGAGGAGTGGATCCACTTACAGCGAAAGCACGCTCCAGAGAGAGCTCAAGTTGCGTTCGTGCAGCAGCTTCACCAGAAGCACATCCTTGGTGGTGTGGACGAGGCCTCGCAATTCTTCCGCTCCTGCCTCGACATGTCTATCCTTGCATTCGAACGCGCTTCTTCGATGCCTTTCGCCAGCATTGACAACTCTCACATCCAGACCGACGCCTTTGCCCGTCTGATCGCTGTCATGGTCGCATACCAGAGCCCCTACCCTGGCGGGCACGCAGCTCCGGCCAAGTTCTTCAACGCCATCATGCGTTTGATATTGCTGGTGTTCCACGACCATTACTACAAGCAGGCCGAGCGATTCCAGAGCCGTGTCTACTTCCGTCTGTTCTCGTCACTGTTGTGCGAGATGCACGACATGAGGGAGCAACTCGGCGAGGAGGTCCACAAGGAGATTCTGCAGACCTTCGGCACCGCCTTCGACTCGATCCAGCCTAGCATCTTCGAAGGATTCGCTTTCGGATGGCTCACCCTGATCACTCACAGGCTGTTCTTGCCGGCAATGCTCCAACCTCTCGGCCGGACCACTGGCGGATGGGACATGCTCCTGCGCTTGTTTGGTGCGCTGTTCAAGTTCTTCACTCTGGCATCTGCCGAAGGCGAGGGCAGCGGTACGCTCAGAGAGTTCTACCCTGGCATTTGCAGGCTGATGTTGATGCTGCACCGCGACTATCCCGAGTTCCTGATCGAGAACCACGCGGTGTTGAACGCCATGGTTCCCGAGCGCATCTCGCAGCTGCACAACCTTATCAATAGCGCTGCTACGCATGCAGTAGCTGCCGAGCAGCCCGACCCGTTTGAACGAGGCCTGAAGATCAATAGACTTGACCAGGTCAGGCAGGCACCGCCGGTCCACACCGACCACGAAAAGGTGCTGCGAGAGGCTAACATCCTTCAATCTGTGCAAAAGGCACTCGGCGGATCTCTTGACGAGACCTCTGCCGTCCTTAGTGCTTTCACCAAAGACAATGACCAGGTCGACACTCTCCTCGTCAACGTGCTGATTCTCCACGTCGGTGTCAGCGCAACGTCGACCTCCACCGTCTTCTCGGCAGCAGCAACACCTGCAAAGTTCCTCGAACGCCTACTTGCCGAGGCCCGCCCTGAAGTGCGATTCCACCTCCTGTGCGCTTTGACTAATCAGCTGCGCTACGTCAACGGCCACACCCAGTACTTCTCCACCGCTTTGGTGCACCTCTTCTCCGTCCAATCGGATGAGATCCGTCAGTCGTTGATGAACGTCTTCGTCAACAGACTCAGCATGGCACGCCCGCACCCGTGGGGTCTTTTGATCACCATGCTGGAGCTGATTAAGAACCCGGCTTACGACATCTGGAACTTCTCGTGGATCAAGGCCCATCCGCAGGTGGAGAACATGCTCATGACCTTGGTGCAGCACCAGGAGCGCATGCCGCACAACAGCCCGTTGCGCTCATCGGCGTAGGGCGCTTTGAGTCCCAGCAGAAAGGCAAAGGCCTCTTTGGTCGCCGACCGCATAGCGGCCAGGACTTGACTGAGCGCTTCTCGACAACCTTCACTGCTTACTTCACGCATGCCGAGCAGGTTGGGCAACGAATCGAAGACGCTTTCACGATTTGATTCATGTTATTATTTGACAAGAAATGCTAGTTTTGGGGAGTTTGAACAAACGAAAGCATGTGGCGAAATTGGGGGCTTGGGAGAATGGTTGAACTCGAACCTAAAAGTCACTGCGACGGCGTCTGATCCTTCCTCGGCGGCATTTGGAAGGTATTTCGAAGTCGCCTTGCTTACGTTGAAGCCTTTGTATGATGGTGGGCGAGAGCATTTGGGCGGCGTTGGAGCCTTTCTACTTCTTTTATTTTGGGTTGGTTGATTGATTGATTGATTGGTTGTTTTTTCTCGGGTAGCGTGTAGTATGTAGCATAGTGCATAATCCGAGTAATGCTTCTTCTTGTTTGATACTTTGTCGATCTCGCCTCGGTGTCATTCCTCGTGTCCGTTTGTTGCATTCTCTCCCTACTGTGCTGAATACGAAGTTCTGGTGCGGTACTCTACCATCTATTCTTCAGTCCCTGGCCCTTACCAAAGAAATGCTAATAGGTAGACACCAACAGAGGTCCGAAAACGACACAGAGAGCCAACGACGTCCCGCCCTGCCCGTCTGGCATCAGCTTTACCAATATTATAGCGTTCAATGGCTGGAGGCTTTTTGGTCAGCGCATTGGTCAAGGTCTTGAAGGTCGTCGAAAGCACAGAAATACTGCTTACCTTTCTCGAGTCGCCTGTCCGCCCTAGAGATCGAGACTACAAAGGTCAGATGGGAATCTGACTGGCCGTTCTCGTAACGCGGAAAATATATGTGCAGTGCCTGTAGTGTCAATCTTTCTTCTTCACTCTCTCCCTACGACCGCAAATCAATCCACATACGTGCAACATGAGCGCCATACCGTAAGCACTTCTCTGATCTTCAAACCAATACACGCGAATCTCCCATCTCTAACAAGCTCTAGGTATAGCGCGCCCCCAAACGACTCGATTGCGACACCTTCCATAGCCGTCACGCTCGCTATCAACCCTCCCGCTTTTGCACTGGGTACGGATGTCGAGCTGTCAGTCACGGCAGTCTCTAATGCCACCTTCCTAATCACCATCTTCACATAGCCGACCGTCTTCAACCTCGAGCTTGCGCTACAGCGTGGAAATTTTGTGGGAGTCGACCGAGACACGGGCATGAAACTCCCGATGCACGACTACCAAGTAAAACGAGTAGGCTACAACCACACGCTGGGAGGTCTAGATGACGAGTACCACGTCACGCTGGAACCCGGCCGGCCGTTCAGGTTCAACTCATCGTTCTACCCGTCGCACGGGTCTCGGTTTGTTGAAGACCCGGCCTCTGCTTCCGACATCCCGGAAGGGCAAGCCTACCTCCTGCCTGGCCATCGGTACCTTCTTGACATTCGGAAGGATTACTATGATGCTGACGTGTGGTGGAAGAAAGGGAGGAAGGAGGATGTCCTGGATCTCCCCGGGCAAGACCGAGGCGGGTATTGGCCAAGTGGAGAGCCTATTGTCTTGAGCCTCGATGAGCCGGTCGAGTTCAAGGTCCTGCCGCTGGACTACTAGACAAAGGCCTAGTAGATCGAATCGGATGTGGATTGCGAAGACAAGCTGCAAGTGGGAGAGGAATCTGGGACCGGAAGAAAAGACTGCATGTGAATCTGAATCCTTGTTCAGACTTGTGTTGCCGCAGCCGACTCGATGGTCGCCATGCCTCCTGGTAAGCCTTCTGTCGGTTTCACGGAGGGCCTTGTGGAGGAGTCGTCGACTTGGTCCAATGGCTATGAAAAGGCTCTTCTGAAGGGTTTGTTACGTTGTGTTCAAAGTGCAGCTTACGGCATCAAGTGGATTCGTGTGACCGCGGAGACAGGTATGGGAGGTGCTTCAGGGGGATGCAAGACGAATTGCATCTCTGGTGTCGACCAAGGGACCGGCTGGAAATGCTCTCGACCGTTAAAGACGTTTGATGGCTCGGATGTGAACGGAAAGCTTGCTGTGAAGTCCAATGACAGGTGATGCGTGAGGGACCCTTGGCCGCGGCGTCGTGTGCTTTCGCCACCCGGCTGACATGTCTCACTTCCTTTTCAAGTCTGTTTGGTCCATTGTTTAGCCACCATAAGACCACAAGAAAAGCAGGACGGAGATGCACTCATGATGATGGCAAAGACAGCATCAGCTGCAACTGAGAAAGATGTTGTACGAGAAAGAAGACATAGACGGAGTCCGTGCCGGCCTGGGAGCTGAAACTTGGCAAATAAACAAAGCACCACTGTTATGACGCGGTACGAGGTTCTAGGTTCCAGTACACGTAGGTAGGTAGACATGTACTTCAAGGTAATCAACTGTTTCTTCATCCAATTGTCACTTCTCGCAACACACTCCACACCATCAATTAAATCATGCCACTATCAGAAGGCGACGAACTGACCGGCGAGCACGGCAAGACCTACCTGGCGGTCTCCCCACTTGGTCAGGACAATGTCTGGACCGCGGTCGAGACTGGCAATTCAAAAGTTGTTGTCGTCAAAGAGCCCGACGCTCAGGATGCATCAAGAGGCTACCCAGCCTTTCAAAACGAGATGGTCATGCACGAACTGCTCAAGGACTCATCAGGCATCCGCCAGCAGGTCGACCGGATCCCATCGACCAAGCCTGGCGACCCGCCAATGCTCGTGCTGGAAATCACAGACACAACACTTTGGGGTGCGCGAACGAAGCGTCCATTTACCCTCGCGGAACTGAAAAGCGTTACCAAAGATGCTCTCATCGGGCTACGCCAGGTGCACGAGCAAGGTCTCGTCTACGCAGACCTGAAGATGCAGAACATTATGCTCGACGGCTTCGATGGCAACGCCCGGGAGTCCAACATGGGAGATTTGCACGCAAGCCTGGGTGACCTAGGCATTGTACTGGAGCCCATGAAGGGCACAGTGCAGCCCGTCTCCTACCGTGCGCCAGAGGTCTACTTCAAGAAGGACGTCACGGCAAAAGCGGACATCTGGGGCTGGGGCCTGATCTATTGCCACTTGCTCGAAGCTCGCAAACGCTTCGAGTACACCGGTCTCTACGACGAGACCAGTGGCACGGTGTCCCAACGCGAAGCGGCAACCGCACATGCGGTGGCGAACGACTACGGACTGTTCAGCGACAAGTCTTATGCTGGCGTGCCTTTGCCACGAAACGACAAAAACATAGGCGCAGGCGACCAATGGGAGCTGCTACGGCGACGTGGACTAGAGGACGGCGAAGTCGATTTCCTCAAATGGGTCTTGCGAGCGGATCCAAAGGAACGACCTACCGCCGCGCAGATCATGGAGACTGGATGGTTAGACAAGACCGACGCTGAGGTTGCGCAAGGCTTCCGGCCACCCGGAAGTGGCACCAGAGGGTCAAATATGGCCTTCGACTCTGCGCGTACAGGCTTTGCGAAGCCCGCAAGCTACTTGAACAACGGACGGCCAGAGAACACTGGCGCTGAGGTCGCACAAGCCCCTCAACCGCCTGTATCCCAACCGTCCATGTCCCAACCGCCCGTTCAGGCTGCGAGCGCTGGTGGGCCGAATGTAGAACCCGACTCGAAGCCCAAAGGCTTTGCGGCGTCTGCAGCCCAGCGCATCTTTGGCGCGTAAGCAGTGAATGTGAAGACCTACCCATAGTTGGAATTTGGAGCTTGTATGACCGATACTGGATGTAGAGTAAAGATGCTTGATTCGTAAGCTGTATATTATCTTAATTCTCTTGCCAAAGGCATAGCGACGTCTTGTACGCCAGATGGATCGAGGCTTCCGATGCGTGATCATAGCCAAACGAAGCGTTTGCAGATGTCACTGCATACCGCGTGTGCCGCTAGGACTTTGCGTGTCGCGC
>Ga0265798_10008171_pt1 | contig 13398 bp, 13 predicted proteins | sample P3T30metagenome_FD_192430 | JGI IMG/M metagenome (GOLD analysis project Ga0265798, IMG submission 192430) | Plant litter microbial communities from East Loma Ridge, Irvine, California - P3 T30 | ecosystem: Environmental > Terrestrial > Plant litter > Unclassified | place: USA: California...
CGGCGGTGCGCTTCATTTCTTCGCGCTCCTTGCCGACCGCGCGCACCTTGATCAGCATGAGCTCGCGCTCGATGTGCTGGCCTTCGGTCAGGTCGACCACCTTCACTACCTCGATCAGACGGTTCAGGTGCTTGGTGATCTGCTCGATGATGTCATCTGAACCCGAGGTGACGATCGTCATGCGCGACAGCGTCGCGTCTTCGGTCGGGGCCACGGTCAGCGTTTCGATGTTGTAGCCGCGCGCCGAGAACAGGCCGACCACACGCGAGAGCGCACCGGCTTCGTTTTCCAGAAGGACTGAGATTATGTGTCGCATCACAGATCCTCCGAGCCGAGCAGCATTTCATTCAGGCCGCGGCCCGCCTTGACCATCGGCCACACGTTTTCGTTCTGGTCGGTGATGAAGTTCATGAACACCAGGCGGTCCTTCATGGCGAAGGCCTCAACCAGCGAACCCTCGACGTCGCTTGGCTTCTCGATGCGCATGCCGACGTGGCCGTAGGCCTCGGCCAGCTTCTCGAAATCGGGCAGCGAATCCATATACGACTCGGAATAGCGCGAGCCGTAGTCGATCTGCTGCCACTGGCGCACCATGCCCAAAAAGCGGTTGTTCAGGAGGATGATCTTCGGCGTCAGGTGGTATTGCTTGCAGGTGGCAAGCTCCTGGATGCACATCTGGATCGAGCCTTCGCCGGTGACGCAGGCGACGGTCGCACCCGGATTGGCCATCTGCGCGCCCATCGCGAATGGCAGGCCCACGCCCATCGTGCCCAGGCCGCCGGAATTGATCCAGCGCCGTGGCTTGTCGAACGGGTAGTATTGCGCCGCCCACATCTGGTGCTGGCCGACGTCGGACGTGATGATGGCGTCGCCATCGGTCACTTTATACAATTGCTCGATCACCGATTGCGGCTTGATCACGGTATCCGAGGTCGGATACTTGAGGCAGTCGCGGCCACGCCATTCAGCGATCTGCTTCCACCAGCCCTGCAGCGCATTGGTGTTGATCTGCACCGTGCCGGACTCCAGCTGCGACAGCAGTTCGACCAGCACATCCTTGACGTTGCCGACGATCGGGATATCGACCTTCACCCGCTTCGAGATCGACGACGGGTCGATATCGATATGGATGATCTTGCGCGGATGCGAGGCGAAGTGCTTCGGGTTGCCGATCACGCGGTCGTCGAAGCGGGCGCCGATGGCGATCAGGACGTCGCAGTGCTGCATCGCCATGTTCGCTTCATAGGTGCCGTGCATGCCCGGCATGCCGACGAAATGCGGATCGGACGAGCGCGATCCGCCCAGTCCCATCAGCGTGTTCGTGATCGGGAACCCGGTCTTCTCGACCATGCGGTTCAGTTCATCCGAGGCATTGGCCAGGATGACGCCGCCGCCGGCATAGATCATCGGCCGCTCGGCGTTCTGCAGCAGCTGCACCGCCTTGCGGATCTGGCCGGCATGGCCCTTGTCGACCGGACGGTACGAACGCATTTCGATCTCGCGCGGGTACTCGAACAGGCATTTATTGACCGTGATGTCCTTCGGAATATCGACCAGCACGGGACCGGGACGGCCGGTGCGGGCGATGAAGAAGGCTTTCTTGATGGTCGAGGCCAGCTCGCGCACGTCCTTGACCAAAAAGTTGTGCTTGACCACCGGACGGGTGATGCCGACGGTATCGCATTCCTGGAAGGCATCCTGGCCGATCGCATGGCTGGGCACCTGGCCCGAGATCACGACCATTGGGACCGAATCCATGTATGCGGTAGACAGGCCGGTGACGGCATTGGTGACGCCCGGACCGGACGTGACCAGGGCGACGCCTACAGTGTTCGAGCTGCGCGAATAAGCGTCGGCGGCATGCACCGCGGCCTGTTCGTGGCGCACCAGGACGTGCTGGAATTTATCTTGCTGAAAGATAGCGTCGTAGATATAGAGGACCGCGCCACCCGGATAACCGAAGACGTGCTTGACGCCCTCTTCCGCGAGACAACGCACCACTATCTCAGCGCCCGTGATCGGGGTGGCTGAATCGTTACTCATGTTCATTCCTTTCAAAACCCAATGGGAGATTGATCGGATGCCCGTTCCTAACGATATGCGTCTTTGCGCGACAACCCTCAGGCTTGACTACTTTCTGCGTGCACGTCGATGTTTCGGACACCGTAGGGTCCTTACGCACCGGCGCTGGGCGCAACTCGTTAGCATGAGTGTTTGTAGCGGTCGTACGCATCTCTCGCGCTTGTGGCGCGGGTCGGAGCAAACTGCCTACAAATGAAAGCGTGTCACAGCCGAACCAGGCCTTGTGTGCCGGGTCCGTATGACGTGATTGCCTTGGGGGTGCAAAGCGTGAGGGACACCTTACCGCGCCGCACCATTTTGGTCAAGAAGGAAAGATAAAAAACGCCCCATTCCCAAAAATGGTGCGTCAAATTTGGCCGACAGCGCATAATCTGCGCGTTTTTTGCTTTTGGGGAAATGTGTCGTGCGGAAACCACCGTGGGGTGGGCCTCGGCGGCCCCGCGGCTCCCCCGCCCACGCGTTCAACACCGCATCCCAACCGCAAATCAGGAGCGCTCCAGCATCCGTAGGGTCGGCGGGTCCCCCGCCGACGCGTTCACCGCTGCATCCCCCACCGCCGCACCGTCACGCGCTCCAACGTCTGAAACACAACGTGCTCAATGGCCAAACCAATGAGAATCACGGTCGCCAACCCCGCAAACACCTTATCGGTAAACAGTTCATTGCGGCTCTGGAAGATATACCACCCCAGCCCGCCCTGCCCCGACGTACTCCCAAACACCAGCTCAGCCGCAATCAGTGTCCGCCATGCAAATGCCCATCCAATCTTCAGCCCCGACAGAATCGATGGCAGCGCCGCCGGAATCAAAATCTGCAACACCATCCGCAATCCACCCAGCCCATAGTTCCGCCCAGCCATCCGCAGCGTCTCAGGCACCGCGCGGAACCCCGCACTCGCATTCAGCGTCAACGGCCACACGACAGAATGCACCAGCACCATCAGCAAGCTCCCCTTGCCCAACCCAAACCACAACAATGCCAGCGGCAACAACGCAATCGCCGGCAACGGATTGAACATCGACGTCAGCGTATCGATCAGCTCGCGACCAAAACGGTTCGACACCGCCAGCCAGGTCAGCAGGAACGACCCGGCGACACCCAGCAGAAAGCCCTGGCTCAAAATAGCCAGCGACACCGACACATAACCGATCAGCTCGCCCGACAATAGCCCTTCCCAAAACGCCCTGGCCGTCTGGATCGCCCCCGGCAGCAACAGATCATTATCGAACCAGCGCGCCAGCAATTCCCACACGACAGCCAGCGCCAGCAGGATGGCGGGCTTGCTCAGCCAGCCAAGACGGTCGAGCGACACAGGCGCCGGCGCAGCAACGGCAGGCGTCGCCAGTGCCGGCTGCAGCGGCAGCACATATTCCGGACGGATCGGCGGTTCGCGCAACGCACTCATCGCTGCACCTCCACAGACCGGTCCGCAGGCGCGGCATCCGCCTCGCCAAACAACAATCCATGGATACGCTGGGTCGCCGCCTGGAATTCCTGGCTGCCGGCGCTTTGCAGGCTGAACTGATGACTATTGAGCTCGGCGCGCACCCGCCCCGGATGCGGCGACAGCAGCAGGATGCGGTTGCCCACCACCAGCGCCTCCTCGATCGAGTGGGTCACGAACAGCATCGTAAAGCCGATCTCGTCCCACAGTGTCTGCAGTTCTTCCTGCATGCTGCGCCGGGTCAGCGCATCGAGCGCCGCGAACGGCTCGTCCATCAGCAGCACGGCCGGCTGCATCGCCAGCGCGCGCGCAATCGCCACCCGCGCCTTCATGCCGCCCGACAGCGTGTGCGGATAAGCATCTGCAAAACGCGCCAGGCCCACCTTGCCCAGCCAGTGACGGGCGCGCTGGTCGGCTTCGGCACGCGCCACACCACCAGCCAGCATTGGAAACATCACATTCTGCTTGACCGTCTTCCACGGCGGCAGCTGGTCGAATTCCTGAAACACGACGATACGGTCCGGCCCCGGCCCGGTGATCGGCTTGCCTGACAGGCTGATACTGCCTGCGCGTGGCGCGATGAAGCCGCCGATCGATTTCAGCAGCGTCGACTTGCCGCAGCCGGACGGTCCCAGCAGCACGAAGCGGTCGCCCCGATGCACGTCGAAACTGACGTCGTCGGTCGCGCGGACGATGCCGGCGTCACTCGCATACTCGATCGTGACATGCTCGGCGCGCAGCAGCGGTTCCGACGGCACCAGGTTCAGGGGAATGGGCGAATTCATCTCAACTCCCGTTGCCGATGACCGGATGCTCGAAGAAATAATCCTTCCACGACGCCGGCTTGTTCTTGATCGCGCCGACCTGGTGCAGGAACTGGGCCAGGCCCAGCGTATTCTGCGGCGCCACACGGAATTGCGTCTTCGGATCCTTGATCACCTTCAGCAGCAGTGCGCGGTCGATATTGCCCTTGTTGACGCGCAGATAGGCGTCGGCCGCCCCTTCCGGATTGACGGCGATGTACTGCGCCGCCTCGGCCAGCGCGTCGAGGAAGGCGCGGTAGGTCTTCGGATTTTCCTTCACATATTTCTCAGTCGCATACAGCACGGTGGCCGAGGATGGCCCGCCCAGCACCTGGTAGGAATCAAGCACGATGTGCGCAGCGGGATTGCCGGCCAGCTCCTGCTCCTGGAATGGTGGCCCGCCAAAGTGGGCGTTCAGCTCGGTCTTGCCGGCAATCAGCGCTGCGGCGGCATCGGGATGCGGCACGGTCTGGGTGAGCGGATCGAGCTTCTTGAATTCGGCATTGCCCCACTGCTTGGCGGCGGCCATCTGCAGGATGCGGGCCTGTACCGACACGGTCACGGCCGGCAGCGCAATGCGGTCCTTGGGAGAAAAGTCGGCAATGGTCTTGACCGCTGGATTGGTGCTGATCAGGTAATACGGGAAGCTGCCGAGCGAGGCCACGCCGCGCACGTTCTGGCGGCCCTTGGTGCGGTCCCAGATCGTCAGCAGCGGACCGACACCGGCACCAGCCACGTCGATCGAGCCGGACAGCAGCGCATCGTTCACGACCGAGCCGCCCGACAGCTTGACCCAGTCGACATCGACATCGATGCCCTGCTTCTTGCCATGCTTTTCGATCAGCTTCTGGTCCTGCGCCACGTTCAGCAGCAGATAGACCACGCCGAACTGTTCGGCAACGCGGATTTTTCCTTCGGCCTGGGCCAGGCATGGCAGTGTGAGGGACAGCGCCGCAGCGACAGCAACGATCTTCTTATTGAGTTTCATGAATTTCCTGGAGTAGGGTCAGAACGGGACATCGCCTTCGATGGTCGTGCGGTACAGCTTGCGGCGCAGGTGGTCCGGACAGCCGGCCGCCAGGTGCATCAGCGAGCGGTTATCCCAGAACACCATGTCGTGCGGCTGCCACTGATGTCGATAGACATGCTCGGCGCGGGTGCTGTGGTCGAACAGCGCATCGAGCAGTTCGCGGCTGCGCTCTTTCGACACGCCCAGGATGCGGGTCGTAAAATGCTCGCTGACGAACAAGGCCTTGCGGCCGGTTTCCGGGTGGGTACGTACGACTGGATGACTGACCGGCTTGACCTCGTCAATCTGCTCCTGGGTCAGCTTCGGCCGGAAAGGATTGCGCTGACGCAACTCTTCATAGCGCGCCAGGTACCAGTGTTCGGCCTGCAGGCCTTCGACCTCGCGTTTCAACGCTTCCGGCAGCGCTTCCCACGCCGTGTGCTGGTTTGCGAACAGGGTATCGCCGCCTTCGGACGGCAATTCCTGCGCGTGCAACATCGATCCCAGGCTCGGCGTCTCTTTATACGACAGGTCCGAATGCCAGTAATGGCCGGCATCGCCCAGCCCGATCGGCTTGTCGTTCTCGAGGATATTCGACACGATCAGCACCTCTGGCTGCTCCGGCAGCTGGAAATTGCGCAGCACATGAATCTGCAGCTCGCCGAAGCGGCGGCTGAACTCGACCTGCTGGGCTGGCGTGATGTGCTGGTCGCGAAATACCAGCACGTGGTGGTCCAGATGAGCGCGGTGCAGGCGCTGGAAATCGTCGCTGCTTAGCGGACGCGACAGGTCGAGGTCAGTCACTTCGGCGCCGAGGGGCGCTCCGGCGAAGGGTGAAATCGTGAATTCTTGGCGGGGAATATCGAGAGGCATGGTGGGCAGCTTGCAATATGGTCGTGCTGGCAGCCTATCGATGCCCGATATCTCCAACAACGAATGTTTTCGCTTATCTAAATGCATTTTCTGCACGTTATGCAAATGACATGCCGCCCACAGCGACTGCGCGATTACGGTGCAGCCGAGGGCGTTTTTTGCTAGGATGCGAAAGTTTTCCCTAAAGCACGAGCATAAATACGGCTTCCCTGAACCCGCATGGCCACAGATAAAGAACTCAACGACTTCCTCGCGAATGTCGAACGGCGCGCGTTCAAGCAGGCGGTCTATGCGGTTCGCAAGGACGAGTCGGCGCTGGACATCGTCCAGGACGCGATGATCAAGCTGGCCGAGAAATACGGCGACAAGCCGGCCGCCGAGCTGCCGATGCTGTTCCAGCGCATCCTGCAGACGACGATCCTCGACTACTTCCGGCGCGAAAAAGTCCGCAACACCTGGGTCAGCCTGTTCTCGGGCTTCAGCCGCGGTGAGGGAAATGACGACGACGACTTTGATATACTTGCTTCGTACGAAGCCGAAGATGGGTCTGCGGCCGAGTCGAGTGCAGACCAGGTTGAGCGAGCACAAACCTTGCGCTCGATCGAAGAAGAAGTACAAAAGCTCCCAACGCGTCAACGGGAAGCGTTCCTCATGCGTTACTGGCAGGATATGGACGTGGCCGAAACGGCCGAAGCAATGGGATGCTCCGAGGGTAGCGTCAAGACACATTGCTCCCGAGCTACCCACGCCCTCGCCGCAGCGCTCAAGGCCAAGGGAATCACATTATGAATACCGACGACATCAACCTGGCATACAAGGTACGCCACGCACTGAACGAACAGCTCGACGCACTGCCGGCGTCGACGGTCGACCGGCTCGCGGCCGCGCGCGCCGCTGCGCTCGCGCGCAAGAAGCCGGACGCCGACTACCAGCCGTTCACCAAGCCTGCGTCTAGCTGGCGTGACATGCTCGCTGGCGTGGGCAGTTTCGTGTCCGGTCCCGCCATGTCGCGCCTGGCGGTCGCTGTGCCGGTCCTGGCGCTGGTGATCGGCATGGGCGGCATGTACCAGCATGAACAGCAGCAGCAGATCGCCGAACTGGCCGATATCGATGCGGCCATGCTCGCCGATGAGCTGCCGCTGACTGCGTACCTCGACCCAGGCTTCTCCGCCTATCTGGAGTCGCAGCAGCGCCGGCAATGACCAAGAAGATCGCGACCAAGTCACGCCCTGCATGGACCCGCCTCTCCGTACTCGGGACCGTGGCCGGCGTCCTGGCGGCTGGCGTGATCGCCTGGGTCATTGTCGACCGTTTCGATGCCCCATCCGTGTTGCCGTCCGTGGCCAGCGTCATCGACGGCGAGCACGCGACCCCAAAATCCTACGACAAGCCCCTGTGGGAGCAGTTGAGCAGCGCGCAGCAGGTCGCGCTCGCGCCGCTCGAACCCGAGTGGAACCAGATGGAAGGCGCGCGCAAGCGCAAGTGGATCGAAGTATCGGCCCGCTTCGCCTCGCTGTCCGCCGCCGAGCAGCAGCGCGTCCATGAGCGCATGCGCCAGTGGATGAAGCTGACTCCCGAACAGCGCGAACTTGCGCGCGAGAACTTTAGCCGCAGCAACCGCGTAACCCAGGGCAGCAAGGCCGCCGACTGGGAAAACTACAAGCAGTTGTCTGAAGCCCAGCGGCGCCAACTGGCGCGCACCCAGCCTGCCGCGCGCAGCAAGAGCGTGCCGATTGCGCTGCCTGAAGCGCCGATGCTGGTCACGCCGACGCCCTGCCCGCCGAATACCACCCGCCGCGGCGCCGAGTGCGTGCTGATCGGCACGGATACCGTCGTGCCGACCGAGACTGCCAGCGTGCCGCCAGCGGCTGCGCCAGTCGATGCCAGCGCCAGCACCGCGGCGCCGCATCCACCAACGCCGGGACCGGATGTGTCCGCCCCTGCCGCCAATCCTGGTCCCGGCGCGATGGCCGCACCGGGCGGGCAAGCTCCAGCACAGGCCGCCAATGCGGGCAACTGAGCCGGTATCCAATACTGACAGCGCCGCGCCGGACGCCACCGGCCCGGCGGACCGCCTCCCTACCCCGACCATCAAACGCCGCATCATGGTGATGGTCTATGAATTCCTGCTGCTGTTTGCCGTCGAGATGCTGGCGGTGCTGATCTATATCCTCCTCACCGGCAACCGTCAGGAAGCCGTCTTCCAGCACGGGCTCAAGCTGTACCTGTTCCTGGTAACGGGCCTGTACTTCACCTGGTGCTGGCGCGACAGCGGCCATACGCTGGCGATGAAGACCTGGCGCGTCAAGGTCGTCCAGGCCGGCCAGGCGCGCCTGCCGTGGCGCACGGCCATCGTGCGCTATCTTGCCGCCTGGGGCTGGTTCGCGCCGGCATTGATCGTATGCGCGGTGTTCGGGCTGCATGCCAAGGGCGAGATCGCGCTTGCGCTGGCGGTCGGCATGCTGGTCTGGGCTCTCACGGCTGTGCTCGACAAGGACCGCCAATTCCTGCATGACCGCCTGGCCGGCACCCGCCTGATCCTGCTGCCAAAAGCACTGAAAAAAGCCAAGCGCTAAGCGCGCACTAGCTTGCCGCGCGGCATTCGAACGCGTCGGCAAGCGGATTCGCGGAATAATTGTCACCTTTCCAATGCATTCCCATGAAAGGTGAACAATGAATCGATCCAATCTCCGCGTAGTCATCATGGGCGCTTCGAGCGGCATCGGCGCCGCTACCGCCATCGCCTTCGCGCGTGAGGGCGCCGACCTGGTGCTCGGTGCGCGAGGCCAGGATGGCCTGGACGACGTCGCCCGCCGCTGCTTCGAAGCAGGCGGCCGGGCCGAGACGATCGTGGTCGACGCGACCGACGCCAAGGCAGTCGCCAGCTTCGCCTTCGAGGCGCGCGCCATCCTGGGCGAGATCGACCTGTGGTTCAGCAATGTCGGCGCCGGCGTGGTCGGCAAATACCATGACGTGCCGATGGCCGACCATCGCCAGGTGATCGAGACGAATCTGGTCAGCCACATGAACGATGCGCACGCGGTGCTGCCGATCTTCCTGGAACAGGACCACGGCATCTGGGTCAATATGATCTCGGCCGGCGGCTATGTCGCGTCGCCGTATGCCGCGGCCTACTCGGCCAGCAAGTTCGGCCTGCGCGGCTTTTCTGAAGCCCTGCGCGCGGAGCTGGGCAAGAAACGCCACATCCACGTCTGCAATGTGTACCCGACGTTTGTCGACTCGCCGGGCTTCAGCCACGCTGGCAACTACACTGGCGCGCGCCTGTCGTACCCGCCCGGCGCGCTGGCGCCGGAAACCGTGGCCGACGCCGTCGTCAAGCTGGCGCGCCAGCCGCGCAACTCTACCGTACTGGGCGCGCCGGCGGCAGCCATGAAACTGACCCAGCTGGCGCCGGACCTGATTGCCTCTGGCATGAACCGCTTCCTGGATACCTGGGCCAAGCGTGCGGACCGCGACCAGGACACGGTCGGCGCGCTGTACGATGCGCCACGCGGCGCCAGCGGCGTGCACAGCGAACCGAGCCGGCTGCACCAGCCGCGCAGCCAGCCGGCCAACAAGGCCTTGCTGGCCGGTGCAGCAGTCGCCGTCGCCGCGATCGGCGTGCAACTGCTGCGCAAGCGCTGATCAATACGTCAGGTTGATTTGCATGACGGCAGTCGTTCCGCTCACTTCGTTACCCACGATGAGCAGCGGCTTGCCGTTTGGCGAGCGGTGCGCCGGGATCAGGGTCAGGCCTTCAGGACCCAGGTCGCCCTTGTCGCCGTCGCGCGTGTTCAGGTAGGTGACGAACGAGGCCTGGGCCGGCTTGGTGACGTCGTAGACCATCACGCCGCCGACGCGCTCCAGGCCGATGAAGGCGTAGTGCTTGTCGCCGAACTTGCCAACCACGGCGCCTTCCGGTTCAGGGCCCTTCGAGGCGCTGCGGTCTTCCAGGTCGTTGTTGTCGTTGCTGGCGTTGAACTTCACGTTCGGCAGCGCGCTGGTGCGGCGCTCGAACTCGTCGCCCGAATCGTAGACGCGCTTGATGTCGGTGTCCCAGATCGAGAACGAGCGGCCGCCGAAGGTGTACAGCTCATTGCACTGGCCGGCCGCGTTCTTGCCGGTGCTACCACCGTTCGGCGTGTTGGTGATGCGCAGGCGGCCCAGGTTCGAATCGAAGATCTGGTTGGCGGCATCCGGGAACACGCTCGGGTCCAAGCCCGCGGTGCAGTGGGCACGCACGCGGGTCTCTTCGTTGAAGCCCGGCCAGTCGGCGCGGGCGTCGCCCTCGTTGGCGGTAATCAGGTAGCGCACGCCGTTCACCGAATAGCTGGTGATCGCGTCCGGCATATACATGCCTTTCACCGGTTTCGGACCAATCTTGATGGCCGGCGTGCCGCTATTGGTGTTGGTGCCGCCATCTTCGTCCGATGCATCCATGCCCATGCCAGCCACGTTATGGTCCTTGAAGCCGAGCGGTTTGACCGCGGTGACTTTTGCAGTGGCCACATCGACGATGGCGATCGCATTGTTTTCTTGCAGTGTCACGTAGGCGGTGCGGCCGTCGTCGCTGACGGTGATGTATTCCGGCTCGACGTCCTGAGCGGCAGTGGCGTTCGGTCCGAAGATGCGGATGCCTTGCGCGCGCAGGGCCGCTTCCTGGCCGTTGAAGCTGCGGAAATCAGCGGTGGCGACGGCTGGCGTACCGCCGCGGTTGACGGTAATGATGCTGACCGAACCTTCCGGATCGGCCGTACCGGCCACGCCGTAGCCGCTCGGCTCGCCTTCGTTGGCGACCAGGACCTTGCTGCCGTCCGGCGTGAAGGTGAGCATGTCGGGCAGCGCGCCAACCTTGACGCTGTTGATCAGCTTCAGGTCGGACGCGTTGTAGAAGGCCACGGTGCCTGGCTCGGTCTTGGGATTGGATTCGATCGCCAGCGCCACCAGGCCGTCGTGCACGGCGACACTGTTGACGGCCTTGCCGATGCTCGCCACATTGATGGTGCCGATCAGCTTCGGTGCGCTTGGCGCCGACAGGTCCAGCACATCGACGGTGCCGTTGGCGCCGTTGACCACGAACAGCCGTTTGCTGGCCGAGTCATATGCCGTGATCTCGGCCGCGCCGACCGCGCCGCCGTTGTAGCTGCCGATCTTTTCCAGTGCCAGCGTGGTGGGCGTTGGTTCGTCATCGTCGCCGCCGCAGGCAGCCAGTGCGCAGGCCAGCGCGATCGCGCTCAGCATGGGGAGGAATTTGGAAGGTGTGGCGAAGCGGCGCTGGTGCATGGCTGTCGATTTTCTAATAGTGAAAAATCAACAGCATAGGGGCGGATCATGACAGCAGTATGACCCGCCACAAGGGATTAACTGGCAGCGATGGCGCGCTGCATGGCCTTGCGCGACCAGGGCAACAACTGGAACAGGACGCCGCACACCAGCGCCGGCACGATGAACAGCTCGACCACCATATAAGCGCGGATGATCTTCCATGGATCGGGATTGTTCGGATCCATCCCGCCCAGCAGGTCACCGAAGGAATTGCGCGCGATGTACAGGGTCGCGGCGGTCATCGCCAGGCCGCACAGCAGCGACACGGTTGCGCCCAGGAGCACGCGGCGCGGCGTGGTTTGCAGGCGGCGGCGGATCGGCTCGAGCTTGACGGCCAGCGCCACCAATACGCCATGCGCTACGCCGAGCGCGCCAGCGATCAGGGCGCCGAACAGCAAGGCGGCGAGGAAAAACGACGGCATGATCTCGATGCGGCCCTTGGTGAACAAGGTGGCGAGCGTGAACTCGATCACGGGCATCAGGGGACCGACAAACAGGAAGAAGAGAAAACTGGAGAGGATGAGGCGGAACGAACTAGGCATGGTGGAGAAGCGTGTGAACAGACAGGCATGATAGCGCAGCACGCGCCATCATGCTGCACTGCGTCAGAAACGCTCGACGTCGCGCAGGAAGCGCCAACCGCCAGGCGGCAAGGCGCCCATCGAGATACGGCCGATGCGCAGGCGGCGCATGGCGCGCACTTCCAGGCCGACGTCGCGGCACAGGCGCTCGATCTGGCCACGCTGGATGTTCTTGCCGGCGATGCGCAGGCGTTTCTCGCTTTGCCAGCTGGCCTTGAACATGCGACCCAGCTTGTCCAGGCCGCCCTCAGCGATCTGGCCGTCGACCTCAACCACGTATTCGGCTTCGTTGCGCGGCGCATCCTCGACCAGCTTGCGCATCACGCGCCAATCCTGGCTGAACACGACCAGACCCGACGCCATGGTCTCGAGCGGCGTTGCCGGCGCCAGCTTGAACAGGTGACGGCGCAGGAAAGGCTTGCCGAAGCCCGTATCGTGCACCAGGGAGTCAGGCCCGATGGTGGCCAGGGCCGCATCGAGTTCCATGCCCGCCGGCTTGTGCAGCAGGATCGTGACCGGGTCCGGCTCGACCGGCTTCGCGCCGGGCAGCATGACGATCTGCTGCTCGAGCGTGACACGGCTGGCCGGATCTTCGGCCACCACGCCATCGACGCTGACCCAGCCGCCCGCGATATAGCGCTCGGCGTCAGCGCGCGAGCAGCCTGCGATCTCGGCCACGCGCTTGGCCAGGCGGATGCCCTCGTCGTTGTTTACATCAACCATCATGCGCGCCAATCCGAAAAGAAAGCGGTGAAGACCGCGACCGTGTGCTGGACATCGTCGCTGGTCACGTCGAGGTGGGTCACCAGGCGCATCTTCGGTCCGACGGTGGCGCGGATGCCGGCGCGTGCCAGCGCTTCGCGCAGCGGCGCGCAGGCGGCCGCCGGAACGTCCATCCAGAAGATATTCGTTTGCGGCGTGCCGACCGTCAGCTGCCCGATCTGCGCGAGGCCACGCGCCAGTTCGGCCGCGTTATCGTGGTCCTGCGCCAGCAGCGCGACGTTGTGCTCGAGCGCGTAGTGCGCCGCAGCGGCGATCACGCCAGCCTGGCGCATGCCGCCGCCCAGCATCTTGCGCCAGCGCTTGCCCTGCTCGATGAAGGCCTTGGGGCCCAGCAGGACCGAACCGACCGGGGCGCCGAGGCCTTTCGACAAGCATACCGACACGGTATCGAACCCTTTGACGGCATCGCGCAGGCTGATGCCCAGCTTGACCGCCGCATTGCAGATGCGCGCGCCATCGAGGTGGGTCGCCAAACCCTTGTCGTGGGCCAGCGCGGTG
>Ga0265798_10008172_pt1 | contig 13398 bp, 10 predicted proteins | sample P3T30metagenome_FD_192430 | JGI IMG/M metagenome (GOLD analysis project Ga0265798, IMG submission 192430) | Plant litter microbial communities from East Loma Ridge, Irvine, California - P3 T30 | ecosystem: Environmental > Terrestrial > Plant litter > Unclassified | place: USA: California...
GTGCGGCAGATTTTAACCCAACGGTCAGTGACTTATACGCCGGTGAACTTAACCGTTACCAGGGGGCGGGTTTCGTCGCAGCGAATCAGGTGCGGCTGGGTGGCTAGCAGCGCGGCGGAGTCTTTATAGGCAAAGTCGAACTCCTGCAGCATACTGCTGTCAAAATCTCCTTGACGGTTGAGCAGCTCCGCGAAGCGCTGGCGATAAGCTTCCTTCTCCGCCCGCTTGAGCGAGTGCCAGTGTTTAAGCGTATCGGTGCGGCTGAGTTGGCGGCCGGCCCCGTGCGCGCAGCTCCAGAGCGCCTGCTCCAGGGTTGGGTTCCAGCAGTTGGGCTTGACAATCAGCGAGCCGCGACTCATTGAGAGCGGAATGACTACCTCCTGTTCGGCTACCAGCTGTGTGCTGCCCTTGCGGTGAATTACGCTCTCGGACCGAAACTCCAGCAGGTTGTGGCAGCTGTCAGCCAGCACGGGCGTGCCGGCCGCCACGTAGTGGTTGCGCAGCAGAAAGTCGTAGGTTTTAAACAGGAACTCCCGCCGGCGACTCGCCGCGTAGGCCAGCACCCGCGCATACTCCTGCCGGTACTCGGTCGTCGCCAGTTCGAGAGGCAGCCACTCCAACCCCGGGTTGTGCTCTTGCAGCATCTGGCAGTGCTGCTGGTAGAGGTAGATACCCAGATTGCGGCTGCCCGTGTGCACGATGATGTACAGGTAGTCGGCCGACTCCTCCAGGGCCAGGAAGTGATTGCCTCCGCCCAAACCTTCGTCCGTCATGCCGGGTATCTCCCGCTCCAGGGCGCGGTAGTGCCGGGCTTTGTCGAAGGGACGCAGTACCTGCGGCCGGGGAATGCGCAGGTAGGCCACCCCGCAGCCCAGGTCCTTGCCCGTAACCAGGGGGTAGAACACCTCGGTAGTTTGAAAAGTGACGCCGACGGGGATGGAGCGCTCGGAGCAGTAGTGAATATCGGGGAAGACCGCTAACCGCCCGATATGTGTTTGGTCCTCAAAGAGGAGGAGGGACTGTAGCGCGTGCTGCTCCACGTCGTTACGGTCCGTAAAGTAGACCGTTTTCACGTTATCTTCTTCAGGAGGTAAATAAAAGGGGCGCGCACCAGGGAGCAGCCGCAGAAACGGCGCGCATCAGGGCCTCAGCATAGGCCGCCACAAAGGTAGGGGGAATAGGTGACTCCACTACCTGACCAGCAGCAAACAGCACTTGTGGCCGGGAATTGCCCGTGCAGCGTCATGTCACGACGCCTAAACGCCAGGTTTGTCAGCTGACAAACCTGGCGTTTAACTTTTACCAGAACCAGCTAACGTTTAGTCTTCGTCTTCCCCATCGGGCGCCGGGGCGAGGGCAGCGTCGAGTTCTTCGGTGGCGGGCAGACTCCGCAGCAACTCGGCCGGCAGAGCGCGGGGGAGCTGCCACTGTGCCACGCCGATAGGCTGACTCAACCCCCGTAGGGCGTACTCCGAGACTACCCGATTCTGACTCTTGCACAAAATTAGGCCGATGGTAGGCTGGTCAGCGGGATGGCGCAGCAAGACATCGGCCGCCGCCAGGTTGAAGTTCAGCTGGCCGCTGTCTTCGGGCTTGAGCTCACCCATTTTCAGGTCAATGATAACGAAGCAGCGCAGGTGGTAGAAGAGCAAATCCAGGTAGTAGTCCTGCCCGCCGACTGCCAAGTGGTATTGGCTGGGGCTAAGTAGCTCCTGGCTTCCTCGCTGCCGAGGCTGAGCCCGCGCAGGCCTAGGGAGAGTTATGCAGTAGCAAGTATCCTTCCGTAAACACCACCGGCCCGCTGTTGCCTAGCGAGCCCCCGCCGCCCGACAGAATGCTCAGCTCTATGCGCTGCTGGCCCTCCCTGATGCCCTATGGTTAGGAAGGCCCTGGGAAGTGAAATTGGCTTGCCAACTGCTAGCGTAGCGCACCGTGTCTGCTACGCTGATTTCCCGTTGTCTTCGTAAGCCACTAGGCCCGCTGGGACGCCGGAGTCCCGCAACACCGCTGTTAGCCTACAATTAGGTAAGGAACACTTTATAGCCTAACTGTCTACATTTGTTTTTAGCCCTTTAGGCGGCTACTTTTTGCTTATTAGACCCCGTTACATGACGAAAAGCATCCGCATCAATGGCCGGCAAATCCAGCTGCACTTTGTTGCCGGCACGGTCGTAGGCACGAGCAAAAGCCACGAAACCCAAACCGCAGTGAGCGGCGGGGGCGGCTCAGCCAGTGTGAGCAAGAGTAGCGCTTTCGGCCAGCGCCAGCAGGTACGAGTCAATCTGGAGCCGCTACAGGTAACGTCTTCTACTATCGTGCACGACCAGATTTTTCTGCGCGATGCGCAAGGACAGGAGCACGTGTTCAACCTGCAAAACCTGCAGGTAGACTGCCGCGAGGGCCACTCCCTGACAGTAGTACGCGCTACTTGGTCGGGCAACCAGGCCGGCAAATTCGTGGAAGTGGTGAATAATTCACTGTCCACTACCTACCAGGACAGCGCCACTATTGAAGCTTTAAGCCAGCCGAGTAGCATCCCGTATATCCTGCTCTGTACGGTACTGCTGCTGCTACTGGTATTGAGTTATATACCCGGTAAGTTCTGGTTGGTTGGGCTGGTAGTAGTCAGCACCCTGGTCTTACTCTCCAGGAAGAGGAACCGGGGAGTCAGAGAGTTCAAAGCCGCCCTCAGCCAGCCAGAAGTTTGAGCATCGGTCACCGCTCACTAACATGAACGCCGTATGTCCTGAACAACATGCCTGACCTGCCCCGGCGCGTAGCGGAAGACTGGTGGTGATGCGCCAAGCAGATTGGAAAAGGCAACTTGCGACTGCGTACCCTACCCAACTGAGCTAGTAAGTGGTTAAACAACATTATTCCTGGAAGCGCCTATGGGTACCCGGTACCGGGCCCGCCGTGGACGAAGTACTCACGCACCCAACCTATTTTGCGACGGTCGCCGGGGCGGAGCCACTGGAAAACTGGCAACAAATCTCCTGTTTGATTTTACTGGGTGAGCCTGGCATGGGCAAGTCGGCAGAATGGACGCGCCAGCAGCAGTTGGTTGGCGCAGAGGCCAGTCTAAAGGTGAATCTGGGGGATTTTAGCTCCGGCCGGGATATTGTCGACGCGCTGGTGGACGAACCGGCGGTGCGGGACTGGTGCCGCCAGCCGGAAACCGGGCTCTGGCTCTGGCTTGACAGCTTCGACGAGGCCTTGCTCCACGAGGCCAAACTGGCCCAGGCCCTGACCCGGCTGCTGCGGCAGTGGCCCACAACGGGCTTGCACCTACGCATTTTGAGCCGTACTGCCACGTGGCCGGCCTTTTTCACGGAGGCGCTGAAAGCGCACTTCGGCCATTCGGACGAGCAGCCACAGGTAGTTACTCTGCAGTTGGCGCCCTTGACGCAGGTGCAGGTACAAGAGGCCGCCGAGGTAGCTGGTATCGAGACGGAGGCCTTTATTGCCGCGGTAGAGCGCGCCGAGGCGGTGCCCCTGGCTACCCTGCCCGTGACGCTGGACCTGCTATTCAGGTTGTGGAAGGCAGGGCGCTTTAGTGTCAGCACCGGGCGCGGGATTGAGCTGCTGGAGGAAGGATGCCGGCTGCTGTGCGAAGAGGGCTGGGATGAACAGCGGGTTCGCTTCGGCCAAGTCGATGCGGACCAGCGCCTGCGCATCGCGGCCCAACTAGCCCTGGTCATGGTGGCCTGCCGCCGCCGGGCGCTGAATTACGCGGCGTTGGCCGACGAGGAATTATGGCTTCGGCTGCGCGACGTGACGGGCGAGCCTACTTTATTCCAGGACAAGCCGGGGCTGGTACTGGAAAAAGAACTGGTGGACGAGGTCCTGCGCGAAACCGGCCTGTTCGTATCGGTTGGTTCCCAGATTCGCTGGATTCACCCGGTGTTCAGTGATTTTCTGGCGGCCTGGGCCTTGTATAAGGCCCAGATAGGACCCGCGCAACTGCGCAACCTGTTTCGCTCCGCAGTACCAGGGGCGGGCGTAGTCCCGGCCCTGCGGGACGCTGCCGTGTGGCTAGCTTCACTTTCGCCCACCTTCGCCGCCGACCTGGCCCACCTGGACCCGCTTACCGCTATGCGCGCGGACGTGCTTACTTCCGGCCCCGGGCAACGCGCGGCGTTAGTCGCCGAGCTGTTCGCCCTGACGACTGCCCGGCACCAGTACCCGCGGCGGGCTGAGCCGTACCTGGCGCGGCTTGCCCACCCGGGGTTAGCTGGTCAGTTGGCCGCCGTACTGCGTGACCCAGCCGCCGGGCCGGAAGCGCGGTGGCTGGCGTACAAAACTGCCGAAAGCTGCGAAACTCGGGAGTTGATACCCCTGCTGCTGCAGCAAACCCTGGATGCCGAGTTGCCTACCCGGGTGCGGACGGATGCCATTCGCACATTGCATCGCCTGGCTGGCCCGGGTGATTGCCAGCCGTTGCGGCCGTTGCTGGCGGCGCTGCCCCCCGATGACGAGGACGACGAGTTCCGCGGCGTTCTGCTCCAATTGCTCTGGCCGGCTCATATGACGGTGCAGGAGCTGTTAGCGCTGTTGACCCCCCGGCGAAAATCGAGCACCATCGGGGCATATCACCTGTTTTTGGACCCGGCCTTCGAAGGCGGTCTGCAGGCAGGGCTGGCCGCTGCGCACTTGCCCGCCCTGCTGCGGTGGCTGCTGCGCCGCTCCCGGTTAGCGGGTGGCCCCGACCAGCGGGTCGCGGAGTTCGTGCGTAATGCGGTGGTCTCCCTGGCTTGGCAGCACACGGACGACGCCCAGGTGCTGGCTTGGCTGGCGCTGACGCTGCGGCACTTACTGGCAGGCTACGAGGTGCCCCAGGTACCAGCCGAGGCCATTCTGCGTCGACGCGTAGTAAGCCGCTGGGTGCTGCGGCAGCAGCTTCCCCAATCCTGGGAGCTTATGCAGCGTCATCAGGTAGTTCTCAAACTCCATGGCCGGCAAGAAGGCAGTCGTCAAAGCCTGGTAGACCTGGCTGACTTTGATTTTGTCCTGGCCCTGCTCGGTGCCACCACTCACCCGCCAACTGTCACGAACCTGTTTGAGACGGCGCTACAGTTATTAAATGAAAGCTTTACGGAGCAAAGCAGTCATTTTCAGGCGCGTTTTCTGGCGCTTTACACGGTGGCCCAGGCCCGGAACCTGGATGCAGGACGCAGCTGGGCGTGGGAATTGAACGCGGACACGACGAACTACTGGAAGAATAGCCACGACGAACAGCAGCGGCTACACCAGCAGCGGCGCCGCAAAGCCCGCCGGGCGCGGCGGTGGAACAGCCGTACGTACCGGTTGCTTATCCGGCTGACTGCCCCTGGTAACCCGCGACCAGCCCGTGCCTGGCGGTACGCGCATTGGCTCCTGACCAGGTCCAGCGACGGCCACCGCGACTATCTTGGCACGGAGATGCAGGCTGGCTTTGCGTGGCTGCGCGCTTCCGCCTTGTTGCACCAGCGACTGGTAGACCTGGCCTGCCGGGCCGTGCAGGCGGCCCCGCCCCAGGTGGCCATCGGTCAGCTACACAACTCTTTCTCCGAAGTACAGGCCATTCCACTCGCCGCCCTGCTACTCTGCCAGGACGAGCGTCCGCAGTTGATTGCCGCCTTCTCGGCGGCTGAGTGGCAGCCCTGGCTGCGGGCGCTGCTCTTCGGCTGGGTCGGGGAGACGCGCCGCACGCAGCTGTTCGGCGTGGCACTCCGGCAGCACCGACGGGCAGTGCTGCGGCAGCTGGGGGGTGAGCACGACTTCTGGCAGCAAATAACCACCGAAACTTATGGGTACACCCGGCTCAACGAGGTGCTGCGGGAAATACCGGATGAACTGGTCTGGCGGCGGGCGCTGCAGGGCGTACAGGCGGGGCAGTGGTCGCGCGACTTTAGCCAGCAGGTGCTGGGCCAGCTGCTGCAACTGCGGTTTCGCTCCGCCGAGCTATTCCGGGACTCGTTATTTACGCCACCTACAGTATTAGCCTGGCCGATTCTCACGTACGCCGCTTTTTACGAGACTTTATTCGATGCTACTCCGACGGTAGACTGGTGGGCCACCTGGCAGCGCCTGCTAAGCTTTGGGCCGGAGCTGGCGTGCACCCTGGTCGGGCGTCTGCAAGGTCAACCCACCTGGACCACGCCGCTCCCCCCGGACCTGCCCGATGAGCAGTTGATTTCCCTGCTGCACTGGGTGGTGCAGGAGCAGGGCGTAACGGAGGAAAATGAAGCGAGTGACTGGCAATACTCCACACCGGCCAGCCGGCTGCGCACGTTTCGCGATTCCGTAGCCAAGCTGCTGGCGGGACGGGCTACGGCCCCGGCCTGGTCCGCGCTCCAGGACTTAGCCATCGCGCACGAGTACCCGCGCTGGCTGACGTATACGCTCGAAGAAGCCCGGGAAACCTACAGCCGCCGTAACTGGGAGCCGCTCAACCCAACGCAGTTGCAGCAGTTTCTTCGCCATGCCCCTAATTGCTGGGTGCAAAGCAGCGCCGACCTGCTTGACGCGGTACTGGAGTCGCTGGACCGATTGCAGCAGCGGCTACAGGGCAGTCCCGCCCGGGCCCACGATTTATGGTACCCGGTTGACCAGAAAAAGGGCTACCGCATCGTGAACGGCAATAAGCTGCGGGAGGAAAACAGCGTCACGGATTACGTGCAGGGCTTTCTCGATGATGACCTGCACCGGCACCTGTTTGCTACGCACCGGGAAGTGCAGCTAAGGGCCGGGGCCGGGACCCAGAAGGGCCAGGAACTGGACTTGTACGTGGAAGCAGTGGCGAACCAAACTACCGCCTCCTCCCCGTTAGCTACCAAGCTGCTCGTGTTTATCGAGGCAAAGCACCAGGATAATCCGGAAGTAAAAACTGCCCTTGACCAGCAACTGGTGAATCGTTACCTGCGCAATCATTCGGCGACGACGGGCCTGTTTCTGGTGTACTGGTACCGCCCCGGTCCCGACCAGAAAGGAAAAGTCAACAGGTTAGCCGACCTGCGGCAGTTGCTGGACCAGCAGGCGCAGCAGGCATCTGCTAACGGTCGGCTGGTGAAAAGCTACGTGTTGGATATTCGCTTACCCGATGACCAGTCGTAAGTCCGCCGCACCGGGGTGCGGGTAAAATTTCACCCGCACCTGCAGCTACCACCTGTGGATAGTGTTAACTGCCTATAAGGTAGAATGTCAAACACTTCCCTATAGTTGGCCGGCCTTATACTTCACGAACGCCTGCTCAACGAGGATAACCTGATTGGTTGGTAATAGGGGTGCCAGCAGGTTATGGAACATAGCCACTGTACCCGTTACGGACTTGCGCACGAACGTGTGCGTGCGTTCCTCATCGCTAGCAGCCTGTTCCCACTTTTCGAAAGTCACCTTCAGCGCTCTGGGCAGCACTGCGTCGACAAACAGGCCTTCGCTCAATGATTGGAAGATTGTTCCTATATCCGCTTTCATATCCTGCAGCAGGGATAGCCGCTCCAGCCGCAAGGGCTCGCGGTTAAGGTGGCATATCCGGATGGACTCTTTTCCCCGGTTGGCGGCATCCGTACCCTGCAACTCAAACCCGTCCCGCCCCGGGGCCGGTAGTACCGTCAGAAAGCTGGTGGGGTCATCCAGTTCCGGATGCAGCAATTGGGGAATTTCTCCCGTTAGGTACGGGCTGGTAAGGGCGTTGCGCGTGAGGTCCACGCCGCCCCCGGCTAACTGCGGGGCGGTTGGCTGCCGGGGACCCAGCACCGGAAACTGCGCGCCCTTGCCGCCGGCAAAGGAGTTGCAGTCGTGGCAGGCCGGCAGCAGGTTGGTCCACTCGTAACACAACCACAGATACCCGCTATGGTGCCCACGCTGCGCGCCCACCGGGCGGTAGTGTTCCACTTCCAAATTGCTCAGGGCCTCGCAGTAAGCGCACTTGGCGTGATAGTAGGGGCGCAGGGCATCCAGCGTAGCGGAGCGCGGCTCCCCATGGATAGTGCGGTAGGGAGCCCGGTAGACAGCGCCCTCGACCAGTCCTTTATTGTTCGCCTGCACGAGCTGATTGAGGGCAGCGGCGACTACGGCGGGTTGCAGATGGGCCGGGCAGGTGCCCGCGGGCCGGGTGACAAACCGCATAGCTCAGTCGTTTTTATCCGCCTGCAATAAGGCCAGCAGTTCCTGCTGCTTCTGCTTGGTCAGGTATTCCGCAACCTGTGCCTGCTGGGCATCAGTAGCACGCACCTGCGCGAAACTGTCTTCTGTCCGCACCCATTCCGTTCCAGAGTGGCTGACCGGCACGAGTTCCTGAAAGCCAAAGATGGGGGAGGATAAGATAGCGTTAGGGAGTAAGTTGCTAATACTGATGTCCAGGCGCTGAACGGTTATGCCAGCTTTCATTGTCCGGTCTACCCGCAGAAAAATAGCATCGGGTGGGGAGCCCAGCAGCGGGATGGGACTGTGCGTAGATACAATGAATTGCACGCGCGGGAACAGCTTCTGCAGGCTGATAGGTAACTGCCGCTGCAGGCGCGGGTGCAGATGGTTTTCCAGCTCGTCTATCAGCACCAGGCCAATGAGTTCATCCGGGTGCTGCACCGTCGGCTGCGCCGTCGTCAGGCGCAGGTACATATCAATAACGAGGCTGATGAGGCTGCGGTAACCTGTTGCCAGCTGCTCAAAGGGCGTGTGCGGAGCTACTATTTCCTTGCTATCAGCCGCTTCCTGATAGGTGACGACCCCCGTTTTAGGATGCACGCTCACGTCAGCTATTAAGCCGCCGGTCACGCTCCTGATGAGTTGCTTCAGGGTTTGAAAGCGCGCGTCATTGCCAGTCAGCGCGGCCTGATTCAACTCATAGTCCGCATTATAGAGTCTGGCCGATACGGGCTTAAACAGGCTGGCCGTATTGTCTTGCTGCGTGGTAGACTGGTTCTGCGCGGCCTCATCCAGCACCCCCAGGCGCAGCGGGCCATAAGCCAGGACAAAAGGACCCAGATACGTGGTGATTTGCTCTTCTTCCCAACCTACCGTTTTCACTACCGCATAGGAACTGGTACCGCGCCAATAGTCAACCTGCAATCGAGCTGGTCGAATAATGCGCCCACTTATCCGGGGGTAGCTTCTGCTGGCTTGAGGGGAAATTTGCCTGGGGTATTTCGTGTCGTAGTAACTAAAATCGTCCCGTGGTCCCGCCAGGGCATGCGCGAGGGCTTGCAAGACACTGGTTTTTCCAAATCCATTTTCACCGGTCAGGAATATCCAGCGCGAAGCCAGGTTCAAATTTTCTACTTTAGCGTACGTAATTCCTTGGTAGTCATCAATAGAGAAACCGGCTAGCCCGATAGCATCAGCCGGGGGCTTACTCGTATTTGCTTCTTCCAGGTCAGGGTCTGCTAGCAGTTGGTCAATCGTATTTATCCGGCGCTCCTTGAGCAGTTCAGCCTGCCGCGCCAAGACCTGGCTTAACGAGCGGTCAAATCCTCCCTGGTCTAAGAAGAAGAACTTGGTTTCAAACTCCGCACCAATTCCAGATGTAGTACTCAGTAAAGCATTGTCTATCTGTTGTTTATCCTGGTAGTAGTAGTGCTCCAATATCTTCGGCCATTCGTGTAGCGAACCAAGTCTGGCGGTGTGCCAAATGCCAGCAGTTTTTTGGGGCTTGTATCCCGCAAAGGAAGAAGATTTACATAGCTCCGCGAAGAAAGCCTGTTTGTCTTCGGAGTCCCGAGCTATAAAGAAGGCCTGACATCCCTGGCTTACGTGCAGCCGCAGATAAGCATTAGGTGTTCGATTCCGGCTGTCGGAGCCTGCCCAGAACGAAATCAGCAGATAGCTATCATTACCCGGAAACCAGTACCCTTTTTCGAATTGCGCGTCCCGGGTTCGTCGTAGATAAAACAAGCGATAATCCGCCATTTCCCGCTGGACATACCTGGTCTCGGTACTGTCCTCGCGCTGCCACTTAAGCAGTGTTTCCAACACCTGGTCGTGGATTTCCTGTAGTGGGGTCAAGGGCGTAATCATGTAAAAGGAGTTTAATCAAAAGTACAGCTACCGGTTCAACCGCTACGCCGAGACGCAGGATTGGTCCCTAAGCCTGCTTGGTGAATAAATTACTGCCGCAGCAAAGTGGTAGGCTTCCCTATTTGGTAGATTGGCAACTAGCGGGTGAAACTTACAGCAGGCCTGACGTAAGCAGGAGATTGCCAACTAAACCAGGAGAAAACTTTAGCGTCGGAAGCTTTCTGCTGGTTTAGCTGACAATCCCCTGTCCTGGTGGCTGGTAAGCTTATGGGAAGAGTTGTTGCAATAGGTGCTCAACCATCGGGCTGCCGGGTGCGGGTCTCCCGCCGGGGATGCCCGAGGGTAATCGGGGGCTGCCAGGCAAGCCCCAAAGCTGGGCCTGCACCACCTGTTCGGCCAGTGGGTAAGGCCGGGCGAGGCGTCGTAGCAGCGCCCCGAGGTGGGGGCCGCAACGGGTGTTCAGCGTGCGGGCCAGCTCGGGGAGCGCGCTTACCATTAGCTCGTTGGTATGCAAAACGTATTGGGCCAGCTCCAGCGCTGACCAGCAGTAGAGGGGCGGGTCGAGTACCGGTAGCTCGGGGGCGTTGCCCAGGTACTGGACCAGTTGAGTCAGCTCGTGGTAGGCGAACGATACTTGCGTTCCGGTGAGCAGCAACGCGGGGCGACACTCCGCCAGCGTACGGACGAAGGGGCGTTCAGGCAAGGTTGGAAAGTGGGACTGCAAGCGGGCTTGCAGGTAGTGCAGGGCTTGGGCCTGTTGGGCCGCCGTGGCCTGCGCGTAGGGCAGGAGCGAGGCAGTGGGGGAGAACATAAAGTAGCAATAGCAGAGAGGGGATGGGGCACGCGGGGGCCAGCCGCTGAGCAGTCAGCAGCGGCTGGTCTTGCGCTGGGGTCGGGAAGCCGTTAGGGCAGCGGGAGGCCGGTGTTCGGAGCCGGGCGGTCACGCAACTGCTCGTCTTCCAGCCAGGTAAGCAGGAGTTGCCGGGCCTCGGCCTGCAGGGCCTGGCGGCGCTCGCGTAAAGCCTCCCGGAGCGTGTCCGTAAAGGGGGCACCCGTGGCGGAGGCGAGCGTAATCGTTACCTGCCGGGTGTGCGCGTGGAGCGTGACGGCAGTTAGTCCGGTGAGTTCCAGCTTGGCGAGTTGGCGCAGTTGGCGCTTGGTCTGCTTCTGGGCGCGGCGTAGCTGCTGGAGGTCGCGACGGTAGCTCATCGTACTTGGCGACTAAGCAGGTCGGCAAATGTCAGCGCGTCGGCTGGCTGGAAGCGGGCAACAACTAGGCGGTCGAACGTGCCAGCCCGGCGGTCGGTCCGCTCGGGGAAGAAGGTACCGGGTGCCCAGAGTGGAACGGGCTGGGGCGGGCGAGAGCAGTGGCCGCGGAAGTTGGTGGAACGCAACTGGCACAATGTGGCACCCGTGGCGAGGTCGCGGCGCTGGCGGGCGGCTTCAGCTTGGCGACGGGCGATTTCGGCTAGGACATTCGCGCCCCAGCGGGTGAGGCGGTCGGTGTCGTCGCTTTCATGCACGAAGTGGTTGGCCCGCAGCTGCTCCGCTTCGCTGAAGAGGGGGTTGCCGATGAGGGGCAGTAAAACGTGCCGGCGAAGCTCGCCTAAGGAGGGTGGGGGTACGCTCATAAGCATACTTATCCCAGTTACATGGTTTGCCATGTATTTTTGGATTAGGGTTGACAAAAGACCCAACCGTAGTGCCTGCTCTTAACAGGTGCTATATCGGAGGCCATCTCTTGCTGGGGATGGCCTCTTTGGCTTACTTACAGATGGAGCTTCTAACAGAAGCGCTACAAATGTACTACACAAATGCATTACAAAAAGCCAGGTATTATAATTTGTATCGCATTGCATAGCATAAGACTACCTTTGTACTACACAATAGAACCACGAATGAAACCCAAGCCTGCTAAAGATGCGGCGCTAAACATGCGCTTACCAGCCGATTTGCTTGAAAAAGCGAAAACCCATGCGGAAAGCAAAGGCTTGAGTTTAGCAGCACTAGTCCGAATGCTACTTATTCAAGATATAGAAGCTAAAGCAGCTCGTCAAACATGAAAAAGCCCAACCAATCGGTTGGGCTTTTTCATGTTTACAGAAGTAGTACGTTGATTATGGGGCCTTTATTGGATGCTTTTGCAGGAGGCGTTTCCAGCACGTAGAAGCACTTTTTTGAGCCGTATTTTACTCACCCTTATTGGAGTAGTCAATGTATTGCCCGACTTGCATTCTAACTGCAAGTATCAAAGCTACATGCAACAAGTGATTGGTTTCCAGAATGCAAGGGATTACTGATTAGGTTATGTCTTATGCTTCAGCGTATTCGATAGATTAACTTTAAGCTATCTTGCTTCGAAATCAGATACTTACTTCTGGATGTGAATGGCTACTAAAAAAAAGGGTGATAGCACTACAGCAGCAGGCCAAGCTCTAGGATTTGGTATGCAGTACACTCGTATGACGCATCTGCTTCTTACTTCTTCAGAAGGTAGTATTGTTGGGTTTGAAGTTTTAGATGACGTGCATGTAGAGCACTCGGATGGGACCAGAATTCTGGAACAGTCTAAGAGTTCTTTAACAGGAAACCCCCTTTCTAACCAGTCAGCTGATTTATGGAAATCTTTGGCAAACTGGGTGGAAATTCTTGAATGCAATAGCTTCGATTTAAATAAGCTTCGTCTAATTATTTATAGCTCAAATCACAATGTAGGAGAAGTTGTAAATTTATTTGCAAATTCAAAAACTTTAGAAACTTCGAAAGTAGAATTCGTAAAGGTTAGAAATAAATTCTTGCTTAGTTCTGATGATAGTAAGGGTGCGAAGTATAGAGCTGGTGAAAAGACTAGTTTTCATATGCACAGATTCTTCGATAAGCCAGATGTAGCACAATTCGTGATTAGAGCTTTTGAATTTTGCTGTAGTATAGAGACTCCTGAAAATGATCTAATAAAATCGTTTAGTCAAATTCTTCCCGAGAAGCAACATGCTGTTGCTTCTCATATGTGTGGATGGGTCAAGAATAGAGTTGATGAGTTGATAAGGAATAGAATGGATGCGTGTATTTCACACGAGGAATTCTTTATCGAAATGCATTCTTTTAATAGAAAGTATACTGAGAGGGCAATATTAAAAAGTCTTGCTAGAGACCCTACAGATACAGAAAAGGATTCTTTACAGACACAGCTGTTTGTTCGGCAGTTAGAAATTGTAGATCTAACCTTTGAAGATAGACTAGAAGCAATTAGGCAATATTTCAAATCTGCTTGGGACAGAACCCAATGGAGTAAGGATGGAGTGGTACATGCTGATTCTTTTGATGAACTAGATGATGAACTGAGATCTACTTGGAAAAATATCAAAAGAGTAGTTGATATTGAGCAATCTGATAAGGAATCTG
>Ga0265798_10008173_pt1 | contig 13398 bp, 18 predicted proteins | sample P3T30metagenome_FD_192430 | JGI IMG/M metagenome (GOLD analysis project Ga0265798, IMG submission 192430) | Plant litter microbial communities from East Loma Ridge, Irvine, California - P3 T30 | ecosystem: Environmental > Terrestrial > Plant litter > Unclassified | place: USA: California...
AGAGACATGAAAGATAACAATAGTACATCTTCGAAGTATATGCGCCACTCTTCATCACCAACCACAGAACGAAATCTATGGAAGATCGATCGCTCCTTCTCCATCCGCTGACAATCATCTACTGGCCCTTGTGCAGGACAGCTCCGTGGCCGACCAAGTGCGATCATCTCATTTGACTGTTGCAAAGCATCGTATTCTTCACGCTCGATGAGGTATAGTAGCTCCTGCCTTTCGAATATTTCCTACAGAAGACGTCGTTTGATCGTCGTCCTGTACGACTGTTGACATCAGGCCCTGAAGTTCGCGTATCTGGCTGTAACAAGCCCAAGCTTTTTTTTTCCAACCCAGGGCGATGATCATTTCCAGAGCGCTCTGCATGCCTCTCGGGGGACAGATAGACTGAGATATTTTGGGTGACGCTGGCAGGAGCCCTTGCTAATTTATTTTTCCCGAGAGCATGCCCACTGCATGTTTTGATGAGAGGAGTTTACCGCAAGGACGAACCAACGCTCAAGTCATCGGTGACACATTGACACATGCCAAAACGCCGTTCTCGTCGGTGGCAGAAATCTCCCTGTCGTGTACCAGTTCAGATGGTCATCGTTATAATCACACATGAGTTTTTCGGTGAATATCAACAGCTGACACTTTGTGCTCGACTCACTCTTGCACGGTTGGTATCAGAACATACGAATAGCTTATTGGAGCGACTGTCTGTATGGCACAGATTCGACGTGCCGCTACACCAAAGACACCGAAGACACCGAAGTTGCTGTCACGTCTGGTCAGCCTATTTGCCTCTAAGGGAACAAATCAAACGAGACAGAGTACTACCAGCATCGCCCTTACCTGTCCCCATCTATCTGTCCCCCGAGAGACTGCACAGCAGAGCCTCGTGCTCGGCCTTGTGTACCCGGCCTGTCGCACACTTCAACGCCTCAAACGTCTTCTGACGTGGACGATTGCTTGCTTGCTAGAATGCTTGTTGAGGATTGACACAAGGTGTAACGTGACGACTTGGCCTGTCGACATCCGGCATCCCTCGGAGTCCAGGCGCGTGGCTCGGGTCGGTCGGTGCGGGAGTGTCAAGGCGGCAGGAACCCGAGCCCCGAGTTAAAATGTGTGCACGACATGCAACAACGAACCCGCATCCGCGGTCAAACGTTACCATGTTCACAAGCAGGTGCAGAGTCTGCCGTGTTCTGCATCATCCTGATGTACGGAGGGCCAGAACCCGTCGCATCTTGGCCCGTCACAGCACGATCTGATGACTACCTTGCAGGCGACAGGCCTTCCTCTCCCCCGGCTCCATCCAGTCAATGCAACGCTCCTCTCAGTGGGTTTTCAACTGGGACAAATTGTTGTCAGCGTCGTCGGATTTTGTCCCGGTTTATCTGTCCCCCAGGAGCGCTCGCAGGAGCCGGGTATATGACCCACGTCGCTTACTGGCTGTTCATTCGAATTTGACGTGGACGGACGTGGTCTTTCCACTATTGTCCGAAAACACTGCTCGGATGCCCAGAACGGCTGCGGCACACTGGAAACAATGTTTCTCGACGGCCCTGTTGACCGCCTCGAAAGATCTGTCATCTTCCGCTGCCCTTTACCTATACCCATTACAATCAGGTGCTGGGCAGGCATGCGTGCATCCGCGTTACATACGTGGCTAATCATGCATCCGAGTGGAGCGCTGGCGTTGGCGCAATCGCCGCGCAGCCGGCACCTGAGCCATTCATTTGCATGAACAGTGACCTCTCGGCGGGTTAGATCTGACATGGTGGCTAGGGTAGCTGCATATCGCCTTGGATAGCCGTGGCAGCCCCACGACGCTCGAGACCTCGATCAGCAAACTGATTCAAGAAGTTTTTCAGGCTAATGCGAACAAGTGGGTGCGTGTTAGTTGGGAGATCGTATGTCCTTGCACTGATGGCGACAGCTGAGTGGGGCCCCTGGTCTTTGCGTGGGTTACAAAACACTACTTGCTTGAAGGTTGCAAACCCTGCCCTCAAACATGATGACTGGCATCGGCGCGGCCCAAATTTCGAGCCGGGCCTCGTACGTGAACTGCTTTCACATCAGCACAAGGGTGCACGGCACCGATCAGAGAGTGCCGAGAGGAGTGTCGTAAGGATGTATACCGGACGCCCTGCACCTATCCGCAAGCATGCGCAGGCTCGATGAGCACCTGGCCCACGAAACGAGGTTTGTTTGTGCCAGTCGTCAGCCAGCACATGCCCTCCACGCTTCTCAAAAAGTGCCCGACGCTGGTGCCGCAGCACTGGATCTCTCTTTCTGCCTCTCAGGGGACAAATCATTTGGGACAGATTCGGGCAACGCTGGTAGCACCCTGTCCCAAACGATTTGTCTCCCGAGAGCCAGCCTGCTTCATATGCGATTTGGGTGATTGCATATTTCGGCAACACCCCAGCGGGCAGCTGACAGCTGGCAAGCAGTCTTCCGTCCTTCCGTTGACGTGGCTCTGGCAGCCCTGATGGGCTTCGTTGGGCGTAACGAACAGCGAAGTCGACTGGGTAACGTGTGAGCGATGCAGGAACGTGCGAAGCAAACGATGGGTTGTGACATCCATGCAACGCCAGGGTTATAAGAATGCAGCGCCTGAAGCAAGTCATCTCGAGCTAAGGAAACTATCTCCTCATCATCTTCTGCAAGTCTTTACATGCTCACCTCGCAGAAAAATCTCTTAATCGATTCGTTCTAAGATTCGTCTAGATCATCATTCCCAGTCACGTCTTTTACTTCCTCGGGCCGCGCAACATCTATTGTCCTTCAGTCCCTTTCTCCACTCGTTACTGCCCTGAACGGGATCCACAGATCACTGTTCGTCTCTGATCCTTAGTCTCAAGACTAGCCCGCATCACACGCGCCATCTGTTCTCATCAAGGACCGGACCGTACCTTGACTCTCCCTTCCATTCCCTTCTCGACAGCAAACCAGGATGTCGTCGCCCTCTGCTTCTTCCAGCTCTGCCTCTGGCAATCCGGCCGCACAGTCGCAGTCGCAGTACCAGGATCAGTTGATCTGTATGTCTCCCCCACGTAACCCCCAACTTGAACGAGCCCGATCTGACCAGTCATCCAGCCTACTGCCGCCAAGTCAGCCCACGCACACCGCTCTCTCCCAACTACCAGATCATCTCTGATCGCCGTGGTCCGTCTTGCCCGTTGCCTCCTCTACACTTATAGACTACTTGCTAACGCTGTTCTGTTCAGGTGGACGTACCGCTTGGTCCTGTACCGTTACCGTCGGCACCCAGACTGTCCACGCCCGCTTTTGGTACGATGGACAGTATGTGAATAACGCACGCGAAGACGCTGCTGAGCGTGCTCTGCAAGTCTTCGGCCAGAGAGCCACGCCACAGGGTCCCCAGCCGGCACACTTGCAACAATTTCAGCAAAGGCACTTCGGGGCGGTGAGTAGCTAAAGCGGTGCAACGCGGCTGCTTTGAACACGGCTTCGATTGGATAGAGGTCGGCTTGTTGGCTCGACTGGGTCTGCACACCGTGCCAACAGGATGCTGTGCCAGCCAGTGTCGAGAAATATGCCTCCACTCGCTTGATGTGCCTCAGGGCACACCGGAAGGAGGATACGCTGGATGGACGTTCGTGGTGATTCTCTTCCTGGCCGAGGCGAGGATGTATTGTTTTCCTTCGGAGCAACGGAGTGTGTGCTTTTTCTTTTGGATCGATTCGTAGCTTTATGTGAGCAAGCGAGTTTTTGCCGCAACCGTTTTGCAGCATCGCTCTTGTAGTTGTTGACGTCAATTTAACGGATATGCTTATCTTTCGCCTTTGTTGCTTTCATTCTGTTTATTGGCGCCGTGCCGTAGCATCTTCGATTGAGCGAGTATTGGCTGGAGTGGTTACATGCCTCTGGGATTGCCATCACGATATCTCCATATAGCTTTGAAGGTTTCCAAGTACTACTATAGGCGTTCGCATCATTCAAGTTCTGCAATACCACCGAGATGATTCGATGTGACTACAAAAACGGCATTCTGATAGTCGACAGCATCTTGCCGTTCTAACATAGCACCATATATAACACTAATAACGACGTCTCTTCTCACCAAATGCAGTAATACACGGTTATCTCCAACAACACGATCGAGCCGAGAGCCGCGGAGCCCTATCTGACTAAGCACACATAAAGGCGGCTCCCGCAAAGCGTCTCCGCGTGTTCTCGCTTCTCGCTTCCCTTGTTCTCCGTTATCTCTCGCTGCCACTCACACCTGACTGGACGAGGCCAAGAATCTTATCGTTACGCACATCGCCCCGTCGGCGAGCTCCTGCACACGTTGTAGCCTTGTCACAGATAATCGACGTCTCGTGGTGATATGCTTTTCCGCCGAAGCCAAAGTCTAGATTGATTTTACTCGATGCCATTGCTTGGAGGACAGATTCGGTAGGGGAGGAGCGAGGTTTGGAAAGCAGATATAATACTTGAAGGTTTCGCTGATTTTTTTTGTTGTCTGAGCTTGCTGTGCATACCTACAATACTTTGTTATCTAAGCGAGTCGGCTGCATTCGCTACCCAAATATCCATTCAGTTTTTTGACTCGACAAAAACTACTGGACAATTGCACTGGCCGTATCTACCTTGCGTCGATCCATTGGAAAAGCAAGTTCGGAAATCTGGAGACAGACCCAGCGTACTAATAGTTAGGGTTCCGGCTCGCACAACTATCTTCAACCAGGCCGAGTCATCGTCTCTTCGCTCATCAACTCTAGCGACTGGACCTCAGGAAAACAATCTATGCGCTGGGCATACAATCAGCCACACGACTGGAGGGTTGACCTTGCCTTCTACTAGGCTGCATCCACCACTTGAACCGATTCCCAAACCAAAGCCGCATTCGCCACCATATCGTTGATCTTCGGCCATGTCTTCCTCACACGATGTCAAGGACGACGCGCCGGATCTCATTGGTCCAGACACGACCCAAAAGCCTTCTCTGGGCCAGAAACTCCGACGTGCAGTCAAGGCTTTCACGACCAAAGACGGGCTCGTTGGAGACTATGATTATGCATTCTTGTTCAAGCCGAACATCCCTTTCATCAAGAAAGAGCGCCGTGCTGCACCATTCTTTGGTCTCAACGCTCGTATGCCTGTGCTCCTCGCCATGCTCTTGGGCTTTCAGCACTCCCTGGCCATGCTGGCAGGCATCATCACACCACCGATCATCCTCTCCTCGGCCGCACACCTGGACGGAGAGATGCAAGCTTACCTAGTGAGCACTTCTCTAATCGTCAGTGGCATCTTGTCCTGTATCCAGATCTCTCGGTTCCACATCTACCGTACACCCTATTACCTTGGTACCGGCCTCCTCAGTGTTGTTGGTACCTCTTTCGCGACCATTCCAGTTGCCACCGGCGCTCTCGGACAAATGTACGCAAATGGCTACTGCCCTTCGGACGCCGACGGCAACCCACTTGCCTGCCCCAGAGGCTACGGTGCTATCTTGGGTACCCAGTGTATCTGCGCCCTGCTCGAAGTCCTCATGTCCTTCACGCCACCTAAGCTCTTGAAGCGTATTTTTCCTCCTCTGGTCACTGGTCCGACTGTCCTCCTCATCGGTGTGAAGCTCATCGGAACTGGATTCGCGAACTGGGCTGGCGGTTCCAACGATTGCCGCGGTCGACCTGAATCCGGTCTCTTTGCGCTGTGTCCTAACATTAACGCACCCCGGCCTCTACCATGGGGAAGCGCCGAGTTCGTAGGACTTGGATTTTCTGTTTTCCTCACGATCATCTTATGCGAACGCTTCGGATCTCCGATCATGAAGAGCACGGCAGTCGTGGTCGGACTTCTCGTGGGCTGCATCATCGCAGCGGCTTGCGGTTACTTCGACCGCTCTGGTATTGACGCAGCACCTGCTGTGAGCTTCATCTGGGTCCACACTTTCCCTCTGAGTGTGTATGCGCCACTAGTGTTGCCATTGCTGGCGGTGTACATTGTGCTGTAAGTGTTGGCCCGTTTACATGATTCGAGTCGATTAAACGATGATCCAGGACTGACAATGTGATACTAGGGCGATGGAGGCGATAGGCGACATCACAGCAACCTGCGACGTCTCCCGTCTGCAAGTCGATGGTAACCTCTTCGACTCTCGCATCCAAGGTGGTGTCTTGGCCGATGGGATGGCCGGTGTCCTTGCTGGTCTCTGCACTATAACCCCAGTCTCCGTATTTGCCCAAAACAATGGCGTGATTGCATTGACACGCTGCGCCAACCGCAAAGCTGGCTACGCGGCCTGTTTCTGGCTGCTCATCATGGGCATCTTCGCCAAGTTTGCAGCCGCACTGGTGGCCATCCCTTCCGCTGTATTGGGTGGCATGACGACCTTCTTGTTCGCTGCAGTCGTGGCATCGGGTATCCGCATCATCTCGACGATGCCTTTCACCAGGCGCAACAGGTTCATCCTCACAGCGTCTTTGGCGGTTGGATTTGGTGCAACATTGGTGCCAGATTGGTTCGAGTGCGTATAAGCCATGACTCCCTACTCCCAACTGCACAAAGCTTACTAACACATCGCCCAGCTACGTCTTCACCTACTCCGGCGACAACAGCGGCCTCATCGGCTTCTTCAACGCCATACAGCTCGTTTGCGAGACTGGTTTCGCGATGGTCGCTTTCCTATCGTTGATCCTCAACCTCGTCCTGCCCGAAGAAAATGAGGACGAAGAGCTTCCAGAATTCACGGCTGATGAGGCCGACGATGCTGCTGATGCTGCGGAATGGAACCGGATTCACGGGAAGCCGCAGTCTACGGATGCAGGTGCTGCCGCACAGAGTGAGACGAAAGCATGAGGGGACGATGCCGATTTTGTGGATGATTATATTGTTTTAACTTACGGTGTGTGTAGACGCCTGTTTTGGGCGATAAAAGTACAATTTGCTGTCTCTCAATGGTTCTGTAGGTTCCACTGTACGCGAGTGCGTTAGGTATTACCATACGAGATAACGGGCGTCGAAGAGAAATGCATCCCTCGAATGGTGTCTCTCAGTGGTATTACCATACTGAATCTAGACGAGCGTGTCCGGTATTACTGCATGAGGTAGGCCACCCTCAACGAGATTCCCATTCTCTGAAGAGTGGCCCTCAGCGGCGCTACTTAATGAAATCGAGGCGGGAGTGTTAGGTACTACTGTATGAAATAATCGATCCAACGCAAACATACATACCACGAAGTTCTTCTCTCCACGGCGCGATATGGTTTACTGAGAGGGAGGGAAATGGCGTACGGAGCTGATCGTACACTATTTGAAATGATATCCTGCATCATCGTGTGTGCGTATAGTAAGTACAGTACAATTGTGATTTCAACTACATGTATGCTAGCTGCTATGCTGATGACAACCTGCCGAAACCATACCATGCATTAGCTCTCTCCCGTGTGCGAGCGCCGTTCATAGGTGTATGTTGGAAAAGAAAACAGTAGAAGGGAGAAGAGAAAAAAAATATATGAAAAGGCCGTGACTGTGGCTCCGGCTTGTTGTCGTGCCATGTTTATCACCCGCCTTGCCGCATCATGAACCTGAACCATAGCTACTCATCCTCGACCCAGCGACAGTAGCGGCATGACCCGGATAACCGTGGCTCGTCGATGGTCTGCTCTCAGACTTATAGCTTTGAGAGCGATGGTTCGGCCTGAACATCTCATTGATCAAGCGTTTCGGGCCGACGTACTCGACTTTGGGAAGGATCGAAGGCTTCTCCTGCTTGGCGTGGAAGCGGTCGCGGATCGTGTTGTCGACTAGAGCCATAAGACCAGCAGAGACGACGACGTCCGATACATCTTTTTGGCTGCGCACAATTCTCTCGTCGGCGATCCACATGGTACACGGAGCGATCCAGCCACCTTTGGCTTCCTCTTCGCAAGCTTCCGAAGGCGAGAGGGAGATTGGGATGATGTAGGCGAGGACTTCTTCGCTGCCGGCTCGGACGAGGTGGAAAGAGACTTGTTGCGTGCCGTCGTGTCTTCTTTGAATGATGCGTTTCCAGGAGTAACTCACTCCCCAATAATCGAATTCATATCGTTTGTTTGCTTTGGCACCGGCGCGGGTGACGTCGAGTTGGGCATAATTCGAGAATTCAAGCTTCATGGTGTGGGTCATGTGGGTTTGAGTCTTGGACTCGTCGGGAACAGGAGTGAAGTCTTCATCGTCGTCGTCAAAGTCGCCGGAGTACATCGAGCCATATCCAGAGTCGTTTCGTTTGAGACTTGACAGTGTTGTTGGCCTTGACTCGGGTGACTTGGGGAGAATGTTGTTCAGCGCATTGCTTAGTGAACGTTGGAAACCAGGGCGCTTCTCGGGGACCGCTTTCGGTTTTGCGGTCTTCAACAGGGAGTGGCACACCTCTCGACCGGAGTCTCTACAATAGCGGCGCAATGAAAACTGGCGTTCTTTCAGATCGTGCATGCGGAGGTGGAACAAAGTCATGTCGCATCTCCGTCCACTCGCATGTACCTCGGTGTCAATTCGAAGATTGAAGTTTCCATCAAGTGTCGAATCATCGTGTCGAATGGCAAGCCGCCTATGTGATGGGAAGAGCTCAGAGAAATCTGAAGGAGTCGCAGGAATGGCGGTATCATAATGCTGTGCAGTGTATTCGGGAAGGTGGAAATGGTCGAGATCTTCGATGAGAGCCTCCTCACTCGGTACGGTCGAGGCATAAGTGTCCACCGAAGTGCTGGATGTACTCGGACTCTCGAATTGTTCTTTCTCCGGGAAGATGTGCACTGGCGGCCTTTCTATTCTACCTTGGCATGTCTCGTGGTGTCTGATGTTCGGTCTCTTTACATGGCTGTCATCTGAGTAGGCTGTGGCGGCAGTCTGATATGAGCGCTCGCTGTCGGAGGTACGCTGGCGGTAGGACTCGTCGCTGCTCGCGTCGGAGGAGAAGAGATAGGAACGTCCGGACTCGTAAGCATTCCTCATGTCCTCGTACTCTGCACGTTGGCGGAGAACGTGCGACACCATGTTGACCACTATGGAGGAGCCGTAGGGTTGGAAAAATGGGTCTTGCTGCAGAGGTCGAAGCAGCTAATGTAGATGGTGAGGTTGTAGCACCTGGGCTACACGAAGGATTGGGTCTGTGCCGATGGACGTTGATACGCCGTGGGGCGCGTAGGAGGCTACGCCGTTGGTGTTGCCGATGAGGTCAGACTGCGATGTTGTGCTGCCGAGGATAGTGTAGGAGTACGATGTCGTGTAGCCGACAAAGAAAGGGTATGGTGGGAGTGCCGTATAGTGCCGGTAGTCTAGACTCTAATGAATGGAAAAGGCTGCGCTTGGTGGTGAAGTCGAAGACGCGAAGACGCCACAACAACCGGATTCAGTTGATAGTGAGGTGGAGAGAAAAGGTGGGAGTACAGCAATCCAGTACAGCGATACAGTAATCGAGTGTCGTCAACAATACGGTGAGTAAAGAGAAGGAGTCCCTGGTGGCACCAACGAGACAAGCGGACGCTTTTGGCGGCGAGGGTGAGACAGAGCAGTCGCAACGTACTGTATCGTGCGCATGTACCACTATGTAGGCAGTAAAGTGCTAGCAGGCAGACGTGACATGACAGACATGACATGGCATGGGGCCAGGCAATAATACCTCTTCCGTCCATCGCATCGCATCGCCTTGCCTCGTCCCTCGCCTGGCATCGCATCGTATCGCGTGGCATGCCATCGGCCCAGTAGTAGCACGCGTTGCATATACACGGGACGGACTACCCAGCCCCCTGCAAGGATTTGAGCTGCGGGAAAAACCGTTTGCGAGTCCGCACGGTTGGGGTGAAGGATGGAGGAGAATGGAAGGCGTTAGACTGCTTTTGGTGTTAGTGAGGTAGACTCGTACTGCCGCTGATTCGTGTGACAGGCTGTTCATGTGCATACACCAACGAGACATGTCAGGACACAGCCCGGCGAATCGATGACACGGCCACAACACCACTCATGCAGTCCGGAGCGAGGTGAGGTGAGGCATTCTACACACCACCATTCGCAATACCACTACAGTAAAGCATGCATGCATGTCAGGCTGTTCTGGCCCGAATCTTCACACGCCACGCCGCGCACTGCAATCCATCGCTGATGTTAGTAGTCCGCCGTCGTCGCCATCTCACAGTCCATCGTGTCTGTAGTCGGTTTGTTGATTCATCATGATGCTGTAGTCTGCAGTCCATCGTCTCATCTCATGATCTGGTGGCAACGTGGCATTATCGGCCAGCAGCGACGAACAACATTCACAAAGATTCAGTCACGCGCTTGCTTCCACGTGCAGTCATCGAAGTCTCTGCATTATTGCCATCCCTCGCGTGGGATTAATGAGCAGAACACTATACCATGCGCCGATATCGCACGCAGAAGAAACGCCATGCAGAAGAACGCCACGCAGCTAGGCGAGGCCTTTGAGCACCACGAATGCGTGATAACACACCATCTTCTCCAATACCAGACCTGTAGTCTATCTTTACAAAGTGATGAATAACAACAGCAACTGTGTTATTGCCTACACGCGTAGGCGCTGTACTGTACATCTCAACCCGTCCATGTTCGCCCTAAGCTAGCCGCCGCTCTGGTGTCCATCTTCGCCCGGAGAAGGAGCCGATCGCAGTTCGTCGCCTCGCACACAAACACAGACACATAAAACATTAACAGGGTCCGAACACGACACGACACCACAAAGGTCCACAACACAATAATGATAGTCATAACATGAAAATCCAGAACATGTTCCCCCTTCCAAGATCTACTATTTCAGACCCTTCTCGCCCAGGAACCAGAAGCCAAACACCTCCTCGTTACAGCAACCTTTCCGTCCATCTCTTGTAATCGCCCCAAACTGCTCGAATCACCATCGGCCTGCTGCGCCCGGTGATATCGCCGCATGCCTGTTATAGGATACAACATACATGTATGTACCACTACTAGTACTGTAGGTAGGTAGCTGTCGACCTGTCACCCTGACCCGTGACAGTCCGGTGGGTAGGTACTGCACTGCAACTGCAACTACTACTACGAGCCTGCCACGACTGCTACCATGTGACATGTCCCATGTACATCTATTAAGCTGCATCTCGCCCGAATATGCATAAGCTTCTGCAGGCATCACCACCACGAAACTTTTATGCCCACGAATGAGAACAACTTGCGAAGGAGACATACGCCGAGGAGAAAAGCAAAGCCGCAAGCGCACGTGTTCAAGCTCTCGGAGTCGCAAACCAAGAGCGAAAAGTAATATCGCACGCGATCACTTGAACCTTCTTGGCAAACATGGTTTTTGGCATCCATGTCGTGCAACAGTCGTGAAACGGAGCTGTCAAGTCTTGCCAATGATCGGCTTGCTTTTCCCTGGGGAGAGCTTATACTCCGGTGATGCATATATGTGTTTGTTGGGGATGTGCAACATCGGTTGTGGGAAGACCTGTCGCATTTCTCCAATGTACAAGATGGTACTTTGTGAGGAGCTCGAGCCGGACTGGGTCTCTACTACCACTGAGATGGGCATCACGGAGACTTGTGACGATAGCCATAGACCGTATTCTGACATTGTTGAAAACACACATTGGGTTGTATACTCTTCCGCCTCGCAAGACAGCCTCATGGATGTTCGCTGAACGACATTCCTAGGTCGTCTCACCATAGCCTTCCTCTCGAACGAGATCAGTAGATGCATTTTTCCATCGCTGATGCTATCGACCGTTTGTTCAGTACATGCACCATACGAAATGAGCACCGCTGCACAAGCGATGTCATCGACCAGCCAGCCGGAGGCGAACACCACACCGGTAGCACTGCAACATAGCACAGCAAAACACGCTTTGTTGCATTGGAATCGAGAGAATCGTCACTTTGACCTCAGCGCGCAGGACGAAAAAGATCCTGCATGTGAAGAGTCCCTGCGATGGCCTGCAGGATAGCAAAGCATCGAACGAGTTACAGGACGCAGACATCCAAGCATCTTACTCCCTCCTGCCAATACTCTCCTTCACATTCTGCCTTCTGTTCCCATAGGCTTATATTAGTGGTAGCGAACTCGCTTCCATTGATGCCCGAACAACCGGGCCGTTTTGTGTGTATGCTTTGGCCGTGAGCTGTTGAAATAGTATCCGGCTCGATGTAAGGCGCATTTTTTCTTCTTCTTTCTCTTCGCTTCCAGCCGCTCATCAAAACTGCAAGCTTACCTTGTTGCTCTTGGAGACCTCAATCAGAAGACAAAAAGGTTGCCCATTCGGAGAATAACGGCATGCAGCAACGTAACATCGACTTCAGCACGTAGAAACGAAATCCCGAGTAGTATGCACTGTGATCTAGCAGATGCAGACCCTGCGAGCCGATGGACAGTAACGCAAACGAATCGCAGAAATGCGTTTTTCTTTGGCAACAGCTTCTTCGATTTGCCAATCGAGCCAATATAATGTGAAATGATAGTCAGTCGCGGGCGCGAGGCCGCATGCATTCCATCGATCGATCGAGAGTCGATTCGTGGATTTGTTTTCGCGGACCGGTGGACACAAAGTATGAAGAGCCTCGTGTGATGTTTGTCCAGTGCTCGTATGCTGTTCTGGAAGCGACCCTGTGGATGAGTTGCAGCTCACAGCCTCACAGCTTCTTGCTTAAGAATTTGCGCATCTTTCGCATCAAACTGGTCCCGGCGTGATCTTGTCCTCTTCTGCCAGACTGCTGAATGGCGCAAATAGCCTGCTCAATGATCTCGCCGGCTTCGAAATCCCCGGGCTGGCCGAGTGACTTGTGCAACTTCCTTCCACCGAAAATGACAGCGCCGTTGTCGTGGTCAGCGGCACTGAGGATCTCGCCGCCCATGACGCTCTTAGATAGCTGCATCGTGGTGTATTGCAGTGCTTGGCTGCGATCACACGCTCGCCTTTTCTTGACTCGGTGTGTCCTGCATTCGCACTCGAATGGATGTTCGGTGATGTGCCAGTAGACGTTTTCAGTCAATTTGATTGGTGTCACATCAGGCCTTCCGTGTTTTCTTGCGATCCGTCTGAGCTGAGGAATGGGCACTGCTAAGCAGAACTTCTTTTGAGGAACAGACGTCCAGTTCACGCAGTGTTCGCCCATAGGCCTCATGAGTTCGCCGAAGCCATTCCCAAACAGCACCACTGCGTCGATGCGCCGAATCAGGCGGATCCAGTCTTTTGCACTGTCGTCCAGCTCTGCAACGACTGGATTGATACTGTGCTCGCGATCGACGACGTCCTGGAACTTCCAACCTTCCAATTTAGTTCCATACCCTTCCAACGCGACACCGTTCTGATCTCTCTTTCCTTTCCACCTGTCGTACATCTGCTCCAAAACGTCCCACATGTCAAGTATTCTATCTTTCAAGAGACAATTCTTCACGTCTGTCTCGATGAT
>Ga0265798_10008174_pt1 | contig 13395 bp, 15 predicted proteins | sample P3T30metagenome_FD_192430 | JGI IMG/M metagenome (GOLD analysis project Ga0265798, IMG submission 192430) | Plant litter microbial communities from East Loma Ridge, Irvine, California - P3 T30 | ecosystem: Environmental > Terrestrial > Plant litter > Unclassified | place: USA: California...
GAGGCCCCGACCTTGGCCAAGGTGTCGCCCGTGCAAGTCGCGCCGCCATCCAGCGGCACTCACGACGCGCAGGAATATTTCACCGACACGCCCTTGAAGGATCAGGACGGCAACACCGTGCGCTTCTACAGCGACGAGCTCAAGAACCGGCTGGTGCTGCTCAATGTGGTGTTCACCCACTGCCAGGATGCCTGTCCGCTGATCACCCGCAAACTCAAGGATGTCCGGGCCGCGATGGGCGATGAGGTGGCGCGTCAGGTGTATTTCATCACCCTGACCAGTGACCCGACAAACGACACGCCTGACGTGCTCAAGGCCTTCGCGGCCAAACACGGGGCCGACAGTCCCAATTGGCGCTTTTTGACCGGTACGCCGGAGCAGATGAACCTGGTGTTGGGGCGTTTGGGCCAGGTGATCCCGAGCCCTGAACAACATTCCACGCAATTGATTGTGGGGGACGTGGCGAACAAACGCTGGGCAAAGATCCGTCCGGATGCACCGGTGGACGCCATTGCCCAACGCTTGCAGTTCCTGACCTTGCCTGTGGCCGGACGTTAAGGAGTCGACCATGAAGTCGCTGGCGATTTTCAGCCTGACGCTGAGCCTGCTGGGGTGCCTGACGAGCGCGGCTCATGCGATCGAGCTGAGCCCCGCGCAGGCAGCTGGCAAACGCCTGTACCGCGAAGGCATTTCCGACAGCGGAGCGCAGGTGTCGGCGCGCATCGGTGTTTCCGGCGCCACTGTTCCCGCGTCAACCGTTCCGTGTGCAGGCTGCCATGGTGCCGATGGCCGTGGGCGACCGGAGGGCGGCGTGCGTCCGCCGGACATCACCTGGCGGCGATTGAGTACGCCCTACGGCCAGCACGTCAGAGCAGGGCGCAGCCACCCGCCGTACAGCGAAAGCGCCGTCTCCCACGCCATCATTGAAGGCATTGATCCAGCTGGCAACGCACTGGACAGCGCGATGCCGCGTTTTGTCATGTCCAGTCAGGATCAACTCAATCTCGTGGCCTATCTTAAACGCCTCGAAGAGGACGGCGACCCTGGCATACAAGGCTCAACTTTGCGGCTGGGCACCTTGCTCCCGAGTCAGGGGGCACTGGCGCCGCTGGGGGAGACAATGGCCGCTGTGCTGAAGGGCGCATTGGCCGCGATCAACGAGTCGGGCGGCATTCATGGTCGGCAACTGGCCCTGCAGATCGTCGACCCCGGCCCGGACGCGCAGACCGCAGAGGCGGCCCTGCAGACGCTGACCGGTGAACACGGCGTGTTTGCGTTGGTGGCCCCGCTTGTTCCGGCGCTGGACGGTCGCATCGGTGAGCTGCTCGAGCAGGCCCGGGTCCCGTTGGTGGGATCGGTATCGCTGCTGGGTGGGGAAAGCGACAGTCCGATGATCTTCGAACCGTTGCCCGGCGTTTCCGAGCAACTGCGGGCCTTGGCCGGGTACGCGCAGGACACACTGGCACTGGCAGCGCAGAAGACGCTGATCGTGTATCAGGACAACCCACTGGGGCTCCATCAGGCCGAAACCTTCAAGCAGCACCTCAACGGGCAGGGTTGGAGCGATGTCGGCCTGCGGGCCTATTCACTGGACCAACCGGTCATGGTTGAAGCATCGCTGGTCGCTGCCAACGCGTTGTTCTTCCTCGGACGCTCCGCGGATTTCGTGCCAATGGCGCAGGCGCTGCAAGCGTCACGGCAAGGTCCGGCATTGCCCCCGTATCTGTTTGCGGCCTCGGCCCAGGTCCCTGCTGACGTCTGGCAAGTCCCCCCGTCTTTTTCCCGCCGCCTGTTTCTGGCATATCCGTTCATTCCGGGCGACTGGACGGAGCAGGGCAAGGCGGCGCTTGCCAGCGTACGCGCGCGAAGCGGGCTGAAAGGGCAGTACGCGGTGTTGCAGGTGGACGCGTATTGCTCGGTGCTGCTGGTCGCCGAGGCACTGCGACAGATCGGTCGGCATCCGGCGCGCGAGCAACTGGTCAAGGCGCTGGAAGGGTTGCATGACGTGAACACCGGGCTTACCCCACTGTTGGGGTTTGGGCCGGGGCGTCGGCTGGGCATGTCGGGCGCCCATGTCGTGACGGTGGATGTGCAGCAACAACGTTTTGACCTGGTCAGCCCATACGCCAGGGTCAATGCTGCTAACTGAAGTGAGATTTCGCCATGAAGCTCAAGCTGATTTTATTCGTGTTGGCGTTCGTAATGCCCGGTCTGCTGCTCATGGTGGGCCGCACCGAGGCAGTGGCAGAACCCACGTTCGGGCAAATGGCGGTGGCGCGGGTGAACGGCGTGGAGATCGGGCAGATGCAGCTGGAGCACTACTTCGCCGATTACTTGCAGGCCCAGGGGCGGATGGTCGGCTCCATTCGCAATCCCGTGGCCTACAACCGTCTGCGCAGTGCGGCGCTTGATGACCTGATCGACAAGGAGCTGCTGTGGCAGGAAGCGGGCAGACGCGGCGTGCGTGTCGACGAAAAGAGTGTGCAGGACAACCTCTCCGCGCTGCGGAACGAATTCACATCCGATGACATTTTCAATCGGCGACTGGATGAAGCCGGCTTCGACAGCCAGTCTTTCACCGAATACCTGCGTCGGGAGTTGACCAGTCAGCGCATGCTGTCTGAGCTGAGCCAGGTGGCGCCTGCGCGTGATGCGGACGTCGAAGCCTTCTACCGGCAACTCTCGCCGCGCATTCACGCCCGGCACATTCTGCTGCCCCTTGAGGCCAACGCCGATGCCGCGAAAGCCGAGGCCGTGTACCAGCAAGCGCTCCAGTTGCGGGCGAGGATCGTCGGCGGTGAGGACTTCGCTGCCATCGCTCAGCGCTACTCACAGGACAGCCGGTCAGCCGACGGCGGCGATTTGGGCTACTTTTCTCGTGAAAGCATGGTGTCGGAGTTCGCCGATTCGGCGTTCAGCCTGACGCCCGGCACCGTCAGTCAGCCGGTACGGACCCTTTATGGCTGGCATTTGATCAAAGTTGAGAACACAGTTTCAGGGGCGGCGATCGAGGACCGTCAAGGACTGGCGATGGCGCGCCAGGCATTGGATCAGCAACGACAGGCGCAAGCGACTGCCGCTGCACTGCAACGATTGCGCGCGGCAAGCAGGATAGAGCGGGTGGCAGAGCGATGACCCGGGTTTTCCCCGAATGTGGGGGCAAATCCGGTTCGCGATGGCGACTGCCCCCAGCAGTGGGGTTGAGGTTGTGCCCATGGTGTTGGTTTTTTATTGAAGTAAATCAGTGGCATGGGCGAAGAAAATTTCAAGTGGAGGGTCTGGCATGAACAGTGCTCTTGTACCAATACAAGGCGGGAATCCCCAGACCGGGCCACAGGACCTGTCCCGATTTCAGGAGTCCACCTTGTTAAACAAAGTGTTGGTTGTAGAGGACGAGCAAATCCTGGCGCAGAACCTCCAGTCGTATCTGGAGGCCAAGAGCCTGGATGTCCGGGTCGCGAACGATGGCGCGGGTGCCATCGACCTTGCACAAGGTTTCGCACCGGATGTGGTTGTCCTCGATTTTCGCCTACCCGATATGGAAGGGTTTCAGGTACTCGATGCGGTACGCAAACAGAAGGATTGTCACTTCATTCTGATCACCGGCCATCCGACCAGCGAAGTCTGCGGTCGGGCCACTGATCTGGGTGTCAGCCACATCCTCTTCAAGCCGTTTCCGCTGGCCGAACTGGCCCGAGCTGTCTGTGACTTGTTGGGTACTGAGCGACGTTCGACGAGCAAGGCGCCACCGGCGGCCGGGTTCATCGAACGGCGGCACAGCCCGGCAGAGGCATTCCCGTTGCAGTTGTACGACGGTACCTGGGTTCACTCGGACCGTCGCGGCAACAAGCAGACCGCGTCGCCTGAAGGCGACAAAGCGGTCCTTGATGGGGAGGGCAAACTCTAGCCGGGTCCGGACGCCTCGGGAACCTTGTTCTTGAGCTCTCCGGGAACGGCACACCGGCCAGGGAGGGTCGGGCGCGTCGAATGTGTGGTTCCTTTTTTGGGGTCCGGGAGTGCATTCGATGGAAAGTCTTACGCTCGCAGTCGAAAGACCGCCACTGGCGCAGCCAGTCGAGTCACCCACACGTTTCCCCGGCAGCCTTCTGACAGCCGCCAGAGAACGCGCCGTCGCTGAAAGCGAACGTCCGATCGAAGCACTTGAAGCCCTCTCTGCCCTGGAACCTGCCGCTTTCATTCGCGCCCTTGGCGCCACCTTGCATTACCCGGTGCTGGACGCTTCCAGCCTGTTCAAATGCACCCCCGAGTTCGATCAAGTCACCCTGGCCCAGGCGCTGAAACGCGAGTTCGTCATGTTGCGTCACGAAGACACGCTGATCGGCGTGTTTGCCGACCCCTTCGACGATGCGCGGCTGGCCTGGATCGATGAGTGCCTGCAGGGCGCCGCGCTGTATCTGTGTCACGCCGCCGACCTCGGTGCTTACCTTGCCCGCCAGGAAGAAGGCTTCCATGCGGTCGCCGCGTTAGGCAGCCACGGCGACGAACAACACGAATACGACAACCTGGAAAGCCTGTCGCTGACCAGCATCAGCGAAGACGCGAGCGCTGTGGTCAAGCTGGTCAACTCGACCCTCTACGACGCGTTGAAAATGCACGCCAGCGACATTCATCTGGGCGTGACCGGCAACGGTCTGGTGATCAAGTACCGCATCGACGGCGTGCTGAACAACATCAGCAAAGTGCAGGGCGCCGAGTTCGCCGATCAGGTGATTTCCCGCATCAAGGTCATGGCCGAGCTGGACATCGGCGAGAAACGCGTACCTCAGGACGGTCGTTTCAAGATCGGCATCAGTGGTCGGCAGATCGATTTCCGGATTTCCATCATGCCCAGCATTTTCGGTGAAGACGCCGTGCTGCGGGTGCTGGACAAACAGGACCTGGCGGATCGGGTCAGCGGCGTCAGCCTCGAAGCGCTGGGGTTTGAAGAGGCCACGTTGCGCAGCCTGCGCCGGCTGGCCGCCGAACCTTACGGAATGGTGCTGGTGACCGGTCCCACCGGCAGTGGCAAGACCACCACGCTGTACGCGATGATCACGGAGATCAACCACGGCGTGGACAAGATCATCACCATCGAAGACCCGGTGGAATACCAACTCCCGGGTGTTCTGCAGATTCCGGTCAACGAGAAAAAAGGCCTGACGTTCGCCCGCGGCCTGCGCTCGATCCTGCGACACGACCCGGACAAGATCATGGTCGGTGAGATCCGCGACCCCGACACCGCACAGATCGCCGTGCAATCGGCCCTGACCGGGCACCTGGTGTTCACCACCATTCACGCCAACAACGTGTTCGACGTGATTGGACGTTTCACCCAGATGGAAGTCGATCCCTACAGTTTTGTCTCTGCCCTCAACGCGGTGGTTGCCCAACGCCTGATTCGTCTGGTGTGCACTGGCTGTGCGACGACGGTCGTTCCGGACGAGAGCGAGTTGCGGGCCTCTGGCCTGAGTGCTGAGGACAGCAGCCATTACCGTTTCGTACACGGTGGCGGTTGTGGCCGCTGTCGTGGCACCGGTTATCGCGGCCGGACGGCCATCGCCGAACTGCTGCACCTGGACGACGAAATTCGTCAGATGATCGTTGAGCGCAAACCCATCTCCCAGATCAAGCAATACGCCTGCAGCCGTGGCCTGCGCCTGTTGCGCGGCTCGGCACTGGAACTGGTGCGCGATGGCCGGACCACGCTGGAGGAGATCAATCGTGTCACTTTCATTTCGTGAACATTACGTCGCCGTGATCGGCGCCAATGGCGTCGGTCTGTCCCGCTGCGATGCGCGCGGCAAGACCTGGCTGGGCAGCGCCGGGTTCATCGCAGACCGCCAATCGACCGCCACTCTGGCGCTGGACACGCTGCAACGGTTGCTCACCGAACACGTCAAGGGCCGTGCCCGGTTGAGTGTCCTGTTGTCCAGCCACTACAGCCGTTTCGGGCTGATTCCCTGGAGCGAGCACATCACCACGCCCGAGGAGCTGCGCGCCTATGCCAGCGCGTATTTCGACGACACCTTCGGTAAATCGGCCGAAGCGTGGACGCTGAGCCTGTCGCCAGAAAACGCCGGGCTGGCGCGCATCGCCGTCGCCTTGCCTGAAGCCTTGCTGAGCCGTCTGCGCGACGTCGTCAAAGCGCTCGGCTTGCGCCTGGTGTCGGTGCAACCGTACGTGATGACGGCGTTCAACCGCTTTAACAAAAGTTTCGGTGATCGTGACTTCCTGTTCGTGGTCGCCGAGCCGGGTCGCAGCACGCTGCTGCTGGCGAGGGAAGGGCGCTGGTCCGCCGTGCGCTCGCTACGCATTGCCGACAGCGATACCGCACTCGCCTCGATGATCGCCCGCGAGAGCGAGTTGCACGGCCTGAACGGTGACAAACCCGTCGATCTCTTCGTGCATGCCCCGGCGCGTCATACCGATGCACCGCTGATTCTGGGCGTCCAGACCCTTGAGTTGCCCGCCGATCAGGCGGACACCCTGGATCCGCTGCACATCATGTCCAGAGCGGTGAACTGACATGCGCGCCCTGGATCTGGAATTTCAGCCGCAACGTCGTGGCAGCGCGCTGGGCTGGAGCCTTCTTGCCGTCGGCCTGGTGCTGGGGGTGTCGGTGGCGGCCGGTGCGCATGTCATCGGCCAGGAGATTCACGAGCAGCAAGGCCAATTGGGCCACGCGCAAAAGAGATTGCAGGTGCACACCGGCCCTGTGACCGGTCTGTCCCCGGCGCAACAGCGCGAACAGGAAGTGCGGTTGCTGGAGATGAAGCAAATCTCCACGCAACTGCGACGCCCTTGGGAACGTCTGTTTGCCGCACTGGAAACCTTGCGCGGCAACGACATCGCGCTGCTCAGCCTGAGCCCCGACGCACGCAAGGGCCAGGTCAGAATTACCGCCGAAGCGCGGGACCTGGAAGCCATGCTGACCTTTCACCGGCAGCTGGAAGACAGCCCTGAGTTGAGTGATGTCTCGCTGGTCAACCACGAGATCGTCGCTAACTCGCCACAAAAACAGATCGTCTTCAACCTGCTGGCCACCTGGGAGGTGAGCGATGTCCGTCCCTAGCCTGATTCTGCGTGAACATGTTCAGCGGGCCGGTTGGCCGGGGCTGGGCGGTGCGGCGCTGGTGGTGCTGGTCTTGGCGTATGGGGTGTTCAGCCTGCTGCCGGACTGGCGGTCACTCGACAGCCTGCGTCAGAACAGCCAGAAGGCCAGCGAATTTCTGGAGAAGGTCGCCAACGGCACTGCCGTATTGCCCGTAGTGCCCCAGCAGCAACTGGACGAATTCCATCGCGCGCTGCCGACCCAACTGGACGCCACGTCGGCCATCGACCGTATCTACGCCATGGCCAGCAAGGAAAAAATCAACCTGGCGCGCGGCGAGTACTCGCTGGGCATCGACCCTAAAACCCAGCTGGCGCGTTATCAGATTCTGCTCCCGGTTCGGGGCAGTTACCCGCAACTGCGCCGCTTCCTCCACGCGCTGTTGACCGAGCTGCCGGCGGTGGTGATCGAGGATGTGGACGTTCAGCGTAAACGCATCGCCGACACCGAGTTGACCGGGCGTATCCGCATGACCCTTTACCTGTCGAGGTCATGATGAACACCCGTCGCGTAGCAGGCTGGTTGGCGTTCTTCGGCATCTGCGGGCTGGTCGCCTGGGTGCCGGAGCAGTTTTTCGGCGAACAGGCGCAGGACCTGAGCAGCGCTGCCGCGCCGGTGGCGAGTAAACATCGGGATGCCGTCGCCACCGCGAAGGCCGGTTCCGACAACAGTGGTGACGCCAGATCACGTGTGGCAAAGGTGCCTCAACTGGATTTGTTCGCTGCCCAGAGCTGGTACGTCGCCCCCGTGGTGACAGCCGAGCAGGCCGCGCTCAACAGCGCACCCGCTGCCCCAACGGTGCCCACTGCACCGCCTCTTCCGTTTCAGTTCATTGGCAAGCTTGCAGACAGCCAGCAGTTGCAGGTTTTCCTGCAGAACGGAGAACGGCTCTATGTGGTCAGGGCCGGTGATGTGATCGATGACGTCTACAAAGTCGACCGTATCTCGGCCACTGAAATGAGCCTCGTCTATTTGCCGTTGAAGTTTGCGCAGACCTTGTCTGTGGGGAGTGCACCATGAGTCCGCTGCGGTTGCCGTTGAACGCGTTGTTGCTGGGCTTCACCTTGGCGCTGGGGCTGATGCTGGCTTCCTGCACATCGGACATGAATCGGGCCATCGGTCAGGACCTGATCGAGGAGGGGCGTTATGAAGAAGGCCTGGCCAAGTTGCAACAGGCCGTCAATGCCAATCCCCGGGATGCGACCCTGCGCATCGCCCTGACGTCAGGCAAGGCCCGGGTGGTTAAAACCCTGCTGACCAAGGCAGACTCCGAGCGCTCACAACGGGATTTCAATAGCGCGGCGATCGACTACTCACGGGTGATCGCCATCGAACCCAGCAACGGCCGCGCCCGTGACGCGCTGTACCTGCTGGAGCAGATGCGCAACATCAACGACATGCTGATCAAGGGGCAGACCAGCCTGCGTCGCGGCGACTTGACCGGCGCTGAACACGAAGCACGCCAGGTGCTGGCGCTCGACCCACGGCACGAAGGGGCGATGGAGCTGATGCGTAACGTCGAACTGATGCGCACCCGCAACACCGTGTCCAACCCGCAGCTCAAGACCCGCCTGGAAAAACCGGTGACCCTGGAGTTTCGCGACGCCAACCTCAAGGTGATCTTCGAGGTGCTGTCCCAAGTGGCAGGGTTGAACTTCATCTTCGACAAAGACATGCGTGCGGACTTGAAAGCCACGATCTTCGTGCGTGAAGTGCGCATTGAGGACGCCATCGATCTGCTCCTGCAACAGAACCAGCTGCACCAGAAAGTGGTGAACGACAACACACTGCTGATCTACCCCGACTCGCCGCAGAAGGTGAAGGACTATCAGGAACTGGTGATGCGCACCTTTTACCTGACCAACACCGACGCCAACACGGCGCTGAACATGGTCAAGACCATGCTCAAGACCCGCGATGTGTTCATCGACGAGCGTCTGAACACCTTGACCATGCGTGACACGCCGGATGCCATTCGCATGGCCGAGAAGCTGTTTTTCTCCCAGGACCAGTCCAACCCTGAGGTGGTGCTGGAAGTGGAGGTGATGGAGGTCGCCCGTCAGCGCATCCTCGACCTGGGCCTGCAATGGCCGAATACTTTCGGGGTGATCAACAGCGACGGCACCGCCGTCAGCGTGCTCAACCAGCTCAAGGGCATCAACTCCGGGCGGATCTCGATCTCGCCCTCGCCGCAACTGAAGATCAACGCCCAAGACAATGACGTGAACACCCTGGCCAGCCCGACCATTCGTGTCAGCAACCGCGAACAGGCACGGATTCACATCGGCCAACGGGTGCCGATCATCAGCGCCACCTCAGTGCCATCGACACAAGGTCCGGTGATCACTGAAAGCATCACGTACCTGGACGTCGGTCTGAAGCTGGAAGTGACGCCCATCGTGCACCTGGACAACGAGGTGGCGATCAAAATCGCGCTGGAAGTGAGTAACGCCACGCCGCTGGAACCGACCCGCCAGGGCACGATTCCGGTCCAGGTCGACACCCGCAATGCACAGACCACGTTGCGCCTGCACGACGGCGAAACCCAGATCCTCGCCGGCCTGGTGCGTAACGACAACAGCTCCACCGGCAACAAGATCCCCGGGCTGGGTGATATCCCGGGCTTCGGCCGCTTGTTCGGCAGCAACAAGGACACCGTCGGCAAGTCCGAGCTGGTGCTGTCGATCACCCCGCGCATCGTGCGCAACCTGCCGTATCAGGCCCCGAGCGACATGGAATTCGACTCCGGGACCGAAACCAGCATGCGCATGAATTCGGTCAACCCGGACATGGCACCCGTGACCGTGGAAATCAACGGCAGGTCGGCGCCTCTGGCCGCTGTGCCTTCACCTGCACCTGCCGCTGCTGCAGAGAGACCTTGAGCATGAACCGCCAGCGCGCCACCCGCGGTTTCACCCTGATCGAGATGGTCGTGACCCTGGCCATCGTCGGTCTGCTGGCGAGCATCGCCGCGCCATTGACCGAAACCGTGATTCGCCGTGGCAAGGAGCAGGAACTGCGCACCGCCCTGTACCAGATTCGCGATGCGCTGGACGCCTACAAGCGTGCGGCCGACTCGGGCCGGATCGAGAAGTCGGTGGCCAGCAACGGGTATCCGGCCAACCTCAAGGTGTTGGTCGAGGGCGTGCGGGACTTGCGCAGCCCCAAGGGCGCGAAGATTTTTTTCCTGCGCCGTATTCCGCGCGATCCGTTTGGCAAACCCAAGCGTGAAGCGCAGGACGACTGGGGCCTGCGTTCCTACGACAGCCCGGCGCAGAACCCCCGCGATGGTGAAGATGTGTTCGACGTTTACTCCAAAACACGCGGCAAGGGCCTCAACGGCATTGCCTACTCGGAGTGGTGAGCCATGAAAAAGCACAAGGGGTTCACGTTGATTGAGTTGCTGGTGGTCATGGCCATCATCGCCACACTGATGACCATCGCCGTGCCGCGTTACTTCTCCAGCCTGGAAAACTCCCGGGAAACGGCGCTGCGCCAAAGTCTGTCGGTGATGCGCGAGGCGCTGGATCACTACTACGGGGACACCGGCCATTATCCTGACTCGCTGGAAGACATGGTCACTCATCGTTACCTGCGCAGCCTGCCGACCGACCCGATCACCGAGCGCAATGACATGTGGGTCATCGTCCCGCCACCCGAAGGTGTCGCAGGTACGGTGGCGGATATCAAGAGCGGGGCCACCGGGAGGGCGCGTGATGGCAGTCTCTTCGGTCAATGGTAAGTCGCTCGGCGCGGGTCTTGCCGGACGCCAGCAAGGCTTTACCTACATGAGCGCGATGATGCTGATCGTCCTGATGGGCACTGCGCTGGCGGCGGTCGGCCAGGTCTGGTCCACCGTCGGTGCCCGCGAGCGCGAAGTGCAATTGATCTGGGTCGGCACCCAGTACGCCCAGGCGCTGCGCAGCTATTACCGCAGCGGAACCGGTGTGTCTCAGTACCCGGCCACACTGGACGAACTCCTCGAAGATCATCGGTTTCCATCGGTTCAGCGGCACATCCGTCGCCTGTATCCGGATCCCATGACCGGAAGCGACGACTGGGGCCTGACCAAGTCCATCGACGGCCGCATCACCGGTGTCTACAGCCTGTCCGCCCAAACCCCGCTGAAAACCGCGAACTTTCCGCCGCAGTGGCAGGAATTCGAAGACATGACCAGCTATGCCGACTGGCGTTTCGTGGCTGAAAAAGCCTTTCTGGAGTCGTCGAACAACCGCCCGGCAGGCGCTCCCGGCAGCGCAAGTGCTCCACCGAGTAACGGGCCGGGTGTCTCGTTGGGAACGTCCTTGGGCACACCGTTGGGAGGGGGCAGCCAATGAACGCAGTCTGCCTCTACCTCAAAGGGTTGTGTCTGAAAGAGTTTGGGCTGTGCGCGGTGCTGCTGATCGGTGGGCTGGCAGCCGCCGTTGGGCATGCCGACGAGGAAGACGAGATGATGGGGTTCATTGTCGACGACTGCATTTCGCTGGTTGGCCACACTTTCTACAACGCGTTCACCGACCGGCTGCGCGCCACCAGCCGCCTGGATTTCAACCTCGTGGTGCGTGAACGGCCCGACCCGCGCTGGGGCAGCCTGATCTGGGTCGAGTACGACCAACGCATCGTGTACCGCCGCTTTATCGCACCCAACGCCACCGAAACCCGCGAACTGGCAGTGCAAGCCGCCGACGATGTTCGCGCGGCAGTGGTTCAACGCAAGCTGCAAGTTCAATTGCAGGACAACATTGATCTGGGGAAGGACGAACTATGAACAGAACAATAACGGCCGTCTCGACCTGCCTGTTCCTGACTGGATTCAGCGTGCTGAGTCAGGCCACCGAACTGGTGTACACGCCGGTGAACCCGAATTTCGGAGGCAATCCGCTCAACGGCCCCACGCTGCTCAACGAAGCCCAGGCGCAGAACGACTTCAAGGATCCGGACCTGAAACGGTCGAGCACGGCGGGGACGACGGCATTGGAGCGGTTCAGCCAGCAGCTGCAATCAAGCTTGCTGTCCCAAGTGCTCACCAACATCCGTAACGGCAACAGCGGCAGCCTGACCACCGATGCCTTCATCGTCAACGTCATCGACGATTCGGGCTCCTTGAGCATCCAGATCACTGATCGGGTCACGGGCGAAATCTCGGAAGTAAACGTCAACGGCCTCACCTCCAACTGACGGGTGCTGAAGTTCCAAAGGAGCGAAAGACCATGAAAAAGTGCATCACCGTTCTGATGCTGGTCGCTGCCCTGCAAGGCTGCGCGGTCCGCGAGCCGATGCCGGCCGAACAGGCGAAGGAAACCCCGACCCTGACGCCACGCGCGTCGACCTATTACGACCTGTTGTCCATGCCCCGGCCCAAAGGGCGCCTGGTGGCGGTGGTCTATGGTTTTCGTGACCAGACCGGGCAGTACAAACCGACCCCGGCCAGTTCGTTCTCCACCAGCGTCACTCAAGGCGCCGCCAGCATGCTGATGGATGCGATGCAGGCCAGCGGCTGGTTCGTGGTGCTCGAGCGCGAAGGGCTGCAGAACCTGTTGACCGAACGCAAGATCATCCGCGCCTCGCAGAAAAAACCGCCTGCCGTGGTGGGACCGAACGGTGCACCCGTGAACGTGCAACTGCCCAACGAACTGCCGCCTTTGCAAGCGGCGAACCTGATGCTCGAAGGCGGAATCGTGGCGTACGACACCAATGTGCGCAGCGGCGGGGAGGGCGCGCGTTACCTGGGTATCGGTGCGTCTCAGGAGTACCGGGTCGATCAGGTGACCATCAACCTGCGCGCCGTCGATGTGCGCAGCGGTCAGGTGCTGGCGAATGTGATGACCAGCAAGACCATCTACTCAACCAGTTACAACGCCGGGGTGTTCAAATTCGTGGAGTTCAAGAAGCTGCTTGAACTGGAGGCGGGCTATACCACCAACGAGCCTGCGCAGTTGTGTGTGCTGTCGGCGATCGAGGCGGCGGTGGGGCACTTGGTGGCGCAGGGGATCGAGCGGCACATGTGGCAGATCGCCGGGGATACCAGCGGGCCGAACGAGACACTGGACCGGTATTTGAGCCAGAACAAGCCGGCGGAAGACGGGCAGTGAGGGGCGCGTTGCTGGGTAATTTCGGATAGGTGCGGAACATCCCGCATGCACCGGTCTTGCTGCCGGTTCCCGGCAGATCGCGGGCAAGCGCGCTCCTACGATTATGGGTGGGACCAGACGATGGATACCCGAATCAAAAACCGAAGAGCGTTGGCTCCAGATCAGAACCATCAGGTTAACGCAGTCCCTGTA
>Ga0265798_10008176_pt1 | contig 13393 bp, 17 predicted proteins | sample P3T30metagenome_FD_192430 | JGI IMG/M metagenome (GOLD analysis project Ga0265798, IMG submission 192430) | Plant litter microbial communities from East Loma Ridge, Irvine, California - P3 T30 | ecosystem: Environmental > Terrestrial > Plant litter > Unclassified | place: USA: California...
TGTTCCTGGGATTTTACAATTGATGTGATTGTCGGTGATGATAGAGTGTTATGGTATATCTGTGTGACATGGGGATTATGATGCTGCGTAAATGCAAGTCGCTTCCGTCGGGAAGAGGGAAGCGAGACCGGATGCAGGCATAGATTGATTGCAAGTGATGACATGATGCTGATAGCATTTTTAAGTCTGGCTTAATGATAGAATTGGACGGAGAGACCATACCAGGGAAGATGAATGGCTTTAGGACGAGGCTGAGACTGCGAAGAGGTCAAAAGAGATGTAGATGTTTATCTCCGCATAGGTGGTTAGGCGTCTGCATGTATCAATATTTGGCAGCATAGTAACTTTTTTTCTGCATATAATGAGGCAGTAATTGCTGATGCGATCGAGATGTTGCGAAATGTTCTGGACGAATCTTCCTCCCTTTTCTCTTGGGCTGGTGCCCACCACTTTGCGTGTGTTGCTGACGATTTCTCTCTCGCTGTGGATAGTTCAGTTCCTTTCTGCTAGCGAAAAGGCATTTGTTAATGGGCACAGTGTTAATGACTTGTCTCAAGCGAAGCCCCTCAAAGCTGAGGTCCATAGAATCACATGGAACCTGCGGAATCGTTGCACCTGGTGCTCACGGCAATCGGTACCAGCGGGGATGCACATCACATAGATAAGCCAGAAGCAAACGCACACAGGTAGTTTGGCAATGCGCTACGCAATATCCAAAGAAACGAACATAAGTCGTAGTTTCGTGAAGCAATGCCGAGTGTGAACGTCTCTTCACGTGGCGATAGAAGCCCCGAATCGGCCGCTCCGACCTTCCCTCGATCTAGCCCCCGATTGCGCGCCCCTGGCTTCAATTGGCCAGCGCAACCCAAACAACGCGCTATTTTATCAGACAAGTGTCGCAGCCTACAGCACTTGCTCTTTGATTCCCCTTCTTCACCAACAACCCTCGTATTCCAGCCGAACTTCTGCCTCATCAACTCCTAGGTACCGCACGCCGCTGTCTCACGACTCGAGGGATTTTCAATTTTCATTGCAAATCAAAAGGCAGAAATGGCTCGTGGTAACCAGCGCGAAAAGGCTAGGGAGAAGAACCTCAAGGCTGAGGCGGGAAAGGCATGTTCTAGTTTACAACAACCTCACGTAATCGCAAGTAGCTAACACATTGGTTCTAGAAAGGAAAGAACACTGTGTGTGAAGGCGTCCAAACAGCGGAACGTTTACGGAATTCCATGGTGGCTAACCAAGGGTTGTAGCAATCCGGCACCGAGTTTGCCCGCACCAAGGAGTCTGTAGCAGAAATCATGCGCGCAAAGCAAGCTGCTGGTACGTTCATTCTTGGCCTGTCCTTGTATCCCTGCTACTTCCGCGGAACATGCAACAGAGATTTGCCTGTATGACAAGACGCGAGCCGCTGACTCTCTGTTGCAGCTGAGGCGAAGAAGGCTGCTGAAGCAGGCGCCAAGAAATGAGCGGTCAGATGGGCTGAGGGCGGTGCTGCGAAACCAAAGTTACGCAACACACGACAACGGGCCACGCAATCTAGACGGGGACGCATCATCGAGCCAAGCGGAGTTTTGAACGGGGTTTTGGATGGTAAAGGCGCGGCAAGACTGGGTTATTGGGGCTACGTCTTTGGATACCGAATACACTGATTTTTGATTTTCCAATGCGGTGATGTGCCCATTGCGCCTACGACCACTGAATCAGCCAGTGAGTGATGTCAAGTTTCTACCTGTCAAACTCAAGACGGTTACATCACGATAAGCAGATGGGAAGTATCAAGTTTGGAAAAAGTGTAATCTCTGGGATCTATCTAGCTCCTAATACTACAAGTTTTACAGCCCAACCAAACAACCAACAGGTTCAATTCCCATGGTCCCAACAAGAAACCCCCTCCTTCACCGTGCGGCAACAAACCATCGCAACGAGTGGGGGGGAGATACGGTATAATGCGAACGCCAAAGCAAAATCATGTGTAAAAAATGATATAGGTTAAAATGTCCGACGTTGGCTAAACCAGGAGCTACGTCGGAACCCGTCGTCATAAGAATATTCTCGTCAACTCTCACACCCCTCCATTAAACCACCAGCCTATGAATCTCCCAAATACGTTGAAGCATGGCGTGTTTACGCAATCATGCCGGCGAAACCACCAAAGTTGTTGATGGCGGCGTTCTGGGGGAAGGCAGCTACGCCGCACAGGCATGAGCATGAGCAAGCGGCGCCTTGGCCGTCGATACCTGTGCCGGCGACGACGGTAGCAGGAGGTGGAGATGCAACAGCGGCGGCGCTTCCAGTGGCGGCGGCACCACCACCTCCACCGGCGGAGATGGTGACGGTAGTAGGAGCAGCGGCAGCAGCGGGGTCGACCGAGAGGATTTGGCCTGCTACGAGACTGGTGCCGTTTGTCTTGATAGCGAGTTGCTTGAAGTCGGCCATGGTCTTGTTACCGGTCGTGGCGGCGTTGATGCTGAAGACCATGCCCTTTCCGCAATGAATACCGTTTTGCTGTTTGCAGTAGAACCCTTTTTGCCTTATTAGCATCTGATTTCATCAACATGTAATAATACGGCATGTACTTACACAGCGGCTCCTGTGTCTCAACTGTCATGTTCCAGGTTACGCCGGCCTTGCCCTCTGGGTTGGGCATAAAACCAGAGTCCATACCCCCGTCCATCTTTTTGCAAGGGTTCGCGAAGGTCGACTGAGTGGCCGTGTGGTTTTTTTGCATGAATACGAATTGGACCATGTCACCAACAGCGGCCGTAATGGACTCGGGCGTGTATCCTAGAATGGGCGCCATGCCGGTTTCGACTGGCTTCATGCCACCAACGACTACCTGCTATCTGTTAGACGGAATTCTCTAGCCATCATTGTAAAAAAAGGAAGAAAAGAAACGTACGGTATGTGTCGCTGGGCCTGTAACGGGTGCAGGAGCAAGAGGCATGACCTGCATCTCGGTGGCAGAGGCAACGGTGGCCGCGACCACGGAAAGAGCTGTGATGTACTTCATTATGAATAAATTGTTTGGCGTGTAAAAAAGTGTCGTAAAGAGAGCGTAAGCCTGCACTGCGGGCAAAGAATGGATATACGTCGAAAGGGCGTTGAAAAAGGGTTAAAGGATTGAAAGGCACTACGAGTACCGGCTCGGACAGTAAGAAGGAGATGGAGGAAGAGAAGGTGATAGTGCGACACCGGTATTATGAGGCAAACGATCAGATGGAGAGGGAAATGTATGCCTGGGACAACAGTCCTTAAATCCACGCATGAGATTGTTGATTCTAAAAGGCTTGCAGGCCGATCGCGCCCATGGCGAAACACGGACCCTTGGCACTGGGCATAACGCTACAGGAAACGGTTAATCGGCTGCAAGAGTGGAAAGATTCTGGCGATGCGTACCCAGTTGGGTGTGTGGCTGGGGTGGTTTGATGCTCGAACCGTTGGAGGTTCTCGGTTGGGGGGTTGGAGAGTGTCGCAACGGTGTCGCAGACTTGTCGCGCTTTGCCGTGGCTAAGCCGTATGCAGTAATATAACAATTGCGAAAGCCATATCACAAGGACACAGGTACGCTAGATGCCTGGGCAATGGACTGGATAGCTGCGAGCCGCATGATGAAATTGCAAGCCATGATCTCGCAGCCTCTATTTCCGAGGTTTTGAGGCACAAACTGTTGGGTGGTTAGTCGCGCGACAGGGTCGAGCATATAGGCACCCTCACCCCCATTGGCCCGCCATAGTTGACACATTGATGACATGCAAGCCTCGCTATTGCCGCTTCGCACCTCTACGGCGCCAGCCACGATTTCATATCGCAACTTTTGTCATTGCGCGCGAATTTACTGGCTCGCATCCTTGCGTGACTGTTGCTGTCCTGTGTGCAGGCCAGTGTAATAGCCAGCATAGTACCAGGACATGATGATATTCTTCAGGTTTTCGTCTTGAACTGTGCACAGTCAGTACGCCGTTAGCCGTCCCCGTTTTCCCGCACCTCGGAGAGTGAACGACTGTCAAAAAGCAACAACGTACCCGTTCCGAGAATAGCCTGGGGTAGAGCATCGGCCAGCGTCCCAGTGCCGTGTGGCGCAGGATCAGCTTCAGCGCTCGGTGACGGGTCTTGCGGCCGTTGTTGCTGGTCGGCACTATCTGGTTCCTGATTTTTGTCAGGCAGGGTTCGGTACTCGACGTTTCGAATTTCAACCACGTACCTGCATAGGGCTGGCGGATGCCAGTCGGGCAAGCCCATTGGGCTGCGTCTGTGGATGCGATATTTCGGTATTGTCACGATCCGCGACACTATTGGTATCTGCCACCCCAGAGGCCGTCTCCGGCTCGGCCTTCTCCACCAGGTCTCCATAATCACTGCAAACGTCAATATCATGGCGCAGTGTCTAATTGTAAAACACGTACTCTCGCAGCTCTTTCAGCTCCTCTTCGGTCAAGACGTCTTCCAATCTCTTGCCTGACTGATGGATGCTATGATACTTCTATACGCGTCTTAGTCGAGATTCATCAACGGAGCGGACACTCTTACCTTGTACTCGTTGACAGCGTCGTCCCACGAGTCGATCAAGACTGAATCGTCCCACGCGTTCTTGTCACTCATGTCGACGATTGGTGCCATATTGGTGAAGATGCGCCGAGCCGACTTGGCAAGATTAGATTTTCAATCGTCAGAACAGCTTGCATAAACAGAAGCGTAAGAGATCAGCCGCTCAACACGGCGGTTCGTTCCGTCAAGTGTTTTGTGAATCGTAAGCTCGGGAAGGTGGATTGGACGGGTTGGTGGTAGGCTGCTAATAGTCTATCTTGGCGAGGGTCCACTAGCGCAACTCTCTCGAAAAAAGTTCCCGCGCCCGAGCTCTCAACACAACTTTTGCGCGCAACAACTGCAACTACACACGACAACGAATTCAAGTGCACGATTTACAATGGCCGGCGAGGACACCAAGAGCAGGAAGCGCAAGGGTGAGCAGTCACATGTTTATTACTACTAAGAGATTTGACTGACACACGACAGGCGCATCAGAGGCGGCGCCCAAGGCGAAGAAGCCTAGAAAATCCGACGATGTTGCCGCTGTTGTGGCCGAAGCCAGGCCGACAAGGAAATCTGCACGCAAGCAAGCCGCCGACTTTATGGAAATTGCCGACGTCGTGGAGGAAGCTGCGCCCGTTGCCGAAGCCGTGAAGCCGAAAAAGAGCAAGAAGAGCAAAGCCGTCGCCAAAGCCGACGACCCGGCTGCCGAGCCAGTCATCGAGGTAGTCGACGTCACCAAGGTGCAAGAAAAGCCCAAGAAGCAAGGAAAGAAGGCCAAACTTGTAGCCGCAGAGAAGGCAGTCGTTGTGGAAGCGCCCAAGGAGAAGGCCAAGAAGACAAAGAAGACGAAGACGGCTGATGCTGCGCCTGTCGAGGAAACCACGACTGTCGTGGAAGAGACCACCACCGTCACAAAGCCAAAGAAAGGCAAGGCAGCCAAGAAGCAGGAGGCGCCTGAGCCGGAAGTCCAAGTCACCAAGGAGGTTGCAGTGGTTGCAGACGAAGCAGAGGACGTTGCCGAGGACGACCAGACAGCAGCTCTGCTTGCCGGCTTCAGCGATGATGACGACAGCGACGCGGAGGAGGACCTCAACTTTGACGAGGACGAGAAGATTCCCAAGCTCAGCGCAAAACAACGGAAAGCGATCAAAGAGGCAGAGAACGCCCCCAAGTCCAACCAACCAGGTGTCATCTATGTTGGGTATGTAAATCACTTGAGACCATAGTACCCCGTTAATCTTTCTTCCAGTCGTGTGCCCCGCGGTTTCTTCGAAGCACAGATGAAGAAGTACTTCTCCCAATTCGGAAAGGTCAATCAACTACGTCTGTCGCGCAACAAGAAGACTGGCGCCTCCAAGCACTACGCTTTCGTCGAGTTCCAGTCTCAAGAAGTTGCCGACATTGTTGCGCGAACCATGAACAACTACCTGTTGTTCGGGCACATCCTCAAGGTCCACCTAATCCCGACTGACCAGGTCCACCCCGATCTCTTCAAGGGCGCAAAAGACCGCTTCAAGGTCGACCCTCGCAACAAGAAGGCCGGCCTTGAAATGGAACGTGGCGCCGAGCGAGCGCAATGGGAAAAGCGCGTCGAGAATGAGAACAAGAGGCGGAGTAGCAAGGCCAAGCAGTTAAAGAGCATCTTCGACTACGAATTCGAAGCACCAACACTCAAGACGGTTGACAGCGTTCCAAAACACACTATGCTCAAGGCTGCAGAGCCCCAACAGCTCCTTACCGAGACACCAGTGGAAGAGGCTCCTGTCGTCAAGGCACCCAAGGCGAAGAAGGGGAAGAAGTCGCAAAAGCTCAAGTAGAGGTTCAGCCAATCGGGACAGTTGCAGTCACAATGGAACGCTGATTTACAGGACCAGCGCGTCGGGCCAGGCCATATACCTAGCCATTGTGTTTCCATCATAACGGGACAGACATCTTCTCTTGCATCATACACCAAAAGAGTGATGTGAAACATAAGAAAGCTTAGAAGCTTACATTACCTATATGACTTAGAATTCTGTATTGAAAAAGATACCATGTATACTTCTTGCTGGCACTTGGTAGAGCTTCTTTCAAGGGTTTTGACTATCGGTATTCTCCTACAGATCAGAAAAACAGGGTATATTTTTAGTGTTACTTTCTCTACTTCGCCTTGGCCACGTCCGAACCTTTCGGAATCGGCCCCTATTGGAGGCGAAAAAGCGCTCCGGAGTGGATGATTACAACTAACACGGCAGTCCTTTAGGTGATCCAAGAACAATACCCTAGTAACGAGCCGCATGTCAATTCGATTGTGCAGACAGATAGCGCAGGAACCCCCTCTGTTCCATCCGGGATGAGACCGGGTCAACCCAAGACGCAAAGACAGAAGCCATGCTTGAACTGTAAAGTTCTGGGACAAGTGATTACATAAAGTCCAAGCGACGATCTAGTTGTTCTAGAAATTCTTGCAAGCCAGTTCCAATAAGGCGTAGTCACATAGTGTTACTGCTTCTACTTTGAAATTGTTCAAGTCGTCGGTCAACGTGACTGGTAGACTGGGTAAGCCCGGAGCCATGGCGAAGTCTTCGGTTTCCATGATATATTGTGCCATTACCTCCTCATAGTCGTACGCGGCGTTGTATGTTTCAGGTACGAGAGGCAAAGTCACTTGCATTCCGGGAGATAGATGTCCTGTGCCGTTGGACGGACCAGTCAAAACTGGGCCATGAAGATGTGCAAGTAGCGTCTGTACCAGTAGAATATATGAGCCTATTAGAATCTTCGCGAATCCCAAGAGCAAAACGGTCCAGCCAGTGGTCTTTCATATTCGATACTTCCTCTTGCAAATATCGAGTAATGTCTACCACATGTTGTCACATACGACGGAACATGTAGGCGTGCTTGCCTGAAGCTATAATTCAAAACAACATACTATTGCAGCGAAAAAAAACCCCTACATTGTATGAACTCTTTGCTGCGTAGAAGCATTAGGGTTTTCTAATCATGAGATAAAAGCTGTAGAGGCTACCTAATATGTATCTTTGGTGTTTTTCGGGTGAATTTATGGCAACAGGGCTGCAGAAGCGTGAGTTTAAAGAATTTGATGAAGAAGAATATATCTATAAAACCACTGTATCTTATGGTTAAATACAAACTAGCCCTTCTCGACAGCACCCGAGCATGTTCCGTCGTCTGTAGAAGGCTGTGGTAGTTCTACGTATAACTAGTCGGCAACATGTCAGTTCCGCACACCCCCTTACGCACGTATGCTCCGCCTGAGGATGCGCTCGCCACCCGCATGCTAGCGAAGACTACGCATCGAGTGGAAAGCCTCGGCTTGTTATAGTCAACAATCTCAACAATCTGAACGGCTCTGCTGGGCGTTGGTCTTGTTATGTTCTGTCGTTCGATCCTAACACTGTTACTTGAAGAAGAAGAAGAAGAAACACTTTCGCAGTACGACACATGCACATAGTCTCTTCAAGCGTTAACAGCAGGTTCTCGTGGTCCGCTTTAGGAGTGTCAGAAGCATGTGCGCTCGTTGCAAGGCTGCATGCTTCCCGAGTCGGATATGGTCTGCCGCCTTGCCAAAAAGAAAATGACCTCGGCCCCAGACGTGATGCGGAGCGGAGACTCGACATGAGCGCGTCTCCCCGCAATAGAGCATATGTACCCGTCAAGGGCCTCTAATCCACGCTTGAGACGTTACAATCGATATTTCCACCTCTCCTCTACTTGGCTACTCGACCTTCCTCCGTACCGACCCAGAGCCTTTTACATCTCACAACAGCCACAATGGTCGGCCAGAAGCAGCCCGTCTACGTCCTCGGCGTCGGCATGACCAAGTTCATCAAGCCTCGCGGCAAGGTCGACTATCCCGAGCTTGGTTTCGAGGCTGGTGTAAAGGCCATGCTTGACGCGCACATCAACTACGACGAAGTCGAACAGGGCGTCGCATGCTACTGCTACGGAGACTCGACATGCGGCCAGCGCGTCTTCTACCAGTTCGGCATGACAGGAATTCCCGTGTACAACGTCAACAACAACTGCTCGACAGGCTCGACAGGGCTGTATATGGGACGGAACATGATTGCGCATGGAGCTGCCGACTGTGTGTTGGTCGTTGGCTTTGAGAAGATGTTCCCGGGAAGTCTGCAGACTTTCTTCCAGGACAGGGCAAATCCTACAGGCACATCGAGCCTCTTGATGAAGGAAACCCGGGGCGTCACAAAGGCACCGGGTGCTGCCCAATTGTTTGGCAACGCTGGACGTGAACACATGGAGAAGTGCGCATACCTATTCTTTCCTCGATGCACATCCTCTAACATGAAGAGCAGATACGGCTCCGAGCTCAAGGACTTTGCAGAGATCGGTCGCATCAACCACGCCCACTCCAAAAACAACCCATACTCGCAGTTCCAAGACGAATACACCCTGGAGCAAGTCATGAACTCGGCCATGATTCACGAGCCGCTCACTAAGCTCCAGTGCTGCCCGACTTCGGATGGCGCCGCTGCCACTGTTCTCGTCTCACAAGCTTTCCTTGACAAGCGTCCTGAGCTCAAGGACCAAGCCATCCTGATCGCTGGACAGGCATTGGCAACTGACACACCAGAGCTGTTCAACCGCAGTGCCATTGAGCTGATAGGATACAGCATGAGCGAACTAGCTGCCAAGACAGCACTTGCAGAAGCAAACGTATCACCAGACGACGTAAAAGTCTGCGAACTTCACGATTGCTTCTCTGCCAATGAAATGGTCACAATCGAAGCCCTTGGCCTCGCACCAAAGGGCAAAGCCCATGAGCTCATCCGCAAGGGTGGCATCACCTATGGCGGTAAACTCGTCATCAACCCTTCCGGCGGCCTGATCTCCAAAGGCCACCCTCTCGGCGCCACCGGTCTAGCTCAATGCGCCGAACTCGTCTGGCACATGCGCGGCTGGGCCAACAACCGCTCGGTCAAGGATACAAAGGTCGCTCTTCAGCACAACTTGGGTCTCGGTGGCGCCGCTGTCGTCACAGTGTACAAGAGGGCTGATGGCAGCGCTGCGACTGACAAGACCAATGAACAGATTGCGAAGATTACCGGTTTGGGATACAATCCTGCAACGGTCGCCAAGGGATTCACAAAGGAACAGGTCGATGCGGTGAGGAGTAAAAAGGCGAGTAGCGAGTGGGCGTTGCAGGATACACAGCAGAAGGTCGAGTCGAGGTTTTGAAGAATGCGTCTAGTTTATATAATTTCGGTATTCTTATAACTATGGTTGTTACGACAATACTGCGTTGTGAAAATCTGCTGTTAGGCATCGATATCACTTGTGAAATCATATAATCTCAGTAATCATACTTATCACCTCTCAGTTGTAGTCGAGGATCCACTTTCGGATAGAGATCAAATCTCGCGTGAACTCTTCCTCCTTCAGTCCAGCGTTCAAGACTTGCACGGGCCCTTGCCCATATACCCATTTAAAAGCACGAATCATGCTTGCCGTACTTTCTCTAAAGCTATCTTGCTTGATAATGTAAAGTGCCATGCCGTGTCTGGTTATTGGGTCCTGGATGTGTTGTCGAAGGCGAATGTCGTGGCGCTCAAGGATTCTCATCACGCCGTCCATGGCGATGAAGAACGTAGACTCTACACAGGTCGTATCTGTAGCCAGCGGATGTCCATGAAGCGCGACTCGTACACTAACCTTGGCATAGACTTCGAAGATGACACGCCAGCCAAGTTCCGACTCTCTTGTGTTGTCTTGGACCGGCATTTCAGTGTCCATGCGTATGTAGAGCATCATGGCACAGTCTACAATGAAAGCCACGAGAGCGGCATCATCCTTGTCAAATCTTCCATTCTCGATCAAGCCTCTGGACCACATGCTTTGTGGATGGTAAACCCATGGCGTCTTGTATGGCCCCGGACGAGAAAATGCGAGGTTGGAATACTTCAAGTGAGCTCCGCTGCTGATGTATTGGTTTGACGGGGTCGAAGATGGTATGACAAGCGTTCTAAACGTTCTCATTGCGATACCAGTTGAATCTGTTGAAAGTCCTGGGTTGGAAGTGTCGCCATCGACGTTCGTGTTTCTGGGGGGTTGAGAACCTAGCTCGGACGGGTCTGCGGCGTCACAGTCATCTCGTGAGACGACCATGAAAGACATTGTGGGATGTTCTGTACGTGGTGAGAAAAACGAAAATTTCCAGTGTGTCAAGCCCTGTTTAATAGAACCGTGCTATAGGCTTGCTACCTGGACCATGTTATCATGGGGTGAGTATCAAACGTGGAACCATAGTTGACATTACCCCGAAGCCCAATCGGACAGCACCATGAAAACCAGATACTCTTGCTAATTCCATATATTTCCAATTTTACCTGCTTCCAGTGCAAGCACTCAATACTATGATGGATCCGGGCTGTAAACGACATGATAGTAGTAGTGGGCATCGGCCCATATGTAGAGGGAAGATACCTCGGAAAATCCATGCTTCACAGGATTATGAGTCATATGTAAAGGTACGAAAGAAGACAGACTCTCAGCACACTAGCCTCACGCGCGCTCAGGATGCAGGAACAGAATCTACGTTCCACTCCACGCGATGACGATGGAGATGTTGATGCGGTGGTGTTGCAGGGTGGCAAGCGCCGGCGGGAAGAAGCAGCTAGTGGTCTAGCGCGCCAAGGCTGGTTCTGGTGTCGTTGAAATTTCTCCTCGACGCTCCCTCTTCCTTTTCTTCACATATTGTCTACGGTCTCCAATAACCCTAAGGTCCTTCCTTTACAGAGTGGATTCGCCTTTTCCAGAGCAGACCCAGAACAACGCACAGCCGTTCTAATCCTGCAGCTCGTCGACGTCGACTTTGGTCGGTTTTGGAGCTGCGGGTTCGCTTTAGGCCTACATACCTTGGTGCTGCCCTGATCTGATGAGCTTTGCAAGCCAGATGTTTTAGACTTACCATTGCTGAAAGACGGACAGCTCGCAGAACATGGACGTTTTAGCCGGAACGCCTGCATGTCGTGGCGTTGTCGCAATATGCGCCTTCGCCACCGGCATCCAGCCGGCTGCCAAGCCCATTACCCGCAACATGCATGGCGCTGCATGAGGCAGCCAAATGGCACCAATGGCTGTGACGCCTACTGCAGCCTCTAGTCGTGCGAATCTAGACTGTTGGGGTCAATGGTCGGATAATGCAGAATGAGCAGCTGAAAGATCCCCGCATCTCTCATGTCGTGTGTCACTCCACAAAAAAGGAACAAGTGCACATTTAGCTTCGAGTACACGACAGCAGCTGAGCGGAAACGGTTGATTTGAACGAGACAGGCGTTTCTTGTTACTGGCCGGAGATTGTCCATTTCCCACTTGCGCCACTCGTCTGATTCGATCCGTCGCATAGCACAGACAATAACCGGTGCAGTAGGCCCCCAACTTGGCGGGCTGAGTCCGTGTTCTCGCGTCCTCTCAATTAGTCCAATATTTCGCTTGGTTAGACGCCTCTGTCGGGCCTGAAGATCACCCGGGTATCCAGGCCGTGACTTCATTGGTGATTGCATCTCACAGCCCACCGCATGGCTGAAAACTACGGTCGCCCAGCAGGATTACGGCGCAGTGAGATCGGTAATTCGGGATGCATTACCCAGAACAAGTGCGCTGCGGTCTGACAAGCTCAGGGCTGCCACCTACACGTTCGCTGCCTTCTCTGAAGGATCCTCTTAGCCTTGTGCATACCCACTCAAACGTCCGCGGCCCGCCACGGTCCTGCTACCTCTTCCTGTCTCTCTTGCTTTTAGTACACGGCATCCCCACACGTTGACCGACTCACGTGTTTAGTATCCGGAGCGTCATGAACGCACATCATGGCCTACATTCACAAGGGTGTGCTTGTTGTACTTAGCTTTCTCACATTGTCCTTCTCACAACAGGATGATCCCATCAGCGGATTCTGTCGCCGATGGGGCCATACGACAGCGCAGGTCGGTTCAAGGCTATACATTGATGGCGGCATGGTAGGATCAGTTCCTTTCACGTCGAATCGCACGAGTACGTGAAGCTCAAAACAAGCCTACCTGTAATCCCTACCAGACAGTCTAACCTCGTCTCCCAGACCCATGGCTTCTGTACAGTGACCTAAACACGTCGACCGTGGACGCTGGAATGCCGATGCAATACGCAAACCTATCAAAGCCTGGAAACATACCAAGTGTCTCAGGCGGCTACACTTGGTCTGACAATACAAACCAGTGCTTCTACCAGTTTGGCGGAGAATATCCCGATGGCGTCACGCCTGCAGACTACAGCATGTGGACTTACGACGTGGTCCTGAACACGTGGAATAGCACCAAGACGACTGGCGACAAACAGTTTGAACGAGTATCGTATGGTGCTGGCACACATGTTGAGGAGCGTGGCCTGGGCTTTTACTTTGGCGGCTGGATCAGCAACAAAACAACCTTGGGCTGGAAAGGACCACCGATGGCTACGAACGGACTGGTTCAATTCGACATGTCTACAGGCGACCTTCAAAACATGACCGGGCCAGATGATATCAATATTGGAAGGGCTGAGGGACAGTTACTATTTCTGCCTGTTTCAGACAGCGGCATGCTCATCTACTTTGGTGGCATCGAAGATCCGTATCACAATGGCAGTTATAATGCAGTGAGTTTGGATCGCATCATTGATAGAGACTGTGTATTGACATTCTATCCAGGCAAACATGAGTGTATATCACACAGGCCCAAATAATAGTCACATAGCTAACGACGCCCAGATTATCCACATTTATGACATGGCATCGTCTAAATGGTATACACAGACTACGTCAGGTAGTATACCTGCGGCACGCCGACAGTTTTGTGCGGATGTCACCTGGCCGGATGATCAGTCATCT
>Ga0265798_10008177_pt1 | contig 13393 bp, 18 predicted proteins | sample P3T30metagenome_FD_192430 | JGI IMG/M metagenome (GOLD analysis project Ga0265798, IMG submission 192430) | Plant litter microbial communities from East Loma Ridge, Irvine, California - P3 T30 | ecosystem: Environmental > Terrestrial > Plant litter > Unclassified | place: USA: California...
CCGCGCGACAACAAAAACGCCCCTCGAGCCATCATGCCGGGCGACAGCGGTATTTTCGCCACGTGCAACAAAGGCCGCGAGGCGAGGTGCGTGGGCGAGCTCCGCGACTTGTTCTCCGAGTATGCCTCACAACTCTACGGCGATGCTGCGGATGACGATGACGACAAGGACGGGGGAGCTACGAGCATTGAGAACGACATCCAAGCCGAGCTTGCGGGCATTCAGAAACCGACGACGGCGCAGCTGTTCGTGCCGGTCAAGTTGGATGTGCAGTGTGGTGAGTTTTATTGGAAGAATGATGATTGAGAAGAAGAAGGAGGAGAAGAAGGAGAGGAGGAGCAAGGGATCCCTCACCTCCACTATCTCGGCTTCATCATCTTTCTGTTCAAGCAAATCTCAACCCGACCGACTGGCTAACTTCTCCTCCCCCTCGCAGTGGTCTTCTTCAAGACAATCGCCCCAGTCGAGCCGGTCAGCTTCGTCGACAAGATCTGCGAGGACGCGATGGCCGAGCCCATGCGCAAGCGCACGCGGACGACCAAGAGGCTGGCGCCCATGACTCTGATGGGCAAGGCCACGATGGAAGGGCTGGAGAGTGTCGCGAGGGATGTGTTGGCGCCGCATTTCCACCAAGCGCCAGTGACGCCGAAGAAGGTGAGTTTACATGAGTTCGTTGAGCGAGCTCTGCTTGGTTGGTGGCGGGTTCAAACTTTCTCCTTCAGCTGATATGTGATGTGATGTGATGGACTGCGCTGCGCTGCGCAAAAGGAGCTGTTCCCCGATTTGAGTTGCAGCTGAAGCTGACTTTCCAATGCAGTTCGCCGTGAGGCCTAATATGCGGAACCACAACACGATGAAGAGGGATGCGATTATCAAGCTGGTCGCTGGGCTTGTGGGGCAGCCTCATAAGGTTGACCTGAAGAACTACGACCTGCTCATCACGATTGAGATCTACCAGGTATGTTTCCGCTCGTGAGTACAGATTAGAAGCGAGTGTGTGCTGACAATAATGGCCTTCAGAACATATGCGGAGTCAGCGTCGTCGATCACCGGTTCGAGGAGCTCAAGCGATACAACATTGCCGAGATCTTCGATCCGACGCCGAAGGAAGAGGCAGCCAAGGTTGAGAAGGGTGGTGATGAGGCAGGCAAGGAGGCAGTCCAGGATGACAAAGTGGCCGAAACAGGCAAGGAATCAGCGACCGACGCGAAGCCGACGACAGACGACAACGAAGGTGTATCATCGGCGGTCAAGGATGAAGCGAGTAGTGAAGCGAACGAAGCGAAGACAGGGCAAGACGAGGGTGGTGTGTCGGTGGTGCAGGAACCGGATGCCTCATCCGGAGCCCCATAGTGTGGCAGTCGGATGACCTGCGTGTGAAGAGCACATATCAACCCTACATACGATACGATACCTGGTTGAAGACGAGACAAGCTATCTGATACGACGACGACTCGAGCCTCGAAGAGACGAACATGCTCGCGAAAGGCAAAGTATGTAATATAACGGACACGTCGTTGGAAGCGCGTTTCAGAAAGGCGTCCTTTTAAGTGGGGCTTCCGCTCGTTGACGCAGGCGTGCAGGCGTGCATGCATTTGCAGGGCGGAGCCGCTTAGCATATGCCAGATCGGCAAATAAGCGAAAGGCAATCCTTGGGAAAGTGAAAAGGTGGATTATTGCAGGTTCATGTTTGCAGGTGGCCCTTTGGTTTGTTCTAGAATAACGGGTGGTCCGTCGATTTGTGCATGTAGGCTTTCGGACGTATAGCCGAACGAGACGTGATATTGGGGTGGGAAAGTATAAAAGGGTTGCTGGAATGCATGAAGACTGGGTGTCTCGCACTTTGGTCCGATTTGTGTCACGCCAGCCAGCCAGCCAGCCATAATATCAAATCGTAAGCATCAGTAATTGAGCCAACACCGGTCTCGGAGTTGGCTCGCGGAAGGCCACTCGAAACATGAGAAGGGCGAAGGATGTCAAACCCGGTCGCTTGGAAGCACCCGCCCATGTCCCGCCAGAGATCAGCCGCCGGTCTTTCGCTTGCCTGCAACGCCGTTTGAACTCAATCTCCACCACTTCTGTGTTCCTTGAACTGAGGGCATGGCGAGGTCAGCAAATGATCATACCAATCTTTTGCACGCCTTCCAGTCCACCAGCCAGCTCGTTCCAGCAAACGTCACTCACTACTCTCCTCTCGCCTATACCACGCATGGTGAAGCGTGCTAAATTACCCATACCGCGGCACTGGATGCTGCACGTAAGCGAACATGCCGCCGCCCAGCCGTCATGGAGGGCTTGCCGCCTGACATGGAAGCGACACTGCATGATACCTACGTGCCACCTGAGAGCAAACGTGATGTGCCATGTGTCGGCCACGAGCGAGCAGGTTGTTATTGACATGGATGTGGGATCTGTACATAGTAGTAGTACCGTAGGTACTGTACTGTCTGTAGTAGTAGTCGCATGTAGGTACAAGTAAGGATACACGTAATATTGTGCATATAGAAGATGCAAAGATGCAACATGAATGGCACTACTGTCAGGACAAGCGAGTCGGCAACGTATCCCAGCCAGTTAGCAAAGACCGGAGCAAACATCGGGCTCAGCCCTTTTCTGCCCACCTTCCAGTAGACCCGTAGACTCGAGTAGTGCTTCCATTTCTCGCCTACATCCCTACGGCCCGCCCTTAGCTTCTCCTTCGATTTGCATGCTCGGTAGTGTAGGGAAGGATCATTGCCCTATCTCGTCCACCATCGTACACTAAACCACAGCAAGCATCCATTCCTGCGAATGCGAATACATCCTTCTATGGTTCATGGACATGACAGCCTTAGGTGGCCCATGTGCCTCCGCCCTCGCCTTTTAGCGATTTGAGAATCCTGCTCTCGCCTGTCCAGCACCCACTATTCCACTATGATCAAACGTCCTGCCTTGCCTGCCCCGTGCCTGTGCCTGCGCGCTGCCTCGGTGGACCGTACTGTACCTAGCCAGCACGCAAGCTCTATACCGCCCATGGCGATGGCGTCTTCGGTAAGCGAACTGATCCATAATGTAGCCGTCCTTGCTGTACCTACCACCTACAGTACTGTACCCAAGACTCTTGCTGCTGCTGCCTCTTCTTCGTTACCGCTCCTTCGGACCTCGTCCGTCTACCTACCCTGCTTCTCTACTATAATTCCCTCACCCTCTCGCTGGCCTTGGTAATAATCCCTGCTTGACTCGTCTATTCCTCTCACGCAAACATGTCCCTTACTGCCGCCTGTGTGGCCGTAACGTCCCCGCCTGTCTTTCCTACTTACAACGCTACTTACCGTCCACCACCCTCGACCGGTACGGCGCCTCGACTACCAACAACATCATCGCCACAAATGCCTCCAAAGCCTTCCGTCCGCGCTCCCGATCGCACGGCTATCTTGAGGGCCGCCAGTCTTGCCTTGAGGAGTAACTCAGTCGAGATCAACAGACTAGACCATGACCTATATCGATTCTTCCGCCTTTCAGATCCGAGCAATCCAGATGCCTTCTGCGTCCTGAAATGCCCTCCAGCTTCCAACTCACGACTCCTCCGCCACGAACATGACCGTCTATCAACAGAGTCTTACGCTCTACAACTTCTCGCCAGACGTAAGGTCGTTCCCCAAATCCAACATCCAGCTCTGCTAGACCACCAAGCCACATCCTTCACCCTTGTTGGGCCTACAAATGGTATCATAGTCTCGGACCTCGACTCTCCACTCTCGCCTTCACGCCGCAGATCATTAGACAGGAACATCGGCCAGCACATCCGACACCTCAGCACCCTCACGAACCCTACTTTCGGCTCGCTCCAACGACCTCAACATCGCTCCTGGGCACGGTGTTTCGCTTCGTTGCTGTTAGATGCAATCCGGGATGCCGAAGACGGGCTTGTCAGCATCCCTTACGGCGAGGTTAGGGATCAGTTGAAGCGTCATTGGGATTGCCTGGACGAAGTGGAGGAGGCGAGGTTGGTCGTCGTCGAATTGCCTTCCGACGGTATCGTGTTCGACGAAAGAACGGGAGAGGTCAGAGGACTTGTCGATTACGGGAGCGCGATGTGGGCGGATCCAGTGTTTTCGGACTGTTTCGTGCGAGCGTCGGAGGGTTTCATGGAGGGTTACGGGAGTGTGGATGGCGAGGGTGCGAGGGCGAGGCGATTGTTGTAAGTGTTCTACTTGCCCTGATGATGCAATTGTCCTGTTGCTGACTTGATTCCTGCAGATACATCGTCTACCATTCCGTCGTGGCCATCGTCCGGCAGTGCTTCCGACCCGAGTCCAACGAGTCGGAATTCAATGCCCGGCGATCTCTGACGACGGCGTTGCAGTTCTTGAACACCATCGACGTCTCATGAAGCGCCGGTGTCGTACACCTCAAGCCACGTTCAAGCCAACCTGCCAGCAAGCAAGCCGTTTGCCGACGCGGGTAGCTGCCTGCCAGCCAGCCAGACTATCAGCAACCAAGAGTCCACCGAACACTGCCGTTTCGTCCGTACGTCGTCTTCTCCAGTCGCCCTGGTACCGTTCCATGGGCAATATCGACGGACGATCTCTTGCCGGCATCACGTCCTGCTTACGCGGACACCGAACCCAAGTCAACGACAATAACCAGTCGCTTGCCTTGACGGTCCGCCATCATGCACAGACGGACCCAGTACAACTATGTACAATTTCTTCAGCATACCCTGCATTCGACAGGCTTTCGGCATTACATCAATGATACTAATAAACGGCCTACCTCATCGATACCAACAGCAAAACCACGATTATTCCCAGCGAGCGAGCGGATGATATACACGCATGTTTTCCTCTTTCTTCTCTCGTTCTTCTCTCTCTCTCTCTCTCTCTCTCTCTCTCTCTCTCTCTCTCTCTCTCTCTCTCTCCCCCCCGGTCGTCTGAGGTACAAACAGCGAGCTAGATACCCCTGTTGATCCCAAGTTTACAGTTGTTCAGTATACACATGAAAGCATATATCACAGTACACACCATCGCGCCTCACTCCCTATTCCCGGATGTGGCTGCTGGTAAGTAGTATGCCAATCAATCTTCTTTGGAGATCGAGGAGTGTACATGTGTAAAGCTGGTGTAACCCTAACCCTATCAACCACAAGTCGTCGAGAAATAAATGTCTGAGCACTTCGTTCTTCGTTCTTACCGTATATGTCTCTCTTCATGTTGATTGTAGCGACATTCCAGGTTGATCTGCAGTGTTGGAAATGCTCTTTTGCTATGCTGATGCTGTGTTTTACCTTTCTTGCTCAGATATTGCAACGGATAAACGTAAGTTGTACACTTGGGAAAGCTTCAAACCAAGATTTACACCACCAATCAACCACAACAGCACGACGAACACAGTAAAACCAATCAGACATACTGCCACACGCACCAGAAAGGTATACTAGGTGGAAGCATGAGGTTCAGATCATCACAAGGCGAGAAATCGTCGTCGATTACAAAAATACCCTAACCCTACCAACACGATAATATGACGAGAGGGGACATAGGACGATCTACGACAGTAGGAAACAAACGAAAATCTTCGGATTTATTAACAACAGATTGCGGATGCGGGTGTTTGTTTGTACAGATCAAAGCGTCCTCCCCTTCCCTCCCCTCCCCCTCCTTTCACCTCCACTCCATGCACGCACTCCCCAACGGAATCTAAGCAAGCAACATCTTCCTGGGGTCCTCGATCATCTCCTTGATCTTGACGAGGAAGGTGACGGCCTCGCGGCCGTCGAGGATGCGGTGGTCGTAGGTCAGGGCGAGGTACATCATGGGGCGGATCTCGACCTTGCCGTTGATGGCGACGGGCTTGTCCTTGATGGCGTGCAGGCCGAGGACGGCGGTCTGGGGCAGGTTGATGATCGGGGTGCCCATGAGCGAGCCGAAGACGCCGCCGTTGGAGATGGTGAAGGTGCCACCAGCCATGTCTTCGATGGTGAGCTTGTTGTCGCGGGCCTGGAGAATATTGTTAGCAATGTGGTCAGAGTATGGGTCACGGGGTTTGGCTCACCTTCTTGCCAAGGTTGGAGATCTCCTGCTCAATGCCGATCATGTCGAGCGACTCGGCGTTCCTGACAACGGGAGTGACGAGACCCTTGGGGGTGGCGACAGCAACGCTGATGTCGACAAAGTCACGGTAGACGATGGTGTCGCCGCCGTTGGGGCCCTCAATCGAGGCGTTGACGGCGGGGATCTCCTTCATGGCGAGGGAGGCGGCCTTTGAGAAAGCGCCCATGAAGCCGAGCTTGGTGCCGGTCTTCTTGAGGATCTCATCCTTGTAGAGCTTGCGCATCTCCATAAGACCAGACATGTCGACCTCGTTGAAAGTGGTGAGCGAGGCGGCAGTGTTCTGGGACTGCTTCAGGCGCTCGGCGATCCTCAGGCGCATGCGGTTCATCTTGACGCGGCGCTCCTCGCGGCTACCAGGGGCGGTGGGTTTTGACTCCTCGGCCTCGGACTTCTTCTCGGGCTTCTTCTCCTGCTTGGGCTCGGGTGCGGGCTTCTTCTCCTCCTTGGGCTGTTCGGGCTTCTTCTCGGGCTTCTTCTCCTCCTGCGCAGGCTTGGACTCCTCCTTCTGGCCCTGGGGCTGCGAGCTAGTCTCCTGCTTCTCGGAAGCAGCCTCCTTGGGCTCCTCCTTGGCCTTTGTTGCGCCGCTCTCGGAAGCCTCTGCACCGGCATCGATCTTGACAAGGTCCTGACCGACAACAACGTTGTCCTCCTCGTTGGCCAAGAACTCCAGAATCACACCGGCAGTCGGGGCGTTGACTGCGACGTCGATCTTGTCGGTCTCGATGGTGGCGATCTCCTCGTCCTGCTCGACGCGGTCGCCGACCTGTTTGCTGAACTGCTTGAGGGTACCCTCAGAGATGGACTCGGCCATTTCCGGAACCTTGATGATCTCCTCTCCTGTTGCCATGTGTTAGCCGATGCGCCGAATTATGGCTGGTCTTGTCTGTCGCATACCCTTCATGCTACGGGTCATGCTGAACTGGCGCGACTGGTAGGCGGGCGAAGACTGTCTGTTTCGATTTTTTAGAGTTCGTTCCGACGTGAAATCCTGATCATCTCCCTGGCACGTACTGTGACTGCAGCGCCTGGTATGAGCTCCACGAGGGCTTAGCGGCGTATGAAAGAGATCGCTTGGCTGCAGGCGCGCGCAGAAGGCTGCTGGCACGTTTTGAGCTCTGGGCGAGGAGAGAGGTAGGGCGCTGTGCGGCGCCAGAGACGGCCATGCGGCGCAGACATTGCGAGCTCGACATGTTTGCAAGAGACGGCGGTTTGCCTTGAGAGATGCCTTTGGGGGTTCGAGGCGCGTAGAAGAGTGGAGAGTAAGAGAGTCCAACGGGACAGCGAGTGGTGGTGGATGGAAGGTTGGTGGTAATGGGGGTGAAGCTGTAGGATGATGTCGCCAAAACACCTTGAACTTGCTCTGAGGGAGATCTTCAGAGCGCGGAGGTCGTTTGACGCACTCGGATCCGAGCTCCTCCGTAAACAGCCGCGCCGTGACAGGTCAGAGGGCAAGCGCTCTCCGACAGCCAGGGCATGTTACCCGAGGCCGACTGCACCTCTGTCAAGCGTCGACACCAGACTACCAAAGAGGCCCGTGGAACAGCATCGCAGTACTGTAAGCTCGCGCGCCCGCCCAAATACACACAGCGAAGAACTGACAGTCCATCCAGTCTCCCCTCTAAATCCATTGGCAGGCCGCGACGGCCAGTACATCCCCGACCATGGCGACCAAACCCCAGATCCTGTGAGAAGCTACCGACCCAATGCGCAACACGCGACACGACTCTGATACTTGTACTCTCGCAGCTCGCTTTACCGCCGTTCCCTCAAACTCTCCCTTGACTGGGCAGTCCACCGCTACATCTGGCGCGGCCAGGCCATGTACATCCGCGGCCTCTTCGAAGCCAACAAGCACGTCACAGAGCCCAGGCAGCAAAGGGTAAGCTCTCCCCTGTGTTGAGAATGAGATTGCGATTATGGACATGGCATGGAAGTCGCACAAGGAGGATGGGAGATTTCGGAGGGGTTCGCATGGCAGGACGAAATGCTGATCCACCGCCCAACACAGTTAATCATCGAGGAGACCGAGAGCCTTCTCGAGAAGTGGAAGCACCCCGACCCGTACAGAGCACCCACCGCACCCGGTGGAAGCAAGTGGGAGCGCAACTTGCCCGTTCCGTCGACAGAGGGTAAGTGAAACTGCTTGAACGCCGCATACCCACGAGCCAGACTTGCTGACGTTGATTCACAGCGCCACCACACATGCACCTGTAAGCTAGAGCAGCAGTCAATGGGAATGTCGTGGCGTTTTTTTGTTGGTGATCCGGAATGTACAAATTCGCTTGCTTGATTGCTTGCTGGCTGGCAGAGGGCGAGATGCTGAATATATCAAAAATTTCCAAAGAAATAGCTTCATCAACTGGTGTTTTCATGGGGCGCGAATGGAGTGGTGAATGGCAGAGTAACTCTTTCTTGCACAAGTCAATACTGCAAGATTCGTCTAGTCCAGCGCATACCCACATGTAGTGATGTGAAGTGAAGTGAAGTCCGCACGCGTATGTATCCTAATTGTGTGTACGTAACATTGACACATCAAAGCGCATCTACCTCCGGACTATCCCGTGCTCTGCCATCATGGGAAGCATGTTCTCATCGTCACTTGCGTATGGGCCAACTTTTGACATGCAGCATCACTGTGGATATCCTTACTCAGCAGGTTCATGCTCATATCAATTTAGACGAATATCTCGTCTACTCAGAATGCTGTCTTTCCGTCCATAATCGCTCAAGTCAGTTGATTCGAAATCGGCCGTGGTTGCAAAGACAGATTCTCATTTCTTTTGTTGATTCCTAGCTGAGTCGGTTTCATCTGAATCCAGTTGAGATTCTGCCGGAACATCTCACTTCCTGTCCGATGGATCCATCTCAAAAACTGATGTTGGCTCAATGTTGAATTCACATTCGACTTGGGAAAAAAGAATGGTCAAACAAAGTTGGATTGGTAAGAGGTATCATTCGTCATGCTCGCTATCGCCTCTGCTGCCTGTCCCCTGCGGGCGTAATGTACAGCCATCGCATAGCTCTCCTCGTACTGACCATCGCATAAAAAGGCCCGAGGAGCAATCGCAAAAAAGTAAAGAAAAGTTGGTAATCTCAATCAATAAGCACCCTGAACCCTGTGCTTCGTGCCCATGATGAACCCATTGTCATGTAGCAACCCCAATCTGCGCCGTAACCCATTGTTGTGAAGATGTTGGTGGAACGAGAAGCTTAAAGCTCCTGGCTGGGGCCCTTGCCGCCCTTGGTGGTACCGGTGGTCTTCTTGGGGAGGAGGTCTGGAAGAGCATGTTAGTGACCGCTGATTGCAATTCGAGAATGCGATGGAGCTTACTCTGGTGGATGTTGGGCAGAACACCACCCTGAGCGATGGTGACGTGACCGAGAAGCTTGTTCAGCTCCTCATCGTTGCGGATGGCGAGCTGGAGGTGACGAGGGATGATACGGGTCTTCTTGTTGTCGCGAGCGGCGTTGCCAGCAAGCTCGAGGATCTCAGCAGCCAGGTACTCGAGGACAGCGGCGAGGTAGACGGGAGCGCCGGCACCGACACGCTGGGCGTAGTTGCCCTTGCGGAGGAGACGGTGGACACGACCAACGGGGAACGCGAGACCAGCCTTGGAAGAACGGCTAAAGGAAATGATGTCAGTATGCGCCGATGGATGTTTGGAGTGCAAGACGCGTCATTTCGAAGCCGGAATTGGCTCGATGATGATGGACGAGATGCGATCTCCATGATGGACGAGGCGGACTCACGATTGCGCGTTGGACTTGGTGCCAGAGGCCTTTCCGCCAGACTTGCCGCCAGTCATTTTGATAGATTTGGGTGGGGTTGGGGTTTTGGGGTTGGTGAGAGTGGTGGAGTTGGTGGTGGATGGAGGCGGTTGATCGATGGGTCGTGAGTTGATGGATTGGCGTGAAGATGGAGAGAAGGGAGCAAGGTCGCCGTGTTGTGGGCGGGCAGCTGGCTTAAGAAGTCGCGGGGCGCGACGATGCATCAGCGGGTTTGATTGTGAGCCTTGGCGGAAACGCGACTGTGATTCGGCCCGATCGGGCTTAGCGTGCACTTGCTTCGCGCCTGCGCCCGCAATCACAGCTGGCTCACGGCGTCGCTGCCCGCTCGTACAAGAACGTCGCCGTCCCCAATCTCGTCGCCTTTTGAACTTCTCTCCTTCCCACTCACATCACCAGCATCCATCGACGTCCATCACCAACTCACGCCACCTCCTCAACCCAACCTCAAACCAAATCCAAAAACCGCGTCAAACGACCCAAATCACTCGAAATGGCACCCAAGGTCGCTTCCGTACGTCCAAACACCGCAAATACACGCGTTTTCACGCGATATCTCGTGCGCATTCCACTGACTCCCACCACAGAAGACTCCCACCACCGCCGGCAAGGCCCCGGCCGGCAAAGCCCCTGCTGAGAAGAAGGAGGCTGGCAAGAAGACCGCCGCCGTCTCTGGCGACAAGAAGAAGCGCACCAAGACCCGCAAGGAGACCTACTCTTCCTACATCTACAAGGTCCTCAAGCAGGTCCACCCCGACACCGGTATCTCCAACCGTGCCATGTCCATCCTCAACTCCTTCGTCAACGGTAAGCAAATCCCAATCGAATCCAATCAACGCGTCCAATACTGACATCGTACTCAGACATCTTCGAGCGCGTCGCAACTGAGGCATCCAAGCTTGCCGCCTACAACAAGAAGTCCACCATCTCCTCGCGCGAGATCCAGACCTCTGTCCGCCTGATCCTCCCCGGTGAGCTTGCCAAGCACGCCGTCTCTGAGGGCACCAAGGCTGTCACCAAGTACTCTTCCTCCACCAAGTAAACGTTCTGAACTTCAGACTTTGCTTTTTGCTGGGTAGTACTTCATCCACACGACACATCACAACTTGAGTCAATGATGAAGGGCGGGGTTTCAACGGGCGTTGCGCGCAAATGAATGCGAATCACACGGGGTGTTATGTTTTGGGTTTTCCACACCATGGGGCTTTGTTTTCCAGCCCCATATTTCCTTTTCACTTTTATACCATGGCTATTGCTGCAGAGATGGGCAAGAGGGCAAAGCGCGCCCACTTCTTGCTGTACAGTAGGGATCAGCGCAGCAGTTAGAAAGGCAGATGAAATGCACGATCAATAACTCCAAAACACTCGCTTCCATTTCCATATCATTTCGAGCACAACATTTACTCCACGGGAACTGCTTACAGCAGCATCGATTACAGGACAAGCAATCGAATCACTTGCGAAAAACAAATTCACACCAACGCCAGAATCTACGCAATTATCACTCCCTCGAAAACGTCAGAAACCCGCCAGATTCGCATAGAAACGAAACCAATGATAAAACCGACTTTCCGGAGGCCTTTGTTACCCAGCAACAAAAAAAAGTAGCCGGCAAGTCCAGTAGCGCGCCATGTTCGCGTTTCTGCGATCCGTGCGTGCAAAAGTCCATGGAGATGATGGCATAAAGACGGGTGGTTGGACGGAGAACGGAAACGAGATTGTTCAAAAAGCACTGATCTTTGAACTCGAACATCGGAGCCGGTTGGTTGGTTGGACAATTACTGACGAATAACGAGAAGACAAGACAAGACGATGTTGCTTTTTGATGGATCGTGCATTTTGGCTATTTTTTTGATGGAAAAAGAAGGATCGAGACCATCATTCGAGGTGTCTGGCGTTGTAATCAAGGGGATGTGACGTTCACTCGGTATGCTGTGTGAGCTGCTCGCTCGCTTCAATGACAACAAAAGGTATACCAAGAAGAAGGAAAGACAAGAACTCCCATGCTCCGTCCTGTTGCATCGCGGCATCTGCCACCCGCCATGCTGCTTCCGTCATCCTCAAACAAGGCCACCTCGCTTGGAAAATGCAGGTAATTCTCTCACCAACCATCCATCAAGACTCCGATCAACAATCCTCATCCCCAGTCTCCCAAGCCTCCACCTCGTCCACTGCGCCCGGCCTCTCAGGCCCAGTGGCGTATTTTGACTCGGCGTCGTGAACGTGGATGATTGCCTTGCCGGGAACAGCAGTCACAGCCGCCCTCCATTCGTCAAACTCCTCGCGCGACCGCACCAGGAAGCCTAGCAGCATGCTTGGATCGAGCTCTGCGATTCCGAGCTTGCGCACACGTCGCGTGTGGCAAGACGCGATGTCTTCGGCATTTGGGTTTAGAGGTAGAGCGGGTCGCGTGGAGTGAGGGTCGAGGTAGAAGAAGGACTGCCCGCCTTGGTGGCCGATGAAGTAGTGGGAGCTTGCGGGTCGACCGCCAGCAATTCCGGCGCAGTGGGGGAGTTCGAGTGTGGCGGCTAGAGCTGCGTGGTAGACGGGTGTGATGCGGTCAATTCCTAGTCGTACGCCGAGGAGGATTAGAGTCGGGTGGAAGGTCTCGGTGGAGTCGGAGGTGGCAGTGGCGAGGAGGGAGTCTGCGTAGATGTCGCTGTCGTTGGGTCGTACGTAGACTCGGAGGTTTGATGTTGGGTTTAGGGTGGTAAGGGCTCTGTGCTGGTGATTAGCGAGAGATCAAGTTTTGGTGGAGTCTATGTTGAAAGCATACTGTATGCACTGAGCGGTGGCACTGGGACCGAACCACTCGCCAGGATGCTTCCCGCAGGCTTCGGCACCATGCTCAACGAACTTGTGTATTGAGAAGGGTGCCTCCGGTGCGTCGGCAAACAATGCAAGCAAAGCCTTGTGTTCCTGCTCCCGTTGCCCAAGACGCCACTCTCGTCCAAGCTGCAGCATGGCAAGCGTGTTTGCAAGCATGGACTGGCCGCTGCGAATCATGCAACCCCAGCCCGTGTCACTGGTGAAAGCACCCTGGTTGGCCAGGTTGCGTAGCTTGGTCGAGAATGACATGGCTGACGTTGCTGCAGGATCACTGGATTTGGGTATAGGTGGGAAGTTGCTGCGGTAGGTGAGCCATATACGGGACTCCAGATCATCGAGAAAGTCAGCTGGCCAGCCCAGTGCCTCTTCCTCTGCGCGGGAGAGACCAGCCTGGCTTTTGGCCGTGAGATCTTCATTTGGCTGTGCTGAATTGTGATCTTTGGGTTGTGAAGCGGCGACAACAGCAGAGTCGGCCTGTGAAGTGCCGGAATCGGAGTGAGCAGAGGGTGAAGTAGCGGGAGGCTTGGAGTCGGGAGCATGATGGAATCGCGAGTCGTATGAGCGACCAAGGCACCAGACCTGCGAGGGATCCTCGTTCCTAGGCAGAGGATCCCAAAAGTACTGGACGACCTTTTTGCTGAAGCGGGTAAAGTCGTTGTTGGCCATGCTTGTTCCTTGCTGGCTGG
>Ga0265798_10008178_pt1 | contig 13392 bp, 16 predicted proteins | sample P3T30metagenome_FD_192430 | JGI IMG/M metagenome (GOLD analysis project Ga0265798, IMG submission 192430) | Plant litter microbial communities from East Loma Ridge, Irvine, California - P3 T30 | ecosystem: Environmental > Terrestrial > Plant litter > Unclassified | place: USA: California...
GCGTGTTCGAAGGGACGTCCGCGTCGCTGATCGCCGCCGCGGCGCCGGGGCGGGCGCTGCATCTGTTCGACAGCTTCGCCGGGCTTCCCGAACCCCGCGCGGACGAACGCGAAGTCCTGCAGCGGGGTCAGTTCGAAGCCAGCCTGCCGCGGGTGCGCGCGCGGCTTGCCGATCTCGACATGGTCCGGTTTCATCCCGGCGCGTTTCCCGCCTCGACGGCCGGGCTCGACGCGCTGCGCTTCAGCTTCGTGCATCTCGACGTCGATCTCTATGAGAGCACGCTGGCCGGGCTCGCCTTCTTCTATCCCCGGATGGTGCGGGGCGGGATCATCCTGTCGCACGATTATTCGATGCTGCCCGGGGTCGAGCGCGCCTTCGCCGATTTCCTCGCGACACGGCCCGAACGACCGATCGAACTGCCGAGCACGCAGGCGATGATCGTCTGCCGCGGCGTGCCCGAGACTCCGGCGGTGGCGGCGGTCCCCCCGGACGGCGCCGGGGCAGGGCGCCTGGCCGTCCATCCGGCAGCCACCCGGCGTGGCGCGGCGGCGTGAGATGACGATCCTTTCCATCCTCGCCGCCCTCCTGCTTGGCGGGATGCTGTTGTGGCTCGCGGTCAGCCAATGGTACATGCACCGCCGGCGCGCGTGCGAATGTACGCTCATCACCTATCTCGCCGGTCTCTACGCGCGCTTCGGCATCGATGCGGCGCCCAATGGCTTCGCGCGCGATTATCTGCGGACCGCGGACGGCGTGTGCCTCGCGCTCTATGTGCTGCAGGGCGCGCCCGATGCGCCGGTCTATGTCTTCATGCCGGGGACCGCGGCCTATGCGCAGCTCTACGCACAACTGCTCGTCGACCTGCATCGCCGCGGCTGCACGGTGGTCGCCTATGATCCGCGCGGTCACGGCCGGAGCGGACGCTGGCGTGGCTATTTCACCGTGACGCAGGCGATCGACGATGCGCGCGCCGTCTGCGCCTGGGCGCATGCGCGCTTTGGCCGCAAGGTGGTCTTCTCGGGCAGCAGCCAGGGCGGGGTGATCGGCCTGTACGTCGCGGCCACCGACGATCCCGCGGTCGCCACCGTCGTCTGTCACAATATCGCCTGGCTCGACGGCAACACGATCCGCCAGATCGCGATCCTGAAGCCGCCCTTGTGGCTCGTGCCGTTCCTGTGCTGGCTGTTCCTGCGGCTGCGTGCCTGGTCGATTCCCGTCACTTGGTACCTGCCGTTCGACAAGCTGAAGCTGCCCGGCGGCGGCTCGGCGATGGCGCTGATGCGTACCGATCCGCTCGTCACGCTCGCCTACGGCCTCGGGGCGATCTCGACCCTCGCCAAGACCGACCTCGCACAGCCGCTCGACCGGATCACGACGCCGCTGATGCTGATCTCGTCACGCGGCGACGAAGTCTTCCCCGTCGCCTATGAACAGCATCTGTTCGACCAGCTTACCTGTCAGAAGCGGTTCCTGCTGCTCGGCGACCTGCCGCATCTGATGATCCTCAAGCCGCCCCCCGAACTCATCGACGCGGTCGTGGACTGGATCCGCGTCCATGCCCCCGGCCGCTGGCCCGCCAATCCGCAGGCCGCGGGCGACTCCTCCACCAGCGACCCCTCGGGGTCGAACTGAAAGCGCGCATCATGCCCGTCCGCCACTCCGTGCCCGCGTTCCTCGCCGCACTGGCGGTGATGCTCGTCTATGTCACCAGCAAGGCCTTGGTCGCCGGCGATTTCTGGTTTCACGGCATCGCGCGGTGGGAATTGCTGTTCAGGCCCTTTCCGGATTGGGGCAGCGGTGCCGCGCTCTATGGTGCGCTGTTGCCGGCGAAATGGCTTGGCACGCGGACCGCGATGCACGCGATCGGGTTTCTCGCCACCGTGATCATCGCGCTGTGTCTGCGCGCCTATCGTCTGCCGGCCTATTTTGCCTGCGAGGCGGCGCTGATCGAGACGATCGATGCCGTCTGGCTGATCCGCGGGCAGGCGGTGGGCTGGGCACCGCCGGCGTCGAGCGGCGCGATGCTCGTCAGTGTCGGCTGGGTCGTCGCGCTGCTCGCGGCGGCATGGGTGTTCGCCGGCCAATCGGACAGCCCCGCCCGCGCGACGCCGACAGCGGCAATCCCGCCACGGCCAAGCGCGGCAGGCCGCTGGATCGACCGCCATTTCGTGATCGTCTGCTATGTCGTCACGCTCGCCTATGCCGGGATGAAGCTGCTCTTCGCCTATTGGTGGTGGTTCGACAGCACCGGCTTCTGGATGGCGGCGTTCCGGCCGTTTCCGGACTGGGGGACGGGGTCGCCGCTGTTCGGCGCAATCCTGCCCGCGCGGTGGATCGGCACGCGCAACCTCGCTTACGGGCTGTTCCTGCTGTTCGGCCTGTGGCTCGCGGTCCGGCGCGGCGAGCCCCGGATGCTCGCGATCCTGCTGCTGCAGGGGGCGCTGATCGAAGGCTTTGACGGCCTGTGGCTCGCCAACGGCAAGTTCAACTGGCTCTGGACCGGCCAGAATACTGATTTCTACATGCGCGGCGGTTTCCTGTGGGTCCCCGACCTGCTGCTGGTCGGCATCTACATGATGACCCGGCCCGTTGGGCGCCGAGCCTGACGCGCCGCGGTCATCCCGCCGGCCTAGCGTGCGCGGCGTCCTGGTGGGCGATATAGCTGTCGAGCGCGCTCGCGGCGTTGAGCATGTGCGCGCGCATCCGCCGGGCCGCCTCGTCGCCATCGCCCTCGGCGATCGCGCGCATCACCGCGTCATGTTCCGCGCGCGAGCTGGCGAGGCGGCGGTCCTGGCGCAGCTGCATCCGGCGGAAGGCGTTGAGCCGCGTGCGCACCGCGATCGCCTGGTCGGCCAGGAAGTCGTTGTGCGCCGCGCGGTAGATCGCCTCGTGAAACTCGCGGTTGAGCGCGTCATAGGCGTCGACATCGCCCGTTACGACCGCCGCTTCGCTCGCCTCGTGCACCCGCAACAGACGGCTGCGTTCGAGCGGCGTGATCCGGTAGGTGGCGAGCCGGACGCACACCGCCTCGAGCTCCGCCATCGTCTCGAACATGTCCATCACCTCCTCGGCGGTGACATGGCGGACAATGACGCCGCGGCGCGGGCGGACCTCGACCATCCCGCTGGTCGCGAGCTGGCGCAGCGCCTCGCGGACCGGCGTGCGCGACGCGCCGTAGCGGTCGGCCAGTTGCTGTTCGTCGAGCATCGTGCCCGGCGCGAGCTCGCCCGACGAGATCGCGTCGGTCAGCGCGTTGCGGATCCGGTCGGACAGCAGCCCCGTGTCTTCGCTCTCGATATCCGCCACGCTGTCAGCCCCCCACGATCGCGCGGACGATCAGATAGAGGATCGACGGCGCCACCAGGCACCCTAGCCCGGTATGGAAGGTCGCGGTCAAGGCGCCATAGGGCACGAGCCGGCGGTCGGTGGCGGCAAGCCCGCCCGACACGCCGCTGACCGTCCCCATCAGCCCGCCGAACACCATCGCACTGCGCGGGTTGTTGAGCCCGATCAGCCCTGCGACCAACGGCGTGCCGACCATCACCATCACCGCCTTGAACACGCCCGTCGCGATCGACAGCGCGATGACCGGCGAGCTCGCGCCGATCGCCGCACCCGTGACCGGCCCGACGATATAGGTGACCGCGCCCGCGCCGATCGTCGTCATCGACACCGCATCGGTATAGCCGAACGACGCCGCGACCAGCGCGCCGACGATGAACGGCAGGATCGTGCCGAGCAGCAGCGCGACGACGCCGATCAGCCCCGCCTTCTTCGCCTGTTCCACATCGACCTCGCACGCGGTCGCGACGATCGCAAAGTCGCGCAGCATCGCGCCGCCCATCAGCCCGATCCCTGCGAGCATCGGCAGATCGGCGAGCCCCTTGTGCCCGCCCGTCGCGATCCCGCCCCAGAAGGCGAGCGCGAGGCCGATCAGGATCGCGATCGCCGAGCCGTGGACCCGGCCCATGGTCAGCTTGGCGGACAGGATGTTCGACAGCCACATGACGATGCCGACGACCGCGAACGCGGTGAGCAGCGCATTGGCGGTCAGGACCTTGGTGATCATTTCCATGCGTTCGGTCCTTAGCGCGGGGTGATCGGGGCGGGGGATCCGGCGGCGATCGCCATCTCGGCTTCACGCGTCTCGCGCGCCTCGATCTCGTCCATCGTCTCGGGCGTGCCCGACAACCGGCTGATGATCGCGACCGCGCTGAAGCACAGCAGCAGCGCGCCGACGCCCGCGATCAGCACGATCGGGCCGCCCTCGACCGCGGCGACGACATCCTGCTGCGCCGCCATCGCGACGACGATCGGGATATAGAGCGCGCCCCAGAAGCCGATCCCGCGTGACACGCCTTCATTGTAGCGACCGCGCGTCTTCAGCCACATCCGCGCGGCAATCAGCAGGATCATCGCGATGCCGACTCCGCCGACATTGGCCTTCACGCCGAGCAGCACGCCAAGGCCTTCGCCCAGCAATTGCCCTATCAGCGTACAGATCGCGAGCAGCGCGACTCCGGCGATCATGCGCCGCGTCCCGCATCTGCGGCGGCAACGGGTAGGGACTCGCTCATGGCATATCCTCTCAATGTATTCGATCTGGCGTCTTATACGCCGTTAAGTATGCACAGGGTTGCCTTTGGAGCAATAGCGAATACAAGAGGGTCAGAATAAGCGTCAGGAGGCGATGCGGTGCGGCAATGGAATACGCGCAAGCAGATGCGCGAGGAGCGGATCGCGGCGGGCCGGGGCTTTGCCACCGGCAAGCTGGTCGATCCCGAAACGCTCGTCGACTTTCTCGAAGCGGTGCTCAGGCCCGGTGACCGGGTCTGCCTCGAGGGCGACAACCAGAAACAGGCGGACGTGCTGGCCCGGGGGCTGGCGGCGATGGATCCCGACCGGATTCACGACCTGCACATGGTCCAGTCTGGCGTCGTCCTGCCCGAGCATCTCGACGTCTTCGACAGCGGCATCGCGAAGCGGCTCGACTTCTCCTATTCGGGGCCGCAATCGGCACGGATCGCCAGGATGCTGTTCGGCGGCAAGATCGAGCTCGGCGCGATCCACACCTATCTCGAACTGTTCGCGCGCTATTTCGTCGACCTGACGCCGCAGGTCGCGCTGATCGCCGCGGTCAGCGCGGACCGTCACGGCAATCTCTATACCGGTCCCAATACCGAGGACACGCCGACCGTGGTCGAGGCGACGAGCTTCGGCAGCGGGCTGGTGATCGCGCAGGTCGGCGAGATCGTCGATACGCTGCCGCGCGTCGATATCCCCGGTGACCAGGTCCATTTCGTGCTCGATGCGGGCAAGCCCTTTTATGTCGAGCCGCTGTTCACGCGCGATCCCGCGGCGATGACCGAGACTCAGATCCTGACCGCGATGCTGGCAATCAAGGGGCTTTATCAGCCCTACGGCGTGCGCCGGCTGAACCACGGCATCGGCTTCAACACCGCGGCGATCGAGCTGCTGCTGCCGACCTATGGCGAGAAGCTCGGGCTGAAGGGCAAGATCTGCACGCACTGGGCGCTCAACCCGCACCCGACGCTGATCCCCGCGATCGAGGCGGGCTGGGTCGAGCAGGTGCACTGTTTCGGCTCGGAAGTCGGGATGGAGGATTATCTCGCCGCGCGGCCCGACATCTTCTTCACCGGCCCCGACGGCTCGCTCCGCTCGAACCGCGCGTTCAGCCAGACCGCGGGGCTGTATGCCTGCGACATGTTCATCGGCTCGACGCTGCAGATCGACCTTGCCGGGCACAGTTCGACGATCACCGCGAACCGCATCGCCGGCTTTGGCGGCGCGCCCAACATGGGCTCGGACGCGCGCGGCCGGCGTCATCCCAGCGCACCCTGGCTGCAGGCCGGGGCGGAGGCGGATCCCGATACCGCGGCACCCTTGCGCCGCGGCCGGAAGCTTGTCGTCCAGATCGGCGAGACGTTCGGCGAGGGTAACGCACCGCTGTTCGTCGAGAAGCTCGGCGCGCTCGAACTGGCGGAGAAGCTCGATCTCGATCTCGCACCGATCATGGTCTATGCCGACGACACCACGCACATCGTCACCGAAGAGGGCATCGCCAATCTGCTGCTCTGCCGCAATGCGGACGAGCGCGAACAGGCGATCCGCGGCGTGGCGGGCTTCACCGAGATAGGCCGTGGCCGCGACAGGGCGATGGTCGAACGGCTGCGCGAGCGGAAGATCATCCAGCGGCCCGAGGATCTCGGCATCGACCCGCTCGACGCGAACCGCAACATGCTGGCCGCGCGTTCGATCAAGGACCTGATGCTCGCCTCGGGCGGGCTCTACCGGCCGCCGAGCCGGTTCCGGAACTGGTAGGGGATAGAAGCATGGAAATCCTGCATTTCGATATCGCCGCGCCCGTGCCGGCGGGCGGCACGCGCGCAATGGCACTGGTCGGCGTGGTCGCGTCGGGCAATCTGGAAGTGCTGGTCGAGCGCGGCGACGCGGCCGATCGGTGCGCGATCGAGATCAGCACCGCGGCGCACGGCTTTCGCGACCTCTGGGACGCGGTCGTCGCCGATTTCGTTGGCCGGCGCGCGGCCGGCGGCCTGCGGATCGCGATCAACGATGGCGGCGCGCGACCCGATACGGTGTCGCTGCGCCTCGCGCAGGCCGTCCGCATGATCGAGGAGCCCGAAGCATGAGCAACCTTCATCAGAGCTGGTATGAGGCGGGCGCGCGCGAGCGGATCGCGGCGCTGGTCGATACCGGCAGCTTCACCGAATATGTCGGCCCCGAGCGGCGCGAGACCAGCCCGCATCTCGGCATCTTCGACCTGCCCGCGCAGTTTGACGACGGCATCGTCGTCGGCGCCGCGACGGTCGACAGCACGCCGATCCTGATCGCCGCGCAGGAGGGCCGCTTCATGGGCGGCGCGTTCGGCGAGGTCCACGGCGCCAAGCTCACCGGCCTGCTCCGCGCCGCCAAGGCCCTTAACCGCGACGTCGTGATCGCGTTCGACACCGGCGGCGTCCGTCTGCAGGAGGCCAATGCCGGCGAGATCGCGATCGCCGAGATCATGCGCGCGGTCACCGAGGCGCGGATCGCGGGCGTGCGCGTCGTCGGCCTGATCGGCGGGCGCGCGGGCTGCTATGGCGGCGGCGGGCTGATCGCCGGCTGCTGCTCGACGCTGATCATATCCGAACAGGGGCGGATCAGCGTCACTGGCCCCGAGGTGATCGAGACCAACAAGGGCGTCGAGGAATTCGACTCCCGCGATCGCGCCCTGGTCTGGCGGACGATGGGAGGCAAGCACCGCACGCTGATCGGCGGCGCGGACCTGTTCGTCGACGACGATGCGGCGGCGTTCCGCGAGGCGATGCTCGCGGCGCTCGTGCGACCAGCCAAGGCGGGTTCCGTCCGGAACGCCGCCCCCCTCCCGGTCGGAAAAGGGGAACGACCCGGTCTCGATCTGGCCACGCTGGCGGCAGAACAGGACCGCCTCGAACGCCGCATCGCCCGGTTCGGTGACGCCGCCGACGCCAACGACATCTGGCGCATGCTCGGCATCGATAACGCGCAGGCGATCCCCGACATGCCTTCCGCCGCCTTCGCGACCCTAGCCGCCCAGTACCGGGAGAGCGCCGATGACGCCCGCTGAGATCCTCGACTCGCTCTTCCCCGCCGGCCATCATGTCACCGCGGAGGGCGACCTGCTGTTCGGCCGCGGCACATCGCCCAACGGACGGGTCGTGCATGTCATCGGCGCGACCGCGCGCGCGCCGATCGGCATCGACCAGGCGATCCGCCTGTCCGCCGCGGTGCTCGCGATCGCACGCAGCGACGACGAGGCACCCATCCTCTTCCTCGTCGACAGCGCGAGCCAGCGGATGAGCCGGCGTGACGAACTGCTCGGCCTCAGCGAATATCTCGCGCATCTCGCCAAGTCGCTGCTGCTCGCCGAGGCGCGCGGCCACCGCACGATCGGCCTGCTCTATGGCGGCAGCGCGGCCGGCGCGTTCATCGCCACCGCGCTCGCCTGCGACACGCTCGTCGCGCTGCCCGGCGCGCATCCCGAGGTGATGGACCTCGCCTCGATGGCGCGCGTCACCAAGCTGTCGATCGATCTGCTCGAGGACAAGGCGAAGACGACCCCGGTCTTCGCCCCCGGCCTCGACAATCTGGTCAGCGTCGGCGGGGTCGCCGAGGTCTGGGATCCGCAGCGCAGCCTCGCCGATCAGCTCGCGGTGCTGCTCGCCGCGCCGCGCGATGACGATGCGCGTGCGACGCTCGGGGCCGAGCGCAAGGGCCGGCCCAAGGCCGCGGCGATCGCGGACGAGGTGGATATGGCGGCGCGGCGCTGATGCGCTTCGACCGACACCGGCTGGTCTGGATCGACCCGCAGCGCTGGCCCGCCATCCTCGCCGCGCACGGGCTTGCCAACGCCCCGGCGCTGCTGGCCGACTGGGCAAGGGACGACCGCCCGCTGATCGCGCGACGGCCGGTCGTCGGCGAACTGCCGTGCCTGGTCCCGCTCGGGTTGCCGCTGCCGCCCTCGATCGGCAAGCAGCGGCTCGCCTTCGCCGTGCCCCCCGATGCGATCCGGGCCGACGCCCCGCCGCCGCTGCTGCGCGATGCGGCGGCGGCGGCACCCCCCGCCTGGCAGGACAGCATCGCCGCGCTCGTCACGCTGGACCCGGACACGCGCTGTTTCGGCAGCCTCGCCTGGGCGCATCTGACAGGGCTGGCCTATCTGTCGCCGGGTTCGGATCTCGACCTGCTCTGGACGGTGGCGGACCAGCGCACCGCGACCGCACGTGCCCGCGCGCTTCTGACCATCGGAGCGACCGCACCGATGCGGATCGATGGCGAATTGCTCACCCCACAAGGGCATGCGGTGCAGTGGCGCGAATGGGCGTCAGACGCACCCGATCTGCTCGTCAAGGCGGCGCACGCGAACGGCGTGACCCCGCGCGCGTCGGTGTTCGCATGACCGCGCTCGTCGCGGCGACACCTGCGGTCGACACCGACGCGATCGGCCACGCCGCTGCGCTGTGCCTCAGGCGGGAGATCGCGACCTATCCCAAGCCCGGCCTCGTCAGCCCGGTTGATCCGGGCGCGCATGACGACATGGATGCGGCGATGATGAACCGCAGCGCCGACGCACTCGCACCCTATCTCGCCGCGCTGGCCCAGGCGGGGGCTGCGGGGGCAGGGATGGACCGCCTGCGCGCGATCGGAATCGCGGCGGAGGCGGGGATGATGGTCGCGACGGGCGGCGTGAACACGCACCGCGGCGCGATCTTCGGCATGGGCCTGCTCTGCGCCGCTACGGGGTTCCGCGCGCGCTATGGCATCGCCGCGCCGCTCGGGACGATCGTCGCGCAGCACTGGGGCGCCGAGATCCTGCGCGGACCCGTCGCGCTGCACAGTCACGGCACCACGGTCGCGCGCCGCCATGCCGCGGGCGGTGCACGCGCTGAAGCCGCGGCCGGCTTTCCCGCGCTCTACGCCACCGCCTTGCCCGCGCTCGCCACTGCGCTGCGCCTGCGGCCTGACGACCGGAACGCGCAGGCGGTGCAGGTCCTGATGGCGCTGATCGTCGGCGTCGCGGACACCAATCTCCTCTATCGCGGCGGCCCGTCCGGTCTCGCCTTCGCGCAAGACGAGGCCCGCGCCTTCCTCACAGCCGGGGGCATCGCCGCGGCGGACTGGCGCGCGCGCGCGATCGCGGTCCATCACCGCTTCGTCGACCGACGGCTCAGTCCGGGGGGCTGTGCGGACCTGCTGGCGATGACGTTCTTCGTCGCGGCGCACGACGCGTGACGCTCGCACTGCTCTGTTCGGGGCAGGGGCGGCAGGACCGCGCGATGTTCGACCTGTTCGTCGACGAGCCCGCCGCCGCACCGATCCTGGCCGCGGCCAACGCGATCCTCGGACAGGACGTCCATCAGCTCGTCCGGACCGCCGCGGACGACCGGCTCCACGCCAATGCGACGAGCCAGATCCTGTGCGTCGTGCGCGGGCTGGCGGCCGCGGCGTGTCTCGAACCGATCGGTCCGGCGCTGGTCGCGGGCTATAGCGTCGGCGAGATGACCGCCTGGGGCATTGCCGGCCTGTGGTCGCCCGCCGCCACGCTGCGGCTCACCGCGGCGCGAGCGGCAGCGATGGACGCGGCAGGCGGCGCGGACGACGGCCTCGGCTTCGTCCGCGGCCTGCCGCGCGCGGCGGTCGAGGCGCTGGTCGCGCGGTTCGACTGCGGTATCGCGATCGTCAATCCCGGTCTGCTCTTCGTGATCGGCGGCGCCCGCGCGCAGGTCGCCGCTTGTTGCAACGCCGCACTGTCGCAGGGCGCAGCAACCGCCCGCCCGATCGCGGTCCGCGTCGCGTCGCACACCCGTCGCCTGTCCGCCGCGGTCGCGCCGTTCCGTACGGCGCTGCGTACGGAGGAACCCGCACGGCCAATCCGGGGACGCACGCTGATCGGCGCAACCGATGCCACGATCGTCCGCGGCGCCGCCGGAATCGCAGGACTTGCGGCACAGCTCGACACGACGATCGACTGGGCCGCCACGCTCGAGGCGCTGGTCGAACGCGGCGTCGACCGCCTGCTCGAACTGGGCCCCGGCACCGCGCTCGCCGACATGGTCCGCGCCGCCTATCCCACGCTCGACGTCCGCGCGGTCGACGACTTCCGCAGCCTTGCCGGAATCACCGCCTGGATCGCCCGCTGAACGTCGGGGGAGACACGGGGAGGGTGCCGTTCGATGGGACGGGCGGTGATGCCAACCCTTTGTTAGCTATTGCTTTATATCGTCACAGGCCGGGCAAACGGACGCTTAGGCTCCCTATCTGCTCGATTGGGCACATAGGGCTAGGATATGATATGTCGATCTCGTTCTACATCATGGCGGATAAGCCGGAAAATGAACGCGAGCGCGAAAGGGCCATTGCGACAAGCAATCTCATCGCAAGTCCGCATGTCGGCAGATTCCGGCCGATATTGGATGCTGTCCGCGATACCCTGAAGGCAAAGTCCGCAGCCATCACCATCGTCTATCAGGACTCGACCTATGTGTTGTCGGCTGCAGGTTTCGAGGCCGGCATCTATAAGAGGTCAACGTCCTTCTGTGCGCATGCCATTCTATCCCCCGACGAACTGACGATCGTTCCGGACGCCGGCGCAGACGAGCGTTTCGCCGGCAACCCTTTCGTCGACACGATCGAGGGCATTCAATTCTATATCGGTGCGCCGCTACGCGACGAAGACGGCACCGTACTCGGGGCGCTGTGCGTCTTCGATGAAAAACCTCGTGACTTCATCACGGACGACGACAGGGCGCGGATCATCGCGTTGAAGAAAGAAGCAGAGGCGATTGTCCATTCCATAAGCAAGCAGGCCGACGTCGATCGCGAAGGCGATAAGGAAGTCCAGTCTTCGATGCAAAGCCAGCGACCGTGATGGCCACGTGTGCGCAACAACGTAGACTGCCCGGACGTGCCTCGAAATGAATATGTATCGCAAAATCGCGAGCGATATCTCGCCGGCGCTGATCGAACGTCGTTGCGCATCCCGGCATCTCGTCAACCTGGGGGCGCTTCTGATCACCCCTCTGGGCGAAATGATACCCGCGACCGTGACGGGCGTCTCCACGCGTGGTTTTCGGGTGAAAGCGGATTATGGCGTGACGATCGGCCGATCCGTCGGCCTCGCCATTCCGGGCCTGCCGAGATATGTCGGGTGGGTCGCCTGGTCCTATCTTGGCGAATTCGGGCTGGAGGGTGCCCAGGAAATTACCGAGGACGCCGTCGAGCATATTGTCGCACTCGGCACCCCTTCGGCGATTATGTAGTCCAGCACGCTGCCTGATCCTCGACGCCCTTACTCTGGGGTAAGATATCAGACGAAGATGACGCTGGACTGAAAGGCCGCCGACCAATGAAGGGCGGCGGCTCTATATGGGATGAACTGTCATCGAGATCAGGCGTAAGCAGTACCTGTGACGACTTTACCGATGCGCCGGCGGAGGCCGAGGCCGACTCCCCCGAAGCCGACGAGCATCATGAACCACGTTGCCGGCTCTGGAACCGCGCCGATCGAAACGGTCGCATTCTCAGGTGCAAAATCCGTAATCTGGTTGACGTTACCCACACCGTTTCGGGGCCAGAGATTAAACCCATATTGCGTTGGCCCAAAGCCCGTGCTCGGCAGCAAGGCGAGCGGAACCCGCGCTGTCAGCATGTTTCCAGCGATGGAAATACCAGCTGGGTCCAAGGCGTTTGGACCGACCGATCCGGTGCCGTTCTTCTGTATCACGATGGCCTGATTGAAGATCACATCGGGTTGACCGATCGAGGCAAAAGGTCTGGCGATGCCTGTACCGGTGTTGACGCCGAAAATGTACAGACCCGCCGTCTGCGGATCGATATCCCCGGCAAAAGTGGCGCCTAGCGTGAAGAATTGCGACATACTGTCGTAATTGACCGAGAAGCCTGTGACGTCGAGATCTGCAAAACGTGGACCCGCAGTATATGACGGAATGAAGTCGTCGGTCGGATCCATGATTGATACAGCTGCAGCGGGTGTCGCACAAATTGCCGTCAATCCAAGCATTCCGACTATGATTGCCTTGTTTATCATGGGACTATCCTCGAAAGTCGGCAACCAGCGTCGCCATTCTTTCCTTATCATACTCCGGAATTCTCGACGATAATCCTAATGGCTTAAGACGCACTACTCCAATCGGATTATAGGAGACCTCCGCATATCCTTGGATTCGTCGGTTATTTGATGCGGAATTCCCTAAGCAAGCCGCGGGAGTGGTCCAGCTTCCCCTACCGATCGGGAAAGGTGCAGGTGCTCCACTTCCCGACGGAAGTTTTCCAGCCCGATCGTGACGGATGCGGTGTCGCAACTGGCGGCGGGCGCTGCGCCTCATGATCTTACGGATGAAAAGCGCCATCGGACATGCATGATCGTGATCGATGACCAGAAACCGCATCGCGTTTGGCCATGCAGTCGAGGGTGCAGTCTGAAGCTCTGAAGGTCGCGGCGAACGAAGGGAGGGTGCTCATCGACGGACCCGGCCTTGCCGCCACGCGCGACATAGAGGCGGCGTCCGCTTCTTCCGATCAACTGCTCGGTAGGTGCAAGTCGGCCCGTCGTCAGTCGCTCGACGCGCTCGGTCAGCTCCCCGGTCGAGCCCGTCCTCGTCCGGATAGAACGCGTGTTGATCCTAGCCCGGTCCCTGCTTCATACGTGCTTGAGCTTGTGAGCGGCGTACCCGAGAACGAGAAACGCTGCGACGGAAGAGCCGGCCCAGCCCACCAGGATCATTACCATTGAAACACCCTCTGCTCCGCGGCGCGTTTCGCACCGTCATAGCGCGCAATAAGTCCTGTTTTTGTATGGTTAACAAGACACGA
>Ga0265798_10008182_pt1 | contig 13387 bp, 11 predicted proteins | sample P3T30metagenome_FD_192430 | JGI IMG/M metagenome (GOLD analysis project Ga0265798, IMG submission 192430) | Plant litter microbial communities from East Loma Ridge, Irvine, California - P3 T30 | ecosystem: Environmental > Terrestrial > Plant litter > Unclassified | place: USA: California...
TGGTCGAGGAAGGCCTTGAACTTGATCTCGGCGTTGCACAGCACGTCCGGGTTCGGGGTGCGGCCGGCCTGGTATTCGCGCAGGAAGTCGGCGAACACGCGGTCCTTGTACTCGGCGGCGAAATTCACCGCCTCGATGTCCACCCCGACCACGTCGGCCACGCTGGCCGCGTCGATCCAGTCCTGGCGCGTCGAGCAGTATTCCGAGTCGTCGTCGTCTTCCCAGTTCTTCATGAACAGGCCGATCACTTCATAGCCCTGTTCCTTCAGCATCCATGCCGCGACCGAGGAATCGACGCCTCCCGACATCCCGATCACGACTTTTTTCTTGCTCATTTCAGTTCCGTATTCGTTAAATCCCGCCCTCGAACACCGACGGGTGGGTGTACAGCAGGTGCAGCGGGGTGCGGTTGCCGGCCAGGTAGTCGTCCACGCATTGCAGCACGATCGGGCTGCGGTGGCGCTCGGCGGTGGCGGCGATCTCGTCGCGCGTCATCCACAGCGTGCGCAGGATGCCTTCGTCGAGCGGCTGGTCCAGTTCGCGGCCGGCGTGGCCGCAGAAGGTGAAGCGCAGGTAGGTGACGTCGGCGCCGCGCGACTTCGAATGGTAGCGCGACATGTACATGCCGACCAGCGCGGTCGGGATGAATTCGTGCGCGGTTTCCTCCAGCGCTTCACGCACCACCGCCTGCTCGAGCGACTCGTAGGGATCGAGGTGGCCGGCCGGCTGGTTAAGCTTGATGCCTTCGCTCGTCTCTTCCTCGATCAGCAGGAATCGGCCATCGCGTTCGATGATCGCGGCGACGGTCACGGATGGTTTGAAGATATCGGTCATGCGCATCCTTCAAAAATGAGGCGTTATTCTACCTTGACAGCGGGTATCTCTGCTCATCCATGCCCCAGCGGTGTGCTTGCCTGTCGTTAAATCGCCTTGACGTTCTGCAAACAGATGGGACAGACGCCCTTAATTTTTTAGTATTTGTTGTTTAGCAATTAGATGTCATTACATGATAGATTGTGGACAGTGCTTCCACTGGACTTCCACTACCCGGAGGGCTTCATGAGAATTGGCATACCGGCCGAGACACGGCCGGGTGAAACACGCGTTGCTGCAACTCCCGAAACCGTCAAGAAGCTGAGTGGCCGCCACCAGGTGCTGGTGCAAACGGGCGCCGGCTTGGGCGCTTCCTGCCTTGATGCCGCCTATGAAGCGGCCGGCGCCACCATCGTCGATGCCGCGGGGGCCTTCGGCGCCGACATGGTGCTCAAGGTGCGCAGCCCGGATGCCGAGGAACGCGCCCGCATGCGCGCCGGCGCCGTTTTAGTCGGCATGCTCAATCCCTTCGACACCGACAACCTCGCGCAGCTCGCCGGCGCCGGCATCACCGCCTTCGCGCTGGAAGCCGCACCGCGTATCACGCGCGCCCAGTCGATGGACGTGCTGTCCTCGCAAGCGAATATCGCCGGCTACAAGGCGGTCCTGCTGGCCGCGAACACCTACGGACGCTTCATGCCGATGCTGATGACGGCAGCCGGCACCGTCAAGGCGGCGCGGGTGCTGATCATGGGTGTCGGCGTGGCCGGGCTGCAGGCGATCGCCACCGCCAAGCGCCTCGGCGCCGTGATCGAGGCCTCGGACGTGCGTCCGCCGGTGAAGGAGCAAGTCGAGTCGCTCGGCGCCAGGTTCATCGACGTGCCTTTTGAAACCGACGAGGAACGCGAGATCGCCAAGGGCGCCGGTGGCTACGCGCGGCCGATGCCGGCCGGCTGGATGGCGCGCCAGGCGGCGCTGGTGCACGAACGCGCCAAGCTGGCCGACATCGTCATCACCACCGCGCTGATCCCGGGCCGCAAGGCGCCGATCCTGATCGGCGAGGAGACGGTGCAGGCGATGAAGCCGGGATCGGTGATCGTCGACATGGCGGTCGAGCAGGGCGGCAACTGCCCGCTGACGGAGCTGGGCCGGACCGTGATCAAGCACGGGGTGCACATCATCGGCGAGCCGAACCTGGCGGGCCTGGTACCGGCCGATGCGTCGGCGCTGTACGCGCGCAACGTGCTGGACTTCCTCAAGCTGGTGTTCGACCCGGAAGACCGCTTCGTGATCGATCGCGAGGACGAGATCGTGCGCGCGACGCTGGTGTGCGCGGATGGTGTGGTGTTACGTAACTGAGCGGACATAAGACAGGAGAGAGACATGGACATCAGCCATACCATCATCAACCTGATCATCTTCGTGCTGGCCATCTACGTCGGCTACCACGTGGTCTGGAACGTCACCCCTGCGCTGCACACGCCGCTGATGGCGGTGACCAACGCGATCTCCGCGATCATCATCGTCGGCGCCATGCTGGCCGCAGGCCTCACCGAAGGCCTGACCGGGCAGGTGGCCGGCACGCTCGCGGTGGCGCTGGCGGCGGTCAATGTGTTCGGCGGCTTCATGGTCACGCGGCGGATGCTGGAGATGTTCAGGAAGAAGGAGCCTCGCGCCGCAAAACCCGACGCCGCGGGCGCAGCTTCCAGCGCGGGAGAACGGGCATGAACTACATCAGCATGAACCTCGTGACGCTGTTCTACCTGGTGGCCTCGGTCTGCTTCATCCAGGCGCTCAAGGGCCTGTCGTCGCCGTCGACGGCGCGCCTCGGGAATACCTTCGGCATGGCCGGCATGGGCATCGCGGTCCTGACCACGGTGGCGCTGATCTTCAAGCTGCAGGCCGACTTGAGCACGGGGCACGGGATGGGCTTCCCGCTGGTGATCCTGGGCGTGGTGGTGGGCGGCGCGATCGGCGCCTATGCCGCGAAGAAGGTCGAGATGACCAAGATGCCGGAGCTGGTGGCGGCGATGCACTCCTTGATCGGCCTGGCCGCCGTGTGCATCGCGGTGGCGGCCGTGTCCGAGCCCTGGGCCTTCAACATCGCCAAGCGCGAGACCGCGCTGCCGTTCGGGAACCGGCTCGAGCTGTTCATCGGCACCTTTGTCGGCGCGGTGACTTTCTCGGGCTCGGTGATCGCCTTCGGCAAGCTGTCGGGCAAATATAAATTCCGCCTGTTCCAGGGCGCGCCGGTGCGCTTCGCGGGCCAGCACATCCTCAACCTGGTGCTGGCCATCGCCGTCATCGCCCTCGGCCTGCTGTTCTGCTTCGCCGACGGCGTGGCGCCTGCGTGGACCCCGTTCGCCATCATGGCCGCACTCTCCTTCGTGCTGGGCGTGTTGATCATCATCCCGATCGGCGGCGCCGACATGCCGGTGGTGGTGTCGATGCTGAACTCCTACTCCGGCTGGGCGGCGGCGGGCATCGGCTTCTCGCTGAATAACTCGATGCTGATCATCGCCGGCTCGCTGGTGGGCTCGAGCGGCGCGATCCTCTCGTACATCATGTGCAAGGCGATGAACCGCTCCTTCTTCAACGTGATCCTGGGCGGCTTCGGCGGCGAGGCGATTGTCGATACGGGGGAGGCGAAGGAGCAGCGCCCGGTGAAATCCGGCTCGGCCGACGACGCCGCCTTCATCCTGCAGAACGCGGAATCGGTCATCATCGTCCCCGGCTATGGCCTCGCGGTGGCGCGCGCCCAGCACTCGGTGAAGGAACTGGTCGACAAGCTGATCGAGCACGGCGTGCAGGTGCGCTACGCGATCCATCCGGTGGCCGGCCGCATGCCGGGCCACATGAACGTGCTGCTGGCCGAGGCCGAGGTGCCCTACGACCAGGTGGCCGAGATGGAAGACATCAACAGCGAATTCGGCCAGACCGACGTGGTACTGGTGCTAGGCGCGAACGACGTGGTCAACCCCGCCGCCAAGGACCCGAAATCCGCGATCGCCGGCATGCCGATCCTGGAGGCATACAAGGCCAAGAGCATCATCGTCAACAAGCGCTCGATGGCCTCCGGCTATGCGGGCCTGGACAACGAACTGTTCTACCAGCCGAACACGATGATGGTGTTCGGCGATGCCAAGAAGGTGATCGAATCGATGGTGAAGGCGGTCGAGTAGATGCGGGCACTGCGTTTCAATGTCTTTGGGAGGTTGGTGACGATCACCGGCGCTCCCGGCAACTGGCAAGCCTCCTATCCCGGCAACGACGGCAAGCGCCGTCCTGCCGACTTCGTCATCCCCCACGATGTTCGCGAGGACGATCTCCAGGAATACCTGGCCGACCTCTTCCACGAAGACGCCACCCCTCGCCGCTCCACCGTCCAACGCCTCCCCTGAACCCCCAATTAGGGTCAGAGTCAAATTATTCACCAATTGACTCGGCGCTCGATCCTCGAGCCATGTAAAACGTCGCGCGACCGATTGCCTGCAGATTTTTGGCAAATAATTCTACTCTGACCCTAATTAGGGGTTTCGAAGTCAGCAGCAAGACCTAATTAGGGTCAGAGTCAAATTATTGAGCACGAGCCTGAGATCAATTGGTTGGCACGAAGATTAATTGCGTCGTGTCAGCTGCCTGAAGAATCTTGGCAAATAATTCTACTCTGACCCCAATGAAGGCTTAGCGGCGGCCGAACATCATGAGATCGGCCAGCAGGAGGCGGGCGGGTTTGATGATGTCGAGGGCGGCGAGGGACAGGCCGAGGACGGGTTGCAGGGGGCCGCGGCCGACAAAGGCGCGCGCCATGGTGTCGGTCAGGCCGATCGTCAGGCTGCGGTCCTGGCTGCGTTCGGACGTGAAGGCGGCGATGGCATCGGGCGTGGCGCCGCGGGCCAGTTGGCGAGACAGGACGGCGGCGTCGCGCAGGCCGAGGTTCAGGCCCTGGCCGGCGACCGGGTGCAGGGTCTGGGCGGCGTTGCCGATGGCGACCGTGCGCGCGGTGGCGCGGGCTTCGGCGTTCAGGCCGAGGGGGAAGGCGATGCGCGGGGAAGTGGCGGTGAATTGTCCGAGGCGGCTGCCGAAGGCTTCGCCCAACTGGCGCAGGAAAGCGGCGTCGTCGAGTAGCTGGATGTCGGCGGCGCGCTCGGGGTGCATGCACCAGACCAGGGCGTAGGCATGGCCGTCGCTGGCGTCTTGCGGCAGCAGGGCCAGCGGGCCTTCGTCGGTGAAGCGTTCGAAGGCGCGGTGCGGGATCGGATCGCTCGCGCTTACGCGTGCGATCAGGGCGGTCTGGTCGTAGTCGCGTACCCTGGCCTTGCTTTCCTGTTGGCCGAAGATGCCGCCTTCGGCTTGCACGGCGATGTTCGTCACCACCGTCCGGCCGTCGTCGAGGCGCAGCTGCACGGACGCTTCGTTTTCATCGAGCGATTCCACGCGTGCGGGACGCAGGGTGCGCACACCAGCGGCGTCGCAGGCGCGGGCGAGGGCGGCGACCACGTCGCCGTAGCGCGCCACGTAGCCCAGCGCCGGCACGGCGTGTTCGGCGCGGTCCATCAGGCTGCGGCCCAGCTGGCCGCGGCGCGAGACGTGGATTTCGTGGATCGGCGTGGCCGGCAAAGGCCAGGCGCGCACGTCTTCGAGCAGCTGCACGCTGCCCCAGGACAGCGCGATCGAGCGCGGATCGGTCACCGCCTGGTCCAGCGACTTGCCGTCGATGAGGGCGATGCGGTCGCCCGACACGCCACGGCGCACCAGGAAGGCTGCCAGCGCCAGGCCGACCGGGCCGGCGCCGCAGATGGCGATGTCGACGTCGATGCGTCCTTCAGTCATGCGCGTGTTCCCATCAGTTGTTCGACATCGGCTATGCGCTTCGGTGCGTCGCCGGACAAGATGCGGCAGCCGTCGTCGACGACGATCACGTCGTCCTCGATCCGGATGCCGATGCCCCAGTACTCTTCCGGCACGCCTTCGCCCGGACGCACATAGATGCCCGGCTCCACCGTCAGCGCCATCCCCGGCAACAGGGGGCGCGAAGGCCGGTCGGCCTGCGTCAGGTCGCGGTACGGCCCGACGTCGTGCACGTCCATGCCGAGCCAGTGGCCGGTGCCGTGCATGTAGAAGGGCAGGTGCGCCTTGTCGAGAATCGCATCCTCGACCGATCCATACCTGGCCTTGTCGATCAGGCCGAGCTCCAGCATGCCGGCGGTGAGCACGTTGACGGCCGCCGTGTGCACGTCGCTGTAGGGACGACCGGGGACGATCGCGGCAAACGCCGCTTCCTGCGCCGCCAGCACCAGTTCGTACAAGGCCCGCTGCGGCGCGCTGAAGCGGCCGTTCACCGGCCAGGTGCGGGTGATGTCGGAAGCGTAGCCATCGACTTCGCAGCCGGCGTCGACCAGCACCAGCTCACCGTCGCGACATTGGCGATTATTCGCGTTGTAGTGCAGCACGCAGGCATTCGCGCCGGACGCCACGATCGGCGTATAGGCCGGGAACTGGGCGCCGTGGCGGCGGAACTCGTGCAGCAGCTCGGCCTCGATCTCGTATTCGAACACGTCGGGACGCGTAAAACGCATGGCGCGTGCGTGGGCGCCGGCGGCGATGCTTGCCGCGCGCCCCATCAGCGCCTGTTCGCCCGCATCCTTCAGCAAGCGCATCTCGTCGAGGATGCCGAACAGGTGGTGGGTGGTCGACGGCGCCTTGATGCCGCTGCGGCTCCTGGCGCGTACCGCCTTGAGCCAGCCGCTTACCTGCGCATCGAGCGCGGCGCCGTGGCCGAGCGCGTAGTACAGCGCCGGCGCATCGGCCAGCACGATGGCCATCTGTGCATCGAGTTCGCCCACCGGATACGCTTCATCGAAGCCGAAGGCGGCACGCGCCGCTTCCGGCCCGTAGCGGAACCCATCCCAGATCTCGCGCTCGACGTTCTTCTCGCGGCAGAACAGGATCGCACGCGCAGGCGTGTCGCCAATAGCCGCAACCAGCACCAGCACGCTCTCCGGCTCGGTGAAGCCGGTCAGGTAATAGAAATAGCTGTCGTGCCGATAGGGATACTCGCTGTCGCCGTTGCGCAGGGTTTCCGGCGCGGTGGCCAGCACTGCGACCGACCCCGGCTCCATGCGCGCAGCCAGCCGCGCGCGCCGTTCGATGAATGAGGAGACGTCGACGGAAACCGTCATGAACCGGTCCTGGCCGCCCCCAGCGGCGCGTTCAATTCTTCCAGCTGCGCCGCGGTGCCGACGTTGACCCAGGGCCCGTGATACAGCTCGCCGCCGACGCGGCCCTGGTCGATGAACTTGCGCATCAAGGGGCCGAACTTGACGAAGTCGCCGGCCTGGATCCCCTCGAACATCTCGGGACGATACACGCCGATGCCGGCGAAGTTCCACTTCTCGGGACCTTCGTTGCGCAAGGTGTACATGTCGAGGACGAAGTCGCCGCCCGGGTTGTGCCACGGATTCGGCGTGAGCCACAGCCAGGCGATGTCGCGCTTGTCGAGCGGGTAGGGCACGCCCACCATGTCCTTGTCTTTCAACACGTCCGTCACCTGCGAGAAATCGAAGTAGGGCGCATAGATGTCGCCCGACACGGCAAGGAACGGTTCGTCGCCCAGCAGGTGCAGCGCGTTGGCGATGCCACCCGCCGTTTCGAGCGGGGTCGGCTCGTGCGAGTACACGATGCGCGCGCCGTACTTGCTGCCGTCGCCCAGCTCGTCCTCGATCATGTGGCCGAGGTGTGAGTGGTTGATGACGATGTCCGTGATCCCCGCGCGCACCAGGTTCAGTACGTGGTAGGTGATCATCGGCCGTCCGCGCACCTTGAGCAGGGGCTTGGGGCAGGCGTCGGTGAGGGGGCGCATGCGCTCGCCGCGGCCGGCGGCGAAAATCATCGCTTTCATGATGGGCGCGTCCTCAGAAGGTGTAGCCGACCGACGGCGCCCGCTCTTCGAGCGCGTCGAGCAGGCGCAGCAGGGGCTTGAGTTCGGTGTAGCGGTTGGCCGTCTTGCGCACGTAGTCCATCACGGTCGGCAGGTCGCCCAGGTAATTGGGTTTATTGTCGCGGTAGTTCAGGCGGCAGAAGATGCCGAGGATTTTCAGGTGGCGCTGCAGGGCCATGAATTCGAAGTCGCGATAAAACGCGTCGATGTCCGGATTCACCGGCAGGCCGACCTGCTTGGCGCTCTGCCAGTAGCGCACCACCCAGTCCAGCACGATCTCTTCGTCCCACTGCACATACGCGTCGCGCAGCAGCGAGGCCAGGTCGTAGGTGACCGGGCCATACACGGCGTCCTGGAAGTCCAGCACGCCCGGGTTGCCCTGCTCGAGCCACATCAGGTTACGCGAGTGGAAATCGCGGTGCATGTAGACCTGCTGCTGCGCCAGCACGTTCGAGCAGATCGCCTCGAACACCTTATCCAGGGTCGCCTGCTGTTTTTCGTCAAGCGTGACGCCCAGGTGACGATTGATGTACCACTCGGGGAAGATCGACAGCTCGCGCATGATGAAGGCGCGGTCGAATTCCGGCAGCACGCCCGGCTTGCTGGCCATCTGGAACTTCAGGAGTGCGTCGACTGCATCCGAATACATGAAGGGCGCGTTGTCGGAGTCCAGGCGCTGCAGGTAGGTCGTCACGCCGAGGTCGGACAGCAGCAGGAAGCCGCTTTCCACTTTCTGGGCGACGATCGCCGGCACCGTCACGCCGGCGTCCTGCAGCAAGCCCTGCACGTGCAGGTAGGCCGGCACGTTCTCGCGCTCGGGCGGGGCGTCCATCGCCACCAGGGTGGCGCCGAGCTTCTCGCGCATGGCGGGCGCGACGTCGTAGCGGAAATAGCGGCGGAAACTGGCGTCAGCGGATGCGGGGCGGCCGCTCTCGACCTCCACCAGGCCGGTCGCGGCGAGCCATTCGGTCAGCTGCTGCAGGCGCGTATCCTGGCCGGCGGAAGGTGGGGAATTTTGATACAAAGAAGACATGAAGCGGCCTGACGAATCCGGTTGAGTGAAATTATTCCCATATAATAAGGGATTCATTCTAAAAATACCGCCCTTTATGGCGCACGCAGAGTCTCCATGAGCTGGATTACAGCCCACACATTTCCCTCTAGGCAGGTGTTCAAACCGACCGCGCTGGCTGCTGCCGCCGCCATCGTGGTGGCCGCCGCATCGAACCCCGCCTATGCGCAGAGCGTCGCTCCCGCGCCACATCAGGACGAGCAAGATCTGCCAGTCACCATCCAGGCCGAAGACATCAGCGGCCGCCCCGACCGCCAGCTGAACCTGGAGCGCAATGTCGAACTGACACGCGGCCAGACCCGCCTGACGGCCGACAGCGCTTGCTACTTCAGCATCGAAGACCAGGTCACGGCCACCGGCAACGTTAACATGTGGCGCTTCGGCGACCGCTACAAAGGCGACGAGCTGCAGCTGAACATGGAGACCGGCAAGGGCTACGTGCTGCGTCCCGAGTACCGCCTGCAGCTGAACAACGCCCAGGGCAATGCCTCGCGCATCGATTTCCTCGGCGAAGACGTGGCCTTGGTGCGCGACGGAACCTACAGCACCTGCGAGGGAACGAACCCCGACTGGTACCTGAAATCGAGCAGCCTGCGCCTGGACAGCGGGCGCGACGTCGGCCTGGCCGGCAAGACCGTCATCTATTTCAAGGACGTGCCCATCCTCGGCACGCCGGCGCTGTCGTTCTCGCTGTCGGGTGCGCGCCGCTCCGGCTGGCTGGCGCCCACCGTGGGCTTCGGCTCCAAGGGCAAGGCCGAGGTCATGGTGCCCTACTACGTCAACATCGCGCCGAACCGCGACCTGACGATCTATCCGCGCTATATGTTCGACCGCGGCCTGCAGCTGGGCGCTACCGGACGCTACCTCGGCGTGACCGACCGCGGCGCCTACCAGGGCGAGACCCACCTCGAGGGCCTGCGCCATGATCGTGAAACCGGCGAAGACCGCTGGCGGGTCGACTCGATCCACACCCAGGGCCTGGGCCCGGGCTGGTCCTTCGGCTGGAACCTGCACGGCGCGTCGGATGACGAATACCCATCCGACTTCTCGCGCACGGTGGCGGTGTCGGCCGAGCGCCAGCTGCTGCGCGAAGTGCGCACCGACTACAGCGGCCAGTACTGGAACCTGAGCGCGCGCGCCCAGAACTACCAGGTGCTGCAGGATCCGGCGGCGACCCCGACCAACGGCCTGTTCGTGCCGCGGCCGTATGACCGCCTGCCGCAGATTAATTTCCACGCCGGCCGCTACGACGTCGCCGGCGGCTTCGACTGGGCCGTGGACACCGAGCTGGTGCGCTTCTGGCACCCGGACTTCGTGCGCGGCAACCGCGCCGTCGCCGTGGGGCAGGTCAGCTACCCGATCGTGCGCCCGGGCTGGTTCTTCACGCCCAAGGTGATCGGCCACTACAGCAAGTACGATCTCGACCAGCACAACTACACCGGCGAGCGCAAGCTCTCGCGCAGCCTGCACACGGCTTCGCTCGACGCCGGCCTGGTGTTCGAGCGCGAGGCCAAGCTGTTCGGCAACGCGGTCACCCAGACCCTGGAGCCGCGCCTGTTCTACGTGAAGACGCCGTACAAGGACCAGAGCGCGTTCCCGATCTTCGACACCGGCCGCACCGGCTTCAACTACGCCCAGCTGTTCTCCGAGAATCGCTACGTCGGCCCGGACCGGGTGTCCGACGCCAACCAGCTGACCGCGGCCGTGGTCTCGCGCTTCATCCAGCAGGACGGTTCCGAGCGCCTGCGCATGGCCTTCGGCCAGCGCATGTATTTCGACGAGCCGCGCGTGCGCCTGCCGGGCGAACCGGTGCACCAGAGCCGTTCCGACGTGCTGCTGGCGGCGGCGGGCCGCATTTCCGAGACCTGGAGCTTCGATAGCGGCGTACAATACGACGCGACCGGCAGCAATCTGTACAGCTCGAACCTGAGCATGCAGTGGCAGCCGGCCCGGATGAAGGTCCTGAACGCCGAGTACCGTTATCAACGCGACAGCTTCCGCAACGTCGACCTGTCGGGCCAGTGGCCGCTGTCGAAGCGCTGGTACGGGGTCGGGCGGGTGAGCTATGCGCTGCGCGCCTATACCGTCGGGAATGCGACGCCGGGCAAGGGCAAGCTGCTCGAGAGCCTGCTCGGGCTCGAGTACAAGGCCGATTGCTGGGTGTTCCGTTTCGGCGCCCAGCGCTTCGTGACCGCCGCCCAGACCACCTCGACGCCGATCTTCTTCCAGCTCGAGCTGAACGGACTGTCGGCGCTGGGCCTGGGCAGCAATCCGCTCGAGGCCTTCAGCAAGGGCGTCCCGGGCTATACGCAGCTGAACTCGAACGTGGGCCGCCATTAAGCCGGGCTTACCTAAAATACAATAAGTTAAGTAAAACTGTTGCGGGCCGGTCCTGGCGGACTAGCCCCATTTAAGCGAAACTTAACGGCATGTCCGTAGACTGACTTAGTTGTACTGAACAATCTTTCACCTGAATGAGTGCTTTCCAGATGATGCGTACTACCCGTTTGCACCAAATTACGCTGGCAGCGGCGCTGCTGTGCGCGTTCACCGCCACCGCCCAGGAAGCGGCCAAGCCGGGCAGCGGCTTCCTGCCGCCGGCATCGAGCAACGCCAAGGTGATCGATTCGATCCACGTGGTCGTCAACGATGAAGTGATCACCAAGAACGAGGTGCGCAACCGCCTCACCCAGACCACCCAGAACCTGAAGGCGCGCAATATGCAGCTGCCGGACCAGTCGATCCTGGAGCGGCAGGTGGTCGAGTCGATGATCGTCGAGCGTGCCCAGATCCAGCTGGCCAAGGAGATGGGCGTGCGCATCAGCGACCGCCAGCTCGACGCCACCATCGGCCGCATCGCCGAGAACCAGAAGATGTCGGTGCAGGACATGCGCAACCAGATGGAAAAAGAAGGCATGACCTTCGCCCAGTTCCGCGAAGACATCCGCAACGAAATCATGCTGAGCCAGCTGCGCGAGCACGAGGTCGACGGCAAAATCCAGGTCTCGGAAGCCGAGATCGACACCTACCTGGTCGCCTCCAAGGCCGCAGCCAGCGAGAAGGTCGAGATGAACCTGGCGCAGATCCTGGTGGCGGTGCCCGAGAACGCTTCGCCCGAGCAGATCGCCGCGCGCCGCGCGCGCGCCGAAGAAGTGGCGCGCCAGCTGCGCACCGGCGCCGATTTCGCGAAAATGGCCGCGACCTATTCCGACGCCCCCGACGCCCTGAAGGGCGGCGAGATCGGCTGGCGCGACCCGGACCGCCTGCCGGAAATCTTCGCGACCGAGCTGCGCAAGCTGGGCCCGGGCCAGGTCACCGCCATCATCAAGACCAACGTCGGTTTCCACCTCTTGAAGATGGCCGACAAGCGCAACCTGGCCGCGTCCGGCGAAGCGGCCAAGGAAGTGGTCCAGCAAACCCATGCGGGCCACATCCTCATGAAGCCGACCCCGACCATGGACGTGGCCGCGGTCAAGCGCAAGCTGCTCGAGATCAAGGAAAAGATCGCCAACAACGCCGGCACCTTCGAAGACCTGGCGCGCCAGTACAGCCAGGACACCACCACCGCCGTCAAGGGCGGCGACCTGGGCTGGCTGGCGCCGGGCGATGCCGGTTCCGAATTCGACCAGGCCTTCGCCACCCTGAAGCCGGGCGAGATCTCGGACGTCATCGAATCGCCCTTCGGCTACCACCTGATCCGCCTGGTCGAGCGCAAGAGCGAAGACGTGAGCCAGCAGAAGGAACGCAATGTGGCGCGCCAGGTCCTGCGCGAGCGCAAGACCCAGGAAGCGATGGAAGACTGGATCCGCCAGGTGCGCGACCGCGCCTACGTCGAGTTCCGCGAAGAGGTGTGACCGGATGACGGTGCCCAATGGTAGCCGGCCGGCGCTTGCGATCACGGTCGGCGAACCGGCCGGCATCGGTCCCGAGATCGCGATCCGCGCGGCCTGGGCGCTGCGCGAAGAAGCCAATTGCGTGCTGGTCGGCGACGCGGCTTTTCTTGCGCTCACCGCCGGCCTGATCGACCCGGGTATTCGCCTGTCGGCGCTGTCGATCCAGGCTCTACGCAATGGCGGCCTGCCGCACTTCGGCAAGGAACGGCTGGCCGTGATCGACGTGCCGCTGGCCGCCCATGTGGTGCCCGGCACGCTCGATGCCGAGAATGGCCGCGCCGTGCTCGCCACCCTCGATCTCGCGATCGAGGGCGCGCAAAACGGCTGGTTCGAAGGCATCGTCACCGCGCCGCTCCAGAAAAGCACGATCAACGACGCCGGCGTGGCCTTTTCCGGCCACACCGAATACCTGGCCGAGAAGACGGGTACGCCCAAGGTAGTCATGATGCTGGCGGGGCAGCCCGGCGGCGACCAAGCCTATCTGCGCGTGGCGCTGGCCACCACCCACCTGCCTTTGAAGGACGTGCCGGCCGCGCTCACACGCGAGAATCTGGCGCAGGTGATCGACATCATCGACGCCGACCTGAAAACCAAGTTCGGCATCGCCGCGCCGCGCATCCTGGTCACCGGCCTGAACCCGCACGCGGGCGAGAACGGCTACCTGGGACG
>Ga0265798_10008184_pt1 | contig 13385 bp, 14 predicted proteins | sample P3T30metagenome_FD_192430 | JGI IMG/M metagenome (GOLD analysis project Ga0265798, IMG submission 192430) | Plant litter microbial communities from East Loma Ridge, Irvine, California - P3 T30 | ecosystem: Environmental > Terrestrial > Plant litter > Unclassified | place: USA: California...
TCGTGACCATTCGCACCGTTTGTTCCGTTAGCGTCTCCATCGACGTCTTCCCTTGCCCTCACTGTTCCAGCTCCGGGACCCAGCTCCTCACCGATGACCATGCCGCTGAAGTTGCCATTTTCGTCCACGTATTCATCCATGTTCTCTGCTGTTATCCAACCCGATGCGCCGGGCGCTGAATCATCCAGTATGTCATCGCAATCGTCGTCGCTGCCATCTGGATCGGGGTGTAGATCAGCGCAAGTGTTCAGCGCATTGAACAGCTCCGTGATACATGTCTCTGTGGGTTTCGAAGTGTATGATGGTGGCAGCACGGTGATCTCGAGCATATGGATGTCATCGTCTTCGTTTACGGTTTCGGCATCGTTGAGCGAAATATTTACGTATAGCGCCTCGATGGTGGACTTGTACTTCATCGTTGCGTGGAGCGCGAGGGATGGGAACGGGATGGATACGCCGACTGGCGAGGGCGTGCTCTGGAACAAAACGACATTTCTGCAGTCACATATTAGCATGATTCATGGCTAAGCAGCAGCCGGACCTACTCTGAGGACACCCAAATGTCAACGCCCTCGACCAGATCCTCTTCGCCCTCGCGCTTGGAGCTGAATTTGCTGAACGCGGCATCTTGTTTAAGCTGATCGGCAGCTATCACCAGAGTCATTCGCTCATAATGAGCATGTAGGACGGGTTTTGCGCCAAAGAAGGAAGTCGGGGTCTGAGATTGGTGTTCTGATAGCGGGGTGAAGTCGTCTGCCTTGGGCGCGCTGTCGAGGTGCTGGAGTGACATAATGAGATGTCGTGGAACAAAGCGTTATGTACGTGTTATGGAAAGAGAATCAGAGAGTGCCGACACGTGATTGCAGTGCGAGGGAGCTGTTGTTGATGTTTAGATGTGTATAGGGACCAAAAAGTCGCGGGAGCTAATCGAGCGTCATCGCCCCACCTCGGCCTTGGCAGGTACCAGATGCCAGGCGCGTGTGCGACTTTCCTCCCTCTCCGCGTCCTTGACGATTTCGCGTAGTTGCGTATCGCATACCCTTTCACGATAGGGAGGAACCGCAGGAACAGAGCGCAATTGTTCCGCTATCGACATCACCCCTACCATCTTGTCCACAATGCCCTGAACCCCATGCTTCGATAGCTGCGGCATCAGAGAACATAACCTTCGCTTCCTCATAGAAGAACTCCGTCGCGTGCGCGATCGATAGCAAGCAGGCCGATATCGCACTTCTCAGCCTGCCATTGCCTGCGAGAGCGCAATGTCATTCCCAACAACGCCCATCGCCAAATTGACTGGCCACGCCGGCATCGTTCACGCAGTCGCCTACTCCTCAGGATCCCAAACCTACATCCTAACCGGCTCGTCCGACCGCACAATCCGTCTTTACAACCCCTCGAAAGCGCCGCCTACCTCTACCGCCCCAACATCGTCCTCGCAACGACCCCCTGGCCTCGTGAACAAATACACAGCGCACGGCTATGAAGTCCTCAGCATCCATGTGAACTCGGCCAATGACAAGTTTGTCAGCACAGGCGGAGATAAGACAGTTTTCCTGTGGGACGTGCAAACGGCGCAGACGATACGCCGGTGGACTGGTCATGCTGGACGTGTAAATCGCGGCGTGTTTGGAGGCGAGAGCGACAGTATCATAGCGACGGGCTCGTTCGATGGCACCGTCAGGATTTGGGATACTAAATCCAACGCATACAAGCCCATCATGACCCTGTCAGACGCCAAAGACAGCATCTCTGATGTCGCCGTACACGACGCGGATATTATAGCAGCGAGCGTCGACGGTCGTGTTAGGAGTTATGACATCAGGATGGGTACGTGTCAGGTTGATGTCGTGGGACCGAGCTGTACGAGTTTGGCCGTTAGCAACAAGGGCACAGAGCTTCTGGTTGGCTCGTTGGATTCGACCGTCAGGCTCATGGATCGCACCAACGGCGAATTGCTCAAAACGTACAAGGACGATTCTTTTGTGAACAAGGACCTGAGGGTTAGAAGCACTCTTGGTTTGAACGACAGCGTCGTTATCAGTGGCAGTGATGACGGTATGGTCTTTGCCTGGGACATGCTGGAAGGGACGTGTCTGCACAAATTCAAGCATTCCGACATGAGGGAGGTCAGAGGTATAGCGGCTGCACCAGCCACCAAGGCGAAGAAGGATGTCGTGTCCGCCGTGGCCTTCTGCAAGACGAGGCGTGAGTGGTGTAGTGGTGGTGGCGATGGTAACGTTGTTGTCTGGGGTATGGGAGCTTGAACAGGGGAGATGCCTGATTTCGCCATTCATGATACCCTTGTAGAAGCACCCTGGATCTTGTAATTATCAACTATCTTGACCTTCGAATCCGACTGTAAGCTCCACAATGCTCACCTTATGAGCTATCATATCTTGTCATGTCTTCTCACTCACCTTTCCTTAACAGCCCAGTGCAAGTGTTTGGGCTCTTGATTGCAATATTGTGAGCTTGCATCATACTTGAGGTTTAAGTCGCTCGATGGCCTGTGAGCGAGACGGCGTGGGACAAGATGTGCATAGTTTCAGGCTAGAAAGTGTGGTCGTAGATAGATAATGCTGTATTTCATAAACGTATATAACAATCTGGATCGTGAGCAACGTAATGGTGGTTGGCAGTCTGGGAAAGAAACACGAAGGAATGTAGGGCCAGGAGAATGCGGATACCCAACAAAAACCGTTGAAAGAGTCGAACTGGCCATGGGAGTAGAACCATGTATAGGTACTGAAAATGGAATAGCGCATGTCATGCGTGACCCAAGCGAGGCGATGCCAATGAAAATCGCTCAAGTGCCTGTAAGGCTGACAGAAAGCTTGCTGCTGGTGATCCGAGCTCAGGCGACGTCTGTGGCCTACCAATCATGGAAACTCTCTAGTCGAAGTATTTGACCGTACGACCTATCTCGTAGTTGTAAAGATCTGTAGCTGTCGAGCCTCGTGGTCTCTCTGGTGGGTAGTCAACAGGGCAATTGTAAACTTTGACAACAACACCGCGCTGGTGAATCCCTAGAGGAGTTAGTTTGGGTGTGTGTTCCTGAAGCGAGAACTCACTGGTGAATCGATACCCGTGCCATGGGTTCCAGCGCCCTGCTGTGAACATATGGGGCAAAACCGACGGAAGATACTCTCGAGAGGTCGTGAAGGCCATCAGAGCCAGAAATATCGGCAGCTCACCCACGACTCCGCCATATTGAACGTGTGACGCAGTAGCGTTGGTATGGTATATGTCAGGTAAGAGCAGGTCTGCCGCCGCGTTTTGCAGTTGTACACGGAGCATGTTGTACTGGCCAGCATTGGTCAGATAAGACGATTCGGGAGGGTGCTCGTGATAGTTGAACTGCAGTCTGTGGAAAACGTCGTGAACGGGCGGATTTCGCGCATCTCCTTCCAGCACCCAAAATCCAGCACCGCATTCGTAATACACCGAAAAGGTTTTGTACCGTTGAGCATTACGAGGAAGCTGGGGAACTTCGCGTATCTGCACCCCATCGCAGAGCCAAGTCTTGCCGGAAGCACCTACACCGGGCGTGAAGTCGTGACTCGCATAAGGGCCTGTCGTAGGCTGCCAGATACCATGAACATCATACTGGGCAGGAGTATTCCCTAGGTACTCGTAAATCTCGTCGATCTGAAAGAGGTATGAAGGCTGGAAGAATCACTTTAGTAGGGTACACATCCATGGACCTGACGCGACTGACCACTGGGTTGGAATAAGTGTCCGACATTGCTTGCTACTCGTGCGTCTTCGTGCAGTAAATCCCGATGAGCGGCGTAGTTCTCGTGACTGTGATGTGGTGCTCTCACCCGGCTCCAGGCCATCACTGCCCTCTCACTCGACACGTCTTTATCCTTCTCATCGCCATGCGGCTCTGCGTTTAACGAATTGCAACAGAAACCATCCCAGTCAAGAGGTCAGGCGACAAGCTCCTACATGGCAGCAGTGCGGGACGGGATTTCTGATTGACGGCCAAGATTTCGGAGCAGCCCTCTGATAAGCTAGAGATGTCCTGAAAGGGGCATGGCGCAAAATCCTGCATCGGCTGCAGCAAACGTATACGTGGGCTACAGGTAATCAGCCCAGTTTCCCCTACCCCGCTGTGGACATTCTCATTCCCTGGTCGCTGATCTATGTCGTTGTATAGCTGCCTCGGGTTTGCCGGGAGGACGGTATGGGCAAGCAACATCTGCATGTCTTGTGTCGTGTTTCCTGTCCTTCGAAGACTGTGCTCTGTGAGAATGGAATCTTGCCATGACAGCATCATAATAGCAGTAGTGTTTCGGTAGCTGTTGGCCTTCGGCTGCATCTCAGCAAAAAGCATCGGTGTCAACCGGCCGTGGATCGCGCCCAACGTGTCCCATCGCCTGCAGCATAACAGCCGGTCTGAACCGGCGAGCCAACAAGATGGAGTGGCACAGCGCCAACCCAAGAGAGATCAAGGGTGGATCCCTCCTAGCGAAGCGCCTTGCGTGTGCCGTCCGTTGCACGGCACTTGTTGCGAAACAGTGGAAGAGCCATCTGTCGAACAGTCTAGCCGAGAGACGTGGCCAAAGCCTGGTTCATGTTGATCCTATGGCTGCAACGTGAAGAATGTGTCGTATCCGCGAAGATGTTGCGGCCACATGCACTGTGATTGCCACCAGAATTGTTGTGTCTTGCTTGTGAGCGAGTGGAACATCGCTTCGCAGATCAAGTATGAGTAGGGCTGAATAATGTTGCGTCGTCAACTATGCATGCTTTTTTCCCGTGTGGTCAAACCATTGCCGCGATAAGATGTGCATGTATCTTGGGACAAAGATCCGAGAGGTGCGGCTCTGCGAGAAAGAGGGGTTATAAAGCCGGCGTACGGACATTGTGGACCAACGTTCCTCGGTGGGCGCGTATTGTATTGATCGACCGGCAAGCGTCTCCGACTCTTTGTGCCCGTTCGGCGGCTATTTGAAGCGACATCTAGAAGTTGTTACAAAATACGTCTCGAGCAAGTAGAAAGGAGCGGCTCCCGATGTACGAAGGGCGAGTGTGTCTTAAGTAGAAAGGAACCGGCTGACAGACTAGGCGTGCGGCCCCAAGACGACCGGAGGACCTTTTTCTGCCTGTTCGCCTTCTTTCCTCACTTTCAAGTATGCCTGATGCTCTTCATTGGTGAGCTTTTTAAAGAAATTGCCGCTAATGTGCAATGGATAAGTACCCCTTACCTAGTTGGCGGCAACAACCTGCTGATCGAAGCAGATGGTTCCTGCAACCTGCATGATCGTGGAACTTCCTTCACCGGACGACGACCCTTGTCGTCTCGTGTGTTCGCCCGACAGCAACGCAAATTGGCGGGAATTACGAACAAGCACTCACCGGTTGACATAGCGGCCCAGGCACACGGGATGAACTTGCCACGATGGAAGTCATGCGCACCTTGACGGCTCAACTCCCAATCAACAGACTTACTGCTTGTGTGAACTGCACGGAACGGAGCGCTCTCTATCGAATCGAACCCCACTGCCGCGCCCGGCGGCTGCTGTCAAATCCGGAAGCCGGTCAGATAAGGCAAACTGACAATATGACCCCGCACCGAAGCCTCGGGCTTCTGAGCGGATACCGCAAAGTAACAGTCAAGGCGGCATGGCCGAAAGAGGGGCATATCACAGCGTGCGCGGCTTTGATGTCCTGGTGGAGAGGCCATTTGATCGGAATCCTGACACTACACAGGCCTCAACAAAGGATACCCGCTCACCTCAGCGTGGGCTTGTCTCGATATTGGCATAGAGCACATGAACAGGAGCTGCTTGGTGGTAGTCTATGACACATGCGGCACAGGTAAGGTCATGTCTGATTTGAGACGCACTAATGACCAAACAACGACTGACTTGGTCGGTAGCAGTATCCCGAGTGGCTCCAGCCGCGATGAATTGGTCGTCGAGAGCCCAGAAAGCAGGCATCCATTGGCCAGGACCAGAACGCCGCTCCTAGAGGCCTTTTGCGGGAGTAAGATCTGGGTCTATGGCGGGCCAAACTGACAAGACGGGCCATTGGCGCCGCAATCGCGAACCTATGGAACAACCTGCCAAGAGATCACCGGCGGTACGAGATGGACTCAAGGAAGTCGAATGATAGCTCAGCCGAGCCGAGATTGGTCTCCATAATAGCCCCGACCATGAGGTGAGGGTTTAGACACCTTATCCGGTTCTGCGGCATGCGATGGTGGAAAGCAACCGTCGGGACCTGGCGGTAACCGGGCCTTGGTCCGAGGTATACATGACCTAGATGCTTCTACGCCGTATGCTGGCTCCCGTCACATTCGGATCAGGCTTCTTTCATGTCGCCTGAGTTTTAGCAAGTCTCCACCAGTATTGCGATGCTTGCCCATGCCGTCAAAGGCTCAAGAGCTCGAGTAGGCGCGTCGGTACGGCAGTGTGGGAGAGAAGCGTGTACGAATGGAGAGGCCCTGCAGGCATCGGTATGGACCCAGCCGCTTGGACGCGTAGGAATGCAAGTAGCGCGTCGGTCGGGGTAGGCACGGCGCCTGGCTGCAGGAACAGCCATGAAGAGGAGCGTCAAGTATGACGATGGATAAGCAGTAGGTGTAGGAGGTTGAATTCAGGGCATGACATGAGGTCTGACGCTGGGATGAAGTATGGTACCGGCTGCGGAAGCTAAGGCAAAGACGCGTCTTTCCTTATGGCGATTCGGACACATCGCCGCCCGACCAATCACGACCCACCCGCACCACGTCAATTGTCTGCCTGAAAGTGGTCCGCACGATGGCAGACTGTGCTCCGGACATTGGCAGTTCAGGACAAAGTCCTAGCAACTCGCTATCGCGGTTGAGAATGACGGCGAGTACGCCACCCGGCCTCTTCGTCCGATGAACGTGGTCCTAGCTCTGGCAAAGGGGAGTTTCGCGTTGCTTCTGCAAAGCTGACCCTACACAGGAGAGCCTACGATGACGGCAATGATCACGTCCAGAGAAAATGTTGTATTGTTCCGGATCTGTACTGAGGAGAGCCCGTTCTAGCCTTGATACCAAGCCGCGAGCCATCCATCTTCAAACCAAACAAAGGCGTATATACGATAAACGGAAACTGCTCTTTGCCCCCCGGGTCTATCTTTCACTTTATCTACAGCAGACGACGCCTCTCAAGCCTTCGGCTCTATAGGATAATGCAGAAACTGCAATCCTTCTCGTTCATCTTTGCTGCGGACATGTTGCGCGGAATCTTGAGCCTGGCTTAAAGTCAGCGTGGTCCTCGATGCAGTTTGCCTAAAAGTCTCACGAGTAAACCATATGTCCAACCAATACGTCCTTACACCCGCCAACCAACGTCTCGATATCGCGCCTGGTTTGCTCAGACTCTTGAGCATACGCCTTCACAAGTCGGGTCTCTGCCTCCAACAGCCTCGCCCAGCTCTCCTCCACCATCTTCACACATCGATCAACGGCAACCTGAGCACTACATCCCTCGTTCCATACCATCACCGGGATGGCAGAATCGATATCGCCGTCGTCTATTTCCTTCCGCAAGCTCACAATGTCGTTCCAGAGGAAGTCGGAGATGGCTACTTCGCGCGTAATGGCTACTACAGCTTCGTGGTTCCAGATTGACGGTGGAAGAACAAGGTTGTAGGCCCATTGCATGACAGCAATGCACGGGTTTGTACCAACAGTTCTCAAACGGCGCGCTGTATATTCCTCGAGAGTAGACATCCCTTGCGCCCATGTAGCCTGAGATGTCTTGACGCCGCGGATAAAGTCGTAGATGGTTTCAGCAAACCGGTCACGTGCTTCTGCAATTCTTGTTAGCTTATAACTGTCTAGCATACTTTGGATGGACGTACCTCTCGACTGGCCCTTCTGCATTGCTCTTCCTATGTTGACCCATGGACCGCAGTTGTGCAACCGCCCCGGTGCCGGAACTTCGCCAGAGAGTTCTGGCTGCAAGCAATGTCGGATGAAATTAATTGTATCGTCACAATAAGCTTCGGCCTTGTCACGATCATCTGTCAGAGTACCGCAATCGATCTCGTCATCCCAGAAAAAGAACTACAGGTTACGTCAGTCGACAATCGCGAAAAGGAATTGGGCCAAGTTACCCAGGCCACAAGCTCTCCTAGAATAACAAACTTCTCTGGTTCCACATGTGTCCAAAAGTATCCCGCGCAGAGTCCGTTGTCTACCCTACGTTGCTTCTTCCTTTGGCTCTCGGTACTGATGAACGTTTGGAAGTATCCCTCTAGATGCTGTCTCAGCACCAGAACATCCGGGTGCACTTTAGCTGCCCAGTCCGTGTATATGTAATGCACATCCGGAACATGAATTTCTTGATCGCGAAGACGAGCAATGATCCTGGTGCGATGGTCTCCGCGCTTGTTCGGAACTTCCTTAGCCGCGGAGGAGGCGAGCTGTTTAGAGCTGTCGGTGAACTTGGGCATGTAAGAAGATCTCGATCTCGATCGCTGGAGTGGGTAAGTGTGATGATGCTGAAGAAGGAAACAACAAACGATTGAACAAGACTTACGCGTCTAAAGTACGATCTAGGAAGCGACATCCAAGAACTAAGAATACTAAGAATCGCCATAACGACTCAATGAAAGACAAAAACCAAGTATATTGTACAAGACAATCGCGGCCTCAATAATATGGCAACGGAACAGAGGTCTTTGTATACTCTCATACCACGCCGTTCACATGCTGGCCCCTCAGTAGTCACTTCCCCGTCGCCTGGGGTCTCGAGGCGCCCTACCATTCACATAAAGCGCTCTTTTACTGCACCTCCGGTAAACGTGATCCACCCTCGAAGAGTCCCCAGAACCAATCGCAACATCTCAAGCTGGATTGAATTGACGTAAGCGAGGCGTTTGGGCACAGTCCACATGTGTGCTATGTAAGGAGCGATGTAAGGGTAATGCGTTGTTACACGGACTCGGCTGTCACTGTACGCCACGTTTCCGCAGCTGTGAGACACGAGAGCGTCCAGCTCCGAATCACGATATACCACTGGGGCAGATGAGACGGCCACCGATCGTCTGAACCCGCGCAGGGTCATCAGCTTGAGGTTAAGTCTGGAACTACATCTCAGCCACCACTGAAATACACTTGCTGACTGCCAGTCCTTTCGCTCAAAATCATTGCGCATTGGCTTGTCGATTACATCACGAGCTGATAGGTTTTACGCCACTTTCCTGCGACTGAGCCACTCTCAGGCAGCTCTTAGGATACGATTGATGGCATCGTATAGCATCGCTGTATGCACCATATCCTGTCAGACTATAGTGACGTCGCCCCAATGAGTGCCTGCAGGTGCTGAGTCATATCCTTAGGCCTTCCAAGACACGGACCCATGGCTTCACATCCGCAGCGCAGGGGCTGAATGCTGAGTACAGGTTTATTACGTAGAATTTCAAGAACTACCCTGTAACTCGAAGCACGGAATAAGAGATATGCCAAGCCATACTGCCGATCTAAGGACCTGCGCACGCACTTATGCGTCCGTAGCAAAGCAGCAAAATGTGCCGAGTATCTTGAAGTGTTATCGGCATACAGCGCGTTTGGATGCAGCTCGTTGACCCTTACATAGAGGCCACACGTTCGATAAGATAACCGAGCGTGCCGAGCCACAATCGGCTTCCCGGGTCTACTATGCCACCCAGTCACAGGCGTAGTGGCGCTTTGGGAAGCGAGACTACTGGACAATGCAGATATGGCACATAATCACAGCACGGCGATACACAAGCGGTGTGCACTACGATACCCATCGTGCGCATTCAGAATACAAACGTGTGGTGCATGGAGGTATATTGGAAGGGTTGGAGGATCATGTTGCCGTACGGTCGTCAGACATTGGATTGTGTGCAATCGAATGGGACAGGTGGAGCGAGGCGGCAGGGGGCCATCTACTCAAGAATTCAGAGGACAAATAGAAACTTTTAGGATATCATGCATCTATCTGAGACATATCTTCCGATGATCAACCAAGCGTGGCTCAACACCATTCGCCGTAAACCTTTACGCCCAAAACCCAGTAAGCCGGGTGACCCGATGGCTTCATCACCACATCAGATCATCCGAGTCCGCCTGACCAAAAGTCTGCATGCCCCCAACTGCTTTGGCTCAGTGGCAGCCACAACAGCATCCTACGTCCTCTTCTTCGCATTGACGTTCTTGCCTGCGCCTACCTTGACTCTGCCACCGGCTCTGCCCCGATCGCCTGTCAGAATGCCCGGCAGGTAGTTGTCATCCATGAGGTCCCTCGTCCTGGTCCTTTTGTCCTCTTCAGCGCGCTTCGTGTATTCCTTCTGGTCTTCAGCAAGGATGAGGTCTCGACCCCAACCGCCTTTGCCTCCTCCCTGACCATGACTCCACTTCGTGTTTGCAGTACCGGCGATGGGCTTGGGGATGCTGTATTTATCGCCACGCTTGTTGTACTGATAGTTCTTGGCTAAGTGGATCTTGAACTCTCCAGCGGCGTTTGTAGAGCAGGAAACCCGTTGTAGAGTTGCTTGACCACAGCGGGGGCAGAATTGCTTGTCCATTTGCTTGACGATGTTGAAACAGGCGTGGCACCGGAGAACCTTGGTGTTGACGTTCTTGATGCGTTGCATGTTTGTGGAGAGAAGTTGGAGATTCATCTGGAGCAATACGTTTTGCATCGCAAAATCGATCGTCATGGTTGCTACGTCCAGCTGGCGATTGGCTGTTGTGTGAATTTGCGGTTGGATGGCTCCGTCCTTGGCTTGGTGTTCTGTAAGGTTCTGTGGAGTAATCCAGTCGCCATCAGAGTCAGACTCCGCAGCTGAATCGTCAGTCGTAGGGGGCGTAGGTTGTTGAGTGGCGTGATGGGATACCGAGAGGTCCTCCAGTTCCTGCGCCAGTTTTGATTCGTCAGAGCTGACTTGCTGGGTTTGTAGATCCTGCTGGCTGGAGGTCTCAGGCGCAAGTGAAAGCTCTGCCTTCTGCTCGATGTGGATGTTGGTGGTGGGCACCTCGACCGCCGCCGATTGGTCGATTAGCCCCTCCTCACCAGCCTGTTCTTGAAGCTGTTCTTGAACTTGCTCTTGAACCTGCTCTTCGATCTTTTCCTCCGCCTGCTCTACAGCTTGAGACTCGAGCTCTCCTCTGCCCTGTTTCTCAAGTTGCTCGTGAATCTGGTCTTGCACCTGCTCGTGAACCTGATCCTGAACCTGTGCAACAACCTGCTCATGTATTTGCTCCTCGACCTGCTCCTGAGTGACAGCTATTCCACCTTCTTCTTCGTCTACCTCGGCTTGGGCGGTCTGCTCCTCCAATTCATTGGCTTGTTCCAGGCTGCTGTCTACCTCCGCTGCGGGCTTGAAGTTGAACTTCGTAGATTTGGGCGCTCTGGCCTTCGCCGCCCGCTTGCCTGTAGGCTGCTCCCAGCCTTCATCAATATCCTCTGGTTCGACGGATCCGGAACCGATCTGTACGCCTTCCGTCGCATCTTCAGCGGTATCTTCGGTAGCCTTGTTGCCTGCCTTCCGCCTGTTCTTGCGCTTCTTTGCTGAGGTGGAAAGACCCCCACTCTGCGATTTCTCCTCGTTCAACTGCTCAATCTCTCCAGGCCTCCTCTTTATTTCTCCTTTTGGTATTTCTCTCAGACCCCAGTCGCCACCATTCCTGTCACAGTGCACTTCGTAAGCCAGGGCTAGGATACCCAAATCCTGCCTGCTGAGTACCGCGTGATCACCTGTCTTCTTGCTAAACGCAATGACTGCATCGTAGCTTGCCGGCTGAGGATTCCTTATCTTCAAAAATGGGATCAATGTTGTCTGTACACGTGACCGTGTGGCTTCATCGCGGATTTCGGAGAGAATAGCAGGAGTAGTCCATAGTTCCTCCGCGGCGTTGATGATAGTAGAGATCGATACTGTGTTCTTGATCAATGGACCCGTATCCAAAATAAGCGAGTGAATAGGCTTTTGCTGGGTCGCAGTGGGTGTTGCCATCGCGTGGTAGACCGGCAGCAGTCGCAGTCCGGTAAACAGGAGGTTTCAGTTTGTTGTACGTGGAAAGTTGACAGCCGGATATTAAGTTCGGAAGTTTGCGAGGTTTGGATCGTCAATATGATTAGGGCGTGCCGCTGGTGTGGTAGAAGATTTCGCGATGGTGGCGGTGGGGCCCGACTTTTTTTGGTGAGACCCTCGCGAATTTTGATTGGCCGGATCGCGCTGGTGGCAGTAATGGGAGCTTCGTGCTGGAAGTAGATGAGTCGACGCGGGTTCAAGATATATTGAGTCGAGCTTTTGTGTAACACTGAGAGACGGCCAAGATGATATTCCATAGCCCTCGATATTGTTTTTAGTCTCGTTTGTAAAGTCGAGAATCTCGATAGAGTGAATCCTCCAAACGCCGCCCAATGCTAAGTCGCGAGTCTACCCCAACATCGCTTGTGGTATATCGTACACATACATCAATGACATGAATTCCGTCCCAGGTTCGACTCATCGTCGTGATGGTCGCCTTACAAGCACTAAGCAATAGGTTTGCTCCTCTCGTCCTCTGGCATACGCATATACGCATCAATGGCCGCACTGAAGACTGCGAAGCCTGCGCATCCTACGGCCACAGCTTGCGGCCCAGCGTTTCTTGCCAATATACCCCCAGTCAAGCAACCCCCAGCCACTCCATTGTACAGATCGTTCTTAGCCCGGAGGCCCTCGATTGCGCACTCGGTGCCTGAGAAAATAGCACCAACTTTGGCGAAGTTGCGGCCGCTAGAAATTGAGGATCGGTACATATCGCGCAGGCCGGCCCGTAGTTGCTGGCGTAGGGGAAGGTCGGTAAGCGGTACGGTACCGGTGGCGGTAGGGTTTGGAAGGGTAGCAGTCGCAGAGGCCGATGGTGCTGAGGTGAGAGTGGCTGCGGATGCGGAGTTGACGCTACCGGCAGCTATCGTCGAAGGCTTGACGCCTGCCGTTGCCGTTGCGCCGGTGGCTGCGGTTGTAGGTTTTGTAGCCGGCGTGTTGACGGGGAGGGGCTGTGACATCGGGGTGTCGTATCGCATCTGTGCATGTCAGTCGTGCCTGCTCTTTCTTTCGAGACCATGAGTTGTTTGGCCACATACGGAAGCCATGAAGAGTCCAAACATAGCACCCAGACCGCCACCCATTACGCCTGCCATTACTGTCTTGCCGATGCAAGACTCCATGCCCATTTGCATCTACTCGAACGTTAGCCATGATTCCCCAAACACATTATCTGACAGCCTTGTATAGCAAGCTACGCCCTCGTGACATGCTATCCTGTTCCACCGCAACTGCATAGAGGAGACGGGGTCGCACATACTGCTTTCACCATTTGCTGCTCCTGCTCGGACATGCCTGCATTGGGATTCATGGCGGCTGGCATGGAGCCCACG
>Ga0265798_10008185_pt1 | contig 13384 bp, 10 predicted proteins | sample P3T30metagenome_FD_192430 | JGI IMG/M metagenome (GOLD analysis project Ga0265798, IMG submission 192430) | Plant litter microbial communities from East Loma Ridge, Irvine, California - P3 T30 | ecosystem: Environmental > Terrestrial > Plant litter > Unclassified | place: USA: California...
AATGGTCATGAATTGCCATCGGGAACCTACTTCTACATGGTAGAACGTAGCAATGGCGAGACAATAACCGGATGGGTTTATGTAAACTTTGAAGTAAACTAAAAGAAATTTAGATAGCTTTCCCCGCACAAAGAGCGGGGGAAGTCTATCTTTTTTACTTTAATTAATTTAAGAAAAACACACATGAAGAAATTATACCTGGCAGCAGTAATTGCGTTAGCCGGTCTATGGGAAGCGAATGCCCAGCAGGACCCACACTACACGCAGTACATGTACAACATGAATGTAATCAACCCAGCCTATGCGGGCTCAAAAGAGAATTTATCTTTTGGTTTGCTGTATAGAAAGCAGTGGGTAGATATTGAGGATGCACCCAGCACGGGCACCTTTAGCGGCCACAGCCCGGTGGGTAAAAACGTAGGTTTAGGCCTATCGGCCATCGTAGATGAGATAGGGCCAGTAAAAGAGACCAACTTATACGCTGACTTTAGCTACACGCTAAGGCTTGGCGGCGAGCACAGGCTTGCCCTTGGTTTAAAAGCGGGTGTAACGTTCCATAAAGTAGGCCTTTTTGATGAGGTGTTTACTAACGTACCACAGCCCAATGACCCTGCATTTGCACAAAACGTAAACAACACGTACTTTAACGTAGGATCGGGTGTATTTTATTACACCGATAAATACTACCTGTCATTCTCAGTGCCGAACATGCTGAAAAGCAAGCACCTTGATTATAATGGTTACAACTTCGGTTCAGAAGTATCCCACTACTTTGTAACGGGTGGTTACGTATTCCAGATCAACGACAACTTTAAGCTGAAGCCATCGTTCATGGTAAAATCAGCCTTTGGGATCGACCCGTCTATCGACGGCTCTTTAAACGCCATGTTCTTTGACCGTTTTGAAATAGGTGCCACATACAGGATAGACGACAGCTTTGGCGGTATGGTAAACTTTGCCATAACCCCAAATTTAAGGATAGGCTATGCGTATGACCACATTGTATCGGATTTGAATGTAACAACACCGGCCTCTCACGAGATCATGCTTTTGTTTGATTTGAACTTCCCGAAAAAAGTATCACGTTCACCACGTTATTTCTAACCTAAAGCGACATAAAGAAAACACATGAAGAATTTATATATTACCCTTGGATTTGTGTTCGCCACTATGGCAGTAACGGCGCAGACAAAAGATACAAAGGATGCCGACAAGCTATTTGCTCGGATGGAATATGTAGACGCGGCCAAAGAATACCTTAAGGTAGACAAGAAAGACGACTACGTAAAGAAACAGCTTGCCGAAAGCTACTACAATACCTTTAGCACCAAAGAAGCGATAAAATGGTTTGCCGACCTGACTAAAACGCAGCAGGATGCCGAAACGTACTACAAATATGCCCAGATGCTAAAAGCCGAAGGCAGGTATGAAGACGCTAACGCACAAATGCAGAAGTTTGCAAGCTTGGCCCCGGGCGACCAAAGAGCCAAAACGTTTTTACAGGATCCAAACTACCTGCCAAAACTAAGAAACCAGGCAAAGCTTTTTACAGAGAAAAAACTGGACATCAACGATGAAAAGTACAGCTCATTTGGCGGTATGCTAACCAACGATAACACGTTTTACTTTACCAGCGCACGCAACACGGCGCGCAGGACGTATGGCGCAACCGAAGAACCATACCTTGACCTTTATACGGCCACGTATAATGCTAACGGCACTTTTAGCGAGCCCGTACCGTTAAGCGACATCAACTCAAAATGGCATGAAGGTACCGTAGCAGTAACAGCCGACGGTAACACCATGTACTTTAGCAGCGAGAGCTTTAAAGAAAAGAAACAGTTTGAGCGCGATAAAGAAAACAACCTAAAAGTTGGTCAGGTATACCTGTACAAAGCCACGAAACAAAACGGTAAGTGGGTAGAAGGCGATGCACTTCCGTTTAACGATAAAACCTACAGCAGCAGTGCCCCTGCACTAAGCAAAGACGGCAAATGGCTGTACTTTTCATCAGACAGGGAAGGCTCACTGGGCGGCAGTTCAGACATCTGGAAAGTAGAGATAAAAGGCGGCAACAGCTATGGCGAGCCGGTAAACCTTGGCACCAAGATAAACACTGAAGGCAGGGAAGACTACCCGTACATAGACGATGACGGCAGGTTATTCTTTTCATCAAACGGCCACAAAGGCTTTGGTGCACTGGATGTATTTTACATCGACGAAAAGAAAGACAACGAAGTTAAGAACGTAGGCCTTCCTGTAAACTCAGGCAAGGATGACTTTGCCTTTACCTTTAACAAAGAAAAGAACATCGGTTTCTTTAGCAGCAACAGGGAAGCAGGTAAAGACGGCGGTAACATAGACAAGCTATACAGCGCAACCCCGGTATGTGGAGTAGAAGCGATAGTATATGTAAAAGACGAAGAGACAGGCCAGCCAATAGCCAGCGCCAAAGTTGCGATACTTGACGAGAAAAACAACGTGATCGAGACAAGGACCGCAGGTGCAGACGGAAAAGTAAGCTACAATGTAGACTGCGACAGGGCCTATACCATCCAGGCGATAGCCGAAGGGTATGAAAGCAACACCTTCCCGGTAGCCAAGACCAAAGGCGGTACGGTAAATGTTGCAGCCAACCTGAAACCGATCAGGAAGATTGTTGACGTAGTAATCAACCTTAAAGAAATCTACTTTGAGTATGATAAGAGCAACATCACCAAAGAAGCAGCTTTTGAGCTTGACAAGGCGGTAGAGGCGATGAAAGAAAACCCTGCCCTTGTGGTAATGGTTAAATCGCATACCGACAGCCGTGGCAGTGACAAATACAACATGAGGTTATCAGACCGCAGGGCAAAGAGCACGGTACAGTACATCATCTCAAAAGGCATAGCGAAAGACCGCATCAGCGGGCAGGGCTATGGCGAGAGCGAGCCAAAAGTTAAGTGCACCGAGTGTACAGAAGCAGAGCACGCACAAAACCGTCGTTCAGAGTTTATTGTTGTAAAGAAATAATACCGGAACGGACTTAACAAACCAACCTATACAACAAAAAGCCCTCTGTGAAAACAGGGGGCTTTTTTATTTTGGGTTTTTGGGAATTTTACTGTAGAGTTAGACCCTTTCTTACAATCGTGAAATGCATTCAGAAATTCTAATTGTGTAACAATCTAAAAGACCAATCTCAAACTCCGAAAGTGAAAAATTAAGCGTTTTTTGAAGAATAACCGTAAGAAAAAATGTACTTTAATCTTGTTCAAATTATATATTTTATAGTATTTTTTGTAGCTGATTACACGTTATCGCTTTGGTACCATTCGGCAAAAGAGGTCTCGGTTTCCTGTAATTTTAAAGAGTGCAAAGTAATTGTTGACGGGAGGTGTTTTTTAATTTTGGCCGCAAAATCGATCACCATATTTTCGCTTGTAGGCTGGTAATCAACGAGTATAACGTCGTGTCCGCGGTCGCTTAGTTCTTTGGCCAGTTCTATGTGTGGTGTGTTCCGGTTAAAAACGGTAGCGTGGTCAAACACATCTACAATTTCTTCTTTCACAATCTTTTTGAGGTCGCCAAAGTCAATCACCATTCCATATTTTACATTGCCGGTATCTGTAATAGGCTGGCCTATAACGGTTACAGACAGCTTGTAGCTATGTCCGTGCACGTTTTTGCACTTGCCATCGTAGCCGTAAAGGGCATGGCCGGTTTCAAAATTGAACTGCTTGGTAATCCTGATGTTGCTCATAAGTGTGGCGTTAAGATCGCAAAATTACTAAATAATAGTTTGTTATTAGCGTAATGGTTTTAGGTATATCTTTGGGGCAGTTATTAAACGTTTTAAAGCATGGAAGATTTTGCGCTTAACCCTTTGTATGAGAGGCTTATTGATGACATTGCAAGGCAAAAGTACAGCATTGTAGACGGCTTTTTTCCTGAAGCCGAAGTTCAGGCATTACGCCAGAGTTTGCTGGACAAGTATGAGGCCGATCGTTTTAAAAAATCGGCTATAGGCAACCAGGCCAATGAAAAGGTACTTGATGCCGTGCGGGGCGATTTTATACTTTGGCTGGATGAAGAGAATGCTACCGGCGCCGAAAGTATGTTTTTTGACAGGTTAAAAGATCTTACACAATACCTTAACCGCACGTGTTACATGGGTATTGCGCGTCAGGAATTTCACTATGCACTATACCCTGAAGGCACATTTTACAAGCGCCACCTCGATACGTTTCAGAATGACAAGAGCAGGAAATTATCGGTTGTATGCTATCTGAATAATGAAGACTGGCAGCCTGAATATGGTGGGGAACTGACAATATACACTCATGAAAAAGGTGCCGAATTACCGGTGGATATTTACCCGTTAGCGGGGCGCATGGTTATTTTTGAGAGCCAGGTGCTTGAGCACGAGGTTAAACCGGTAAAACATCCGAGGCTTAGTATTACAGGCTGGTTAAAAACAAGGGGCTAGCCTCTTAACTTTGACAGTGCACTTTTTGTAAACTCAGAGAGTACTAAGGTGCCTGATATGCGGGCGCGTTCGGTAAGCAGGGTGCCCCAGTTCTCAGTGCCTTCCCACAATACTTTTTTCATGGAGGCTAAAGCATCTGGATTGTAACAAGCCAGCTTTTCGGTAAAAACCGCCAACGCTGCATCCATTTCGGCAATGGTTTCAAATACCTTAGCATACAGCCCTTTTTGCTGTGCCCAGCTGGCATCTTTCCATTCGTCAGCCCCCAGTGTAAGTTCGGCTAACGCAGTATTGCCCATTTTACGTTCTACGGCAGGGGCTATCACAAACGGGCCTATGCCAATGGTAAATTCTGATAATTTTATGGCAGCATTTTGTGTAGCAAACACATAATCACATGCAGCGGCGAGGCCCACGCCACCGCCCACGGCACGCCCCTGAACACGACCCACAATAAGCTTGCTGCAATTGCGCATGGCGTTAATTACATTGGCAAATCCTGAAAAGAAAACAGCACCATCTTCTAAGTTGTTTACAGCCAGTAGCTCATCAAATGAGGCGCCGGCGCAAAACGCTTTTTCACCTTCGCTTTGCAGTATAATTACATTTACCTCAGGATTGTTGCTTAACAGGTTTATAGCCTGTGTAAGCGCAGATAATTGTGCACCAGGGAATGAATTTCCTGCAGGATGGCTAAAGGTTATAGTGGCTATTTTACTGGTTATTTGTGTGCTTAACGTACCGCTTTGAGTCATAATGTTTGGTTTGGTTTGTAAAATTAAGGTATTTGAAAAATGTATTTGCCATTTTGATTAATTTTTACATTTTTGATTTGCGAATTGAAATTTATTTACAGTATATTTGCCATCTCAAAATGGGGGATTAGCTCAGCTGGCTAGAGCGCTTGCATGGCATGCAAGAGGTCATCGGTTCGACTCCGATATTCTCCACATTTTTAAAAAGCTCCGGTAAAAACCGGGGCTTTTTGTTTTTAGGTATCTTTGATGTTCTACATTGCCTGAAACATAGGGGTATTGATATAAACAATATGCACAAAAAGTCTAAAACCAAAGGGTGGATTGCCGCTACAAGCGGTTATCAAAAAATACTACTATCGCTTATTTTTGCAGCATGCACGTATGCTGCAACGCAATTGCTCGATATAAATAACAGTACAAGGGTTATAATTTGCTGGGATGCATTTGCCGTTGTAATGATAACACTAAGCTGGTTGCTCTTTTTGAAAACAACTGCAGCACAACAACATGAAATAGTAAAAAGGCAGGATGACAATATTGAGGTGATATTTGCCATAGTGCTTAGTGCCGTTTGCATTAGTCTGGTGGGTACCATTCTGTTAATGCTCAATTCAAATGAGCCGGTTTTTGATAAAGATATAAGGACCATTTTTACCATTGCAGCCGTAACCACATCATGGATTTTGCTTCATACTATCTTTACAATACGTTACGCGCACTTGTACCATAATTTTCATGATAAAAAAACAGGCGCAGAGGGCGGCGGTATTGATTTTCCGGAGTCCGGAACGCCCGATTATTTAGATTTTGCCTATTTTTCATTTGTAATTGGCATGACGTTTCAGGTGTCAGACGTTACCATTTCTTCTAAAACGGTACGGCGATTCGCATTGCTGCACAGCCTGATTTCCTTTGTATTTAATACCATAATTGTGGCATTAACGGTAAATATAATTGCGGGCATCATAAGGTAATATGCTTTGTTTATCTTTGAAAATCCTAACACACTTCAATATAAATAATGTCATCAGATAAAAACCAGTCGGAAAAACCGATGCATCACCCCCGGAATAAAAATCGGGAACGATATGACTTAAATGCGTTAACAGCTGCTATACCGCAGTTGTCAGCTTATGTTACCCCCAATAAATTTGGCGATGCTTCTGTCGATTTTTCTAATCCGGTGGCGGTAAAGCTTTTGAACAAAGCGTTGCTGCACCACTATTATGGTATAACAAATTGGGAATTTCCTGATGAAAACCTTTGTCCACCCATACCGGGGCGGGCTGATTACGTACATCATATTGCCGATTTGTTGTGTGAAAGCAATTTTGGGCGTATGCCTAAGGGCAAAAAAATCACGATACTGGACGTTGGGGTTGGGGCTAACTGTATTTATCCTATACTGGGTGTGGCTGAATATAGCTGGAACTTTATAGGCAGTGATGTTGATGAAAAATCTATAGCATCTGCGCAGCACATTGTAGCTGCTAATCCGTTGCTTGCAGATAAGGTAGCATGCAGGCTGCAAAACAATGCGGCTTCTGTTTTTTATGGTATAGTGGGCCAAGATGAAAAGATTGATGCAACAATCTGTAACCCGCCATTTCATGCCTCAGCAGAAGATGCACAAAAAGGCACACAACGCAAAGTGAAGAACCTTTCGGGTAAAAGAAGCAAACAGCCGGAGTTGAATTTCGCAGGTATTAGCAATGAGCTCGTATATGATGGTGGCGAACATGCATTTATACACAAGATGATTTCTGAAAGTAAGCAACTGGCCAAAAATTGTTACTGGTTTACTACTTTGGTTTCAAAGCAATCTAACCTTAAAGGTATTTATGCAGCCTTAGAAAAGCTTGAATCGGTCCAGGTAAAAACCATTAATATGGGTACGGGCAACAAGTCTACACGGGTGGTGGCATGGTCATTTTTAAGTAAAGAAGAACAAAAAGCCTGGCATATCCGCTGGAAAGGGTAACATGAATTGAATTATCTTAAGATAATTATAACCATATATAGCTAAAAAGGCCTGAGCATTTGCCCAGGCCTTTTAGCTTTTGTATAATTTGTTTAGAATTTTACTTCGGTTTTTGTACCGTTGTAGGTCACAGTTTTTTTAATACCCGAAGGTAGTATGACTACGAACTTCCTGTTTTGTAGCATGCCTTTATAGGTACCTTTTCTCTTGTCTATGGTAAGCTTATTTGCTTTGTCATCCCAAGAAAATTTAATTTCAGTATACGCACCTTTTTCATAATTGTAGTTGTCAAATTCATCTTCATAAAGCGTAAATGATCCGTTTGCACCCGGATAGACCTTCACCTCAAGGTTATCCCATTTTTTTTCTGTAGCATATTGCACCGCCGGCCCCATAGGCAGTATAGCGCCCGCCTTAACATACAGCGGTATCATATCAATAGTGGTAGCCCTGGTTATTTCCTGGCCACCGGCAAGCTTTTCATTGGTCCAGAAATCGTACCACGCAGTACCCGCAGGCAAGTATACTTTTACCGATTTTTTAGTGGTAAAATCTACTTTTAAAGCGTCATTACCGCTTTTATTTTCGGATTTATTCCATCCGGTTTGCTCATCTACTTTAACTATTTTTTCCGGAGTATACTGGGCCTCAACTACAGGTGCAACAAGCAAAGATTTGCCAAACATAAATTCGTTGTTTATATTCCACGTTTTTTTATCGCCTGCAAAGTCCATGTGTAAAGCACGCATAAAAGTAGACTGATTATGAGTAACATCCCACGAGGTTGAATATATGTAAGGTAGTAGCGCATACCTGAAGTTGATAAATTTATCAATAGCATCAAATATAGGTTCACCTTTTTTGCCGAAGTGATAAATTTCCCTTGGCACCTCAGTACCATGAGATCGCATCATGGGGTTAAAGGTTCCGAACTGTATCCACCTGACATATAGCTCCCGGTATAACGGATTGCTAGCGCCCGAACCATCATTCCATGATGTGTTGTAAGCTCCGGCGAAGAAACCGCCTATGTCTGAGTTCCAGTGTGGTATACCGCTAAGCGAAAAGTTAAGCCCGGCAGGTATCTGGTTACGAAGTGTTTCCCAGCTTGAGCCGGTGTCGCCAGACCATGTATTGGCACCATAACGCTGCTGGCCTGCAAAGGCAGAACGCGTAAGTATAAACACACGTTTGTCTGATGTTGTTTTGCGCTGGTTATCATACATACCGCCTACCGCCATTAAAGGAAAAGCATTACGCACTTTCCTGAAAGAGCCTAGGTAAGTTTTTGCATCATAATCTGCCGGTTTAGCGTCAATATGGTCAGGTTCGGTAGAGTCCATCCACCATCCGTCTACACCGGCCGAAAACAACCCTGCATTGGCATATTTCCAGTAAATATCGCGCGCTTGGGGGTTGTATACATCATACACCCTTACACCTGAGGGATAATCAAGGTTTGGCGGCCATTTTTCTAAACCTGATTCCGGCCATGTCTTCATATTAAAGAGCATGTCTTTATTAACCATTTCTGTATATTGCTTTGTATGCGGGCCAAAAGAAGACCATATAGAAATAATCAGGTGCGCATTAAGATCGTGCACATCTTTAGACATCTTTTTTCCGTCAGGAAATTCAGAATTTAAAAATTCCATGGCATTCCACAGGTAGTTGTTGCCCCAGTACTGCCAGTCTTGTATTATGCCGTCAAGGGGTACACCCAGTTCGCGGTATTTTTTAACAACATCTACAAGTTCTGCCTGGCTTTTGTAGCGCTCCCTGCTTTGCCAAAAACCATACGTCCATAACGGGAACATGGGTACACTGCCGGTAAGCTGCCTCATATTTGCAATTACTGCATCGGCACTTCCCCCATACATAAAATAATAATCTATGCCATCTCCTACTTCTGATTTAAAAGACGTTTCGTTTGCATCGTCTACAAACTCCGTTGGCGAGTAGTTATCCCAAAACAGGCCATATCCTTTTATGGACTGGAAAAAGGTAACCACATCTTCTACATTGCCCTGTTCAAGATGATATTTCAGGTTCCGTTGGCTCAGTTTGCCATTTTGGTGCTGGCCCAGGCCATAAATGGGTTCTTCTTTATCTAACATAAACGCCTGATAGGCGTTGTAGGTAGCGTTTCCGCCATCGTTAAATGGAGTGAATTTTACCCCATCAGGTTTTTCTTTAAGCAGTTCCTGGCCCGCAGCCGATGCATAGGATATAGCTCCGGTAGCAAGATCGAGGGTAACAGTTACTTTATCTGACTTTACAGTTACAGCCGTCCCATTTTGATGGGCGGTAAGAGACGTTTTTAAAGGCTGCAGAATTACTGACAGGCTCTCTTTTGTAAACGTTTTGCCCTTAGGGGTCTTTATTACACGCACAATATACGGGGTGTAAAACTGTATTTGTACATCGTTACCGTTTGCGGCGGCTTTTATTCCCTGGTTTGTCTTTTCAAAAGACTGTGCGTACATACCTGCCGAGAGTGCAAACATGAGCGTTAAATAAATATATTTCATGGTATTAATTTTATAGGTTATTCTGCTCTATGGTATTCAAAAAAATCAACATCTACATAACCGCCCGTGCTTTTTGTGGCATAGTTAAAGATGGCAAATTTAGTGCCCATAAACAGACGGGTATAGTCAAATATCATTTTAAAAGGTTCGCCAAAGGGCTGCCAGGTTTTGTTATCGGTACTGTAATAAAATGTAGCCAGATCTTTATCAAGGTTAAAGTCGGCATCAATGCGCAGGTACACATTGTTTGAGGTTAATTCTATACGGGCCTTCTCTGTTTTTTCTACATCGCGTATGCCGTGCCGGTCATCAAAATGGACAAGATTGGTACTCAGTGTAAGGAATTTTTTATCGCCCTCGGCACTAATACCCAAAATAGCCGAATGGCCGTTAAAGGCACTAAAGCCGGCTACATCGCCGTCTTTCATTTTAGATAGCTCTAAGCCTAACACACCAGAGCATTTAGGCCCTTCCATGCGCTGTGTGAGCGTATTTGGGGCGGCATAAAGGTTATCTGCCACGCGGCTGGTTGTAAGCCTTAAAAAGCCTTTTCTTGCCTTTAGCGACCATGCGTTGTTAACCGGATTATGGTTCCATTGCCAGTTGATATTAAGTTTTTTATCCGAAAAATTGTCACTGCTTACAATTTCCTGTCCCTTATCATCACTTTTTAATGGAATAATGCCCGAAGCGGGTACTTTCCCATTTTCGTCGCCCAGCATAGGCCATCCGTCAATCCACCTTACCGGAGTAAGCAGCGGTACACGCCCCACACCGTTACGGTCCTGAAAGATAAGCCCGTACCAGTTGCCGTTTTCATCATCTATTAAACAGCCTTGCCCCACGTAGGGGAAACCTGCAAAATTATCTTCAAGCACTACCTTTTTTTCATAGGGGCCTGTAATATTATCTGCCCTGTAGCATACCTGCCTTCTTTTACCGTTTCGCGGCCAGGAAATCATCATCAGGTAGTATTTGCCATTATACTTTGTTACCTGATTGCCTTCCAGCAGTCCGGTTTCGCTGGCATCTTTTTTAAAGATTTCTGTATCAACACCGCCCGGTTTTACGTCAGAAAGGTCTGCTTTAAGCTCAGTAACGTGCGTGCCCGAAAAAACATAGGGTATGTCGTTATCATCAAAAAACAACGAGGCATCATGAAAATGCTTTGTGCGCGATACGAGTTTCCACTTACCGGCAGGATTTGTGGTGCTATAAATGTATGATTTAAACGGCTCGTCGTTAGGAGAGAACAGTACATAATATGTGCCTTTGTGGTGGCGTATGGATGATGCCCACTGACCCCTTCCGTAAACGTTGCCGCCCTCTAAATTGTATTTTCTATTATCGGTAAGGCTGTCAAATACATAGCTTACTGTTTGCCAATGCACAAGGTCTTTAGATTTCATAACCGGTGCCCCTGGCATAAGGTGCATGGTAGTACTGATAAGGTAAAAGTTACTGCCTGATCGCGTTACAGATAAGTCGGGCACATCAGCCCACATGATGGGGTTGGTATAAGGTGTTCCGCCAGCTGACTGCGCCAGTGCGTTAGTACCGAACGATGTGAAAAACCACGAAACTACTGCAAATAAAATGATGATATTATTCTTCATACACCTTATCTATGGTTGGATGTCGTTTCCGGATGTGGCGTATAACCCAATAAGGTTCCCAGTAAAGCCACCTGCAACATCGGTAGAAAGTATGTCTCCTGATAATGTTCCGCCAAGGTTTGTAAATGACTTACCGTCTACAGAATAATTAAACGAATAGGCATCGCCCTGTGCTACAACCTGAAGCTGTATGGCATTATCTACTCCTATTTTTTTTGACGCTATTTGTTTAGAAACTCCTTTTTCGGTACGCTCAAGTACCAGGTAGTAGTCTTTTTCTTTTTTAGTAATGCCAAATACAAAGTTGTAGCCTTCATTTTGGTAGCATACTACACCGGCAAGGTCATTACCTGTTTTTGGTTTGTATTTTAAAGTTGTTGTTGCCTCAAAGCTTGCATGCTGCTGCCTGTAAAACAGTGTAGCTGTAGGGGTAGTGGCTTTAATATTGGTTAGAAAGGGTGTTATTTTTAAGCCTTGTTTGGTAACGGCTGCAAATTTTTCTCTCCAGCCTCTTATACCTATCCATCGTAAATCAAGTTTTGCAGCTTTAAAATTTTCACTAAAGGTAAAGTTGCCATTTGGCATAAACCCATTTTGTCCGTTCTGATTTGTAACCCCGTTGGGCATGGTTAGCTTAGGCTTGAGGGGCACAAGCCCATTTTGAAAGACCGGGAATTCACCAGTCCAGTCTACCGGCAATAAAAAAGTTTCGCGGCCGGTGTTAACCCGGTTTTTATCGTTAGGGCGCACGGCTAAAAATACTACATAATACTGCCCGCCAGGGCCTTCCACTAAATCAGCGTGGCCTGCCCAGTCTACTTTATTAGTGCGGTCTTTTGCAAAGTAACGTTGTGTAAGTATGGGGTTGCTGGGTGCAGGCGTAAATGTGCCTTTAGGGCTGTCGCCTTTAAATATCACTTCGCTGTGCCATCCGCCGGTACCGCCTTCGGCACACATTAAATAATACTTACCATTTTTTTTATACATGTGCGGACCTTCTATCCATATTGGCTTTTGTTTGATATCAACACCACCATCAACTATAATTTTGTCGGTACCCGGTATAATTTTATCTCTGGCAAGGTCATACTCCCATATTTTTATAACACGATGGCCGTTATACAGCTCTTTACCTTTAGGGGGCGCATCGTTATGTAATACATAAGCCTTGCCGTTATCATCAAAGAATAACGACGGGTCTATGCCATCAAACTCTAATTTAATAGGGTCGCTCCAGCCATCAGCCGGATTTTTTGTTTTAACAACCATGTTGCCAAAGCCTCCTGCAAACTGTGTGGTTATCATGTAAAAAGTGTCATTGCCCGGGTTATAAATAATTTGAGGGGCATAGATTCCCTTAGATATCCCGGAGTCTTCTACCTTTAGTTGCGATGGCCTGTCGAGCACGTGACCTATTTGTTTCCAGTTTACCATGTCGGTCGAGTGAAAAATAGGCACGCCCGGTGTCATGGCAAACGATGAGTTTACCAGATAGTAGTCTTTTCCTTTGCGGGTTATGCTGGGATCAGGATAGCAACCCTGCAGTATTGGGCTGTAAAACTCGTTATCCTGCAAAGGGTTTTCTGTATAAATGGCGTCATTGCCTTTGTAAGTAAACTGCGTGAATAAGGCTTCGGTACCAGTGGCTTTCTTTTGTGCGATAGCAGTAGTAAAAGCAAACAGGCTGCATAAAGAGAATGCTGTTATTTGTGTGCAATAAGATTTAAAGTTCAGGTTTTTTTTCTTCATTTCTGCTTAAATAGGTTGGTTATAGTCTATTCTTTACTTCAAATGGTGTATTTAACGCACCGGTATAATGCCAAAATACCGCTTTAATTTTACAGTTAAAAATAAATGGTATTTATGACTACAAGTATAGGTTTTAATTATTTACGAACAAAGCCTTTTTTTAAATGTTTCAAGTATGTTTATTTTTTCCTTCACTTTATTGCCTGATTTTGGTATAAGAGTATCTTTTTTTAAAGTATGTTCAATAATAAAACAAATGTATTAAACACATTTATTATATT
>Ga0265798_10008187_pt1 | contig 13384 bp, 10 predicted proteins | sample P3T30metagenome_FD_192430 | JGI IMG/M metagenome (GOLD analysis project Ga0265798, IMG submission 192430) | Plant litter microbial communities from East Loma Ridge, Irvine, California - P3 T30 | ecosystem: Environmental > Terrestrial > Plant litter > Unclassified | place: USA: California...
GGCATCGGTCATGCCGGGTAAACTCGCCGGCCGGCGCGACGTTGCGCGCGTCCGCGATCGCCCCGCCCCCCCGACGGCGCGCGAGTTTCGGCACGGGCACGTTTGTTTGGCGGCGAAAATCCGCACTCCGGGTCATCGCCTCCGCCTCGGCAAGCGCGTGTCTACCCAGTATTTCCGCGGCTTTCACCGCGCCCAGGGGCGGCGCTGGCGCGATCGGCGGACGAGCCTATTCTAGGATGACGAGACGTCCGACCGCCGGACGCAGGAGAGGCCCATGACCGTCATCCCCGCCGCCGCGCCGCCCGCCGCGCCGCGCCCCTTCTACCAGCATCTCTATGTCCAGGTGTTGATCGCGATCGTCGCGGGCGCGCTGCTCGGCCATTTCCACCCGACGCTCGGCGCTGCGCTCAAGCCGCTCGGCGACGCCTTCATCAAGCTGGTGAAGATGGTGATCGCGCCCGTCATCTTCCTCACTCTGGTGAGCGGCATCGCGGGACTGAGCGAGCTCCGCTCGGCCGGGCGGATCGCGCTCAAGGCGTTTGGCTACTTTCTCTTCTTCTCGACGTTGGCGCTGGTCGTCGGGCTGATCGTCGCGAATGTCGTCCAGCCCGGCGCGGGCATGAACGTCGATCCCGCCACGCTCGATACCGGCGCGGTGAAGGACTATGCCGCCAAGGCGCACGAGACCTCGCTGATCGGCTTCCTGCTCGCGATCATCCCCACCACGCTCGTTTCGGCGCTGGCGCAGGACAATATCCTGCAGGTGCTGCTGGTAGCGATCCTGTTCGGTGTGTCGATCAGCCTCGTCGGCGAGCCGGCGCGGCCGGTGCTCGACATGGTCGAGCGGCTCAACCTCGTCGTCTTCAAGGTCGTCGCGATCCTGATGCGCGCGGCGCCGATCGGCGCGTTCGGCGCGATCGCCTTCACCGTCGGCAAATATGGCGCAGGCAGCCTGGTCAATCTCGGCGGGCTGGTGCTCACCTTCTACGCTACGTCGCTGATCTTCGTGCTGGGCGTGCTGGGCGTGGTGGCGCGGCTGCACGGCTTCTCGATCCTGCGGCTGATCGCCTATCTGAAAGGCGAGCTGCTGCTGGTGCTCGGCACCTCCTCCTCGGAGCCGGCGCTGCCGGGGCTGCTCACCAAGCTGGAGACGGCCGGGTGCGATCGCGGCGTGGTCGGGCTCGTCGTGCCGACGGGCTATTCGTTCAACCTCGACGGCACCAACATCTACATGACCCTTGCGGCACTGTTCATCGCCCAGGCGTGCAACGTCGACCTTACGCTCGGCCAGCAGCTGCTGCTGCTCGCGGTGGCGATGCTCTCGTCCAAGGGCGCCGCGGGAGTGACCGGCGCCGGCTTCATTACGCTGGCGGCGACGCTGTCGATCGTACCGACCGTGCCGGTCGCGGGCATGGCGCTGATCCTCGGCGTCGACCGCTTCATGAGCGAGTGCCGCAGCCTGACCAACTTCGTCGGCAACGCGGTCGCCGCGATCGTGGTCGCACGGTGGGAGAACAAGCTCGACCGTGCGCGACTCGACGCGGCGCTGCGCGGGGACGTGGCACTGTCAGGCACGGCGCCGCTCGCCGCCGAGTGACCGGCCTAGCCGATGGTTACCAACCATCTCATTTGATCTGTATCATCGCCGCAGCAACATCCGGTCTTCGGCAGAAGCAAGAGCGCAACGCTATTACCGCCTCGACCGCTCGCTGCTAAGCTGAACTCCAGGTGACGGAAAGATCATCTACCAACCATATTGGGTAAAAGGCATCTGTGCGACAGTCGCGCATCACCGTATAATGTACTCATTCCGCTGAAAAAGGCTTCGCGGGGTCGGTGGGTTGCGGGGGCTATGCAGGGAGCTCGTGCAACCATTGGAAAACGCCGGCACTCGTTAGTCTTTATCCGGGAATGATTGTCTTGACGGCGATGGTTACTGAAGGTGAAAGGACCAGCACGGTGCCGAATTATGCGACGGCCGCGCGACGTCAGACTGACATGCCCCCGGCTCATGCCAGCGTTCGTCTCTCCATGCCCATTCATCAGAAGGTGCGGCTGATCGCCGAGCTGCATACCGGCATCAATGTCGCCATGCTGCGGCCGCTGCGCGGCAACGTCGACCGTCTGCTCGTCCTGGCGCTGCTGATGCGCACGGCGTTGACCAAGCCCGAGCGCGACGGCGCGATCTCAATTCACTCGGCGGCGCTGTCGTTGGGGCGGCCATTCGAGACGGTTCGTCGCCATATTGCCGCGCTGATCGATTCGGGGCTGTGCCATCGGATCGACGCCGGCGTCACCATGTCGCCGCGCTTCTGGCGAAGCCGCTTCATCAAGGCCAAGCTGCGCTACGCGCACGATTGCTTCGTCCGCTTCGTGGCCGATGCCGCGGCAGCGGGGGCGATCGAGCTGCCGACGATGCGCCCGGTCGGCCAATTTACCGAAATTGACGGCGTCTGCGGCCTGCTCGATCTGGTGCTGGCGCTGGTCGATCAGAACCGCAATCTGTTCCCCGAGGCAGTCGACACCGCGATCTTCTCCGCGATCCTCCACGCGAACATGCAGCGCTTCGCCGCAGAGGGCGGCACGCTCGCGGCACGCGGCGAGAGCGGCGCAACCTTTCGTCAGAGCCATGCCGTGCGCGTCGCCGCGATCGCGCGCGCGCTGTCGCTGCCCGACACCACGGTGCGCCGCCGCATCGCCGCGATGACCGGGCCGAGCGGCCCGCTGATGCGCACGCGCTCGGGCACATTGGTCGACCCGGCCTGGCTCGAGCGCGCCAGCGCGATGGCGTGCGAAGCGCGTCACGGCTCGATGCAGCTGATCCTCAACCGCGTCGCCGCCGCGGGCTTCCCCTTCCACGCGCCCGCCTCGGCCTATCTGGGCGGACGACCGGATAGTCCGCGGATCAATTGAGCGGAACGCTCAGCCGCGCGGCGGACGCGGTGCCAGCGCGGAGAGCACGCCGCGCATCGTGCGGACCTCCTGGCTGTTCCAGCCGGGCTTGGTCAGCATCGTCCGCAGCGTGCGCCGCGACGCGGGTGCGCGGTCGAGCGGGAAGAAATAGCCCGCCTCGTCGAGCAGCGCGTCGAGCTGCGCGATCATGCCGTCCAATTCCTGCTGCGGCGCGGGCGGGGCGAGTTCGGTTTCGGGCGGGCTGGCGAGCGCCTGACCTTTGGACCATTCATAGGCGACCAGGATCACCGCCTGGGCGAGGTTCAGGCTGCCGAACTCGGGGTTGATCGGCACAGTGACGATCGTCCGCGCCACCGCGACGTCGTCGGTCTCGAGCCCCGATCGCTCGGGGCCGAACAGGATCGCCGACCGGCCCGCGTCGGCGTGGATCGCGCGCGCGGCGACCTCCGGGGTGACGACGGGCTTAGTGACGCCGCGCTTGCGCACCGTAGTGGCATAGACATGGGCGCAGTCGCCGACCGCCTCGGCGACGCTGTCATAAACGAGCGCGCGCTCGAGCACGACGTCGGCGCCCGAGGCGGCAGGGCCGGCCTGAGGATTGGGCCAGCCGTCGCGGGGAGCGACGAGGCGCAGCTCGGTCAGCCCGAAGTTGAGCATCGCGCGCGCGGCCTTGCCGATGTTCTCGCCGAGCTGCGGGCGGACGAGAACGATGACGGGGGGCGGGGCGAGGGTCGGCGCGCCATGCCCCCGTTCGCCCTGAGGAGAGGCTGAGCCTGTCGAAGCCTCGTCTCGAAGGGCTGACCGCTGTCCGAGTCGACTGATTGACGCCCAGTCCCCCGCAACGAGCGCCTCCTTCTTGGCACGCGACCAACCCTTGATCTGCTGTTCGGCGGCGAGCGCATCGTCGCGGCCCGGAAAGGCTTGTGACCAGACCAGTGTGACGGGGCGTCGCTCACGCGTGTAGCCCGGCAGCTCGCCCGTCTGATGCTGGGCGATGCGGCGCTCAAGGTCGTCGGTGTGGCCCGCGTAATAGCTGCCGTCGGCACAGCGGAGCAGGTAGGCGAAGAAGCTCATCACCGCGCTATGTGGCCCTCGTAGAGCTCAGGCAAGGGCGGTGGCGTTCGCGGTGGGGGCGCTTCGAGACGAGGCTTCGGCAAGCTCAGCCTCTCCTCAGCGCGAACGGGGGGGGTGCTTGACGATCTTTGATGAAGTTCGTTCGTGCTGAGGAGCCGCTGAGCCTGTCGAAGCGGCATCTCGAAGCACCTTGCGGTGCGCTCGTGACGGGGCCGAGAGCAGGCGCCCGCCCTTACCCCTCCCGCCCCGCCTCCTCGACGCTGCCGGCGAACTCCTCGAAGTCGCGCGCCTCGCTGAAGTCGCGATAGACGCTGGCGAAGCGGATATAGGCGACCGAGTCGAGCCCCTTGAGCCCGTCCATCACCATCTCGCCGATGCGCTTGGCCGAGACCTCGGCGTCGCCGCTGGTCTCGAGCTGGCGCTGGATGCCGCTCACCAGCTTCTCGAGCTGGATCGGCTCGACCGGGCGCTTGCGCGCCGCGATCGCGACCGAGCGGAGCAGCTTCTCGCGGTCGAACGGCTCGCGGCGATGTTCGCTCTTCACCACGGTCAGCTCGCGCAGCTGGATCCGCTCGAAGGTAGTGAAGCGTGCGGCGCAGCCCTCGCACTGGCGCCGGCGCCGGATCGCCGCCCCATCGTCGGTGGGGCGGCTGTCCTTCACCTGGCTCGCGTCATGGCCGCAGAACGGGCAGCGCATCTCAGTCCTTCACCCGTTCCGCTAGGCGGCGCTCACAGCCCGCTTTTCTTGGTGCCCTTGTGGTAGGCATAGGCCGCGCCCGCGATCGCGCCGAACACCGGGCCGATGAAGGGCACCGGGAGGGCGACCACCGCGCCGAGCGCGCCCCACTTGGCCATGCTCTTGCCCAGCCCGGGCGTGCCCTGCACGTTGCTCTGCACCTCGCGGGCCTTCTCGTCGATCGACGCCATCGGCGAACCTCCTTATTGGTAGATCGGGAATCGCGCGCACAGCGCACGCACGCGGTCCCGAACGCTCGCCTCGACCTGCGGGTCCCCCGCCTCGCCCTTCTGCGCCAGCCCGTCGAGCACGTCGGCCACCATGTTGCCGATCTCGCGGAACTCGCCCGTACCGAAGCCGCGCGTCGTACCCGCGGGCGAGCCGACGCGGATCCCGCTGGTCTTAACCGGGGGCAGCGGGTCGTTGGGGATCCCGTTCTTGTTGCAGGTGATGCCCGCGCGCTCCAGCGCCTCGTCGGCATCGCGGCCGGTGACGCCCAGCGGGGTGAGATCGACCAGCGCGAGGTGCGTGTCGGTACCGCCCGAGACAAGGTCGGCACCGCGCTCCTTCAGCGTCGCCGCGAGCACCTTGGCATTCTCCACCACCGCGGCGGCATAGCCACGGAACTCGGGGCGCAGCGCCTCGCCGAACGCCACCGCCTTGGCGGCGATGACGTGCATCAGCGGGCCGCCCTGGAGACCGGGGAAGACCGCCGAGTTGATCTTCTTGGCGATCGCCTCGTCGTCCGTCAGGATCATGCCGCCACGCGGGCCGCGCAGCGTCTTGTGCGTGGTGGTGGTGACGACATGCGCGTGGCCGAACGGAGTCGGGTGGACGCCGCCCGCGACCAGACCGGCAAAATGCGCCATGTCGACCATGAAGGTCGCGCCGACCTGGTCGGCGATGGCGCGGAAGCGCGCGAAGTCGATGTGGCGCGGATAGGCCGAGCCGCCCGCGATGATGACGCGGGGCTTATGCTCGGCGGCGAGCCGCTCGACCGCGTCATAGTCGATCAGGTGCGTCTCGGCGTCGACGCCGTACTGGACCGCGTTGAACCACTTGCCGCTCAGCGCCGCGCGCGCGCCATGGGTGAGGTGACCGCCGGCGTCGAGGCTGAGCCCCAGGATCGTGTCACCCGGCTTGGCCAGCGCGAGCATCACCGCGCCGTTGGCCTGCGCCCCCGAGTGCGGCTGGACGTTGACGAAGCCGCAGCCGAACAGCTGCTTGCCCCGATCGATCGCGAGCTGCTCGACCTCGTCCGACGGGTGGCAGCCCTGGTAATAGCGCTTGCCCGGATAGCCTTCGGCATATTTGTTGGTGAACACCGAGCCCTGCGCCTCGAGCACCGCGCGGCTGACGATATTCTCGCTCGCAATCAGCTCGATCTGGGTCTGCTCGCGGGTGAGCTCATGCTCCACGCCGGCGAACACCGCGGGATCGGCCTCGGCGAGGCCGCGATCGAAGAAACCGCTCGGCGCCGTGCTGAGCTGGTGGACGGGGTTGGTGCTCATACGGGCTCCTTGAGCATGTCGACGCGGGCGGCGTGGCGCCCGCCGAGGAAATCGGTCGCGAGAAAGGTGGCGACGCATTGCTTGGCCATGTCGGGGCCGATCAGCCGCGCGCCGAGCGCGATGGCGTTGACGTCGTTGTGGCTGCGCGCGAGCGCGGCGGAGTAAGGCTCCGACACCAGGGCGCAGCGCACCGCCGGGTTGCGGTTCGCCGCGATCATGATGCCGATGCCGGAGCCGCACAGCGCGATGCCCCGCTCGACCCGGCCCGAGGCGAGCGCCTCGGCGAGCACCCGGCCATAGTCGGGATAATCGACGCTGGCGGTGCCGTCGGTGCCGAGGTCGGTGACGGCATGGCCCTGCTCGTTGAGCCAGGCCTTGAGCTCCTGCTTGAGCGCGAAGCCGGCATGGTCGGTGGCGATGGCGACTCGCACGGGAACACTCCTCCGGGCGCGGGCGGACGATCGCCCGCGATCCTCGCCGGGTGCCCCCCGGGCGCGGCGCAGTCAAGCGCGAATGGACCGGCGCGCGGCTTACCCCTTCTTCGCCGCGATGTAGCGGTCGACCTGCTCCTCCAGCACGCCGAGCGGCAGCGCCCCCTGGCTCAGCACCGCCTCGTGGAAGTCGCGGATGTCGAACTTCGGCCCGAGTTCGCGCTCCGCGCGCGCGCGCAGCTCGGCGATCTTGAGCTGGCCGACCATGTAGCTGGTCGCCTGCCCCGGCCAGTTGAAATAACGGTCGACCTCGCGCGCGATATCGGTGTCCGACACCGAGCTGTTGGCGCGAAAATAGGCGATCGCCTGGTCGCGCGTCCACCGCTTGGAATGGATGCCGGTGTCGAGCACCAGGCGGATCGCGCGCCACACCTGCAGCGACAGCATGCCGAAGCGATCGTATGGCGTCTTGTACACGCCCATCTCGTCCGCCAGCCGCTCCGAATAGAGGCCCCAGCCCTCCATATACGCGCCATAGCCGCCGAACTTGCGGAACTTGGGCAGGTCGGCCAGCTCCTGCTGGCGCGCGATCTGGAAATGGTGCCCCGGCGCGCCCTCGTGCGCGGCGATGCCCGCGACCTGCACCTTCTGCGTCTGGTTCATGTCGACCAGGTTGACGTAATAGATGCCCGGCCGCGTGCCGTCCGCCGACGGCGGGTTGTAGAAAGCGGTGGAGGCGGTGCCCTCGCGCCACTTCTCCACCGCGCGCACCTCCAGCGGCGCCCTGGGCAGCACGCGGAAATAGCGCGGTGCCGCCGTCATCACGCCGGCGATCACCGCACGTGCGTCGCCGAGATATTGTTCGCGGCCTGCAGCGGTGTTGGGATATTTGAGTGACGGGTCGGTGCGGACCTTGTCGAAGAACTGCTCCAGCGTGCCGGTGAAGCCGACCTGGCGCTTGACCGCCTCCATCTCGCCGCGGATCGCCGCGACCTGCTGGAGCCCGAGCTGGTGGATCTGCTCGGCGCTCAGATCGGTGGTGGTCGATTCGCGCAGCCGGTCGGCGTAATAGGCCGCGCCGTCGGGGAGGTGCCACGCGCCGTAATTGCCCGTCGCCTTGGGCGCGATCTCGTCCAGCGCCGCGATCAGCACGGTATAGCCCTGGCGGAACGGGCCCTTGAGCGCGGCGGTGGCGTCGGCGAGCAGCTGCGCCTTGATCGCGGCCGGGGCGTCGAGCGCGGCCACCTTCTTGCGGAAATCGGCGAGCAGCGTCGAGTCGGGGCCGGCGTCGAACGGCGCGCCGGTGACGACCTTGAGCGCGTCAGCGCGCGCCGGGGCGAAATTGACCTGGTTGGGGATGATCCCCTTGGCCGCCTGCGCGCGCATCGTCGCGGCGACCTCGCGCATCACACGCTCGGTGTCGCGCAGCCGCGCGACATAGGCCCGCGCGTCGGTGACCGTGTCGATGCGGTGGTTGTTGATCAGCAACACCGGGATCGCCCCCGCCGGGCTGCCGTTGGTCGAGACCGGGAAGCGCAGCTGGCGGAAGCGGAACGAGGCGCGGTCGCGCGCCACCTGCTCCTCGAACAGGCGATAGCTGACCCGCGCCGACTCGCCGAGCTGCTCGGGGCGGAAGCGGCGGTGCAGCTCCGCGAGCTGGCGCTCGGCGAGGTCGCGCGCGCGCACCTGGGCGGCGTCGGTGTAATCGTCGAGCCGGTCCTCGTCGGTCTTGAGCCCGAGCTGGGTCTGGTTCTCCGGGCTGAGCGCGAGCTGCTCGTCGAACTTTTGGTCCAGAAAGGCGAGCAGCGCGCGGTCGGCCGCCTGGGTCGCGACGGCGGGCGCCGCGGGCGGGGCCGCCTGCGGTGCAGGCGCGGCGGCGACCAGCGCGAGGGTCGACGTTAACAGCAGCGCGACGTGCAGGCGCATTCACTCTCTCCCTGTGCGACACGCCCTCATGTCGCGCGCCCGGCGAGGGTGCAATGGCCGACCGTCAGGGCTTCTTCGGCAAGAGCAGGTCGACCACCTGCTTGACCGGGTCGAGCGGGCTGGGAAGAGGCTTCTTGGCGGCATCGTCCGCCGCCTTCTGCGCCGCCTTGGCGGCGTCGTCGGCGGCCTTCTGGGCGTCCTTGGCCGCTTTCTCCTGCTCCTTGGCGGCGTCGGCCGCGGCCTTGGCCGCCTGATCGGCGGCTTCCTTGAGCGCCTTCTCCTGCTCCTTGGCGGCCTTGTCGGCGTCCTTTGCCGCTTTCTCCGCGTCCTTGGCGGCCTTGTCGGCAGCAGCCTTGGTGGCCTGGTCGGCCGCTCTCTTCGCTTGGTCCGCGGCCTTGGCGGCCTCCTGTGCCGCCTTCTGTGCCGCGGCGTCGGTCAGCGCCTTGGCCGCGTCGCGCGCCGCCTTGTCGATCGCGGCTCGCACCGCTGCCGCCGCAGCGCTGCTCGCACTCTGCGACGCCGCCTGCGACGCCGCCTGAGCCTGCGCGGCCTGTGCCTGTGCCATCGCGGCGGCCTGCGCCGCGGCGGCGCGCGCGGCCGGATCAGCGCCCTGCTGCGCCTCGGCCGCTGCCTGCGCCGCGGCCGCCGCCTGCAGCGCTGCCTCCGCTGCCTGCGCCATCGTGGCGGCATTGGCCTCGGCCTGGGCCTGCGCTGCGCTCGCCGCGGCCGCCTCGGCCGCCGCCCGCGCCTGTGCCTCCGCCTCGGCCGCCTGGCTTGCGGCGAGCTGCTGCTGTGCCGCGAGCGCTTCCTGTGCGGCCTTGGCGCTCTGCTCCGCCTGCGCCATCGCGGCGGCGCGCGCCGCCGCGGCCTGTTCCTGCTCGGCACCCGCCTGCGCCGCCGCCAGCGACGACGCCTCGGCCGCCGCCTGGGTCGCCTGTGCCTGCTGTGCGGCGGCGACCGCAGCCTGCTCGGCCGCCGCCTTCGCCGCCGCCGCTGCGGCCGCCTGCGCCGCGCTCTTTTCGGCCGCGGCGCTGGCGACCGCCTGATCGGTGCGCGCCGCCGCGATCTCGGTGGCGACCTCAACTGCCTTGACCGTCGTCGCCGAGGACTCCGTCGCGATGCGGGTCGCGCTCGCCACCGCCGCGAGCGCCGCGCTGGCGCCGCCCGCGGCCGCGGTGGTGCCCTGGACGAGCCCGCCCGTGGTGTCCGCCAGCGCCACGGGGGCGGCATAGACGGTCTCGCTCACCGCGACGACCGTCGGCGCGGCGACGGCCGGCGCGGCGCTTGCCACCACCGGGGCCGGCTCCGCGGCGACGGTCGGAGCGACGGCGGCGAGCGCGGTCGGCGCCGCCTCGCCGGTTGGGGCAACCGTCGGCTCGGGCGCCGCGGCGGTCTCGATCGCGACCGCGAGCGCGGGGGCGGGCGCCTCCTTCGGGCGCGCCGGCGATTCGATCACGCGGCGCACGCCGTCGCGCTCGATCGCCATGCGGAAGCGGTCGTCGGCGCCGACCTGCGCCACCGCGCCCGGGGTGAGCAGGTCGTGCGCCCCTCCGTCGCTGGTGGCGACCTCGACCGCGCCCTCGATCACCTGCAGCGCGCTGCCGGCGCCGCCGACGCTGACGCTGAAGGTCGTCCCCTTCACCACCGCGGCGAGATACGGCGTCTGCACCTCGAAGTGCGGCGTCATCTTCTTCTTGATCATGAAGACGACGTTGCCGAACTCCTCGACGATCCGCGTCATCCCCTTGGTCTCGGTCGCGGCGGGCAGCGTCAGCCGCGAGCCCGGTGCGACCAGCATGAACTCGGTGCCGCGCACCAGCACCGCGCGCGCGCCCTTGGCGGTCGTGACGGTGTCGCCCGCGGCGATTGCGCTGCCGCGGGTGGCGACCTTCGACACGCCCGCACGCGTGACCTGCACGTTGCCCATCGCCTCGCTGATCCGCCAGCCGGCGGGGCCGGCGCTCGCGGGCAGCGCGAGCCCAGCGGTGGAGGCGGCGAGCAGCGCCAGGATCGGCTTACGCATGTGATTCTCCCTCGGCCCGCCAGGCGTGCCGACTCAGCCGAGTAGAAGGAGAGCGTTGCGAACAACTTAGAGCGGATGGTTAGCGAAATGCCGCGGTCGTCGTAACCAAATCGGAACCCGCCCGCGCCTAGGCCGCCCCGCGACAACAGAGGCGTCCGCATGCGAGCACCATCCACGATTCGCCTGGCGCTGCTGGGCAGCGCCGCGCTGGCGGGCGCGCCCGCCGCGGCGCAGACCGCGCTCGACCGCGCCGACCCGACGATTGCGGCACGCGCGCTGCCGCGCCCCTCGCTCGAGCAGCCCGAGCGCGCGCGGACGACCGAGGTCGACGCCGCCAGCCGCGCCGCCGCGGGCGCGACGCTGACCCCGCCGGTGCGCGCGGTGCGCGTGCGCGGCGCGGCCGGCGTGCCCGAGTCGGCCTATGCCGCGGCGGTGTCGCCGGTGATCGGCCGCACGCTCGACCGCGCCGCGCTGGCGACGCTCGCCGGCGAGGTGGCGGGCGCGGTGCGCACGCGCGGCTATCCCTTCGCCACCGCTTCGATCGCGGCGCAGCCGATGACGGAAGGCGTGCTTATGGTGGAGGTCGAGCTCGGCCGCATCGATGCGGTGCGCGTCATCGGCGCGCGCAGCGAGGCGGCGGACACGTTGCTGGTCCACGCGCTCACCGGGCGCGGCGCGGTGACGCAGAAGATGCTGGAGCGCGCGCTGCTGCTGGTCGGCGACGTGCCCGGCGTGCGCGTGACCGACACGCGCTATGTCCGCCAGGACGGTTTCGGTATCCTTCTGGTGACGATCGCGAGCGACCGCGCCAGCGCCTATGCGCAGCTCGATAATCGCGGCAGCGCCGAGGTCGGTCCGGTGCGCTCCACCCTGCTCGCCAGCCTGCGCGGGCTCGCGGGCGACGGCGACGAACTGTCGCTCATCGTCGCGCAGACGCCGTTCGAGCCGAGCGAGTTCGCTTTCCTGCGCGCACGCTACGCCGCGCCGGTCGACTCGGCCGGCTCGGTGCTCGCGGTGGCAGGCTCGGTCGCGCGCTCCAACCCAGGGGCGGCGCTGGCCCCGCTCGACGTGGTCGGGCGCAGCGGCGACCTGTCGGTGAGCTACACGCGCGCGCTGGTGCGCACCCGCGCCCGCAGCCTGTGGGGCAATGCCGAGCTGCGCGCGGTGACGGTGACGCAGACGCTCCGCGGCGCGCGGTTGCGACGCGACCGGCTCGCCACCGCGACCGCCTCTCTCAACGGCCAGGCGACCGTCGCCGGCGGCACGCTGCGCGGCGAGCTCGCCGGCGTGGTCGGGCTGCCACTCGCCGGGGTGAGCCGCGCCGGCGACGCGCTGCTGTCGCGCGCCGACGGCGACGCGCGCTTCGTGCTGGCGACATGGCAGATGGACTATACGCGCCGGCTCGGCGGGCCGTTCAGCGCGGTGTTGGCGGGCGCGGCGCAGCTCGCCTCGCGCCCTTTGCTCGCCACCGCCGAGATCGGGCTCGGCGGGCCCGGCTTCGCGCGCGGCTATGACTATGCCGAGCGCACCGGCGACCAGGGCGCGATGGCCTCGGCCGAGCTCCGCGCCGACGCCGGGCGCGTGCTGCCCGGTGTGATCGACCGCGCGCAGGGCTATGCCTTCGTCGATGGCGGGCATGTCAGCAACCTGCGCGACGGGTTCGGCGGTGGGACCTTGGCGTCGACCGGGCTGGGCGTGCGCGCCGGCGCGGGTCGACTCGACGGCATGGTCGAGGTCGCCTTCCCGCTCAACGCCGATCGGTTCGACACCGGCAACCGCCGTCCGCGTATCTCGCTGCGGCTGTCGCGGGTGTTCTGATGCGGGGTGGGGTGGGACGTGAGAAGCATCTGAAGGCTCGTGGGGTGCAGCGCCATCTCCTTGCCCCAGCTACCACCCCGGCGGACGCGGTCCAGTTGGGTGACGTCGCTTGCACGTCACGGCAGTTCGGCCAACTGGACCCCGGCGTTCGCCGGGGTGGTGCGTGGCGGAGGGCGGACGGCTTAAATCAAGCTGCCCTTCTCGCGGGCGGCGGCGGAGCGACCCTCCCCATCACCTGCCAAGCCGCCGCCACGTGCTGAGTCCCCGCCCCCGCGCCCTGCTGCGTCACCGCCGCGCGCTCGCGCTCGCCGCCGCGCTCTTCCTCGCGCTGCTCACCGCCCTCAGCGGGCTGGGCGCGCGGGTCGATCGGCTGCTCGACCCGCCGCGCGCCGCCGCCTGGGTGCGCGCGCCGAGCGGGCAGGTCGTCGTCGTCGAGATGGACGCCGCCAGCGTCGCCGCGATCCGCGAGTGGCCCTGGTCGCGCGACCATTATGCGCGCGCGGTCGACCGGCTGCGCGCCGCGGGCGCCGCCTCGATCACCTTCGACGTCGACTTCTCCTCCGCGGGCCCAGGCGAGGGCGACGCCGCGCTGGCGCGGGCCATCACGCGCGCGCCAGGCCTGGTCGCGCTGCCCACTTTCGCACAACGCGCGCGCTCGGGCGACCGCCGCACGATCGACTCGCTGCCGCTGCCCGCGCTGCGCGCCGGCGCCGCGCTCGCCTCGGTGAGCATGCAGCCCGACGCCGATGGCATCGTCCGCCGCGCGCCCTTCGGCACGATCACGGCGGGCACGCCGCGGCCATCGCTCTCCGCGCTGATCGCGCACCGCTCGGGCGCGGCCGACAGCTTCTTCCCAATCGATGGCGGGATCGACCCGACGCGGCTGCCGCGGCTGAGCTTCGTCGCGGTGCGCGACGGCCGCTTCGACCCGGCGGCGGTGCGCGGGCGCGAC
>Ga0265798_10008188_pt1 | contig 13382 bp, 24 predicted proteins | sample P3T30metagenome_FD_192430 | JGI IMG/M metagenome (GOLD analysis project Ga0265798, IMG submission 192430) | Plant litter microbial communities from East Loma Ridge, Irvine, California - P3 T30 | ecosystem: Environmental > Terrestrial > Plant litter > Unclassified | place: USA: California...
TTACCGTATACGTTCCGGAGGAAATTCGCTCATATCCACTTTCCGTTTCTTGACTCCCTGATCTGCCCGTGATGCTCGCCATGTCGTACTTGTCGAGAAAGGCCTACTGACGATGGCCCTCGATGCCGTGCCGAGATTTTGGGTCGATGTAGACGCAGGACTTGCGAGCAATCTACCACTCACAGGGGTAGCTGTCTGGACGCTTCGAGACAGACGATGTCGACAAGTCTCGCAGACACGCCTGGGTGCGACGCTTGCAGACCGAATCATCTTGCTGGGTCTTAGTGGTCGCCTTGGCTGCTCTGTCTGGTTGATGCTTTACTCTGTCCTAGCAAGCCATAATTCAGATATCACACGGAGATTCAGTCTCATCTCCCTTGCTATACAATGGGGACCCCAAATCGGCTATTAAATCACGCCATCTCACTCAAATTCGGAACCATCATTAGACTTGTCTTCGTCAGCTAAGTACAGTCCATACCATATACATCGTATCAAAATGGTCAGATCAGGATTAAGAGTCCTGAGAGCTGTTCAAGCTGCTCCAAAGCCACTCGCAAGGGGTTATGCTACCTCCGTCACCGGGCTTGGGCGTGAAGTCGAGGGATTCGTCGGTGCCGTCGGATACACGCCTTTGGTATGTGTCTACTCGCAAGACGAGACCAAGGCCACAAAGCTGATAGCGATAGATTAAGCTAAATAAGCTATCAGAAGAGACTGGAGCTAATATCCTTGCCAAGGCCGAGTTCATGTCTCCCGGTGGATCCGTCAAAGACCGAGCCGCACTTTACCTAGTCAAGGAGGCAGAGGAGAAGGGGCAAATCCGACCTGGAGGAACTGTTGTCGAGGGAACTGCTGGAAATACCGGTATCGGACTTGCACATGTCTGCAGGAGCAAGGGGTACAAATGTGTCATTTACATGCCGGATACACAGAGTCAGGAGAAGATCGATCTCTTGAGGATGTTAGGGGCCGACGTCAGACCTGTTCCTGGTATGTCTTGACCCTCTTCAGCGCCACCTGGATACTGATTAGTAGCTGTGGCATTCGACAATCCACAAAACTACAACCATCAGGCTAAACGATACGCCGAATCTCTTGACAACGCAGTGTGGACCAACCAATTCGATAACCCCGCCAACCGAGGTGCTCATATCGCCACAACAGGTCCAGAAATCTGGGAACAAACCAACGGAGGACAGCTGGATGCTTTCATCTGCGCAACTGGTACAGGAGGTACACTCGCTGGAGTAACGCGGTACTTGACGGAGAAAAGTGAGGGTCGGGTACAAGGATGGTTGGCCGATCCACCTGGAAGTGTGTTGTACAACTTGGTTGAGAATGGCAAGATCGAGAGGGTCGGTAACGGATCTATCACTGAGGGTACATTTCACCCATTCACGCTGATAGAGGTTCGCTAATACCCAGGAATCGGACAGGGACGAGTTACCAACAACCTTAAACCCGACATTCACCTTCTTTCCGGAGCCATTCACATTCCTGATGCAAAATCAATAGCAATGGTCTACCGACTGCTCCACGAGGAAGGTCTTTATGTCGGAGCATCCAGTGCACTAAATGTCGTAGCCGCTGTAGAACTAGCCAAGCGTAAAGGAAAAGGCAGTACAATCGTCACTATTCTCTGTGATGGTGCTTACCGGTGAGTTCGGCCATACCGTAGTGGTTCCGAATACTGATTACAGATACCAAAACCGTCTGTTCTCACGAGTCTGGCTGGAATCCAAGGGTCTACTGGAACACATTCCACAAGACTTGCATAAATACGTCGTACTCCCATAGTTACAGGTGGCATGCAGTTCATGACGTATACAAATGATTACTGGAATCTACCACTTCATCTTGAACAATGACTTCTTTTCCTTCTTCTCGCCATCTTTCTTACCAGACCCGCCGGTAGAATCTTTACCCAAACTCATGTCGCCCATCTTATTGACCATACTCGATGAGAATGAATTGGTCTGTTTCACCTGTGGCGGGGGCTGAGCGCCAGGAGCAGGCGCAATAGGTGGTGGATTGACTGTTGAGGTCCAGTATCGCCGATCAAGCACACTATTGTCAGCTGGGTGTGATGCTCGATAAGACTTACTGTTGGTATGTCGTTGGATGTCCTGGTTGACGGTTTCCTCTTCCGGGCGATTCATGGTGCTCAGGATGGGCAGTAGGTGGGTTTGCTCCAATTCCACCTCGGCCAAGCGACCTCATGTCTTTGCAGAACTTTTCGGGTGTCAGAATATGTGTAGATCCTGTTTGTCAGTACAGTCGTACAGATCATGACCGAGCACCCACCGATGTAGATATCTTTGCCCAGGGATTGACCAAGAGTATAAGCCAGCCTCATCTCGCTGTACGTGACTCCTCCAGCGATGAAGATGATCATCCGCTGTTTACCTTCTGTATTGGTCGCACGAGCGGAAGGGGCTTTGTGCCATGTCGGTCTCGCTGATCGTAATGAGCCAGATGATTGCATGGGCGCATTGGGAGTCAAGAATGGGGATGCGGACCGTTGGATGGGCGCGACCTCAGGGGCGTCTTTGACATAAGGGAAGAGGTTTTGATCTAGTCGACTGCGGTGCTGGTCCTACCGATTCAGCTCATGGATTTCATCTGTTCATATGTGTTCATGTAAAATTGACTCACTTCCAGGACCATATGAACAATAGGCTTGAACCGAGACAATTCGTACTCCCCCTCGGTGACGGTAGGTTTAGGTGGCTTTATGCGTGGACCTCGGGGCCTTTCCTTGGGGTCCTATGAGTCAGTGCCGCCGTATTGGAGGAGTTTGACTAACCTTAATCACTCTGATACCCAGGTAGATCAAGTTGTTGATAGTATCCTGTTCCGATATCGAGAGTCTAGCATGCTGATACAGTCTCCTTCTGTCTTCATCCGCCACACCCTCTCGGAACAGGATGTACAGCGCGATGATTCGGACTTTGTCGAGGGAGCTAGACGTTAGCGATGTTCAGGGAGCACGGTGACTGTATCTCACCTCATACTGCGATCGTCTAAAAGTGGGACCATCTCCTCTACCAATGTCTTTGGTTGTTTTGCATCGGCAGTATAGCCTGTCGCGCAACACTGGCTATCAGCAGCACTCACTCGACCCGACTCACCTGTTCAACAGCAGCAGCGACGTTGAGCTTCTTCTTTTCAAACAAACCCATACACTCCTGTGCCATATCGAGATGTAGCGAGAACTGCTCCCTTTGCGTCTGGAACTGCGGTAGACTCGCCAACATATCCTTCAGGTCATTCACGTTGACATTTGCGCCACTAACATTCAGCTTTCACAGCATAGAGTGAGAAAGATACGTACCCGCTGAATCCGGCGTGCTCTTGAGCGAACTTGCCGAAATCAGTCATCAAGGTGTCGATGGCATCTTTCATATGTAGATGTCGAACTGATACCCAGACTGGATCAGAGTCATCCAATTTTGCTACTTTCGCTTCCTTTCCTCCGACTGTATTAGTGTACGTGTAGCTATCGTCAGCTGGGTCGGCAAGCGGAACTCACTTGTACGTCACCCCGTCTTTCACTGGTAGCAGGTCATTGACCATTGCTTGATACCAAAAATCGTGAAGCAGAGGTGCTGCCGGATCCATCGATCTATCGACAATCACAAGCACAGCTTTTGGTCTTCCATTTGCAGTCTAAGAGTCAGCCCGGACCCACTTGAAAGAACAGGACGTACCGGAAATTCGGGATTATTGGCCATATATTCATCCAAATCATTCTGCACCTGTACAGCAATCTTCTTGCACAAGTAATCTCCTACAGGTTCGGCGACTTTCGATGCGCCTCCCATTGCTGATCGCCATCGAAGGGATTGTGAGGTCTGAGATTGTTGAGGTGGTGGGGCTAGAGTGGAGGATGAAGCGGTATTTGCTAGTGGTCCGAGTGGGGCATGGTGGACTGGCTGATAGTATCGGATGTAGGGATTCTCGTTTACTGTCGCCAGGACATTGAGTATCTGGTTTCCTCAGCTGGTTACCATTTGTAGTCAGCAGCGGACTTACAGATCGTCCAGTAAGTTTGAGATCATCCTCAAACCCCTCGATGGCTAGATCAGCTGAAGCTGCTCCTCCCATATTCCCAAACATCGTAAAGAAGGCCTGGGGTTGGTTGATTGAGAATATTCGGTCCTCGACAGCTACATACATTAGTAGGTCTAGGCGTGATTGGCAGACGACTTACGCTGAACGTCACAATACAGCTCGACGAATGAGCGAAGTACGTCAGGCGGAAGAGAGCGGGTCAACCTCTGAGCGAGGTCGTCATCAATACCTATCGGTTAGCTTAAACCTCAACATCGCAGCTTACCATCGATGAAATAGAGGTGGGCTGAGCGATACGTCCGACGGCCGTCAAAATCGGCTATGATCCTATTGACATTCTGTGACGTTGGCGTCAAGAGATAGATGGCGTCCAAACTCTGAGGCTGTCTAGCTGATTGCAGTGGTTCTATGGCTACACTGTATCAGTACCCTGTCGATACCTGTGAACGAATGGGTTCTCACATGTTACATTCTGTTGTAAGATCTCCCCTGGCTTGTACACGGTATCAAGTAACGTCTGAGAGTGATCATCCGTAATAAGGATCTTCCATGTATTGCCAGGTATAGACTGCAATGCCGACTGTAGTCCTATCAAGTATCAGCTCGAACTCTTGAAAGACGTTGAGTAGTATGACGAGACAAAGGGAATGTGCACGGTCATGACCGGAATAGAATGGGGGAACACTCACGAGCTTTCAATAGATCGCGTAGAGGCATAGCTGCGACTAAGCTTGGATGCTTAGAGATAAGAGCTTGATTCTCGACGATTGTTTATCGTGGGATCACCAGAGTGATACAGTGATGTCGATGGTGAGGCTGTCAATGCTGTTTCAAGTGCGGTAGAGTAGTCGAGCACAGGTGACGTCGTGACCGAAGCCGTGCTTGACCCCAGGCGGTGATCTCCGCCACTGTACGGGGTAGAATCAACTGTGGTATATATCTGGTCTAGGGGTATCAGATCTCAATTTATGGTCGACAAGAATGCTACTAGGCACAAAGAGATGACATGGGCAGATACGATATGAACAGGTTCGCGACTGCTCTCTCAGCGTACGTATCTTCCATCTGGGTTTTACCGATATTGACATATTCAGAGCTATCCCAAGCTCAGGCTCTGACGCGAGCACATCGTCTTACCTACGCGAATCCCCTCGGGTCGCTTCCCCACTAGACCCTCAAATCGTGGTCGAGCAACACAGATCAAGATCGCAGACTCGCCCATTATACGATGATCCCCGCTCAACCCACTATGAACCTCCCTTGACCAAATGGGATCCGGCGTCTAACCCCCGTCGGCCGGACTTACTTAGGCACAAAACAGAAGATGGAACTTCAAGGAGCGTCAGTCCTGGTCGAAGGGGTTTGAGTAGGGATAGGCGGGACCAGAATGTGAGGGTTGATGCTCTTGCCAATCGGAAAGGAGCGGGGCGGCTGGGTGCAATGGCCAAAGGCCCGGATGACAAGTATGCGGTCGGAGGTGGGATGGGTGAGTCAGCTGTGTCCCTTCGTGGCCCAGCTGATCAAGTAGCACTGAAGGTTGTTCAAATCACAAGACCGGCAAGCGGGGATGCTACGCCCGTTCCAGAAGAAGTATCTGGTCGGCGTAAAGCCCAGAGGGAGCAGGCACTGGGTAAAGGTCCCGGCGGTATTGGCGTGACGGAGGTGGTCAACCTCTGGAGGGGTTCGATGGCTGTTGGGAAAGGTGTGAACGATATATCATGGGGTACTGGCGGTAAGTGACCGTCAAGCACTAAATATGGACACTCATGGGGCAGCATTCGCTCATAAGCTCGTCACTGCTTCTCCTAGCGGGAATTTTCTGCTCTTTGACCTCAACAGGGGCAAGCTAGGTGAGTTAGAACAGCGATACTCCCTGATACATAGAGAAAGAGATCAGCGGTGGGCATCCCCGACCTCTCAATGTGGTACGACTATGTCAGACTCCAGCCCATGCCCATCTCTTGATAAGTGGCGGGACAGAAGGTCAAGCCAAAATGTGGGACCTGCGTGACCGTGAGCCAGTAAATCGGAAATACTTCAAGCACGCCGCCAGTATCACCTCGCTATGCTTCTCGCCCGACGATCCACATCAATTTGTTGTGGGACTTGAGAATGGTGCCATTCAGAGATATGATCTTCGACACCAGAAGAACGGGCGTGTCTGGGGTGCTCATGGCAGTAAAGCCGTTTTGGATCTTCAGTGGAAAGAGGGATCGGGGCACATGTCGGGTCAAGGATGGCTAGCTAGTGCTGGTGCTGACCGGACTGTCCAGGTCAGTACTATCTAATCGTTGTGACTAGACTGATTCTAGATCTGGGATATGGCTCAAAGCTGGGATCGAGGCCCAACTTCGATGCATACGCTACATACTGCCTATCCGCTTCGCCGGGTGGCGTGGCGGCCTGACCACGATACCGAACTTGTGGTAGTGCCATTGGCAGATTCACAAGCGGCCAGTCTGGTCGATCCATCTATCGCATCGGTATCGCAAGGACTAGGACAAGAATCCGTGGCACTGGATGAAGACTCACATCTCGAGATATGGGATGTACGCCGGCATCATATCGCCAAATACACCTTGCCCACCGTGGATGGTACTGCTGTTGAAGCAGCCTGGGCCGACTCAGATACATTGGTGACGGCCCATCAAAATGGGATGTTTGCTCAGCTCGATATCCGAAACAAGACGATCCCATTGGATTCGATACCCAGACAGATCATGTCGTGGAGCTCAAGAGGGGAAGTGACATATGGGATAGATCGTTTCAAACAGGGTGAAATACCTTTCGATGATCCGAAACCAGAGTATGCGAATCACTGGGATAAGTTGGGCCAGAAGCAAAAGGGACCGGCTGATCCACCTTATGAACCACTACAAGCACTTGGTTTTCTGTCGTTACCGGTCTTTGATAATGACGAGTTTACATATCTGGCGAATCATTACAAGATTGAAGGTCAAACGGCGGAAGAGCTGTGCGCCTGGAATGGAGAGGTGAGTCATATCCGAAAGAAGAACAGCACAGGCTGACCTGTAGGTCGCAATGATGAGCGGTCGGACGGATGATGCGCGCTGTTGGGCTCTACTGCAGCAGTATATCGAAGACGTTGCCCCTACGCCCGACAACCAATTCAACGAGAATGTCTTCGACAAATCAGCTAAGACCAAGCAAGAGACAGAGCCGGCCTTGCAATCTCCTACAGCTGGACCTACCGCATTGATGAAATCACCTATATCGAACGAACCAGCTTCTATCTTCTCACCGGAAGCGATCCCACTGGAACGTCTTGGTCTACATGGTGACCCCAATGATGATGTTGAGGAATTAGTGTCCGATTCATCATCGTCTGCTGGTTCTGGTTCTGGTTCAATAACGCCGTCTATCAATCGCACGAGATTCATCACTTTTGCTCCTCATGGTACCGAGCGGACAGATCTGCGAGCATCTACCTCCACAACAGTGCCAACGCACTCAAACTCTCGTACACAGCCGCCTTCCAGAGAAAGATCTCGTCAATTGCGCCACAGAGTTCATCGGCCTCACTCATCGTCCGAAGAGGATGACGCGTATCCAGATCCATATGGTATCAGTATCCACGATCGTAGAAGCCGACAATCATCGACCAACACGTCTCAGTCATCTGCTCGATCCTCACCTAATATCGCTCCCAACCATCGTGTTTCGACTATCAAAGCTTCACCAGTCATGTTGCCTAGCCGAGCGACTCGAGATCGTGATCAAGCGCCAGGCCAGAGTTCTGGTTCAGGTTCAGGATCTGCGCGTCCCTCAATCGCTGGCTCCACTCGACCTTCGTTAGCTGGATCAGCTAGACCATCACTGGGAGGTGGAAACGGTAAGCGGGAAAAGTCGGGGTTGGTGCCCACCGGTCGAGGCTGGATGGATCCTGCTGCTTTGGAGCGTTACAAGAAGGAGCGAGGGGAGGCTATCTTGCAATGGTGGCGGTCATACGTCGACGATGTGAGTGGAACCTGCGATGCTCGGCTGACAGGCAGGGTGATGCTCAGATGAGCACTATCCTCTATGTGGTCGGTGGCGAAGTGCTCAAATTTCCAACAAGACAAGCAGAAAGAGTGGCACACTGCTACATCGGTACCTCATTGTGCACATATTGTTGAGCGAGCTGACTGGCAGAAATGCTAGAGCAACACCGCTTGGCAGTCCCGGCTGCATATATCCGCCGACACGCCAAAATCACCTCTCTTCAGATTGTACTAGGTGATCTCGGTGTGACACACCTCACGTATTGTTCACGTTGTGGAAGAGGTACAGGATCACTCGAAGATGTTGGGATGCATAACCACGGCAAGAGATTCTGGTATTGCAAAAAATGTCGACTTCCAGCGAAAACCTGTGTGATCTGTCAGGAAGGGGTTAAAGGATTGTTCATGTCGTGTGCGAAATGTCGCCATGGAGGCCATCAAGCTTGTATGCGGAGCTTCTATCGTGAGTCTCCGCGAAAACAGTATGGAAAGAAGGCGTCTGATAGTAGTTGATAAACCGCTCAATCTACCCCCACTCGATACGGCTGGAAATACGCTATCTGCTGTACCCAGTGCAGACAGAGACTATCTCCCCTTATATGGCTATGGAACTTCTCACGAGTCATCCACCAATATCATGGGTGGTGATAGGACCTCTGGCGAGACTGCTCGATCAGATGGTACCAGGAGGCAGACTGTTTTGGGATGGACAGGTTGTCCGAAAGGCTGTGGATGTAAGTGCCGGATTGTCCCCGTCGAGACAGAACTGGACGAGTTGTAGTGTAGAAATGTACTTCTAGCATATGCAATTGCTCTCATCGTTGGCGTACATTTAGCCACTCGCTGCCGGTCGGGTCCAAGCATACAAAGCGAATGAAGCCCGCGATTTAGACAACGCCACCAGGAACGATCTTCGATGACCACAAGTTGATGTTCCTTTTGTTCAACATTTCCGATAGTTTCATACCTCTTATTGTTCTCACTTGCCCTGGTCCGCCCTCACCAAAGATGATTCCTCTTAGTAGATTATCAAGGACTTCATCGTCTAGATTGTTATCATCTGCATCAAGCTCCAGAGCTAGATCATTACACTCGACAACGACTCGATTACTATCAACGACAAGCACACCGTCATCGTCCAATTCGGCATTATCGCTGCTCAGAAGCAGGCATAGTACTGGACTACAAGCTGGAAAGAGATTAGAAAGTAGGCGGACATTGGCTAGTGCATCGACATCTCCATCGTGAGTTCCCAACCCCCACACGATCAATTGAACTTCCTTTCAATTCTACTTCCCATCGTAGATCATTCCATATTCATGCCACTCTCCATCCGGACCAGTCGACTACTTTATACTGCGCCTATCATCCTAATAGTAGCATTTCTAATGTCCAGAACGTCTCAGAACCCCAACAACACCTCCCACCCAATTCTATTACCCGACGAACCAATGATGGAGTCCCCTTTCCCACCTTGTCCACCTATCCCCAAGGCTACTGGGCCTGTCGATCTGATCCGACCACCAACGGATGACCGCGAACACAAGTATCTCACTCTACCTAATGGGTTAGAGGTAATTGTAGTTTCGGACCCAAAGGCAGATAAGGCGGCTGCTAGTATGGACGTGGGAGTTGGACATTTGAGTGATCCAGACAATCTACCTGGATGTGCTCATTTCTGGTATGCTCTCTTTTCATTGACTTTTCAAAGGAACCAGCTGATTTGCAGTGAACATCTACTATTCATGGGTACCAAGAAATATCCCTCGGAAAACGCATACCAGCAATACCTCTCATCAAATAACGGAATGTCGAATGCCTATACCGCTATGACATCGACCAATTACTACTTCGACGTCGCCCCTGACGCTCTCGAGGGAGCCCTAGACAGATTTTCCGGCTTCTTTATTGAGCCACTGTTCAATGAAGACTGTACAGAGAGGGAGATCAAGGCTGTTGATTCGGAACATAAGAAGAACTTGCAGAATGACATGTGGGTAAGTGACTCTCATCTCCTGAACCATGATCAGAGCTCATGGGACAGAGATTTTACCAGCTAGAAAAGCACCTTTCTAAACCAGGACATGTTTACAGGAAGTTCGGAACTGGCCATTACGACAGTCTATGGTCAAAGCCCAAGGAGGACGGTCGAGACCCGAGACAGCAGCTCATGAAGTGGTGGGAGAATGAGTATTGCGCCAAGAGGATGAAGCTGGTCGTTGTTGGAAAAGACAGCATCGAGACTTTGGAGAAATGGGTCAGGGAACGGTTCGAGGCTGTTCCCGTTAGGACTGAGGGAGCACCCGCTGTTGGACCCAATGGCCAACGGGTAGTGTTTGAGGACAGCCCTACCAATCCCGATAGGATGGGAGTGAGTCCAGGTCATCTACGTATGATTACAAGCTGATGATAGATGGTCACGTTCGCCAAGCCAGTAAGGGACGATCGGGGTATCGAAATCACCTTTCCTTTCCCCGACACTGATCATCTGTACCAGTCTAAGGTAAGCTGAACATCCCTCATTTGACAGGTAGGAGCTGACTCTGCAGCCTTCCAGTTTCATCGCACACTTTATCGGACATGAAGGCCGAGGATCAGTGCTGTCGTACCTGAAGGGCAAGGGCTGGGTCAACAGTCTACGAGCAGGGCCTTTCCATCCTGCCGCTGGATTCGACGCTTTCAAAATCACTATGGATCTTACTCCTGATGGGCTTGGTGAGCTTGCATCGTTAGTGCATTGACGGTAAAGCTGACATACAGAACACTATGAAGAGGTAGCCGAGGCAATCTTCAAATACACCTCTCTACTCCGAGCAACCCCACCTACCGAAGAAGTCTTCAATGAGATCAAAGCCATCGCCGAGCTATCATTCCGATTCGCCGAACGAGGCAAGACAATGACATATGCCAACATGCTCGCTTCGTGGATGCAATCGCCTGTTCCCCGAGAGAAGATCTTGACTGCCAAATATCTACTAGAAGATTTCAAGTACGATGAGCTGGCAGCATCGCTGCAGATGCTAGATCCAAGACGGGCTACTGTCGCTGTCATCTGCCGTGAACTCCCAAAGAACGTGGACATCACATTTGACAAGAAGGAGCCAATCTATGGAACTGACTACTGCGAGCGAAAGCTCAGCCCAGAGTTCATGAAGGAGGTAAGCTAGTTGTCTCAATCGAGATCGAGTGCTGACGAGTAGGTCACGACTGGAACCCCTACTCCTGGTGTCTACCTACCAGGCCCCAATCTCTTCATTCCCGAGAAGTTGGATGTGCAGAAATTAGACATTAAGAACCCCGCTCTACGACCTGTCTTGTTGAAGGACTCCCCTCTCTCTAGGCTCTGGCACAAGAAGGACGATCGATTCTGGTTGCCTAAAGCCAATGTCGATATTGTCTTGCATTCGTATGTCTCACGTGTTCCGTTACGACATGACTGACAATTGTAGACCTATTCTGGATACCTCACCCCGAAATGCCGCCCTCTCCAAGCTATTTTGTGAGTTATACTCGGATTCGATCACCGAGGATGTCTACGATGCCTCGCTAGCCGAATTGAGCTACAACCTCTTCTACGCTGGTGAACACATTTTCGTGGCTGCCGGAGGATTCAGCGACAAGCTCGCGGTGTTGACCGAGACAATGCTCGAGAAACTCAAGAATTACAAGGTTGATTCAGAGAGGTTTGCCAAGATCAAGGAGACTGTATGTTCTTTTCTTACATCGCGTCAGCCGAGCTGACAAGACAGCTCAGGTTGTTCTGGAGCAATTTCGCCCTGGCCGAGCCGTACAGAGTTGGAGATTGGTGGTCTCAGTATGCTACTACCGAGAGGCTCTGGACGCATAAAGAGCGATTGAGCGCGCTCGAGGGTGAGTGAGCTGTCTCTGTTCAGGGGTCGAGCTGATGTCAAGGTATCACCGCTGAGGATGTCCAGGCATTCGGGGCTGAGATACTTGGACGACTGCATATTGAGACTTTGATTCACGGGAACTCGACTGCCGAGGTACGTGGACGTATGTCTGGGTCGAGCCTTCACTGATGATGGCAGGAAGCACAGAAGCTGCAGGATACTATTGAGCGCGTGTTGGCTCCAGCGACTCTCAACGAGGACGAAAAGTCTCATCCCCGATCACTGCTTCTTCCTCCTGGTAAGCTGACTGGACTCCTTCCCCGGACCAAGCTGATTCATAGCATCCGAGCATATCCACGTCACCGATGTACCCAATGCTGCAGAAATGAACTCGGGTATCATCTACAATGTCCAAATCGGCTCTCCGACCGATGCTGAGCTTCGAGCCCAGCTCCAACTGTTATCTCAGATCGCTAAGGAGCCCACATTTAATCAACTTCGAACGCAGGAGCAACTCGGATATATTGTCATGTCCGGTATGACAGAGCAAGCCGGATCATTGAACTTTAGGTTCCTGGTCCAATCGGAAAAGAAGCCAGATTACGTTGAAACTAGGATTGAAGCTTTTATGGATTGGCTCAAGACTCATTTGGAGACTCTGAGTGAAGAGGATTTCGAGAAGGAGAAAAAGAGTTTGATATCCAAGAAGGAGGAAAAGCCAAAGAATTTGGGCGAAGAGACTCAGCGATTCTTGGGCAGGATTTCCGACAAGTACTACGAGTTTGACCGACGTGAGTGACTTTGATCGAACATCCAGGCCAAAGCTGATTCAGTAGGTGAAAAGGAAGTCGCATCTCTTCGATCAACGTCCAAAGCCAACGTTATCGACCTATTCATGAAATCCATCCACCCCTCTTCTGAAACACGATCAAAACTATCTACCCACCTCGTCTCGACCTACAGCGGTGTCAAATTCGACATGGCGGCTGCAGAGCCATTGATGGGCGAGTTTGTCAAGCACGGCGTCCCAGTCGATCAAGCTGCCATTGGAGCATTACTTGCTGCCAAGCCTGATTTACAGCAGGTCAAGGACTTCGCTCTCGACCTCGTCACGAAAGCACCTCTCGGCGACGATGTCAAATCGGAGCTAAAGACTATGATTGGTGGGCTGAAGGGCGTCGAGGCCGTAGCGGAACCTTCAGAGGTCTCTGTTCGGTCTAGTAATGTCTACATTAAGGATATTGATCAATTCAAGGCTGGCTTGACGCCATCCAAGCCTGCTTCCCCTGTGGAGCCATTGGTCGTCTCTGCCAAGTTGTAGTAGAGAAGGATAGAAGATTAGAAGATATATGTAGTACTCCATAATGTAGCAATGCATGCATAAACAACTCTGGCTGTGATTTACCAGATGACTAGTGACGATGTATAGGTTATAGGGCTAAAATGATTGGCC
>Ga0265798_10008189_pt1 | contig 13382 bp, 8 predicted proteins | sample P3T30metagenome_FD_192430 | JGI IMG/M metagenome (GOLD analysis project Ga0265798, IMG submission 192430) | Plant litter microbial communities from East Loma Ridge, Irvine, California - P3 T30 | ecosystem: Environmental > Terrestrial > Plant litter > Unclassified | place: USA: California...
GCTGAGGCGGGCGCCCGTAGCTCAGCTGGATAGAGCAAGGAGCTTCTACCTCCTTGGTCGGGGGTTCGAGTCCCTCCGGGCGCGCCACCGACCGCTTGATCGACTTTGCTAAGTTGGCGTGGTTGCCGGCAGATTAACTATCCCCGATACTTTCCGCTCTTAGCCTTAATCAAGATCTTGCCGGAAAAAATAGGGATTTAGTGGCAAGCGGCGAGAAAGCTGATGCCGCGGTCACTTCGGGTTGCCTTACACGAACCGACATTCCTGTGGCACGCCGCCTTCCCTTGCTCATCCAGCCGACGCTCTATTGTTCGAACAATTTACCCAAGTTTAGCTGATTCGGTATACGGGACGCCTGGAGAAGGTGGTCCGCCATGCGGTCCGGCCCGGGAAGGTGGGAAGGAAGCCCTATGATTCACTGGTTCAAGACGCAGGCGCCGATCCGGACGAAGTTCACCGCGCTGCTTTTCGCGTACGGTACTCTCGGCGTGATCCCCGTCGCGACGACCGCTTTGTCGACGTCGGACACCCGCCTCCTGGGGATCGCGGGCGCGGCATGGGCCGCTATCGTGATCGTCACGCTGGTTGCGCGTAAGCTGGTGTGTGACCCCTATGTCGACACGGTGGTGCGCATGGAAGGGCTCGCCAAGGGCGATTTCACGACGCCGATCCGCTATACTGAACACGGCGACTGCGTCGGCCGTATGACGAAAGCGATGGACGTGTTCCGCCGCAACGGCGTCGCGCTGGGCGAGTCCGCGGCGGCACAACGGGTCGTCGTGACCTCGCTCGGCACCGGGCTGGAGCGGCTCGCCGCCAACGATCTGACCTACCGGATCGAGACCGCCTTCTACGCCGACTACGACCGCCTGCGGCTCGACTATAATCGCGCCATGGACGCGATGTCGGAGGTGCTCGGCGCGGTGACCGCCGCCAGCCAGGGCATCGACAATGGCGCCGCCGACATCCGCAGCGCGTCGGACGAGCTCTCGCAGCGCACCGAGCAGCAGGCGGCCAGCCTGGAAGAGACCGCCGCGGCGATGGAGCAGATTACCTCCACCGTGCGCGAGACCGCCGACGGCGCCGATCGCGCGCACCGCGCCGTCACGGGCGCACGCGAGGAGGCCGAGCATTCCGGCGGCGTCGTCCGTCGCGCGGTCGAGGCGATGGGCGGCATCGAACGCGCCTCGAACGAGATCAGCGAGATCATCAGCGTCATCGACGGCATCGCTTTCCAGACCAATCTGCTGGCGCTAAATGCCGGTGTCGAGGCGGCGCGCGCGGGCGACGCGGGCAAGGGCTTCGCGGTGGTGGCCAGCGAGGTGCGCGCGCTCGCGCAGCGCTCTGCCGACGCCGCCCGTGACGTCAAGGCGAAGATCACCGCCTCGACCGAGCAGGTCGATGCGGGGGTCGGCCTCGTCAGCGAGACCGGCAGCGCGCTGGAGCGGATCATCGCGCGCATCGGCGAGATCAGCACACTGGTGGCGACGATCGCCAACTCGGCCAAGCACCAGGCCACCGGGCTGCAGCAGATCAACACCGCAGTGAGCGAGATGGACGGGGTGACGCAGCAGAATGCCGCCATGGTCGAGGAAGCTACGGCAGCGGCGCGCAGCCTGGCGGACGAGGCCACCCAACTCGCGGCGCAGGTCGCACGCTTCCGCCTGACGAAAAGCCGCCCCACTAAGGCGATCGTACCAGCGACCTCACCCGTCCACGAGTTGCAATCGCGCGCCGCCAGCGCCGGTCGCGAGATCGCGCGCGGCGCGCGCCAGCGCAGCGTGACAGGCACCAATGGCACTGCCCTGGCGGTCGCGCAGGATGACTGGTCAGAGTTCTAGTTCGACTCCCGTCGATCGCGATGCTCAAACAACCGTTAACCTGATAACGATAGGAGCGGACAGACGACCTTAAGGGGGCCCGATGTCCGTTCCTTCCTTCTCCGACAAGCTCACGCGGTTCGGCTTCACGCGCACCCATTACAGCCTCTTCCCCATCATCCGGCGCGCGATCGACGCGCACGCCCCCGCCGCCTTGGATCAGCTGTACGATCGGATCCGCGCCGAGCCGGCTGCGGCGGCAATGTTCGGCTCGCCGGCCATGATGGACCACGCGCGCACCAAGCAGCTGGAGCATTGGCAGGCGCTGTTCGGCGGCGAGCCCGATCCGCGCTATGAGGCGCGCGCCACGCAGATCGGCCATGTCCATGCGCGTATTGGCCTCTCGCCGACCTGGTATATCAGCAGCTACGCCCGTGTGCTCGACCATCTGCTGCCGCGGCTGCTGCGCTGGTCGCCGCTGCGCCCGTTCGCACGCCGCCGCGCCGCCGCGGCGCTGCTCGTGCGCACCGCCTTGCTCGACATGGACGTTGCGCTCGCCGCCTATTTCCACGCCGAGCAGGCCGCCCGCCAAGACGTCACCGATAAGCTCGGCCGCGCACTCGACTCACTCGCGCGCGGCGACTTCGCGACCCCGCTCCCCGCGCTGCCCGGCGACTATCAGGCGCTCGCAAGCGACTTCGAAGCGATGCGGCGGCGCGTCTGCGCGACGCTGGTGGAGGTGACCGGCGCGGCCGGTCGCATCGCCACCGGCTCGGGCGAGATCAATCTTGCCTCGGACGACTTGTCGCGCCGCACCGAGCAGCAGGCGGCGAGCCTGGAGGAGACCGCCGCGGCGATGGAGCAGATCACCGCCACCGTGCGCGAGACCGCAAGCGGCGCGACCCGCGCCAACACAGTGGTGCGCGACACGCGCGCCGAGGCCGAACAGTCAGGCGACGTGGTACGCCGCGCGGTCGAGGCGATGGGCGGGATCGAGCGCGCCTCGCACGAGATCAGCGACATCATCAGCGTCATTGACGGGATCGCCTTCCAGACCAACCTTCTGGCGCTCAACGCGGGCGTTGAGGCGGCGCGCGCCGGAGACGCCGGTAAAGGCTTCGCAGTGGTCGCCTCTGAGGTGCGCGCGCTGGCGCAGCGCTCGGCCGACGCGGCGCGCGACGTCAAGACCAAGATCACCGCCTCGACCGATCAGGTCGACGCCGGTGTCGAACTCGTCAGCGAGACGGGCCAGGCGCTGGAGCGGATCATCGCGCGGATCGCGGAGATCAGCGCGTTGGTCGGTGCGATCGCGACCTCGGCCGAGCATCAGGCGACGGGATTGCAGCAGGTCAACACCGCCGTCGCCGAGATGGACGGCGTGACGCAGCAGAACGCCGCGATGGTCGAGCAGGCGACCGCCGCCGCGCGCGGGCTGGCCGAGGAGGCGGAAGCACTGACGCGTCGGGTCTCCACCTTCCGGCTGGACGAGGGCGCCGCAGCACAGCTCGAGCGGCAGCCTCAGCCGGGCGCGACCAAGCTCCTGGCTGCCTGATGGCGGGCCGGCTCCCGCGCGCGTGAGCGCGGTACAGCATCGCACCCCAGCGGCCGGCACCGCCGACCGTATCGAGTCGTCGGCGGCGGCGGAGCTATCGGCGCCGCCGCGGGTACTGGGCGATGATGCCGGCATCACTCCCGATCGAACGTCGGCACACGGTCACCGGCGGACGGACTGCCGCTAACTTCGATTGATGCGATGCGGCATCCGGGTCGGTGAGGGCATCGATCTTCCTCGTCACCGCTCGCCGCGAGCATCGATAAAAGCGCAAGCATCCGGAAGGCTCGGGGCTCGAGACGGGAGCGAGCTCCGGCCGGCTCGCTGCGATCTCGGCGCGATCGCGCTTGGCTCCCTGCACAAGAGCATGAGGTCACGCCCGCCGCTCACGGTGCTCTCGCCGTACTGCGCGACAGCTCAAGCCAGCCACGCAGGACCGCACGTCATACCGAACGATCGACTGCGGCGCTCCCCTGGCCCGCAGGAATCGGGGGGGCTCAGAAGGACGACCAATCGTCCTCCTTTGGCGCGGTCCCGCTCTTGGCCACCAGCCGGATCGGACCGCGCGTCGGGCGCGCACCTGGGGCCGCCCGCGTCGTCGTGGCGGGAGCGGTCGTCCTCGCGACGCGGGTGGACTCAGATACGACCGCCGGCTCGACCGTGAAGATCGCCACCGCACCCGCCAGCTGCTCCGCCTCATGCGCGAGCATCTGTGACGCCGCAGTCGACTCCTCCACCATGGCGGCGTTCTGCTGAGTCACCGAGTCCATCTCGGCGATGGCGATATTGACCTGGCCGAGGCTCTGCGCCTGATCGTCGGCCGAGCGCGCGATCGTTCCCATGATCGTGCTTACGCTGACCACGCGCTCGATGATCCGGTCAAGCGCCTTACCCGTGGCATCGACCAGTTCCACGCCCGACTGGACGTGCTCGATCGCCGAGAGAATGCGCGACTTCACGTCGGAGGCCGCGTCGGCGGATCGCTGCGCCAAGGCACGGACCTCGGACGCGACCACCGCGAAGCCCTTGCCGGCGTCACCCGCGCGCGCCGCTTCAACGCCCGCGTTCAGCGCGAGCAGGTTGGTCTGAAAAGCAATGCCGTCGATCACGCTGATGATGTCGGCGATCTCACGGCTCGCCTGATCGATCCCGTTCATCGCCTGCACTGACTGGCGCACGACCGCCCCGCCCTGCTCCGCCTCGGTACGAGCGTCGGCCATCGCGCTGTTCGCGTTGGCAGCGTTCGCAGCGCCGGTGCGCACGGTTGCGGTGATCTCGTCCATCGCCGCAGCGGTCTCACGCAGGCTGGCGGCCTGCTGCTCGCTCCGCCCCGAGAGCGCGCGCGCCGATTGGCTGATCTCGTCCGCATTGCGCTTGATCGTGTGGACGCTACCGCGCACGTTCTTGGTGAGATCGGAAAGCTTGCCCACCGCATCGTTGAAATCGTGCGCGATCTGCTCGAACGAGCGCGGCACGTCAGTGAGCCGCACCGTCAGATCGGCCTGGGCGAGACGGCGCAAACCGTCGCCAATCGCCGTCATCGCCTGTTCGCGCTCGGTATCAGCGGTCAGTTTGGCGCGCGCCGCGTCGCGGAACACGATCACCGCCCGCGCCATGTCACCCAGCTCGTCGCGCCGATCGGCCGGCACGCTGACGTCGAGCTTGCCGTTCGCCAGATCGGCCATCCGCCTGGTCAGCGAGCTGATCGGGCGCGCGATGCTGCGACTGAGCATCACCGCCAGCACCACTGCCACAGCGATCAGCACGAGTCCGCCGATCACCAGCGCCACCGTCGCGCTGGCGAGCGCATTTTCCTGCCGTGCGGCGTTGCGCTGCATTGCCTCGGTCTCGCGGTCACGCACGTCGCGCAGCGGCAGGATCGCGGCGCTGGTCAGCACGGCCTTACCGGCATCGCGCACCACCTGTTCGGCCGCCTCGCGCTTCCCGGCCTTGACCATTGCCACCAGCCGGTCACTCCAGTCACGACGCCATTTCATCGCCTCGCCGCGCCCCGTCTCGAACAGGCGGTGCTCGGTCGGGTCGGTCAGCATCGGGCCGAGTTCCGCCGCGGCGCGGTCATATTCGGTGCGCGCCTCGTCGTAGGATTTGAGATAGCTCTTGTCGCCAGTGACGAGGTAACCGCGCAGCTGGCTGTTCTCCCGCAGCAGCGAGGTCTCGAGCGTCAGCGCCTTGGCATAGATTGTCTGCGCCCGGTTGTTGTCCTCGGTCGCGTCGCGAATCATCCAGACGTTGGCGAAGAACACCGCGAGCATCACCGCCGCAGTGCCGATGATGACGAAGAACGACACCGCCAGCTTGCGTGGGATGCTCATGCCCCTGATCATCATGCGATCCCTTCATCCGCTCGGCGGCGATGCCTCACTCGGTGGTCCCCTTTTATGACGCGAGGCGAGGGACATCCCGCGCGTGACGGCTGGATGACCCAAATTGGTTAAAAATCGAGACGCACGGTCGCTGAAATCGTGCGTCCGGTCAGCGGGCGCGCCCCGACCAGTGGGGTACCCTCCACGCCCTGGCTGCCCGCGGACGGCGACGACGGCGCGTCGAGACCGGTCAGCGCGACCGTATCGAAGAGGTTGCTGGCATTGACGATTACGCGCAGCCGGTTGGCCGGTCGTACCTCCACGAACGCATTGGTGGTGACGAAGGCCGGTATGACCAGCCTGTTCTCCTCCTGTGCGAAACTCTTCGTCGCGCCGATGAAAGTGGCGCCGAAGGCGACGCGCGGCAGGTCAATCTCGGGCGAGGCCTGGAAGAGCAACTTGGGCTGCGCGCGCGGCACGTGGCCATTCAAACCCGGATTTAGTCGATCCTTGTCGATCTTTGCGTCGGTGTAGGTAGCGCCGCCGCGAAGCCCGAGCACGCCGAAGCGCAACAAGCCCTCCAGCTCGAGCCCTTTGGCCGAATAGTCACGCTGGATTGGTCGGTCCCGGATCTGGTCGTAATTGTCGTCGAACGTGGTCGCCCAGAAACCGGTAAGGTTCAACGCCAGCGTCTCGCCGCGATACTTCGCGCCCGCCTCGGCCTGGCGGACACCGTTCACCGCCGTCTTTTCGTTGCGCAGGGTGCCGTTCGCGTTGAGCTCGCCGTGGAACAGCAGGCGCGTAGCGGGGGTGCGCGCACCGCGGCTGTAGCGCGCGAACAGCGCCAGAGGCTCGGTCACGCGATAGGTGATGCCGCTCGAGTAGGAGAGATAATGGTAGCGATAATCGACGGGCGCCGGCGATAAGAAGTCCGTAGTCTGCACCCTCATTTCCGGCTTCGACACGGTGCCGTCACGATTGATGTCGAGAGCGACTTCGGCCACGCGTCCGGCCCCGTCCGGCCCCCAGGTTCGCCCAACCGCACTTCCTTGATCGTAACGAATACTGCCGCCGATTGAGACCTTCCCGGCGTGATAATTGAGCGAGGCGAAGGGTGCGTTGATCGCATTGTCCGTCTGTACGGAGCGGCGCAGCGGCGGATCGAAAGCGTTCAAATAGAGAAGGACGCCATGATCAGTGAGGAGCCTCGCGCTGTTCGCTTTGACATCGGTGAGTGCCGAGTTGCCGTGGCCGCGCAAATCGGTGAGGATCGTCACCCACGACGAGTCGCGATCGATTGTCTGGCGTGCGGTGTAGAGGCCGCCCGTCATCGTCAGCTCGCCCGTGCCGACATCCAAGAGCCGGCTGACTCGCACTTCATTGGCCACGTCGTCGTAGCTGTGGATCGGCAGGTGCAGCATGACGACCGCGGCACTAAGCCCGTTGCCATTCAGCGGGTTTGCGCGACTGGAGACGATCGCCTGCCCGCTGAGCGGACCGGAGGCATAGACAGCCTTGCCGCCGAGCGACCGATCGAACGCCTCGGTGATCTCATCGACCCCGTCGTTGATCTCGCTATAGGCGCTGGTGAACGGCACCGTGACAACGCCGTCCACGCCCGAATAGCGCAGCCGCTCCTGCACCAGCCAGCCGCCCAAATCGAATTGCGCCTCGACACCGACCGCGCGCTCGCGCAGATGCTGCCCGTCGCGCAGATCGGCCGAAATCACGTTGTTGCGCCGGTCGAGCAGCAGGAAATCACGTAGGTAGCGCGAGGCGAGCGCGTCGTGCAGCGCGTCGAAGCCCTTGATCTTGGTCAGCTTCGGCCGGCCCTCCGTGCCGCCGTAGAAGAATGGCACGACGTCGTAGAACGGCGTACGATCGTTCAGATACTTGCCGTAGAGCCGCACATAGCCGTTGCCCAGATCGTGGGTGACGTTGAACTTGAATTGCCCTCCCCTCTGCGCATCATAGCCGGTGCGGCGCGGCCCCTGGCCCTGGCGGAAGAAGCCGCCCGCCTGAAAGCGCCAGCTGTCACCGAGCGGACTGCCATAGGTGACGTCCGCGCGCGACGAGCGATAGTCGAGACCGCTGCTCAGCGCGACGGCGCCGCCCTGCACCTCGCCCGTTTTTGAAATGAAATTGATCACGCCACCGGGCGAGTTCGACGCGAAGGTGGAGGCCGAGCCGCCGCGGATCACCTCGACCTGCGACAGGGTCAGATCGGTCCGGACGAGATCAATGCCCGCGGCGCCGAAGATATCACCGAATTCCAGGACGGGGAGGCCGTCCTCCTGTACCTGAATGAACTTGGCGCCGCTCGAGGCGGCGGGCAGTCCGCGCACCGTCAGCGTCCCATTACCTTCACCGCCGGCCGCGTCGGAGCGCAGCCCGGGCACGTCGCGGAGCAGATCGCCCACCCCACGAGAGCCAAGCCGTTCGATGTCCTCCTCGTGGAGCACGCTGGTCGAGGTGGCGCTGTCGAGCGGGTCGCGCGCACGGGCCACGCCGGTGCTCACCGTATCGTTACTGGGCGCGCGCGGCGGCGCCTCGGCTGTCGCAATCGCCGGCACCATCAGCGTCGAAGCGGCTGTTGTGAGAAGTAAAAACCTGATCATCCTCACTATCTCTTCTCCCTGCACCATAACAGCGCGGCGCTTCGCGCATCGGTAACGACAGGAGAGAAATAGACGACTGCCCGGTCAGCATCGCACCTTGACGGTAGATAACTTACCCGCTTCGCTGAGAGACTACAGTCTTACTCTGCTAAATCATACTGATACAGATTCGACGTTTTCTTAACGAAGCACTTAACGAGCATACCACGAGATCGCAGCGCCATACGGGTGACATTCCCCCAGCACCTGTACCTCACCGGCCGGATAGCTGGTGAGCGTCAACAGCACCGCGACACGATCCTCGGTCCATTCAAAGCCGATGCGCACCAGCGGCTGATCGTTCGTCGCCGTCGCACCGGCGGCGGCGATCGCCGCGTCCAGCTCAGCGCGCGCCTGGGCGCCCAGATATTGTGTCACCATCGAGTGAACGATCGCGCGACAGCGGCCCCGCGGCGCCGGCTCGACGAGCCGCTCGCTCAGCCATGTCACGGCGTCGCCGCGTTCCACCCGCGGCGGCCACCGTCGCGCCAGCGCCAAGGCGCTTTCGAGCCGTCGGGACCGTGCCGCCTGATCGACGAAGACGAAGGCCATCAGCCGCTCGCACGTGGCGGCATCGGCCGGATCGAGCGGTGCCAGATCGACGCCGCGCGCCGCCGCCAGCTCGACCGGGACGTCTGGCGGCGGCGGCCCGAACCAGTCGGGCGCGATCCGCACGGGCGAGGCCGGATCGCCTGCCGCGACCCCACCGAGGTCGTAGGCGTAGCGATGCAGGTTGAGGTTGAGACCGGCGCTCGAGCCGATCTCGAGCAGTTCGACGGGCAGGTCGAAGCGCGTTCGCACAACCTTGAGCGCGGCGAGGATCGCCGCCGCACGCCCGACCTCATTGGTCTGCGGCGTGTGCTGCATCCACTCGGCGATGAAGGCGTCATGCGCGACGAGTGCCTCGCCGATCGCGCCGTCGACGTCGCGATGCTCGCCGCGATACAGCGCGCCGAGCCGCGCCGGCGTGTCGCGCCGCGCGAGCGCGTGAAGAGCCGCGTTGAAGCGCATCGCCAGCGCCGCGGCGGCACGGTCGCCCGGCCAGCCTGCGAACACCGCCGCGGTGAGCGGCGCGTGCATCAGCTGGCGCGCGCCTGATTCGAGCACCGCGGCGACGACGGGCGAGCCGATCGTCCGGGCGACCTCGGCCTGACGCCGCAACTCGCCAGCGTCTGGCTGAAAATCAAGAAGTTGTTCAAACACCCGTCAGTCTATCCACTGGAGCGACAGCGCCGCGCGCGGACCTCGGCAATGCTCGAAAGTGCTTTCGATCCATTTAACCGCACCGATCTCTTGCTCGACCGTGCCGGGCCGTGCCATCTCGACGATGCCCGTGCAATCGTTCTCGCCGGGACCGTGTTTAACGTCATTTTAGGACGGCACGTCCATGAGGAAGTCGGCGCAGCGGCACGCCCGGGACCGACCCGGTCGCCCGACGCGCTATATTGGGGGATGGGACAGGTGTCGGCTGGTCCTCGCCACGGCGAGTGCTCGGTCCGACGAGGCCGCCCGCCCGACTGACCAGGAATTCGCCATGGCGTACGTGCTGCCTCCCCGTCTCGACACCGCCGCCGCGCCGCCGCTTCGCGTCGCGCTGAAGAAGCTGGTCGAGCAGGCGCAGCCGCTCACGATCGATGGCAGCGCGGTGGAGCAGATCGGACAGGCCTGCCTCCAGGTCCTGATCGCCGCGCGCGCTGCCGCGGTCGCGGAGGGGCAAAGCTTCGCCCTGACCGCGGTCAGCATCCCCTTCGCCGACGCCGCCGCGCTCGCCGCGGTGGACCTCTCCGCCGCCTAATCGCGCCCCGCCCGGTTCACAGGAGCAGACGTCTTGGATCTCGACGCAATCCAGCAGATCTTCTTCCAGGAATGCGAGGAAGGCCTGGCCGGCATGGAAGGCGCGTTCGCCGCGCTCCGGGCCGAAAACTATGACGCCGAGACGATCAACGGCATCTTCCGCGCGGTCCACTCCATCAAGGGCGGCGCGGGCGCGTTCGGACACGAGCGGCTCCAGGCCTATACGCATCAATATGAGACGCTGCTCGACCTGCTCCGCAGCGGCGCGCTGACGCTCACCCCGGCGCTCACCAATCTGATCGTCGCCGCCTTCGACATGCTCGCGGACCATGTCGCGGCGGCGCGCGACTCGGGCGAGGCGCCCGACGACGCGGTGATGCTCGCGCGGCTGATCGCGGCCGCGAGCGGCGACGAGCCCGCGGAGATCGCCGCCTCTGCCGCCCCCGCCGCGTCGCTCGCGGCCGAGGAAGAGATCGCCTTCACCCCCGCCCCAGTCAGCCTGGGCGATGACTTCGACGACCTGATGGCGATGCTCGGCGACGTCGCCCCTGCGACCGACGCGACCGCTGCCGACGCTCCCGCGGCCGGGCCGCAGGACTGGCTGGTCACCTTCAAGCCCACCCCCAACGCGCTCGACAACGGCGGCGAGCCGTTGTTGCTCCTGCGCGAGCTCGTTCGCATGGGTGGGCGGGTGCTGGCGTGCGACGTTGCGGCGCTGCCGCCGCTCGCCTCGATTGATCCGGAAGTCTCCTACCTCGCTTGGTCGATCGCGGTTCCGGCAAACGTCGACGAGGACGACATCCGCTCGGTGTTCGAGTTCACCGACGGCTGCGCGGTGACGCTGTCGCGCGGCACCGCCGCCACGGTGTCCCCCGACACCTCCGAGACGACCGTCGCGCCCGAGATCACCGTCGTCGCCCCCGCCGCAGCGGCCGCCCCGGCGCCGATCGCGACCGCCGCGCCGACGCCCTCGCCTGCCCCTCAGGCCACACCCGCACCCAAGCCGGCGCCGCCCGCGCCTGTCGTCGCCTCGGTCGTGGCGCCCGCGCCGACCGCGGTGGCGCAGACGATCCGAGTCGACCTCGACAAGCTGGACCGTCTCGTCAACCTGGTCGGCGAGCTGGTGATCACCCAGGCTATGCTGGCGCAGCGTCTGTCGGAGAACAACATGGCGGGCATCTCCGAGCTCACCGACCTCGATCACCTGACGCGCGAGCTGCAGGAATCGACGATGGCGATTCGCGCACAGCCGATGAAGACTGTCTTCAGCCGCGTGCCGCGAATCATCCGTGAGCTCGAGGGCGAGACCGGCAAGCGCGTCCGCCTCGATATCGAGGGCGAGATGACCGAGGTCGACAAGACCGTGGTCGAGCGGATCGGTGAGCCGTTGACGCACTTGATCCGCAACGCGGTCGACCACGGGCTGGAGACGCCCGAGGAGCGAATCGCGGCGGGCAAGCCGCCCGAAGGCGTGGTCACGCTGTCAGCGGCGCACCACTCGGGTCGCATCGTCATCACCGTCAGCGACGACGGCCGAGGCATCGATCGCGCGCGAGTCCGTGCGAAGGCGATCGAGCGCGGGATCATCCTGCCCGACGCGGTGCTGAGCGACGAGGAGGTCGACAATCTGATTTTCGCGCCAGGTTTCTCCACCGCGGCGACCGTGTCGAACATCTCGGGACGCGGCGTCGGCATGGACGTGGTGCGCAAGAACGTGCAGGCGCTCGGCGGTCGCATCGGCATTCAATCCAAGTTCGGCTCGGGCTCGAGCTTCTCGCTCAGCCTGCCGCTGACGCTTGCGGTGGTGGACGGCATGATCGTCACCGTCGGCGACCAGACCTTCGTGATCCCGCTCAGCCATATCGTCGAGAGCCTGCGCCCGACTGACGGTGCGGTCACCGCGATCGGCGTGGACGGTGCGGTGCTCGACGTGCGCGGCTCCTATGTGCCCATCTACCCCGTGGCCGAGCAGCTCGGCCTCGGCGGTGGCGAGCGCGACCCCGCCAATGCGGTGCTGATCGTGGTGGAGGCCGATCACGGCCAAGCCGCGCTGCTGGTCGACTCGATCCAGGATCAGCGCCAGGTCGTGGTGAAGAGCCTCGAAGCCAATTACCAGGCGATCGACGGCCTCGCCGGCGCGACCATCCTCGGCGACGGCCGGGTCGCCCTGATCATCGACGTCGACGCGCTCACCGCGCATCGCGTCCGCACGCCGCGACCGGTGCTGGCGCACGCGGCATGATCCCCGCGGTCGCCCTCCCCAGCGACTCGTCGCTCAAGCGCGAGTTCCACTTCGTGCCGGCGGACCACCAGGCGATTTCGCGGATGGTCTATGACGAACTCGGCATCCTGCTGCCCGACGGCAAGGCGCAGCTGGTATATGGCCGCGTCGCGCCGCGCGTGCGCGCGTGTGGGCTCGACAGCGTCGGCGCCTATATCAAGCTGATTGAGCAGGACGCCGACGAGCGCCTGCGCATGTTAGACGCGATCACGACGAACCACACCGCCTTCTTCCGCGAGGCGCATCACTTCGAGGACTTTGTCGAGCGGCTGTGGCCCAAGCTGTCGCAGCGCGTGCTCGGCGGCGGACGCGTGCGGCTCTGGTCGGCGGCCTGCTCCAGCGGCGAGGAGCCGTACAGCTGGCTAATGGCAAGCTTCGGCACCGACCGCGGGCTGGCACAGCGCGTGCTGCGCGCCGACTTCAAGCTGCTCGCCACCGATGTCTCGCCCAGCGTCCTGGCCACCGCGCGCGCCGGCACCTACCCGGCGGCGACGCTGCGCACGGTGCCGCCGGCGCTGCGCAGCACTTGGCTGAGCGGCCCGAGCGAGCGCCAGACAGTCGATCCGATGCTGCGCGACGCGGTGGCCTTTCGCCCGCTCAACCTGCTCGGCAACTGGCCGATGCGCGGCCGCTTCGACGCGATCTGCTGCCGCAACGTGATGATCTACTTCGACGAACCAACGAAAGCGCGGCTGCAAGCACGGCTCGCTGACCATCTGGAGACGGGGGGCATGCTCTATATCGGCCATTCCGAGCGGCTCGCCGACGAGGTGGCGCACCGCTTCGAGAGCGTTGGGCGCACCGCTTATCTGAAGGTGGCGGCATGAGCGTCCGCACTCTCGTCGTTGACGACTCCCTGACGATGCAGGCCCTCATCTGCCGCACGCTGTCGGTTGACCCGGCGATTGAGGTCGTCGGCACCGCCGCGAGCGCGGAGGAGGCGCGCGCCAAGAA
>Ga0265798_10008193_pt1 | contig 13379 bp, 6 predicted proteins | sample P3T30metagenome_FD_192430 | JGI IMG/M metagenome (GOLD analysis project Ga0265798, IMG submission 192430) | Plant litter microbial communities from East Loma Ridge, Irvine, California - P3 T30 | ecosystem: Environmental > Terrestrial > Plant litter > Unclassified | place: USA: California...
CGTGACGGTAGTGGGCGCCGGCTCCGAGCCGGGCTCTACGCCCCAGATTCTCATTCGGGGGGTGTCGACCATCAATGGCAACAGCCCGCTCTACGTGGTAGACGGCCTGCCAGTGAACGACATCAACTACCTCAACCCGAAGGATATCGCCACCCTCACGGTACTGAAAGACGCGGCTTCGGCGGCCATCTACGGCTCGCGGGCGGCCAATGGCGTGGTGCTGATTACGACCAAGGCGGGCACCGTGAGCGCGCCCGTTATCACCGTGGATGCCACCTACGGGGTGTCGAACCCCACGCGGGTGCCCCACATGGCCTCGGCCAGCGAGTACGCCCGCCTCATGAACCTGGCGGCTACCAACTCGGGCAACCAGCCCGTGTATACTAACCCCGACCAGTACACCCAGACTACCAACTGGTGGGACCAGATTCGGCAGCGCGGCATCACCCAAAACTACTCCCTAGGTCTGTCGGGCGGCTCCGATAAGGTACTGTACTCCACCGGCCTGAGCTACTACAAGGAGCGCGGCTTGGTGCGCGGCACCGACTTCAACCGCCTCGTGCTGCGCGTAAAAAGCCAGTACCAGGCCGCCAAGCACCTCAAGATTGGCCAGGACCTGAACATCTCGATGACCAACCAGAAGTACCTCAATAGCGGTAGCCTGTTTCGGGATGCATTCAACGACGACCCCATCACCTCGCCCCGCCAAGACCGCAACACCGGCAACCCCTACGACAATTACGGCGCCTCGCCCACGGACATTGGCAACCCGCTGGCCGTGGTGGAGCGCAACGACGACAAGCGCAACCAGTACTTCTTGGTGGGCAACGTGTACGCCAACTATGAGTTTCTGCCGGGCCTGATTGCCGAAACGCGCTTTGGCACGAACACCAATTTCTACGAGCGCAACGCGTTTTCGCCCTTCTACACCATCGACGCCAACGAGCGCAACCAGGTAAACTCGGTCACGAGCGAGCACAACATCAACCTGTATTGGAACAGCACCAACACGCTGACCTACAGCAAGTCGCTGGGCGACCACAACTTCACGGCACTGGCCGGCGCCACGTTTGAGAAGTTTAGCAACCGTCCGCTGAGCGGCTCGGGGCAGTCCATCCCGAGCAATGACCCTAGCCTGCGCTACCCCGATGCGGCCACGACCGCCTTCAACGCTACCGGCCGCACCTACGAGAACAGCATTGCTTCGCTCATCGGGCGCTTGACCTACGACTACAAGGGCCGCTACCTGCTGTCGGCCAGCATCCGCCGCGACGGGGCCTCCGTGTTTGCGCCCGGCAATCGATACGGCAACTTCCCGTCGGTGTCGGTGGGCTGGCTCGTGACGGACGAGGAGTTCATGAAGTCGTTTGAGACCCTGAACTTCCTGAAGGTGCGCGCCAGTTGGGGCCGGGTGGGCAACCAAAACATCACCAGCCTCACCAATGCCGCCTACACCGGCACGTTTGCCAAAACCTACTACGTGACCGGCGACGACCGCGCCACGCAGGTAGCCGTGATTTTGAACAACGTGCCCAACACCAACATCAAGTGGGAAACGGTAGAAGACTACGACCTAGGCGTTGATTTCGGCTTTTTCCAGAATAAGCTGACGGCCACCTTCGACGTGTTCCGCCGCAATACCATGGACATGCTCATGTTCCAGGCCATTCCGGGCCACGCGGGCTATGGCTACACCAGCCCGGTCACCAACATCGGCAGCATGAAAACCAACGGCCTCGACTTCACGGTGGGCTACGCCGAGAACAAAGGCGCCTTCACCTACGGCCTCAGCGTGAATGCCACCCGCGCCATCAGCAAGATTGACCGGTTGGCCAACGGCCAGGCGCTTTACTCGGGCAATACGCCCATCTTCGGCCGGCCTTCCAAAACCGAAGAGGGCGGCTACGTGGGTGCCTTCTACGGCTACCAGAACACGGGCATCTTCCAGAACCAAGGCGAGATTGATGCCTACAAGTCGGCCAACGGCACCGTCATTCAGCCCGGCGCCAAGCCCGGCGACTTTCGCTTCGCGGACCTCAACGGCGACGGTGTCATCAACGCCGACGACCAGAAATTTATCGGCAACCCAACGCCTGACCTGACTTTCGGCGTAAACCTGAACCTAGGCTACAAGGGCTTCGACCTGCAAGGCTCGCTGGTGGGCAGCCTCGGCAACGACGTGGTGAATGCCAATAAAGGCTGGTGGTACTCGGGCAGCTACAACTACAACAAGATAGCTGGCCTCGAAAACACCGCTTGGCACGGCGAAGGCACTTCGAACACAGTGCCCCGCATCACGGCCAACGACAACAACCAGAACCTGACGCGCTTCTCTAACTTCTACGTGGAAAACGGCTCCTACGCCCGCGTCCGCAACCTGCAGCTGGGCTACACCTTCAACAAGCAGGTTTCCAGCGCCCTGCACATGGCCAGCCTGCGCCTCTACGTGAGCGGCCAGAACCTGTTCACCTTCACCAAGTACAGCGGCCTCGACCCTGAAATCGGCTACGGCCGCTCGTACACCGACGCCGCCTCGGCCCTGAACCGCGGCGTTGACCTAGGCAACTACCCCACCAACCGCACCTACCTGGTGGGCGCCAACATTGCTTTTTAGATTTTTGGTTAGTCCGTGATGCTGAGCGGAGTCGAAGCAGCTTGCGTGGCGCAGTAATCAACTACGCATAGCAACGAAGCAGCAGAGATGCTTCGACTTCGCTCCGCTCAGCATGACGAGCGTGATTCAGAAACCAAAAACAAAACCTCCCACCCGTCCTTGTCATGAAAAATTATTCCCGCCTTTTTACCCTGGCCTTGGGCCTAAGCTTGAGCCTAGGCGCGCAGTCGTGCTCTAACTTTCTGGACCTGCCGCCCCAGGGCCAGCAAACCACCGACAACTACTACACCAACGCCGACGAGTGCAAGGCGGCCGTAATGGGCTGCTACGCCCTGGCCGACCAAAGCGACTGGTGGCAGATTGACCGCACCCGCATGTTTGGCGATGCGGGCTCGGACGATGCCTGGAAGGGCAACGCCATTGCCGGCGACCAGCGCGAGTTTGGCGACTTTGCCCGCTTCTTCTGGCTGCCAAATAACGAGTGGTTCGACAACCGCTACACACACATCTACCAGTCGATTGGCAACTGCAACGCCGCGCTGGTGGGCATTGCTAAGGCGCCCATCGACCCCACCTTGCAGCAGCAGCTCATTGGCGAGCTCAAGTTTATCCGGGCCTACAATTACTTCGAGCTGGTGAAGGGCTACGGCGGCGTGCCGCTGGTGCTCACGCCCGTGTCGCCCGCCGAGGCCGTGGCCCTGAAGCGCGCTACTGCCGCTGAGTGCTACGCCCAGATTATTAAGGACTTTCAAGAAGCCGCCGCGGCGCTGCCCGAGAAAAATGCCCGCGCCAGCGCCGACAAAGGCCGCGCCACCAAAGGCGCCGCCAACGCCTACCTAGCCAAAGCTTACCTCTTTACCGAGCAGTGGGCCCTGGCCCAGACGGCCGCCGAAACGGTCATCAACTCGAACCAGTACAGCCTAGGTGACTTTGACAAGGTGTGGAGCGTGAGCAACCCCAACGGCGTAGAGTCGATTTTTGAGCTCAACTACAACGCCAACCAGACCTTCAACCTCGGCACCGCCCTCACGGTAGTGATGCGCAGCCGCGCCGATGGCGGCTGGGGCTTCAACACGCCCAGCAGCAACCTAGAGCAGGCCTTCGGCAACGACCCGCGCCGCCAGTGGACCATCATCAAGCAGGGCGACAACGTGGGACCCAAAACGGCGAGCTTCGACTATTCGAACTACGACACCAAGCCCGCCGAAAACGAGTCGGGCCGCATCAGCCGCAAGATGTTCTTGCCCCTGGCCGACCGCCCCGCCAACGAGCAAAACCACGCCCCGCTCAACCGCATCGAGCTGCGCTACGCTGACCTGCTGCTCATCCACGCCGAAGCCTCTAACAAATTGGGTCAGGATGCCAAAGCCCTGACTTCCTTAAATTTGGTGCGCGCCCGTGCCAACCGCCTCAGCCCCGGCACGGTGCTGCCGCGCACCTCGTCGGGCACGCAGCTGCTCAGCGATATTTGGCTGGAGCGCCGCCTCGAACTGGCCATGGAAGGCCACCGCTACTACGACCTGGTACGCCAGAAGCGCCTAGTAGACGTGATGACGGCCTTCAACAAGGCCCAGCTCACCAGCACCGACCCCTACGACAAGGGCAAGGTGAAGGACCAGATTTCGGAGAAGAATAATCTCTTCCCGATTCCGACCAACCAGATTCAGCTTTCAGGCGGCAACATAACCCAGAACCCTGGCTACTAAGCCACAGTAGCGCGGACTTTTAGTCCGCAAATACCAGCTGTATCAACTCGCGGACTGAAAGTCCGCGCTACGCCCTGTCTAGTCCGGCTGCTTTCCTTACCCCGGAGGAGCAGCCGGACTACCTATTTCAAGTCTTTTTCGTATGTCTTTCTCCTTCATCTTAAAGGCCGTAGCGCCGCTGGCTGTTGGGCTACTGGCAGCTAGTAGCCCCGCCCGTAGCCAAGTCCGGGCTACGACCACCGTGCGCATCGACGCCGCCAAGCCCCACCAGACCATCGCCAACTTCGCCGCTTCCGATGCCTGGGCCGGGCAGTTTGTGGGCAACTGGCCCACGGCTAAAAAGGAAGCCATTGCCGACTTGCTGTTCAGCCAGGACAAAGGCATCGGCTTGTCGATGTGGCGCTTCAATATAGGGGCGGGCAGCGCTGAGCAGGGCGAGGCCAGCGGCATCAAGGACGAGTGGCGCCGGGCTGAGTCATTCTTGACGCCCGCGGGCAGCTACGACTTCACACGGCAGGCCGGGCAACTGTGGTTTTTGAAAGCCGCCCAGCAGCGCGGCGTCAAGCAGTTTCTGGGCTTTCTGAATAGCCCGCCCGTATCGCTCACCACCACTGGCAAGGCCTATGCTAAGGGTGGCGAAACCAATCTGGCGCCCGCCAACTACGCCGCCCTAGGTACCTACTGCGCCAAAGTGGTGCAGGGTGTGAAGCAAGCCACTGGCATCACTTTCGATTACCTCAGCCCCATCAACGAGCCCCAGTGGGACTGGAGCGACGGTGGCCAAGAAGGCAGCCCCTTTCGCAACCCCGAAATAGCCGGCGTGGCCAAGGCCACGGCCGCCGCCCTGGCTGCCCAGCGCCTGCCCACCAAAGTGCTAGTATCAGAAGCTGGCAAGCTCGACTACCTTTTCACCACCGCCGACAAGCCCGGCCGGGGCGACCAGCTGACCGCATTTTTTGGTGATAAGGCCGCGCCGACCTACCTAGGCGACACGCCGCAGGTGGCGTCCATCATGGCGGGGCACAGCTACTTCACGACCTCCCCCGCTGCCACGGCCATTGCCACGCGGCGGCAGCTAGCGGCCCGGGTAGCGGCCCTGAAAGGCATTAGCTATTGGCAGAGTGAATACTGTATCCTGGGCGATAATGCGGGCGAAATCAACGGCGGACCGCGCGACCTAGGAATGAAACCGGCGCTTTACCTGGCCAAAGCCGTGCACTACGACCTAGCTGTGGGCAACGCCACCGCCTGGCAGTGGTGGCTGGCCATTTCACCCTACGACTATAAGGACGGCCTGGTGTACATCGACAAAAACAAGACCGACGGCACCTACCAGCCTAGCAAGATGCTGTGGGCCCTAGGTAACTACAGCCGCTACCTGCGCCCCGGCGCCGTGCGCCTCGATGCTCAGCTGGCCGACTCAGCCCGCACCGGCCAGCCCCTAGTTTCGGCCTACAAAAGCTCGAATGGCAAGCAGCTAATAACGGTTGTCGTCAACGACTACGACACGCCGGCCACCGTGCAACTCGTGCTCAGCGGCGGGCGGCGTCTAGGTGCGGGCAAGGCCTACATCACCTCGGCTACGGCCGACTTGCAGCCCGGTGCGTCGGTGCCCGCGGGCCAGCCACTGCAAGTGGCGCCGCGCTCCATTGCTACGCTGGTGAGCGAGTTGCGCTAGTGAACGAGCCGCTCTAATGCGTAGACCTCACCCCTAGCCCCTCTCCTTGGGGAGAGAAGAGCCTGACGTCTACTAGCATTCATCTACTAACGTTCGCTTACGTCTGCTGGCGGTCGGCTCCCCTCTCCCTAAGGAGAGGGGCCGGGGGTGAGGTCTACGCGCCCGGATACATTTTACAATCCTCCTTTTCCCACCTCATGAGATTTCGCCCTACCCTACTACTGCTACTGGCCGGTTACCTCCTACTAAGCAGCCGCCCAGCCAGCGCGCAGCGCCAGCAGCTTTTATTCAACAGCGACTGGAAATTTCACCTAGGTGACGTGCCCGGCAGCCAGCAGCCCCAAGCCGCCGATAAAGACTGGCGCGCCCTGACACTGCCGCACGACTGGGCCATCGAGGGGCCGTACAGCGAGCAGTGGGCCAGCGCCACGGCCTTTTTGCCGGGCGGCGTGGGCTGGTACCGCAAGTCGTTTAGCGTGCCCGCCAGCTTCCGCAACAAGAAGGTGTTCATCTACTTCGATGGGGTGTACAAGAACAGCGAGGTGTGGCTGAATGGCCACTCGCTGGGCAAGCGGCCGAGCGGCTTCGCCTCCTTTCAATACGAGCTGACGCCCTACTTGAAAGCTACTGGCTCTAACGTGCTGGCCGTGCGCGTAGACCACCCCCAGGCGGCCGATTCGCGCTGGTACACCGGCTCGGGCATCTACCGCAATGTGTATTTGCTGGCCACCGCACCGGTGCACATCCGGCCCTGGGGCGTGGCTTTCACCACGCCCACGGTGAGCGCTAGTGCCGCTACGGGCCGCGTAGCCGTGACATTTACGAATGCTTCGGCCAAGGCCGCCACCGTGACGGTTACGAGCACCTTGCTCGATGCCAAAGGCCAAGCCATAGCCACGGCCAAGCAGACCGTAGCCGCCAAGCCTGGCGCCGATGCCACTGCCACGCTGACTTTTCCCATCAAGCAGCCCGCGCTGTGGTCCGTAGACCACCCGAATCTGTACCGCCTGCGCACCACCCTAGAGGTGGCCGGCCAGCCCACCGACAAAGTAACCGAGGAAGTAGGCGTGCGCAGCATCCGCTTCGACGCCAACCAGGGCTTTTTCCTGAACGGCGAAAACATGAAGCTCAAGGGCTTGTGCATTCACGACGATGCGGGCGCCCTTGGCGTGGCCGTGCCGCCCGAGGTGTGGGAGCGCCGCCTGAAACTGCTGAAGGCCGGCGGCTGCAACTCCTTGCGCATGAGCCACAACCCGCACGCCGACTACCTCTACCAGCTCTGCGACCGCCTAGGCTTCTTGGTGATGGATGAGGCCTTCGACGAGTGGGAGTACGGCAAAAACAAATGGGTAGCCGGCTGGAACGTGGGTACGCCCGCCCAGTTTGGCTCGCACGAGTACTTCAAGGAGTGGGGCGAGCGCGACCTGCGCGACATGGTGCTGCGCAACCGCAATCGCCCGAGCATCATCATGTGGAGCATCGGCAACGAAATCGACTACCCCAACGACCCCTACTCGCACGAGGTGCTGAACACCGGCCGCAACCCCCAGATTTACGGCAAGGGCTACTTGCCCAACCACCCGCCCGCCGCCGAAATGGGCCCCATCGCCAAGCGCCTGGTAGCCGTGGCCAAGCAGGCCGATAGCTCGCGGCCCATCACGGCGGCGCTGGCCGGCGTAGTAATGTCCAACTTCACCGACTACCCCGCCGCCCTCGACCTGGTGGGCTACAACTACCAAGAGTTTCGCTACCCCGAAGACCACAAGCAGTACCCCAACCGTATCATTTACGGCAGCGAAAATGGCATGGCCCGCGACGCTTGGGCCGCAGTGGATAGCAACGCCTACGTCTCGGCGCAGTACCTCTGGACCGGCATCGACTACCTGGGCGAAGCTGGCAAGTGGCCCCAGCGCGCCAACGGCGCCGGCCTGCTCGACATGGCCGGCTTCCCTAAGCCCGAGTACTACCTGCGTCAAAGCCTCTGGACCACTGCGCCCATGCTCTACCTAGTGGCGGCCGAAGCGCCCGCCGCCGGGGCCACTGGCCGGCGCCCGCGCGGCACCGCTACTTGGAATTGGCCCGCCGCCACTCAGGTGCGCGTGAGTGCCTACACCACCAACGAGACAACTGAGCTATTCCTCAACGGCCAGTCGCTAGGCAAGAAAACCGGCCACCAGCCCACCTGGGATGTGCCCTACGCCGCCGGCGAGCTGTCGGCCAAAGGCTACCGCAACGACAAAGTAGTGAGCGAAACCAAGCTGCAAACGACCGGCGCCCCCGCGGCCATCCAGCTCATGCCCGACCGCCGCACCCTACCCGCCAAAACCCACGGCTTGGCCCAACTCGAAGTCACTATCGTGGATGAAGCCGGCCGCCTCGTGCCCACCGCCACCGACGAAATCAGGGTGGCGCTCACCGGCCCGGCTCGCCTCCTAGGTATCGAAAATGGCGACCTCGCCAACCACGACGCGCCTACCACGCCCCAGCACCGCGCCCACCTAGGCCACCTGTTGGTGTACGTGCAGGCCACCGGCGCTGGCCCCATTAGTGTCACGCTGACTGCGCCGGGGTTGCGCCCAGCCAAGGCCGAACTGCGAGCAGAGTAACGTTTTGCCCATCTACCTTGAAACGCGCTTGGAAATTCAAGTTCTGTCATGCTGAGCTTGCCGAAGCATCTCTATCACCTCGTTGAGCGGCTTTTCAACGAGGCGGTAGAGATGCTTCGGCAAGCTCAGTTGACGGATTACTTTGCGCGCTACCAGTCCAAATACGCTCTAGGCACTTTCATGAACGAGTTTACCATCCGAGAAGCCTCCGTGGCCGATGCCCCCGCCCTGGCCGAGTTGGCCAACCAGTACACCTACCATAACCTGGACGAAAACGCCCGAAAGGGCGGCTTCCTAACGGGCTCGTTTGCGGCGCCCGCCCTAGGTGCGATGCTGGCCTCGGTGCCGGGTCAAGTGGCGTATTACCAGCAGGAGCTAGCTGGGTTTGTCATCAACTCTCAGCTGCCCGCCGAGCGCTACCCGCCGTTTATACAAGCAATCAATGCGCTGCTGCCAAGCCTATTGTACCAGCAGCGGCCGGTCACGGACTACCAGTGGTTTTACTATGGGCCGGTACTAGTCAGGCAGGAGTACCGGGGCCAGGGATTGCTTCAGCAGCTTTTCGCTGCCACGAAACAGACGCTGGCGGGGCGCTTCGACCTAGGGGTAGCTTTCATTGCTACTGAGAATGCGGCCTCTCGCTGGGTGCACACCCAAAAGCTGGGGCTGGAACAAGTAGGAGAAATCGAGTTTCAAGAGCAAGCGTATGACATTCTGGTTTTTCCAATAGCCTGATTATACCGCGTGGCGACTACAGAAAGAAAGCCCGGACTCACTAAAGTCCGGGCTTTCTTTTTGTAGCGGTTTCCTAGGGTATGTACCTAGCGCTGACGCTGCAAGTAGGGCTGCAACACGGCCAGGGCGCGCTGGGCGCGGGCGGTGTCTTGCATTTGGGAGGCGGCGCGGTACACGTTCTGCACCTGCATCAGGTTCAGGTTGCGGGGGTAGTCGAACAGCGCCGCATCGGGGCGGGCGGCATAGTAGTCCAGTTGCTGCGTGGCTTCGCGCAGGGTGGTGTCGAGCAGCACGGTGGCGCGCTCGCGCTCGCCGCCGGCCAGCAGCGCGGGGGCCAGCAGGGGCGAAAACGAGTCGTAGGGTACTGTGTCGGGCGGCATTACTTGCAGGCAGTAGTCGGCTACTTCCTTGGCCTTGGCGGCATTGCCCTTGGCGAGGTAGGCATTGGCGAGGCGGGCAAATTTGTCGCGATAGTAGGCCGGGAAGCGCAAGCTATTCTCGTCGTAGAAAATGTTTTTGTTGTTAAGCCCGCGGTACGAGAACGTGTGTAGCAGCTGCTTCTCATTGAGGGCCGTCGGCACGTAGCCTTCTTCCTGCGTGGCGGCGTAATCGGGGTTTTTAAACGGCATCAAACGGTAGGCCAGGCCTTCGAGCTGGAAGTAGGGCTCTAGGTTCATGTAGTCGGAAGTGGCCACCGACGAGCTGAAGTAGATGGGCCGCTTCCAGTTGTTGGTAGCAATGAGGTCGAGCAGCACCAGGTTTTTCTTTTCCATCGAGCGCTTTCCCATGCTCCAGCGCAGCTCGCTCACCAGCTGGTTTCTACGCTCGGGCCCTACCAGGCCGGCGCGCCGTACGGCGGCGGTATCTACTTTCAGGTAGAAGTTGGGCGTGGGGAAGGTGCTGGTCGAAAACGTGCCGTCGGTGTAGCGCAGCAGCGGGCTATCCTGGCCCACCAAGGCCAAGAATTGCTTGAGGTCGAGGCTATCCACGGCCGCATTGGGCATGAAGGGCAGGATGTCGTTGTTGCCCTGCGTGTAAGTGGTGTCGCCCATCGAGAGGGCCACCGGAGCCGACTGGTTGGCTTGCTGCCGGAGCTGCTGAATGTACCAGTCGGTATTGAGGTAGGGCAGCACGGCCACGCGCACGTCGGTGCGCACGCCCTCCACCTCTTGAGCATACCAGAGTGGGAAGGTGTCATTGTCGCCATTGGTAACCAGAATGGCGCCCGGCGCGCAGCTATTGAGCAGGTTCTTGGCCGCATCCACGGCGCCGTAGCGGCCCGAGCGGTCGTGGTCGTCCCAGCCCTGCGAGGCCAGAATGGCCGGTGAGGCCAGCCCAAGCAGCACCGCCACACTGGTACGCAGGCGGTCGGCCCGCAGCACCGCTTCGAGCGCCTGCGCCACCCCAATGACCCCTAGGCCAATCCAGATGGCAAACGCAAACGTGGCCCCCGTGAAGGTATAGTCGCGCTCGCGGGGCTCGATGGGCGGCTGGTTGAGGTATACCACAATGGCCAAGCCCGTGAATAGGAACAGCAACCCCACCACGAGCGCGTCGGCCCCGCGGCGACGCAGCTGCACTACCAAGCCTATCAGCCCTAGGATGAATGGGATAGCGAAGAAGTTGTTGTGCGCAAAGCTCTGGCCCACGCGCGCCGGCAGCGCGCTAGCCGCGGGGCTAAAGGGCGTTACCACCCCCGCCTGCTGAATATCGGACTCGCGCCCGATGTAGTTCCAGCCGAAGTAGCGCCAGAACATGTGCCCTAGCTGGTACTTGAACAGGAAACTCAGGTTCTGGCCCATCGTGGGCTTGGGGTTAGCGGTGGGCTCGTTGGGGTTAGCATTCAGGTCCGGCAGCCAGGTATTATACTCCTGAATGTGAGCCGGTATGGTGCTGTAGAGACGCGGCAGCAGCATCTGGTCGGCGTCGGCGTAGCCAGGCTCCTGGGCGCGGGGCAATAGCTCTACGTAGTGGCCGTCTTTGCGCTGGTAGCGCGGCGTGCCCTCGGCGTAGTGGTCGGGCTGGGCATTAAACTGCGGGCCGTAGAGCAGAGGCCGCGAGCCGTACTGCTCGCGCTTTAGGTAGCTCACGAAGGAGAGTACGTCCGACGGATTGTTCTCATTAATAGTGGGCTGGAACGAGGCGCGAATGGGTACAATGAGGTAGCTCGAATACCCAATCAGGATAAACACGAAGCACAGCATGGCCGTGTTCAGTAGCTGGCTTTGGCGCCGCTGCGACAGCTTGAACCCCGCGTAAATAAGCCCACCAAACAGCAGCAGGAAGATTATCAACCCCGAGTTGAAGGGCAGCCCTAGGTTGTTGATAAAGAACACCTCAAATCCACCAGCCAGCGTGGGCAAGCCCGGAATGACGCCAACCAACACCGAGCCCACGATACCCATGCTTACTACCAAGGTGATAATGCCACCTAGGGTAGTCGGGTTGGCCGTGCGGCGGTAGTAATAAATGAAGGCCAAGGCCGGCAGTGCCAGCAAATTCAGCAGGTGCACCCCGATGCTGAGGCCAATGACGTAGGCAATGAGGATAAGCCACTTATCGGAATCGGCTTCGGTGGCGCGGGCTTCCCACTTCAGCATTATCCAGACCACGGCGGCCGTGCACAGGCTCGACATGGCGTAGACTTCGCCCTCCACGGCATTAAACCAGAACGAATCGGAAAAGGCGAAGCTGAGCGCTCCTACCACACCGGCGCCTAGAATCAGCCAGGTTTGGCCGGCCGTCGGCTCCGGGGCTTCCGCTCCTACTGCTGCCCTCGGCAACAGCAACTTGCGCCCTAGGTGGGTAATAATCCAAAAGAGGAACAAGACAGTGAAGGCACTACTCAGGCCCGATAAGGCATTGATAAGCACCGCTACTACCTGCCGGTCGCCGAAGCTGAGTAGCGACAGCACCCGGCCCAGCAGCAGAAACGTGGGCGCGCCCGGCGGGTGCGGCACCAGCAGCTTGTAGGCACAGGCGATGAACTCGCCGCAATCCCAATACGAGGCGGTGGGCTCCAGCGTCTTGAGGTAGGTACCTAGGGCCACGGCAAAGACCAACCAGCCCACGAGGTTATTCTTTTTGGAAAAGGACAGCATCGGCAACAACCAGGAAATAAGGGTGGACGTGACGAATCAGGCGCTTCGGGGCGGGCAATAGCTAGCCGACTAAGCTGGTCATTACCACCAGTTAGTGAGCTTGCTACTACCCTTTGCCTTGTTGAAACCCTATTCACCCAAACGACACGTTGCCCCACTAGAGGTTGCGCCTAGTCTAAGAATAATTGTCTTTATTCTTGAATATTATTTTTTAGCTACCTAGGCAGACCTATTCCTTAAGCTTCGCAGTGCCACCCGCGCACCCATGCCGCTACCGCGCCCGTGGGCGCTGTGGGCTGCGCCTCGAAGAAGTGCCACACCCAGCGCACCAGTTCTACGCCGCCCCAGCCTACTAGTCCGGCCAGCGCCACGAAGGCCACCAGTAGCAAGGCCACCAAACCCTTGCCGCTGCCACTGTGCTTGCCCTCGGCGTAGTGGCGGCGCAGCAGGGCCACGTTGCGCTCGTTGCTTTTGTAGGCAAAGTCAAATACATTGCCTATCAGCGGGATGGCGCCCACTACGGTATCGATGAAGATATTGAGCGCCATGCGCACGACGATGGCGCCGCTGGCCCCGTGGCGCATCATCGTCAGCAGCAGGGCCACCGACACGGCCGTGGACGACAAATCGCCCACAATAGGCACCAGCCCCAGCAGCGGGTCGAGCCCAAAGCGAAACCGCGTGCCCGGCAGCTGAAACTGGCTGTCCATGAGGCGCGCCACGCGCTCGACCCAGCGCAGGCGCTCGTCGGCTTCGACTGGATTGGGGACAACGGGGCGGGCGGCGAGCAGTGGCATGGTCGGGAGGGTAAAGAATTGGCTTGTATACGCTTCGCAGCGGGGGATGGACGCCTAGGCTTCTCTAGCACATGCTGCTCTAGCGGGGCGCCTCACCCCCCGGCCCCTCTCCTAAAAGGAGAGGGGGAGCCGAACCATTACC
>Ga0265798_10008194_pt1 | contig 13376 bp, 5 predicted proteins | sample P3T30metagenome_FD_192430 | JGI IMG/M metagenome (GOLD analysis project Ga0265798, IMG submission 192430) | Plant litter microbial communities from East Loma Ridge, Irvine, California - P3 T30 | ecosystem: Environmental > Terrestrial > Plant litter > Unclassified | place: USA: California...
ACGTGTAGGCGATGCGCAGCGGCCGGCGCTCGATCGTCACGGCGATGCCGGGTGTCGCGAACTCGATGCGGCCATCCGCTTCCCGCGCGGTTGCCGCCACGCCGGCCGGCGCCAGCACCACCGCATGCGAACGCGGATCGTACTGTTCGCCGTTCGGGACGAACGTGGTCTCGACGATCGCCGAGGAGTATGGGCGGATCAGGTAGCGGCCGTCGTTGGTAACGATCTCGAGCACGCCGCCCTTCTCGGTCCAGCTTTGCACGTGCCGCGCGCTGTTCTGCGCTGCGGCGGATTGACAGGCGAAGGCCAGCGCGAGCGCTGCGGTCGTGGCGATTTTCATGGTCTCGAAGGGAACGGGGCAAGAGCCCGGAGCATGACAAAACAGCGGCCGGAACACAAGTGCGAACAGCTGTCTTTGCGCTATATTGGCACCTTCATTCAACCGATGGACAGACGATGACCGCGAAGCCTGCCGCCCTGCCCGCCATGCTTTTCATCGCGCCTCTCATCGCGCCTCTCATCGTGCCTCTCATCGTGCCGCTCGCCGGACTGCTTTCATCGGGCGCGGCACAGGCGCAGGCCCGGGCCAAGGCGCCCTCCGGATCCCAGGCCAGGGCGCCGGCAAAACCGGCAATGGTCGAGGCCAAGCGCTTCCTGGCACAGACCGAAAGCAGGTTCGACAAACTGCACGAGGACCAGGCCCGTGCCGACTGGGTCGCCGAAAACTTCATCACCGACGATACCGCGGCGATCGCCGCGCATTTCGGTGCCCTGCAGCTGGAAGCGGCCGGCCAGGCGGCCCTGGGGGCGCGCCGCTTCAACGGCCTGAACCTCAGCAACACCGATGCGCGCAAGATGAAGCTGCTGCAGCTGACGTTGATGCTGGCCGACCCGCAGGAGCGCGCCGATTATGCGGCCGCGCGCGCGGCACTGACCGGCGCCTACGGCAAGGCCGCTTACTGCCCCGCCGGCGGCCGCCCCTGCATGGCGCTGGGCGAGCTGGAAAAGATCCTGGCCACCAGCCGCGATCCCGCCAAGCTGCAGGAAGCATGGGCCGGCTGGCATGCGCAGGCGCGCAACTACAAGAACCGCTATGCCGCCTTCGTGCAGCTGTCGAACAAGGGCGCCCGCGAAATGGGCTATCCCGACACGGGCGCGCTGTGGCGCTCCGGCTACGACATGCCGCCCGGGGAATTAGAATTCGAAATGGAGCGCCTGTGGCTGCAGGTCAAGCCGCTGTACGAAGCGCTGCACGAATACGCGCGCTACAAGCTGCGCGCCGCCTATGGCCCGGACGTGGTGCCGCTGACCGGCCCCGTTCCCGCCCACCTGTTCGGCAATATGTGGGGCCAGACCTGGGACAACATCTATCCGCTTCTGGAACCCGCGCCGGGCGCCGGCAGTTTCGACCTGACCCGTGTGCTGGAAAAGAACCGGACCACGCCCCGGCAGATGACCCAATATGCCGAAGGCTTCTACACGTCGCTGGGCATGCCGAAGCTGCCGGCCACGTTCTGGGAACGCTCGCTGCTGGCGAAACCGCGCGACCGCGAGGTGGTGTGCCATGCCTCCGCCTGGTCGATCGACAGCCAGGAAGATGTGCGCATCAAGATGTGCATCCAGCCCACGGCCGGGGATTTCGCGGTGATCCACCACGAACTGGGGCACGTCTACTACAACCTCGCCTACCAGGACCAGCCGGCACTGTTCCGTGGCGGCGCCAACGACGGCTTCCACGAAGCGATCGGCGACACCATCGCGCTCTCGATCACGCCAGGCTACCTGAAGAAGATCGGCCTGATGAAGGAAGACCCCGATCCGGATGGCGATATCGGCGAACTGCTGCGCCGCGCGCTGTCGAAGGTGGCGATCCTGCCGTTCGCCTACTCGGTCGACAAGTGGCGCTGGGACGTGTATGCCGGCAGGACGCAGCCGGCCGACTACGACAGCACCTGGTGGCAGTCGCGCGAACAGACCATGGGCATGCGGCGCCCCGAACCGGCGCAGCGCTACGGCTCGGCCGAAGGCTTCGATGCCGGCGCCAAGTACCACGTGCCGGCCGATGTGCCGTATGCCCGCTACTTCCTGGCCGGCCTGCTGCAGTTCCAGTTCCACCGCGCGCTGTGCCGCGAAGCCGGCCACGAAGGGCCGCTGCACCGGTGCTCGATTCACGGCAGCCGGAAGGCAGGCAGGAAACTGCAGGCCATGCTGCAACTCGGCAGCAGCAGGCCGTGGCCGGAGGCGTTGAAGGCGATCAGCGGCGAAGAGCGCATCGACGGCAACGCGCTGCTGGAATACTTTGCGCCGCTCAAGACCTGGCTCGACGAGCAGAACCGGGTGCTGGCGGCGCAACAGAAATGGTGATGCCGGCACCGGTTTTTCCTGCACCACCGCGATGCAATCTTGCCTTTCTGACACATCGAGGCTATAGTTGACGATTCCGCTCAACTAATAAGCAGCCAGCCGTCGCCAGCCCGCTACCACTCAGGAAGGGTTTATGGCGCAGTTCTCCCAGCCGGCACGGGCCGGCCTCCTCAAGCTGCATCCGCTGACGTTCGCATTGCTGTGCGCCGGGGCACCCGCCCTGGCATCCGAGCCGGTCGAGGCGCCCGAGGCAACCGAAGCAACCGAAGCGGCCCCGGTCGCCGTCGTCAGGATCGACGGCAGCAAGGCCGGGGACGAGTTCGTTGCGCGGCGCGGCGGCGCGGCCACCAAGACCGACACGCCGCTGATCGAAACGCCGCAGTCGATTTCCGTGATCCCGGCCGAACGGCTGCAGCTGCAAGGCGCGCAGACCCTTCGGCAGACGCTGAACTACACCGCCGGCCTGGTCTCCGCGTCGTTCGACAGCCGCGGCGACAGCGTCACGTCGCGCGGCGGCTCGCCGACATCGCTGGTCGACGGCCTGCAATACAACTTCGGCTTCTACAACACCACCCGGCCCGATCCGTTCATGCTCGAGCGCGTGGAAGTGCTGCGCGGGCCGTCGTCGGTGCTGTATGGCCAGGGCAGCGTGGGCGGCATCATCAACTACGCCACCAAGAAGCCGCTCGCCGAGCGGCGCCGCGAAGTACAGGTGCAGGTCGGCAGCCATGACCGCAAGCAGGTCAATCTCGACCTGAACGAGGTGCTGGACGATGCCGGCCGCTGGCGCCTGCGCGTGGTGGCGATCGGCCGCGACAGCGGCTCGCAGGTCGAGCACGTGGCGGACGACCGCAAGGTGCTGATGCCGTCGCTGACGTGGCTGCCGGATGCCGACACGTCGCTGACCGTCTCGGCGCTGCGCCAGCAGGATGCCAGCGGCTCGCTGATCGGCTTCTTCCCGTGGCAGGGCACGCTGCTGCCGTCGCCATACGGCCGCATTCCCACCAATACCTTCACCGGCGAACCGGGCTGGGATGCCTACGACACCGACCAGACAGCGTTCTCGTCTGCGTTCAGCCACCGCTTTTCCGACCATCTCGTGCTGCGCCAGAATGCCCGCAAGAGCCGTTCGGAGGTCGACTACCGCAGCGCGTACACCAGCTTCACGCCGGTTGCGGCGACCGGCCGGCCAGGGCGCCCCGTGTTCAACGCCGACAACCGCACGATCGAACGCGACCTGATCCAGCAGGCCAACGCGCTCGACACGCTGGTGTTCGACACGCAGCTCGAAGCGGCGTTCGCCACCGGCCGCTGGCAGCACACCGTCCTTGCCGGCTTCGACGTGCAGCGCGCCGAAACGCGGCAGGCCACCGGCCGTGGCGTGGCGGCGGCGCTGGATCTCTACCATCCCGTGTACGGCAGCTTCACGCCGCCGGCAACGCTGGCGCACCAGCCCACCGGGCTGCTGCACCAGAAGGGTTTCTACGTGCAGGAACAGGCCAAGTTCGACGATCGCTGGGTCGGCGTGCTGGGCTGGCGCCGCGACCACGCGGAAAACGATATCGAAGGCCGCCCCGCCTCGCGCACCGACGACAGGGCGAACACGAAACGCGTGGGCCTGCTGTACCTGGGCGACGGCGGCCTCTCCCCCTATGTCAGCTATGCCGAATCGTTCCTGCCGCTGGGCGGCGTGGACGCATACAACGAACCGTACCGGCCGCAGCGCGGCAAGCAGTGGGAAGCGGGCATCAAGTGGCAGCCTTCCGCCACGGTCACGGCATCGGCCGCGCTGTACCAGCTGCGCGACCGGAACCGCAAGACCACCGATCCGGCGAACCCGCTGAACAGCCTGCAACTGGGCGAAGTGAAGGTGCGCGGCGTTGAACTGGAAACGGCCGGCCGCACGCGCGGCTGGGACTGGACCGCCGCCTACACGTACACCGACGCACGGATATCGCGCAGCAACGGCGCCGACCTCGGCAAGCGCGTGTCGGGCATCCCGAAGCACAATGTGTCGGCCTGGCTGGCACGCGGCTTCGCCATCGGCGAAGTGCATGGCTTCACGGCCGGCGCCGGCGTGCGCTACCTGGGCACGTCGTGGGACGGCACCGATGCGCTGGAAACGCCGGCAGCCACGCTGGTCGATGCGCTGCTCGCATACGAGACCGGCCCATGGCGCTTCGCCCTGAATGCCGTCAACCTGGCCGACAAGGTGCAGATCACCACCTGCCTGGCACGCGGCGACTGCTTCTACGGCCAGCGGCGCACGGTCATGCTGACTGCGCGCTACCTGTGGTTAGGAAAAGAATGCACCGCGGCCAGCGGAGCAGCGCCCCATATTGCTCAGAAACTTGATGCAAACGTGAGCGGAATGCTCACGTTTGCGCAATCTTTTCGCCGCCGCCTTGTGCTATGGTAGCGGTCCCATCCGTATTGATTGCGCAAACATGCTTGCCTCGAAAATCAAGGGACTGCGCTGGTGGATGATCGGCCTGATCATGCTGGGGGCGGTCATCAACTACCTTACGCGCAGCACGCTGGCCGTGGCGGCGCCCACGCTGCTCACCGAGCTGCACATCACCACCCAGGAATACTCGTACATCACGGCCGCGTTCCAGGGCGCGATCATGCTGCAGCCGCTGTGCGGCTACGTGCTCGACGTGATCGGCCTGAAATACGGCTTCGCCATGTTCGCCACCGCCTGGTCGCTGATCTGCATGGCACACGGCATGGCCACCAGCTGGCAGGCCTTCGCGGTCCTGCGCGGCCTGCTGGGCCTTGCCGAGGGCTCGGCCAACCCGGCCGGCATGAAAGCGGTCTCCGAATGGTTCCCCGCCAGGGAACGCGGCATGGCGGGCGGCATCTACAATGTCGGCGCCTCGTTCGGTTCGATGCTGGCGCCGCCGCTGGTGGTATGGGCCATCCTGTACTACAACTGGCAGTCGGCGTTCGTGATCACCGGGGCGCTGGGCCTGATGTGGGTGGCCGCCTGGCTGCTGCTGTACGACGCGCCGGCCCGGCACCGCCGCCTGTCCGCCGACGAGGCACGGCACATCGCCGCCGGCCAGGAAAAGCACCTCGAAGGTGACGGCAAACGGCCCTCCATCCTGAGCATCCTCAAACTGCGCAACTTCTGGGGCATTGCCCTGCCGCGCTTCCTGGCCGATCCGGCCTGGGGCACGCTGTCGTTCTGGGTGCCGCTGTATCTGACCACGGTGCGCGGCTTCGACCTGGCGCAGATCGCCATGTTCGCCTGGCTGCCGTTCCTGGCCGCCGACCTGGGCTGCCTGTTCGGCCCCCTGGTGGTGCTCTGGCTGCAAAGGCGCGGCGTTCGCCTGATCAACGCGCGGCGCGGCGCATTCACGCTCGGCGCCTGCATGATGATGGGCGTGGCCTTCGTGGGCTTCGTGGACAGCCCGTATGCCGCGATCGCCCTGCTCAGCCTCGCCGGCTTCGCGCACCAGACCCTGTCCGTGACCGTGATCACGATGTCGTCGGACCTGTTCCGGCGCAACGAGGTAGCCACGGTGGCCGGCATGTGCGGCACCTTCGGCAACCTGGGCCTGCTGATCTTCTCGCTGCTGATCGGCGGCCTGATGGCCAGCGTGGGCTACACGCCGTTCTTCGTCAGCCTGGCGGTGCTCGACCTGGTGGCCGCCGTGCTGCTGTGGACCCTGGTGCGCGAACCGGCACGACCCGAACCCGAACCCGCCTTCCCTGTCACGGGCAAGGCACCCGCATGAGTATCGCCATGAGCACCATCGACAACCCCATCCTCCCCGGCTTCAATCCCGACCCGTCCATCGTGCGGGTGGGCGACGATTACTACATCGCCACGTCCACCTTCGAGTGGTATCCGGGCGTGCAGATCCACCATTCGCGCGACCTGGTCAACTGGCGCCTCCTCACGCGCCCGCTCGCGCGCGCCAGCCAGCTGGACATGCTGGGCGCGCCGGACTCCTGCGGCGTGTGGGCACCGTGCCTGACCTGGGCGGACGGCCTGTTCTGGCTGATCTATACCGACGTGAAGCGCTACGGCCGCACCTCGACCGGCGGCGCCACCGGCAGCGCCTCGCTGCGCGATTTCCACAATTACCTGGTCACCAGCCCGGCCATCGAAGGGCCGTGGTCCGACCCGGTGCACGTCAACAGCAGCGGTTTCGACCCTTCGCTGTTCCATGACGACGACGGCCGCAAGTATTTCCTGAACCAGCTGTGGGACCACCGCCCGGGCGGCAACCGCTTCAACGGCATCGTGCTGCAGGAATATTCGGTGGCGGAAAACCGGCTGGTCGGCCAGCGCGTCAACATCTTCAAGGGCACGGCGCACGGGCTGACCGAAGCGCCGCACCTGTACAAGCGCAACGGCTGGTACTACCTGCTCACCGCCGAGGGCGGCACCGGCTGGCACCACGGGGTGACGATGGCACGCTCGCGCAGCCTGCACGGGCCGTATGAACTGCACCCGGACGTCACCATCCTCAGTTCGCGCAACCGCCCCGACCTTGCCCTGCAACGCGCCGGCCACGCCGACCTGGTGGACACGCCCGATGGCCGGACGTACATGGTCTACCTGTGCGGCCGGCCGCTGCGCAACCGCGGCACCTGCACGCTGGGCCGCGAGACCGCCATCCAGCCCATGGCTTGGAGCGAGGACGGCTGGCTGCGCACCATCGACGGCCAGGGAACGCCCGCATCACAGGCCGCCGCGCCCGGCCTGCCGGCGCACCGCTTTGCAGCCGCGCCGGTGCGCGAGGAGTTCGACGCGCCCGGCCTGCCGCTCGCGTTCCAGTGGCTGCGCAGCCCGTGGCCCGATGAGCTGTTCAGCCTCGCGGCGCGGCCCGGCCACCTGCGCCTGTTCGGCCGCGAAAGCCTGGGCAGCCAGTACCGCCAGGCGCTGGTGGCGCGGCGCCAGCAGTCGCATTGCTACAGCGCGGCCACCGTGGTCGATTTCGAGCCGGAGCATTACCAGCAGCAGGCCGGCCTGGTCTGCTACTACAACGGCGCCAAGTTCCACTACCTGTACATCACGCACGACGAGACAACCGGCAAGCACCTGCGCGTGATGACCAGCCTGCCCAACCACGTGCAGGCCGACACGTTCACGGCACCGGTGCCCCTGCCCCCCGGCGTGCCGGTGCAGCTGCGCGTGGAAGTGGACGAGGAGCGCCTGCTGTTCGCCTGGCGCCTCGCCGGCGACGACCTTGCCGGCGACTGGCAGTGGCTGCCACAGCAGTTCGATGCCAGCATCTTGTCCGACGAGGCCAATGCGCCGGGGCAGCCCAACTTCACCGGCGCCTTTGTCGGCATGGCCTGCCAGGACATGGCCGGCACCGGCCTGCATGCCGATTTCGATTATTTCGACTATCGCGAGCGTCCGTACTGCATCGATCCGAAGCGCACCTGAACGTAAAAAAGCCTCGCCGCTTGCGCGGACGAGGCTTCGTGCAGCCGTGTGAACCGGATCAGAACTTGTAGTTCAAGCCCAGCAGCACGGTGCGGCCGTATTTCTGGTATTCCAGCTGCTGGTTCTTCGAACCGTTGTAGGTTTCGTAGGCGGCATTGCGCAGGTTGTTCGCCTGCAGCACGATGCCCACATCCTTCAGCGGACCGTTCTGGAACGTGTAGCCCAGCTGCAGGTCGAGGATGCTCTCGCCCACCACGTAGCGCAGCGAACGCTCGGCGGCGAAGTTGCCGATCTCGCCCACGAAGTCCGAGCGCTTGCGCTGGCTCAGGCGGGTCTCGAAACCGTTCTTCTCGTAGTACACCGTCAGGTTCGTCACGCGCTTGGACAGGCCCGGCAGCGGGATGTTCTGGCCGATCGAGCCGTCCGGTTCCTGGATCGCGATATTGCTGTCGGTGTAGGTGCCGCTGGCCACGATGCCGAAGCCGTCCAGCATCGGGGTCAGCATGCTCAAAGGCAGCGAGCCGGACAGCTCGATGCCGCGCATCGTGCCGCCGTTGCCGTTGTACGGTGCCTTGTAGTCGCCGAAGACCGTGTTGGCCTTGGTGCCCGGAACGAATGCCGAGAAGTCGTACGTCTGCGTCTGCGTGAAGATGTACGTATCGAGCTTCTTGAAGAAGAACGCGCCGGCCAGGTAGGCCTTCTTGCCGAAGTATTTTTCATACGACAGGTCGAACGCCTTGGCGCGCCATGGATCGAGCTGCGCATTGCCGCCCGAAGCGCCCGGCTTGAACGTGGTGTCCGACACCCCGAAGTCCAGCGCGGCGCGCAGCTGGTCCACGCGCGGGCGGGCGATCTGCTTGGCCAGGGCCACGCGCACGGTCTGGTCGTTCGGCAGGCCGAAGTTCAGGTTCATGCTCGGCAGCCAGTCGTTGTACGACTTGCCGTCGTGGATCGGCTGCACCTGCTGGTCGCCGGCCAGCGCGCCATTGAAGTACTTCGAATCGGAGTACTGCTTGGTGTGCTGGACCTGCACACCCACGTTGCCGCGCAGCGAAATATCGTTGCCGAATTCGTGCTCGATGTTCGCCTTGGCGAAAGCCGTCGAGATCTTCTCGACCACCGACCAGTTCTTGATCAGGATGGCTCCGCTGCCGGCGGTCGGGTTGAACGACATGTAGCGCGCGACCACGGCCGGCACGTTCCAGGCCGGGACGTTGCCGACGCCGGCGAAGCCCAGGTCGACGGAACCGTACAGCAGCGACGGGTCGATCGTGGTCGGGTTGCCGACCAGGTTGATGTTGCCTTCCGGCTGGTCCTTGTCCTTCGAGCGGTCGCTGTAGTTCACGCCGACGTCGAAGCCGGACAGCCAGTTCTCCAGCGCTGCCGGGGCCTGGAAGTTGGCAGCCAGTTTCACGCTTTTCAGTTCGTCTTCCACGTACGGCACCTTGCCGTAGCCGGAACCGTAGATCGTGTTCTTCACATAGAGGTTCGAGGCGTTGGCATAGTCGCCGCGGCCCGGCGTCATTGTCGGGAAGGTTCCCGTGTTGAAGCCGAGGTTGACGGTATCGAGGAACTGCGGGCTGTTGACGGCGCCGACCTGCAGGTTGTTTTCCAGGCTCAGTTCGTCACGCTTGGCCTTCGACCACGAGAGGTCGGCCACCAGCTTCACGCCGTCCAGGCGCAATTCGTTGTTCCAGCCCAGCGCGCGGATATCGTCGCGACGCTTGGTGTACATGCCGCGCACCAGCGGGTAGACGTTGTTGGCCAACGCGGTGCTGATGGCATTGCCGTTCTTCGTCAGGTTGGAATAGAACGGCGACGGCTGCAGGTCGCCGTTCCAGCCGGACAGGTTGACTTCGAACTGGTTGGCGGTGTCCTCGTGCTTGAACACGGAAGCGTAGAAGTCCACCGTGCTGGTGAACTGCTTGGTCGGGCGGTATTCGACCACGCCCATCAGGCCGTCGCGGCGGTTGTAGCCGGTGCGCGACAGCGCCTTGATGCCGTCGGTCGCGGTGGTGCCGGCCGGCAGGCCGGTGCGGGCATCGGTCTTCCACGGTTCATAGATGCCGGTCTCGTTGGCCAGTACCGGCGACTCCAGGTGCGCGAAGCCCACGGCGACACCCAGCGTGCGGTTCAGGAACTGGTCGATATAGCTTACGGAGAAGCGGTTGCCCAGCGACTTCGTGTTGGCCATGCTGCCCAGCGAATTGTGCTCGCCGCGGACATTCATCGCCACGGTGCGCTTGCCGAAGTTCAGCGGGCGCACGGTCTGCAGGTCGATCGTGCCGGACAGGCCCTGGCCGACCAGGCCCGCATCCGGCGTTTTATAGACCGTGACGCCGGCCATCAGTTCGGATGGGTACTGGTCGAATTCCACGCTGCGGTTGTCGCCGGTGGAGACCTGTTCGCGGCCGTTCAGCAGCGTGGTGGAAAAATCGGGGGACAGGCCGCGCACCGAGATCACCTGGGCACGGCCGGCCACGCGCTGGGCGGCCAGGCCTGGCAGGCGGGCGATCGATTCGGCGATGGAGACGTCCGGCAGCTTGCCGATGTCTTCGGCGGAGATGGCTTCGACGATCGACGTCGAATCCTTCTTGACGGAGATGGCGTCCTCGATGCCGCGGCGGATGCCGGTCACCGTCACCGTGGCCATCGGTGCCGCTTCCGCACCCGTGTTCTGTTGCTGTGCAACGGCCGGGTTGGCCAGCGCGGCAACGAAGATTGCGCAGCCGGTAGCGACCGGGCTCAGTTGCAGGGCCGTGCGCATGCTGCGCTCAGGCGCGAAGAATTTCATCGAAGTCCCCTCACTAATAACGAATAATTTCCCGTGCGCATTTACTAGCTCGACTACACAGGATTCCAAGGATTATGGCCGCTCTTTCAGACGTCCTGAGCGAATTTTGTATTAAAACTAGATGCAGTGTCAATTAAAGTTCAGTCCGAACTCGGCTGAAATCGCCGTTTTACGCCCTGTTTTGGCGGTTCCCGGGCTTTCCGTTGTATGCCGGCTACAGCAAGCCCATAGTCAAACTGTAGTGGAACTACAGGAACTTTCAAAAAATAATCGTTTCCACTGTAAAGATGTAACAAAAGCGCCAAAAGCCGTAGGGCGGTGTATTAAAACTAGGAATGTCACGGACCGAATCGTTGTGCACGCCAGATGATCATAGTATTCTGCTCACGTTTTACGACCAACCGGCCCCTCAAGAGGCTGTAGTCCCACTACTTCAACTGGCGGCGCAGCGTGGCTGCGCGCGACAATCTATCCGGAGACACCATGCAGCGCACGCCCCTTGCCCTGGCTATCGCCACCCTCGCCCTGGCCGTCGGCGGCCCGCTTCATGCCGCCGAAGTGGCGGTCCCGTTCGGCTCATGGGGCAAGCAGGAAACGGTGCGCTTCCACTCGGTGGAGGCGGCGCCGGACGGCGCCGGCCATGGTGCGGCACTGCGCACCTACACGCACAGCACCACGATGAAGCTGCGCGACGGCGATCCGCAAAGCGTGACCTATGCCGAAAGCGCCGGCCTGCCGCGCGTGCGCAGCGGGAACCTGGCGTTCGACGCGCTGTTCGCGATGGCGATGGCCGAGATGGAGCAGGATGCCGTATCCGTCATCCGCGACGACAGCTATAACGTGGACGAAAAACGCAATGGCCGGCCGATCGCCTGCGAATGCTTCGAGACGGGCGAGAAGTGGCACTACGTGTGGACGCGCGACCTGTCGTATGCGGCCGGCCTGGGCCTGGGCATGCTCGATCCGCAACGGGTGCGCAACTCGCTGCAGTTCAAGCTCTCCGGATACCGCGACGGGCTGGTGAAACCGGCCACGGTGCCGGGCAGCGCCGACGGCCTGCAGATCGTGCAGGACACCGGCAGCGGCGGCAGCTGGCCGGTCAGCACCGACCGCGTAACGTGGGCGTTCGGCGCCGACGAGGCATTGAAGGCGCTGCCGCCGGCGCAGCGCGCGGCGTTCGCGCCGGTGGCGCTGAAGGCGCTGGCGAACACGCTCGAGATCGACCGCGTGGCCGTGTACGACCCGCTCAGCGGCCTGTACAACGGCGAACAGTCCTTCCTCGACTGGCGCGAACAGAGCTACGCCGACTGGATGCCGGACCAGCTGGCGCACATGGCCACGGCCAAGGCGCTGTCGACCAACGTGGCGCACTACAAGGCGCTGACGCTGGCGGCGCAGCTGGCGCAGGAACAGGGCGACGCTGCAGCGGCCACGCGCTACGGCGGCTGGGCCACGCAGCTGAAGGCGGCGATCAACGCCCGGCTGTGGCTGAAGGATGCCGGCATGTACAGCAGCCTGACCGCCGGCCACTTCGACGGCGCGCCACTGCACAAGTTCGACTGGCTGGGGCAGGCGCTGGCCGTGGTGACCGGCGTGGCCGATGCCGAACAGGCCATCAGCATCGTCGAGCGCTACCCGCACGGGCCGATGGGCGCGCCGGTGATCTGGCCGCAGCAGCCCGGCCGCGCCGTGTACCATAACCGCGCGATCTGGCCGTTCGTCACCGCCTACGGCCTGAAGGCGGCGATCCACGTGCAGAACGTGGCGGCCGCCGATGCGGCCTACGACACGCTGCTGCGCGCGGCCGCTGTCAATGCCTCGAACATGGAGAACTTCGAATGGCTGTCCGGGCAGCCGATGCTCGACGACGGCAAGGACCTGTCCGGCCCGGTGGTTAATTCGCGCCGCCAGCTGTGGTCCGTCGGCGGCTTTGCCGGCGCACTGGTGGGCGGCGTGTTCGGCGTCTCCACCACGAACGACGGCATCGCGGTCAAGCCGTTCATCACGTCGAAACTGCGCAACGAAGCATTCGGGCAAGGCGGCACCGCCACCCTGGCCGGGCTGAAACTGCGCGATCACGCGATCGACGTGCAGCTCGTGCTGCCGGCACCACAGCAGGCATCGGGCTACTACCCGGTGCAGCAGGTACTGCTGAACGGCAAGCCCGTCGATGGCGCTATCCGGTGGCAGGACCTGGCGGAGCACAACACGATCGTGGTGCAGCTGGCCCCCCTGGTGCCCGGGCGGCAGGCGCTCACCCGCGTGGCGGCCGATCCGCTGGCGCTCGATCCCGCCGTGTACTCGCCGCCGGAACCCGTCATCAGGTCGGCCGCGCGCGGCAAGCTCGCGTTCGCCGCTGCGCCGGCCGCGGGTGCGGTCTACAACATCTTCCGCGACGGCCACATGGTGGCATCGAACGTGCAGAGCGCCGCCTGGACCGACCCGAAGCCCGGCGCCGCCTCGTGCTATGCGGTGGAAGCGGTCTTCCCGGTATCGGGCAACCGCAGCCACCACAGCGCCCCGGCCTGCACGGGCGAAGCGGTCGAGGTGGCGGCAGGCGATTCCCGCATCGTCTCGAACGTCGAGGCTGACGACGGCGTACTACGTCACTGGGGCGCGCCGGCCGATACGTTCAAGGCCAGCCTTGCCGTGAAACAGGCCGGCACCTGGCAGGTGCAGGTTCGCTACCGCAACAACGCGCACCAGATCAACCTGGGTATCACCGGCGGCGTGAAATGGATGACGGTGCGCGACGCGGCCGGCGCCGTCGTCGCGCAGGGCGTGGTGCAACTGCCGCACTCCCCCGCAGGG
>Ga0265798_10008195_pt1 | contig 13375 bp, 11 predicted proteins | sample P3T30metagenome_FD_192430 | JGI IMG/M metagenome (GOLD analysis project Ga0265798, IMG submission 192430) | Plant litter microbial communities from East Loma Ridge, Irvine, California - P3 T30 | ecosystem: Environmental > Terrestrial > Plant litter > Unclassified | place: USA: California...
CCATCTTCGGCCGCAGCTCGTCGCCGTAGATGCTGTTGAGCACCGTGTTGGCGATGTCGCCGCCCAGCGCCAGGTCCAGCGAGCGCTTCAGGTAGGAGCGGGAGGCACCGTGCACGCCGGACTGTTCGCGGTAGTCGTCGAAGAACGTCTGGATGGCCGTCTTGACCGCCTCGACCTTGATGCCGCTCATCCGCGACATCACTTGCGTCACTTCCAGCAGTTCCTCGCGGGACAGGCAGCGCAGCACGGCGGCGGCCTGTTCCTCGCCGATCGACAGCAGCACGATGGCCGCTTGCTCGACCGGGGTCAGGTTGGCGCCTTCGACGGCGATCATGTCGTTCATGTTATTAAGCTCGGCCATTTTTCTGCATCCACTGTTTGACGACTTCTGCAACACGCTCCGGCTCTTTCTCGGCCAGAACCTTCAGGTGATCGACCATCACGTCGACCGGCGAACCGGCAGGCGGCAGATCATAGTTTTCCAGCAGCGGCACCACCGGCATGCCGGCCGTACTGTTCATCTCGACGGCTGCCGCGTCGGTCGCGCCACCGGCCAGTGCCACCGGGCTGCCGGCCACGGCTTCCGCGTTGACTGGCAGGGCGGTTGCGCCATCGGCACGGCGATCGCCACCGCTGCGGGTATCCAGGGCCAGCGGGACTGGCAACGCCGGCGTCATGCGGTTCGTCAGCAGCTTCATCAGCGGACGCAGGATCAGGAAGTAACCCAGGATCGTGGCGATCGCATAGCTGGCCCAGCCGCTCATGTCGACGATGTTGTCACGCTCTTGCCACCACTGCTGCGGTGCAACCTTCGGCGGGAAGTTCATGGCCGTCACCACCAGCGTGTCGCCACGCTCGGCGTTGATGCCCAGGCCGTTGCGCAGCACCTTGTCGATGTTTGCCAGCTCGGCAGGGGTCCAGCCCGTCTTCGGGTTCATCGCGGCGGCCTGTGCCAGCACGACGGCAACGTTCTGGTGTTCCAGGCGGCCACGGGCCCGCTTGGTCTGTACGATACTGCGGTCGTAGGCATACTGGCGCGTGGTTGCATTCTTGCGAGCCGAACCGTCAGGCATCTGGCCTGGCGTGCCCGGAGCCGCGGCACCGGCGGCGGCAGGGGCGGCCGGATCGGCGGCGGCCGGCGGGCGGTTCGACAGCGTGCCCGGCACACCCATGGCCATGCGGTTGCGGTCCTGCTCTTCGCGGGTCGCTTCGCTCGTGACTTTCGGCGTTTCGCCGTATTTCTCGACCGTTTCCTCGACCTTGTCGTTGTCGACGGCGGCCGTGACGCTGACCTTGAAGTTGTCTTCGCCCATCACCGGACCCAGCAGGCCACGGATATTGCCCTTGATCTCCTCCTGGATCCGCTTCTGCGCTTCGTTGCCCGACGACGTGGCATCGAAGCCGTCCGCCAGGTCCACGTGCGACGACAGCAGGTTGCCGGCCTGGTCCACCAGGCTGACACGTGCCGGCGACAGGCTGGCGACGCTGCCCGACACCATGTTGACGACGGCGGCGATCGATTCGGGCGACAGCGTGCGGCCCGGCTTGACGCCGATGACGACGGCGGCCGACGACTTCTCGCCGTCCGACGAGACGAACGACGTCGACTTGGCGATCGACAGGTGGACGCGCGCCGAAGCGATCGCGTCCAGCGTCATGATCGACTGCGCCAGTTCGCCTTCCAGGCCGCGGCGGAAGCGCACGTCCTGCACGAACTGCGACACGCCCAGCGGATCGTTCTTGTCCATCAGCTCCAGGCCGGCCGGCAGCTGCGCGGTGACGCCTTTCGACGCCAGCAGCATGCGCACCTTGCCCAGCTGGTCTTCCGGCACCAGCACCTGGCCGCTGTCCGGGTGGACGCGGTAAGGGATGTGCTCGGCTTCGAGCACGGACATCATGTCGGCCGCGGCAACTTTCTCGCGGGCGCCGAAGACCGGCTTGTAGCCGGCCTGGTCCTTCCACAGGAACATCAGGACGAGTGCCGTCACGCCGATGGCCAGCAGCAGCATCGGGTACAGATTTTTCAGCAGGGCAGGCGGGACACCCGGCATGCCATTGGAGGTACCACGCCAGCGCCCGAAGGCGGACTTAACAGTGTTGATCACGTCGGAACTTTCGCTTGGAACAGAGGGAACTTCAGCCGGAATGCAGCGGAATTACAGCGGCAGCTTGATGAGCTCGTCGACAGCGCCCATCACTTTGTTGCGAACCTGCATCAGCATCGAGAAGGACAGGCTGGCTTCCTGGCTGGCCATCATGGCGCCCACCAGGTCATCACTGCGGCCGGCGTCGACATCGGCCATTTTTGCGCTGGCGGCCTGGTCGGCCGCATTCACGCCGGAGACGGCGTTCTGCATTGCTTGCGCGAAGGAACCGGCGGAAGTGCCGGAGAAGTTGGCGCCGAACTGGGCCGCCGGGGCGATCTGGGCAGCGTTTTGCGCCAGGTCGTTGGCCGCGTTGGTCAGGGACGCCAGGTCGGCGTGGATCATGCCGGCGATATCATTTGCCATTTGCCATCTCACTTTCAATGCAACGTTGATCTTCGTTACCACAGCGCATCCCTGGGCTGGAGCCCGCCACGGGGTGCAATGGCGCCAGTTCAGGGGGTACCGCGGGTTTGTTTTCCGCTTCCGGCTGCCAGCGCTGCAACCCGGTTGGAAAAACGAAAAACTGCTGACATAACCTTCATCCGATTATCTGGATGAGCCGCATGATTAAATGTAATCGTGCTGAAATAATGTGCCAGGGTCGATTCAGTGCGCTGCATTGTTTCCTTTTACAGAAACGCTGTTACTGTGGCAAAAGTCCTTAATAATCAAACACTAGCCAAACCTGCTTGTAATGTTGAGAGAGTGGGGCGTGTTGCTCAGGACAGGGATTAGCTTACCGTGCGGCAACAGCACTGTAAAGGGGAATTTGTGAATCGTGTGCACCCGATGTGCGCTCGGCATGCTATTGATTCGTGGCAATATTCAAGAATTTGCGGTATTCTATGGTGCCTGGATCGTCCACTTGTATACTTTGCGATACGATGTGATATGCAGATGGCGTATGCACATGGACTACACTGATGACTAATTTACAAACCACTGCCAAGCCGTTGACGCTGGACCCGAGCCTGCTGGGCCGCCCCGTGCACCGGCTGCCGCATTTCGCCGCGCAGCTGCGCGAAGACCTGGTCGCGATGCTGCGCCAGCCCGCCGTGCGCCGCTACTGGGGCAATGTGACCGTCGAAGGGGCCGCGTTCTCGCGCCTGGACGGTACCGAGGAGCGCGTGCGCTGGCAGCACTATGCGGCCGGCAGCGGCGTGCTGGGCTTTGCCCTCGAACGTAGAGTGTTGCTGTCCGTGTTGAATTACCGTTATGGTCGCGGCAAGGAGAGCGACGCCACGGTGGACGAGTCCACCATCCGGGTGACGGCAACGGAAGAGCGGCTGGCTGTTGTTTTAGGGCAACAATTGGCGGTGGTCGTGGCACAGCGCATCGCGGCGAACCTGCCGGGTGGCGACATTCCGGCAAGCGAGAATGTCATCGCGGTCAAGGGATCGTACCCGCCGAAGGGCACATGGCTCGTGACGGTGGACGTGCGCCTGGGCGAGGCTGAAGGCAAGGTCTGGTTCACTCTGGACAAGAACCTGATGTCGGACGTGCTGCGCGGCGTGTTGCCCGAGCGCGACACCGGCACGAAGGCGTCGAAACCGTCCGGTCCGTTGTCGCAGCGCCTGCAGGTGGCGCTGAACGGCAGGCTGGTCAGTAAAGAGGTCACGCTGGGCGCGCTGTTCGATCTGCGCGTCGGCGACGTGATTCCGGTCAGCCTGCACAGGGCCGACGTGATGCTCGAGGATTCGCGGCTGTTCACGGCCGCGGTGACGGAGCACAAGGGAAAACTGTGCCTAACATCTTTTGAAGACGTCGAATAATATGATGAATGTGAACCCAAACGGCACCAGCGACGCGATGCTCGAGGACGTGACGGACGAGATGATTCTCGATCCCGTGGCCGGCGATCTGGCCGATGTCCCCGTGCCGAAAGCGCCGCGGCGCGATCTGCCGCAAATGATGCGCAAGATTCCCGTCACTCTGACCCTGGAAGTGGGCTCGGCCCGCATCTCGCTGCAGGAGCTGATGAGCATCGGTCCCGACAGCGTCGTCGAGCTGGACGTGCTGGCCGGCGAGCCCCTCGTCATCAAGGTCAACGGCACCGCCATCGGCCGCGCCGAAGTGGTGGTGGCGGGCGAGAACTACGGGCTGAAGGTGATCGACCTGGACGGGCTCAACCTCGACATGATGACGTCATGACGACGTGCTTTGCAATGCTGGCCGGCCCCTTGCGCCGGCCTTTTGCTTTTGGGGGTGTCTTGACGAGATTGCCACGGTTGTTTCCAGTTGTACTCTTTCTTGCTGCCCTGATGCTGGCCTTCCCGGGCCTGTCCTGGGCCCAGGCCGCCGCTCCGGCACCGGGCAATACGCCGGACCTGCTGGCCGGCGTCGTACCGGGCGCCGCCACCGACCTGTCGGTGAAGATGCAGATTCTCGTCGTCATGACCTTGCTGGGCCTGTTGCCCGCGATGGCCATGATGATGACGAGCTTTACCCGTTTCGTCATCGTGCTGTCGCTGTTGCGCTCGGCGCTGGGCCTGCAGCAGGGGCTGCCGAACCGCATCATCACGGGCATCGCGCTGATCCTGACGATCCTTGTCATGAAACCCATCGGCGACCAGGTCTGGCGCGACGCGTTCGTGCCGTACGACCAGGACCGCATCGGCCTGACGGAAGCGTTGCGCATCGCCGAGCAACCTGTCTCGCGCTTCATGCTGGCGCAGACGAGCAAGGCGGCGCTGAAGCAGATCGCCACGCTGGCCGGCGAAGCCAACGTGACCGTGCCGATGAATCACAGCTTCCCCGTCAAGCTGGCGTCGTTCGTGCTGTCGGAACTGAAGACGGCGTTCCAGATCGGCTGCATGCTGTTCATTCCCTTCCTCATCATCGACCTCGTGGTTTCGTCGGTGCTGATGGCGATGGGGATGATGATGCTGTCGCCGCTGGTGATTTCGCTGCCGTTCAAGCTGCTGCTGTTCGTGCTGGTGGACGGCTGGACGCTGACCGTCAACACGCTCGTCACCAGTATCCAGGCGTTCTAGCGAGGATCGATCATGCTGACACCCGACGTAGCCGTCGACCTCGTCGTCGAAGCCCTGCACATCGTCATGGTCCTGGTGCTGGTGCTGGTCATCCCGGGCCTGATCATGGGCCTCGTGGTGGCGCTGTTCCAGGCCGCCACGCAGATCAACGAGCAGACGCTGTCGTTCCTTCCCCGCCTGCTGGTGACGCTGTTCGCCATCATCCTGACGGGCCGCTGGATGGCCGGCTACCTGATGGACTATTGCGTCTCCGTCTTCACGCGCGCGGCCACGCTGGTCGGCTGACCAGAACGAGAACGTGGAACAGGTCCTCGCCAATCTCTTTCCGCTGCTGAACGCCCTGTGGTGGCCTTTCGTGCGCACGATGGCGCTGCTGTCGGCCGCGCCCGTGCTGGGCGAGGCGATGGTGCCCGTGCCCGTGCGGGTGCTGGCGTCGCTCGTCATCGCCGTGCTGATGCTGCCGATCACGGACAAGGAAATGGTCGTCATCGATCCGTTCTCGGTGGCGGCGGCCGTCGCCACCGCGGAGCAGGCCATCATCGGCTTCGTGCTGGGGCTGGCGTTCCACTTCGCCATGTCCGTCATCAGTATCCTGGGCTTCATCGTCTCGTCGCAGGTGGGCTTCTCGATGGCGGCCATGAACGACCCGCTCAACGGCCAGTCGTCGGACGTCATCTCGCAGCTGCTGACGATGCTGGTGATCATCGTCTTCTTCGCCATCGATGGCCACCTGGTCATTACCGGCGTGATCGGCGCCAGCTTGAAGGCGTGGCCCCTGGGCAGCGGTTTCGGGCCGCTGCTGTTGCAGACGGTGGCGTGGAACGTGGCGTGGATCTTCTCGGCGGCCATGCTGCTGGCCATTCCCATCGTCTTCTCGACGGTGGTCGTGCAGGTCGGCTTCGGCTTCCTGAATCGCGTGGCCCCGTCGCTGAACCTGTTCTCGCTGGGCTTTTCCGTCATCACGTTCTTTGGCCTGCTGATGCTGGGCCAGGTGGTGCGTTTCGTCCCCGACCATTACACGCGCATGTCGGGCCAGGTGCTGGAGATGATCCGGCAGCAGATGCAGGCGGCGCCCGGTGCGCGCGCGGCCGCATTGAGGGCACAGGAGAGGCCAAATGGCTGAATCGGGCAGCGGCGATAAAACCGAGAAGGCGTCACAGCAGAAGCTGAAGAAGGCGCGCGAGGAAGGGCAGGTCGTCCGTTCCAAGGACCTGGCGACGGCCGTCGGCATCCTCGTCAGCCTGAAGCTGTTCATCTACCTGCTGCCGTCGTACCTGGATCACTTCCGCGCCATCTTCGGCCAGAGTTTCGTGCAGCTCGATTCCGGCGACGCGCTGGGCAACGCCATGTCCGACGTGTTCTACGAGTCGGCCATGCTGCTGGTGAAGATGGTGGCGCCGCTGTTCGTCGTGCCGTTCTGCATCGTGCTGTCGTCCGTGCTGCCGGGCGGCTTTGTCGTCAGCGCGAAGAATTTGCAGCCGAAGTTCTCGCGCATGAGCCCCATCGCCAATATCGGCAGGCTGTTCTCGGGCAAGCACCTGTTCGAGCTGGCGCTGTCCGTCGGCAAGGCGGGCATCCTGATCGCCGTGCTGGTGCACCTGGCGCGCTCCACGCTGAACGACTATACGCGGCTGCAATCGCTGCCGCTGTCCGAGGCCATGCTGAAGGGCGCCGGCCTGATGGCGGACGGGCTGATGGCGATGGTGTCGATCTTCATCCTGTTCGCGCTGATCGACGTGCCGGCGCAGGCGTTCTTCTTCGCCAAGGGCCAGCGCATGAGCAAGCAGGACGTCAAGGACGAACACAAGAGCAGCGAAGGGCGGCCGGAAGTGAAGGGCCGCATCCGCCAGTTGCAGCGCGCGATGGCGCAGCGCAGCGCCAGGAAGACGGTGCCGACGGCGGACGTCGTCGTCGTCAATCCGGAGCACTATGCCGTGGCGCTGAAGTACGACGACAAGCGCGCCGAGGCGCCGTTCGTCGTGGCCAAGGGCGTCGACGAACTGGCCCTGTACATCAAGTCCATCGCGCAGGAGCACCAGATCGAGGTGCTGACGTTGCCGCCGCTGGCGCGCGCGATCTACAACACGGCGCAGGTCAACCAGCAGATTCCCGTGCAGCTGTACCAGGCCGTCTCGCAGGTGCTGCATTACGTGCTGCAACTGAAGGCATTCAAAACGGGTGGCCGGCAGGGCCTGCCGCCATTCCCCGACCAGATAGTCGTACCACCATCCATGAGTGAGGTTTCGCCGTCATGAATTTACTGAACCGCATCGTTGCCGAATTGCGCCGCCATAAGTTCGCCACGCCGCTGTTCGTCATGTCCATCCTGGGCATGATCATCCTGCCGCTGCCCCCGATCCTGCTGGACGTGCTGTTCACGTTCAATATCGTGCTGGCGCTGATCGTCATCCTCGTCTCCGTGCAGGCCAAGCGGCCGCTGGACTTCTCCGTGTTCCCCACGGTGATCCTGGCCACGACGATGCTGCGCCTGACGTTGAACGTGGCCTCGACGCGGGTCGTGCTGCTGCACGGTCACGAGGGCACGCACGCGGCCGGGCGGGTGGTGGAGGCGTTCGGTAACGTCGTCATTGGCGGTAACTTCGTCGTCGGTCTGGTCGTCTTCGTCATCCTGATGATCATCAACTTCGCCGTCGTGACGAAAGGCGCGGAGCGGATCTCGGAAGTGTCGGCCAGGTTCACGCTGGACGCGCTGCCCGGCAAGCAGATGGCCATCGACGCCGACCTGAACGCCGGCCTGATCAACCAGGAGAAGGCACAGCTGCGCCGCCGCGAAGTGGCGATGGAAGCGGACTTCTATGGCGCGATGGACGGTGCGTCCAAGTTCGTGCGCGGCGACGCCGTCGCGTCGATCCTGGTCCTGATCATCAACCTGGTGGGCGGTGTCGCCATCGGCGCGCTGATGCAGGACATGAGCTTCGGCGACGCGTTCCGCCAGTACGCGCTGCTGACGATCGGCGACGGTCTCGTCGCGCAGATCCCGGCGCTGTTGCTGTCTTCCGCGGCGGCGATCATCGTCACCCGCATCTCGGACGCAGGCGACTTCGAAGAGCAGGTCGGTACGCAACTGCTGGCCAATCCGAACGTGCTGTTCTCGGCCGCCGGCCTGATGGTCGTGCTGGGTATCGTGCCGGGCATGCCGTGGCTGCCGTTCCTGTCGTTCGCGGCGGCGCTGGGCTACGCCGGCTACCGCATGACGCAGCGCGCCGTGGCGCCGCCGGACACCAGGCAGATCGAGGCGATCCAGGCGGCGCTGTCGGAAGAGAAGACGCCGGAACTGGAATGGCAGAGCCTGCCCGTCGTGCATCCGCTGCAGGTGCTGCTGGGCTACAAGCTGGTCGGCATGATCGACAAGGCGCAGGGGGAGGTGCTGACCAAGCGCATCCGCGGCGTGCGCCAGAGCCTGTCCGAAGCGATGGGCATGGTGCTGCCGCCGATCGGCGTACGCGACGACCTGGGCCTGAAACCGTCACAGTACTCCGTCGTGCTGGGCGGCGCCGCGATCGCCCATGCGGAAGTGTTCCCGGACCGGCTGATGGCAATTCCGTCGCCGAACCTGTACGGCCAGGTGGACGGCATCCCCGGCGTCGAACCGGCGTACGGCATGCCCGTCGTCTGGATCGAGCCGACCGACAAGGCGCAGGCGCTGGGCATGGGCTACCAGGTCGTGGAGGCCCCCAGCGCGATCGCCACGCACGTCTCGAAGCTGATTCGCGAATACCTGCCGGAACTGTTCCGTCACGACGACGTGGCCGCGCTGATGGAACGCCTGACGGCGCTGTCGCCCAAACTCGGCTCCGCGCTGGACAAGACGATGACGCACACGCAGCTGCTGCGCGTGTTCCGAGTGCTGCTGGCGGAAAACGTCTCACTGAAGGACATCATCCCGATCGCCACGACATTGCTGGACAGCGCCGAAACGACGAAAGATCCGATCCTGCTGGCAGCGGAAATCCGCTGCGCGCTGCGCCGCCAGATCGTCTCCAGCCTGTTCGGCCAGAAAAAGGAAATGCTCGCCTTCAACCTGGGTGGCGAACTGGAAAACATGCTGCTCGGCTCACTGAACCAGGCCCGCCAGAGCGGCAAGGTCGTGCTGGACAACTACCCGATCGACCCGCACCTGCTGGCACAGCTGCAGGTCAACATGCCGGTGGCGCGCGAGCAGATGAAGCAAGCGTCCACGCCCCCCGTGTTGCTGGTGCTGCCGCAGATCCGGCCGCTCTTGGCGCGGTATGCACGGCTGTTTGCGCCGGGGTTGCATGTGCTGTCGTATAACGAGGTGCCCGAGAATCGGGAGGTTTCGATTGTTGGGACGGTGGGGTAGGGGTGGCTCAGTCGCATTCTGGGCCGTTCTCACCGCTGCATACGACATTCCTGAAAAGCCATGGGTAATTTCAGCTATCTCTTTCTCAGCAATGGGAAACCCCCGCGCGCGGAAAGAGCACAAGCCGCTCCAATGCAACACATCTCCACCGCGCGGAACGACGTTCCTTTTGCGTTCAAGGTCCTGCTGTCTGGTGAGCCGGAAGCGATCCAGGTCAACCGCGGTGGGCCGCGCAAGAGCTTTTACCTCGTGGGGGATCGCCGGTCTGGTGTCGAGCGCCTTGCAGCGTTTCTTCGTCGGATCGACCGACCCGACGCCCAGCCGGTCATCCACCATACACTTTCCTTCCTGGACAAGCCGGAGCACCAGAGTACGTTCTTCGTGCTCAATCCTGCTGACGTCTTTGATATGAGGGAGGAATCACATACCGGGCAGGTGCAAAAGCTGGTCGCCGAGATCGAGAATATCGATGCCACGTTCGAGTACGAGCTCGCACGGCTCAATGAGCCTCTTGGGCCGGTTACGATCGGACCAGGTGCAATGCCGGGTTTCATCGCCAGATTATTTGGCGCAAAACAGCGGCCGGCCAGGCAAGTGCCGTTTCCGGAGCCGCTGTATCGATATGAACAGGCCGGCCTTTTGAATTGGCATGGCTAGCGAGGAAGGGCGATCATTGGCACTTCTGCCGTAAGTGATCGCTGTGCGGACTTTATGAAGACAACCTGGCTCGTACAAACGAACGTCACTGCCGATTCTCCCACTGTGGAGCAGCTGCGCCGGGCATGCGTTGCCGAAGATCTGGCATTTGTCGGGTTTGTGCACCCGCCCGGCGTGCGGCGTCCGCCGGATATCCCTGCCGAATATACAAAAGGCCCCATCGTTTTCCATGCGCGTTCATCGGCGCTGCTTGGTGCTCTGGACACCGCCTGCGCGTCCGGGGTCTTTTTTTCGCCCGAGCGCTTCTGCCATCAGGCTTACACGGCGCACTATGGCAGCCGGTACATCAACCATGAAGCACAAGTCATTTCAAGTAGGACTATCGAGAATGTGTTAGCAGTAGAATTTTTCCATCGTCTTTTGCGATATGAATTTCAAAGATGCCGCCAAGCTTGCGCTTTTGCATGATACCTTTTACCTGCCAGTACCGCCCGGCCTCACTAACTGTGTAAGGTTTCTGACGCTCAGCCGTCTCTTTGCCGTATATGTTAGCAATATAGACCTCCGCCAACTCTGCAGCCATCTTTTCGTTGGCGACGATATTCGATATTTCCATTGCTCCGGCCTTATTAAAAGAAGCAAAAAACAATAGCAGCAGTACATTGCTGAAATTACTTGATCGGCAACGCATGGTCTTTGTATGTCGTGCTTTTCGTCTTTCGTTCGTACTTGCCCATCCTGCCTCCAGGGGTCCCAACGTAGCCATCGATCGCGTAATGGTCGGCATAATCAATATCTTCGCCAGAAAAGTTCTCATTGTCGTATCGGGGATCCGGGCCACCATGTGTGTGGTAATACGCGACGGGCTTCGTCTTACCTGGACAAGCGGAAGGCCCTCCCGGGTCCACGGCATCGGTTTCACCATGGATGGGAGAAGTGTGCGAGTAAGTGCCATCTCGATTTTCATAGATCATCCCACCATACTCGCGATTTTCGCTTATCGACCTTGGATTAATACTTCTCAAGACCGCTTCTGCGGCTGCGTCCTGAGTTGGATACTTCGACAAACCAAGTGGATCGATCCATTGTAGAGGATTCGGCGCGTATCGGTGCAGGTTTGAACCGCCGAGAAGGCCAATCGGATCCTTCGATACAAATCGGCCGCTATATGGATCGTAATACCTATATCGGTTGTAATGCAGGCCCGTCTCGTCATCCAGGTACTGCCCTTGGAATCGGATTGGGTTGCGTATTCCGGCCTTGAATGCTGCCTCGCTGATCGCTTCCTTCGCGTGCCCCCACGCCTTGTACTGCGCCGACCACGCAACGTTGCCGTCGCAGTCCGTGAGTTCCTGCGGCGTGCCCAGCTGGTCGCACTGGTAGAACGCGATCTCGTCCTTGCCAAACGGCTCGGCTTCCTGCTCGGCGTCGCCTTTCCATAGCGGATCAAGCGTGATGTCGTACCGACCGTCGTTGCCAGCCATCAGCGCTTTGACATTGGTGGTGGGCGGAAGTTGCAATGCCCGGCTTTGCGTCGCCTGCACCAGCGGTACGAAGCTGTCACGCTCGTAGACATAATGCACCGTCCGTTCGCCCCATGCATAGCCCGGGTGCACGCTGCTTTCGAGTGCCAGTGTATCGCCATCCCAGCCGTAGACAGTGCGCGTCGTTTTCGTGAGCGTCGGGCCTTCCAAGGCCTGGCTGAGTTTGACGATACGCCGTCCCAGAGGATCGTAAGCATAAGTGGTGACGCCGTGCCCGGTGGTGGCGCGCGTCATGCGGTTGAACGCATCCCATTCGAACGTGTCGCGCTGTGCATTTTGCCTGCGCTCGATGAGGTTGCCGCGCTCGTCGTAGCGGTAGCTGGTGCCCGCGTATTCCTTGAGCAGATTGTCCAGCACCTTGGGCAGCGGGGTGCGGGTAGTGATGCTCTGGGGCTGCTGTGCGGTGCTGGGCACCTGGATATTGCCGGCCGGGTCGAAGGCGAAGGTTTCGTGGCCCATGGCGCTGTTTGCGGCCAGCAGCCGTCCCACCGGGTCGTAGCGGTATTCGATGTGGCCGCGCCGGGTGTCGTCGAGACTCGTCAGTTGGCCGGATGGGTCGTAGCGGTAGCGTCGGCGGATCGACGCCTGCATGCCGGCCTGGATGTCGGGACGCGACATGCCGGGCGTGAACTCGCGGTCCTTGCGGCTCAGCTGCGCGATGGCGCCTAGCTGCTGTTCGATCAGGCGGCCGGCCGGGTCATACTTCATCGTTTGCAATAGGCCGTTTGCTTGGGTGCGGCCGGTTTCCCGGTACAGCGCGTCGCGTTCGAAGGAGACGAGGTCCTGGCCGTCGAGCAGCAGGCCGTGCACGTGGCCGGCGCCGTATGTCAGCCATTCGATGCGGTGGCCGTCGGGACGGGTGGTGCCGGTGCGTCCGTTGAGTTCGTCGTAACGGTGGTGCCAGACTGCCGTGCGCTTGTCGGGATGGAATGGGCCCTGGTAGTGCTGGTGTTCGCGCACCAGATTGCCGGCGGCATCGTAAAACCATTGCAGACGGGCGTGCTCGTTCTGCGCTTCGGCCAGTTGGCCGTTGGCGTTGTAGGCGAAGCTTTCGATTTGCTCCGGCTGGCCGGGGGCCGCTGCCCGGCGTCGCAAGAGGCGGCCCATCGGGTCGAAGTCGAGTCGCGTGCTCACGCCGGCTTCAACCATTTCCGCCAGCACGCCGGTCGCTTCGTCATAGCGGTACTCGGTGGTCTTGCCGTCGAAACCCTGTTCCTGCAGCAGGCGGCCGACCGGATCATGTTGGAAACGGTAGACGCTGCCGTTTTCGTTTTCCAGGGCGGACAGGCGGCCAAGTGCGTCCCAGCGGTAGCGCAGGCTTTGGCCCAGCGCGTCCGTGCGCTGGGCGATGAGGCCGGCCGCGGTGTAGCGGTAGGCCGTGCTGCGGTGCAGTGCGTCGATGTGCGCCAGCAGCCGGCCGTCGGCGTCGTGGCGCAGTTGCTCTTCGGTGCCGTCGGGGTGGGTGACGGCTTCGAGCTGGCCGGGGTGATTGCCGCTGTCCTGACTGTTCGTTAGCGTTTCGGCGCTGAGCGGTGTGTAGCGGTAGCGGGTGACGTGCCCGGCGGCGTCAATGCTCTTACTCAGGCGCTTGCGCTCGTCGTATTCCCACTGGCTGCTGTGCCCGGAACAGTCGGTGTAGCTGGCGAGCTGGCCGTCCGGGGTGTAGGCGAGCTTCTTGACGCCGCCCTTGGC
>Ga0265798_10008200_pt1 | contig 13368 bp, 7 predicted proteins | sample P3T30metagenome_FD_192430 | JGI IMG/M metagenome (GOLD analysis project Ga0265798, IMG submission 192430) | Plant litter microbial communities from East Loma Ridge, Irvine, California - P3 T30 | ecosystem: Environmental > Terrestrial > Plant litter > Unclassified | place: USA: California...
TGAGATCGACCTTAGCAGCTTGCGACATTGCGAAAGGTAAGATGCTGAAGGCAGTCTTTTTATCAAGGACGTCTGGCGTAGTTTGAAAGCTCTGACAGTCCAGAGGCTCGACGAAAAGCTTCAATCCGTACATGTCGTGAAGTACCTGGCAGAGCTCGGTGGCGTGGCTGGGACCATCAACGATGTCATCCATGCGAAGTAGCTCGTCCTTTGCAAGCCTTAAGAATTGACGGTTTGAAAGGTGACAGAAGCCACGTACACCAGTCGCATGATGCACATGGCGGATGAAATCGAACAAATCGTCAGAAGGAGTAGGGAAAGCCTCTGAATCTTGGGACATGCCGTCTTTGAACAGATGGTACTGCAGAATCCAGAGTCGTAGATGTATGTCGTCGAGTCTTGACATCATATTGGCGAACGCTGCATTTGGCTGAGATTCTACTCGAGGCACGGCGATGTGATTGACACGAATCAGATCTCGGAGCATGTCTGCTGCTGATATAATATGTAGCAGTTCTGCGATGGCGGACATGGACGATTGGACATGCTCATATGAGAGGCAGGCAAATGGCGCTTCGTCATCTCGGATGATGCGGATTATCTTGACGACCATGTCATCGATAACCCGGTATCGGGTTAGGAGCTTGTGTTGACGGTCTAGTAATGGAAGTTCCTGGAAGTTTGTAGATCTGAGATCTGCCACAAGGGCCTCAATACTTCTAAGGAAGCATGACAAGACCTTTGAAGGATAATCGATGGCTTCATATGCCACACGCAACCTATTCCAGAGGGAGAGTCGGACGTTGACATTCGCAGAGTCGAGGAATTTCCGCATTTCCAGAACGGGCGAGGCGCGATCGAGCTGCTGTTCTGAGCCAGTGCTTACAGTAGGTGAGCTGTGTGTATCAACACCGTCATGTTCTAAGCCGTCCGGCTTCGGGGAGCTACTAGGCTCCTTTGTGTTCGCAAGCTCCAGTATCGGCTCCAGGCTTTCGATAACCGTCACTGGGTCCTGTTCCTCTTGGTCAAAGACCTTGAGAAAGAAGTCCTTCATACTAATGCGCACGAGCTCTTGATCAATAGCGGCGACTGAAAGTTCCGGCATGACGGCGTTGTTCTGTATCTGAATCGTGTGATCGCCGAAAGGCTCAAACATATCTTTCAACTGTGCCATGGCAAATAATACATGTTCCGGCAACACCTCGTCGTTGACACTCATTTGAAAGACTGTCGCCCAGATATGGCGCAAACCTAGATCGTCAATGCCCTGACCTGGTCTGCAGTCCGATCGAAGTTGTAAAGCCTCCCGCGCGAGCAAAGCCCATCTTTCGAGACGGTCACTCTGGAGGATTTGAGTGCTGGCGTCTACTACACTTTGCGGATGCTTGATAAGAGAGTAGACATCGAGATGCAGCTCGAACAATGCCTCCACTATCTCTATCTGCGCCTTGTCGAAGGCGGAGAGCTCATAAGCTTGAGACCGATGTGTAGCGTCCAGTATCCGCCGATTGAGGCTGTCAACGCGTTCGGCCATGCGCTCGTATATGAACTCGTCGATACGAACAATGACTTGTACAACGTTTCGCTTGAGATCTTCCGCCCACCTAAACTGCAGGTAGCTTGACTGATCACTCGGTTGAGTTCCTGTCGTGGAGCAGTAACCTGGAGTAAACAGAGATTCAATCCAGCCAAATGCGACTTCTTCAATCGAAAGCCAACCGTTGTTGACAGACCTTGCGAACGCGTTCAAGCCTTGATTTTCCAGCAAAGGTTTATTGGAAGCTTGACTCGAACTTGACTTGGAAAAACCCAGAAACGCATTGAGCCCGTGTTCCCTAGTCGCACCGAGGAGATCGAAAGACTCGGAACTGAGAAGGATTTGTGCAGTTTTGACGTGCCCGCTCCGTAGTCCCGTGAAGAAATCGCAAGCGGCCTTGTCAATGGAATCTGTAGCAGTCGCGTCAGGGAGCGCCATGACCAGCTTACGCAGCTCATCCGGGTCCTTCATTCCCTCAACACCGAGCTTCGCATACATATCCTTGAGGATTTCATAGAGGCATGAATCTGCGTATGTGTACTGTTCGAGTTGTGTATCAAGCTGTTTACTAGCCTCTTGAGCTGCATTGCCAATTGTCGGTTCAAGTATTGACTCTCGACCCCGAATGCGTTTACTGCGTGACCTTCCACCCTCTGCGGTTTCGGGTAGACCAGCAGAGTCTGTCGATCGTTTGCGCGACGGGACTGGTGCGGCATTGGAAGGGCCAACAGGTGCAGTCTCTTCATTCCTGACTTCACCGTCGACCTCCTGCTCTTCCATTATGGTATCTTCGCCATCCCTCTCTGGTACATTCTCCGCTTCGGTCGCTGTAGTGTTGGGTTCTTCGATCTGTGGCGACGGGGTCGGAGCGGGCGCAGGTGCGGGCATCAAGGCTTCCTGTACTGGTGCGGGTGGTTCAGACTCGATGCGCTCAGGAGTCTCGCTCTCGGGTGGTATGCTGAAGACTATGTTGGAACCAGAAGGTACGTTAGGCGTCATGCCCTGTTGCTCCGAGAGGAACTGCCGCACTATGATGTCTCCCACTCCTGCCCAGTCCCACTTGGTCGGAGTCAAGGTCACGCTCTCCGGTGCCACCTTGATGTTGTGTAGATTTTCGGCGAGGGCGACATCGGCTGGGAGGGGCGCAAACGGAAATGGATTCAGGCGCCTCTTCAGCGTCTCGGAAAGCTTCTTGCGCTTGATCGAGGACAGTGGCGCCTGGCTCAGTGAGACATTGTCCTCCAGGCGTCCTACGAGCTCGCGCAATTGTTGTCCGGCAAAACCCTCCTCCAGCCCAGGAAGCCGTAACAGACTCTCCCATTGCTCGTCGTTTCCATCCAAGACTGCCTCCAGACAGTAGCGAGTAAGGCGCTTGCTGCCCAGCATAGCCGCGACAGATGCCGCACGCAGCCAGAGATCCAGATCCGTGTCTTCCTTGTCCAAAGCCTCGGCAAAGTAGTTCAGGGCGCCGCGTGTGTTGTTCCATGCCTCCATCTGCGGTGACACGCCACTGGTAGCGATCCAATGCTGCATCGCCTCGAGCAGAAACTGGCCATGGTTCTTGTATGACAGGTGCAGTATTTGCTGGAGTGTGTTGGGGGCGCTGTCGGCAGCGCCTGTGGACTGGACGGGGCCTGCATCGTAGTCGTCCTCCAATATGGTGTCGAACACCAGGTCTTCGCCAAAGACCTCATGCCGCTGGTATTCCGAGAGGGATTCGGCGTATTTGAAAATCTCTGATTCGAAGAGAGCTTTGTAAGCTGCGGCGGTCTTGTCGAACGAGGGAGGGCCTTCGGAGTGGTATTTGAGGGCGGTTTGGTAGAGTTTCAGCGCCTCTTCGATCTGAATCTCCTGGGTATCGTCGACTTCTTCTTCGGCGGTCTCCTCGGGGAGCTCGACATTGTAGGGATGCCATGTAGAGGCTTTCGACTGCGATATGTGAGCGGGCATGGTTGAGAATGCCCGGGTTGTACTTACCATGATGCGAGATGTGCGTGGTTGTAGGCAGTTGGGAAAGGCCGACAGGCGAATGAGAGACGTTTCACAGCATTGGTGGTACAGACCATGAGCAGCAGGCAACCATGGAAGGCGCGACGATGGTGTGGACAAAGAAGGTGGGATGCGACTGGGCTGTGGCCTATGACACGTCGTCAGGCCTCGGTGTGACGCGACGCGACAGTGAATGATGGAGCGCAGGGATGCCCCGTCTTGGCAGCTGCGGTCCTCCGCGATGAGCTACCGTGCCTGCCCTCCATACTCAGCAAGGACACCGAAACCCTGACAAACATCCGCCCGGGCTGTGAAGTACATACCAAGCCCCTCCGCCAGCAACCCGCCCCCGCCATAGCATCCTCTTCACCGCCATCATCCCCCCGCATTTGCGGCGCCAATTGAAGTCATGGTCACTTCGCCAGCTGTTCCCGAGTACGCGCAACCTACTAGCTTTCAATCTATACATGTTTTACATATGCGCCCACCTGCATCCTTCCCTATATTTTCGAGTCACAACACGTCGTCATGGCGCATTCCTGCTGTAATCTCTTCTAACATGGCTCTAGAATCTACGAGGACGAGCTACACTCCGCCATCGAAGCGCGCTCGGAATCTCTGCAGACCCTACGAGAACTGGGCCCGCCAGATCTGGTCCACCTGATAAAGCAGCCCATCAAGAATGCGACAAAACAGGTCCGTAGTACCTTCGACCGCACAGTGGCCGCGAACCCAATTTGACATGTGATTAGATTGGCGTCTACCACCACGTATCCGGCGTAGACGCTTCCTCGTCTGCCAGCTTGGCAGCCTACATCAACACCCTCACATACTCTGCGCACGATAAGCAAAACAAGGTCGTCTCTGGGCTGTATTGGTAGGGGAATGTCTCCTTGCGGCGCTGGCAATTGCTGACCGAGCAGCTGCTACAATGCCTTCTCACGGCTGGACATGCGCGTGCAGGTCTACATCCCTGGCACTGTGGAGAGCTACTGCATCGATGAGCGCGGCGACAAACGAGTAGCCACCGACGAACTCTGGCTAGAGACCTACCTGTGTAGCGTACTGCGCGCATATTCTTATGCCGACGATGGCTCCGGCGACACGATCAAGAAGATCGTTGGTGTGCGGAGATTCAATCCCATCACAAGTACCGAGAGCGAGCACAAGTTTCTGGATGCAGCAGAGCGCCTGTTCTTCAACGGTACGACATTCGATTGCATGATGATATCTCCGCTAACGCATTTCAGGTTGGCAATTAGGATCTGATCCCGAGATTCAAGTCCCAAATCTCGTCTCGAACCACTTGACTACGGGTCTTCTCGACTACATTCACACCACCGGTAGATATACTTCAGGCATCAATCTGTTCGAGAAATTGCGAACTCGCGATCCGGAGATCTCTTCCCTACTGGCGCGGGTATACATCGAGGCAGATGAGGAGGTGCAGGCAGTCCAGCTGCTACACGAGGCCATCCAAGAACTGCCCATGGACTACTCTCTGCTCGACTGCCAAGCCGAGTTCTGCAACAAGAAGGGCCGCGGCGACCTGGCGCTTGAGATTGCTAAGAGGAGCGTTGTGTCTGCACCTAGTGAGTTTGGCACATGGGCGCGCTTAGCAGAGATATACGTCAGCCTCGAGCAGTGGGACATGGCATTGTTGACTCTCAACTCATGTCCCATGTTCACCTACCAGGACAAGGACGCACCACGGATGCCCGAGCCACAGCGAGTCTTTCTGCCGGTCATGCCAGAGGCCATGTGCGACGAGATTGAAGATTCCAACATCGACGATATGGAGCTTGTGCACCCAACTCTGAGGAAGCTGCACGCTGCAGGTTTCAAGGGCACTTTCCTCAAAGCCTACATCCTACTGACAGAGATTACAAAGAAGATTGGTTGGGATCAATTACTCAAGATACGAAGCCAAGTCTTTGTCATGGAGGAGGAATACCGCCATGAAAAGACCGCACAGCAACCACATTCTCGCAGCGCCAGCACGACAGCACTTCGCTCTCCCTCCCCGAACACACACGCCCAGCAAACGAACGGTGATCATGGCGAAGTCGAGGAACGCTCCTCCGCTGAGGTATCCAACACGAACGGCGAATCCTCCTCTGCGGCCGCCGAAGCAGTCCACGATCTCGAGAAGCCCATGCACACTGTCGCCTCTGAAGTTGTGAAAGCCGGCAGCGAAGACCCTCACGCACACGACGCCGCAAACAACGGCAACCCCTCGCAACCAAACTATACACACTTCCAGAACAAGCGCCTCTGCGAACGCTGGCTCGACAACCTCTTCATGGTCCTATACGAGGATCTGCGCGTATACACGATATGGCGAACTGAGATGGCGCAGTACAGGCAGCAACAACTTCTGTACAAGAAGAGCAGTGAGGAGTGGGAGATCCTAGGAGAACTCGCCGAGAGACTGCATCATACAGAGGAGGCAGTGGAAGCGTATGAGAACTGTCTGCAAATCAAGTTCTCACCAAAAGCTATGAGAGGCGTCCTGAAGCTGGGCGAGGAGAGGAAACAAGTCAGAGACGTTACAGCCGCGTTGATCAGACTGGTCACTTGGCAGTACCGATGGTACTCTGAGGTGAGCCTACCCTTCACCCTTTCTAACATCATTCCGAAACTAACATATGACCTCACCAGTTCTCACCCTCCCTCCTCTACACAATCCGCAAACTCATCGAAGAAGAAGGCGCCGTCAAAATCCGCAGCATCATCCAGGGTACCTCGCTACCCCAGCACGTCCTCGATCTCACACACCAGTATGCCGCGCTGTGTGCAGCATTTAGGAGCAGCGGTAGCGATGGTTAGAAGCCTTCGCCTCTCAAAATCTATGGCTATACCAATAACAGTATCGACCTCCAGGGGCGTTCCTGGAAAGACGAGAAAGCGAAGTGGTTGGCTGCAGGATAGCTTTGTGTTAGTGTGCGTGTGTGTGTATGTGTTAATGCATGGGAGCGTTGGTGTTGGAGATGGTGAATGTTAGACCGTTAATTGAGTCCATTGCCCTCTTCATAGTATGGCTTGACGGCTGTGTATTGCTGTGCGTGTACCACTTCAGTGTCTAGGTATTTCGTTTGGGAAAGAGTCGTTTGGCATTCATTTATCCTGCTTCACTGAGAATCTCATGACCATCCACAATCGACATGCCGTTGTCCATATTCTTGCAACCAATGTATTCATTTTGTATCGTCACAAGCCGGGGGATCGTACCAGGCAGCCGTTGCGCGCCATGTCACGTAACCTCGTCCTTAAGGAGATAGATAGTAGACAGTAGAAGACCCCATGTAAAAGCCCAGGATGAACACCGCTCCATGCTCCCCCATACACCGCTCCATCTTTCTCCTCTCCAAGCCCAAAAGCGATACCGCTTAACGGTAAGACTTCTGGTACCTGGCACGCGCACCTGGACCACCGAACTTCTTGGGCTCGCACCGCCTGTTGTCGGCAACGAGCAGTGTGCGGTCGTACTGGATCAGGGCCTGCTTGAGCTGGTTCTTCGAGTGCTCGTCGACGTACTTTTGGTAGTAGGCGATGATGGATTTGGCGATGGCTTGGCGGATGGCGTAGACTTGCGAGGTGTGTCCACCACCGGAGACGCGGACGCGGATGTCGACATCAGCTGCCCATGATGTTAGTATTGTGCCCGTGATTCCTTCGCAGCTTCCTCCCTGGGGTTTCGTGTGTGCGTACCGAACTTGTCAACACCGAGGATGAGGATGGGCTCGTAGACCTTGAATCGCAAGATCTCGGGCTGGACGAGGGAAAGAGGCTTTCCGTTAACCTTGACGAGACCCTTTCCGGCCTAGAATTTCATCGTAAGTATGCTGTTCGGTTGCGCGTTCGATCGTGGCATTGCGTGTGTACCTTGCAGTGGGCGACAGCTGTGGGCGGTATTGTTAGCCTTGTTCTTCTTCTTGCTCTGGGGTGTCGGGCGGCGGGCTTTGCGTACCAGTCGCGGTCTTCTTCTTGCCGAAGCATTGCACGCTCTGGGAGGCCATGTTGGGCGACTGTGGAATGTGCGTGCGGTTAGTACGGGTGGGCGTGGTCGGTTTGGCTGTCGTCGATGGGTGGAAGTTACCCGACGATGTTGCATGTCGAAATTCAGTGGGCGCACGGACCCGCTATCCCTGTAAGCGATTAGCGTCGCGGCGGGCTAGCGCCGTCAACTCCAGGAGCGGCGCATCTTCAATCTCGCCACGAGCATTTTCAGATCCTGATTCAAAGCATCTTCATGGTGGTCGCTTGGTCCTCTACGCTACCGCCTTTTTCCAACATCATTCTTGTGCAAGTTGACGTAGCCTGCACAAATATTCTGGCCCTACAGCGTTGCAAAAGAATTGCTTGCCGACCTTGTAATCATAATTCGCCAGTTGGGAAAATAATTGTTGGTCGCAGAGCTCTGCTTGTCCCACCCGTGTCGGAAGATCTTCTAAAAGTTTATCATTCGTACCCAATTCTTCTCGTTGGCACTCACCTCCATCGGTCTCATCGCCGAACCGATTTATTGTCACTCACTTAGACCTTGTAATTAGCACAAGAGTGCTGAGATCAAGGCATGCCACGTTGGCTTCCACAATGTTATAGAGAAGTTCCTAAAAAATCTTCTCTCCAACTCTATGTCTTCGGAAGTAACGGAGAAGGCCAACTCGGAATTCCAGCAGCCGACATAGTCAACACTCCAACCACAGTTCTCCATTCTACAACCGGCAGCTGCCCTATACCCCTGGATGAGCTATTGTACATCAGAGGTGGCGACAATCACACGCTATTTTGCACGAAAAACGTCGTCTACGGGGTTGGCAGTAGTCGCAGAGATCAGCTGATAAAAGAAAACCCTACGCCCCAATTTGAACCTTTCCAAATTCTGTCCTCTAATGACAGGTTCGCCGCCGCGACATGCGAATCTTCAGCTTGTGTCGAGCTTGACGAGAACGATCCTGAGTATGTAAGGAGTTATGTCAAGATACTCGGTTCCAATAACTGGGGCGAGCTAGGCTCACGCAAGGAAGGCCTCAACCTGCTTCAACTTCTAGGCAGAATGGTCGATTTCGCAGCAGGAGCCTGGCATTACATCGCCATAATGGAAAATGGCTCAGTATACGGTTGGGGAAAAGCACGTCTCGGTCAGCTTGGGGACGGACTGTACGGCGGCAAAGGTATGGCGCCTAGTCCAATTGAAGGTATACCGTTTAAACCCAAGAAAGTGGTATGTGGCAAAGATTTCACATACCTAGTCAGCGATCCAGCCGAGGGTGAACACCAGCTACTCGGCAAAGACAAGTTCAACATCATCTCGAACATGCCTGAACATGTCAAGGACTGGAAAGACATCGGCGCAACATGGCACGCCATCTTCGTGCTCTTCGATGACGGCACTCTTACCGCGTGGGGTAAAGAGAACATGTGGAAGTTATTACCACCCAATCTGCCGCTTCTGGATAAGATTGCTGTTGGGTCGGACCACATCCTCGCTGTAACAAAAGAGGGTGAATTGATCTCGTGGGGTTGGGGTAAACATGGGAACTGTGGCGATCTCTCAAATATCGGAGTCGATTTATGGAACGATATGGTCAGCGGGTTCTGGAACGAAATAAGCATACCAGGAGAGATCCAGACGATTGGGGCCGGGTATTGCACTAGCTTTGTGGTTACGAAACAAGATTGAAGATCCGCTAATCACAAGAATATCATTATAATGTAAGTACCCACGTTGCGGTCATTCCTCCATATACAACAGCGTCATCACCCATCGAACTCAACAACTCAGAACCCCTCCCTAACCAAACTCCACTCCGCAACCGTCCCCCCATCCGTAGCATTCTCAGCAAACAAATTCCCCCGAATACCCATATGCGCGTACCGTCCGCTCCAAACACTCCGCTCAAGAGTGACGTTCGTCTGATTACCAATATACGTCTTGATCTCATACGCAGTGACTGGATCCCAAGGCGCACTTATCTTCACCTCGCCAGCTGTTACTTTCCTCACATCTTCATTGAGCTCTGTGTCTGGTTGACTTTCGAATGGAGGCAATGTGGTGTTGGAGAAGTAAATTTCGAAGTGTGAGGGTGGCTGGTTGCCCCAGTCCATTACAACTTTGTTGATAGGGTAGAAGGATGAATCGCCGAGATCTACGGTTAGGTAGCTGGTGATGTTTGCAAGTTCGGGTTGCCATTTTGTACTTGCAGCGCCGTCGATAGCCGCGATGGGGAATTGGCCAGGCTTGTTACCTTGCGGTGGTGGGAGAAGGGCTTTGCATTGAAGGATGTTGCCGCCGACAGTCAGAATCTCGCCCATTGGTCGGTTGCGAACTACGAGTGGTTCGTCTCCGAGGTCGTACGTTGTGTTGTCTCGGTTGCTGCGGGTACCGATCGTGACGGGAATGGGCTTATCAAAGTACGTCGCGTTCGCGGAGGGTAGAGTATAGTTTTCTCGTGGCAGACGTGCCAACGTGGTATGCGTCGAGTTGGATGTAGCGTTGATACCGTGTCCCATCCAGTAGAAAGTGCGGTAGTTTAGATATGGGATCTGCGGCGGCAGCGTTGGATCGATGTCCAGCCTATCGTAGTAGAGACCAAGACCAAGATATCCGAAGATACCAACGCGATTAGTTCCTCCCATGCCGGTCAAGAAGGGGAACGCAGGATGTGTTCCTCCGTTCTCATCAACGTTGTCGATGAGTTGTTCGGAGTATTGGTACCAAGGTGCGCGGACGTATGGTGAGGATGAGTAAACGTCGTAGGTAAAGCTCGAGCAGCCAGATGGTGAGACCTCGTTTGCGACGACGGCAAATGAAGAGTATGTCATCGCAGGGCCGTCGAGGGACTGTTTCGCTGCATAATAATCCAGGTTGGCTAAGCTGTATGGATTGGGGTAATGCAGCAGATCGTCCACCAGAACAACGTCTAAATAGAAGTAATGATTAGTGACTCAACTGTCAAAGGAGTGGATGCTACTTACCAGCTTGCTTAACCGCTACTGACCCATTCATTCCAGTATACTCGACAATGATGCCAGCATCCTCGTTGATTGGAATTCGCATCTTGGATGCCTTATCTGCCCAGCAAGCATTGGGGCTGCGTCCAAACCAGCTGTTAAATTCGTTCGTCTCGAGGAAATGGCGTTGCATGAGTGCAGTGGTAAAAGCAATGTTGTTGACCTGGTTGGCGTATTCGTCCGGGTCAGTAGCATTCCAGAGCTCATATGCGCCTGATGTTTCGTTGAAGTCTAGCAACTGACCGAAGAAATGCGCAATAGCATTCGAGATCGGTAATAGGGTGTCGTTAAAGTATTCGCCGTCTCCAGTGATGATCAAATGGTTGTTCAGGGCAAGGCTAATGTCGCCGTTAAGGTGATATTCGTAGTCAAAGCAAGCGCCAGTTCCCGTACAGTTGCCGAAGCGTCCGCTAGTCCATGGATATACAGCTCCTCCAGGCGTAAATCTACCTGTTTGGTTCTTGCTCGATTGGTACGCAGTTTCCACGTTGCGTTGCGCTTGGTCGAAGTGCTCTACGCGATACTTGATGACGTTCTGGGCGTGTTGCGGATGCGATACTTGGACTCCTGGGGCCATCCATACATCTGCATCCCAGAATATCATACCGCCGTAGCAGTCTGAGCCAAGCCCACAAACTGGAATACTGTATATGTCGAGCTTTGTATTGTTGTTGGCCGCAGCAACAGCGTTGGGTCCGACCATGTTGGATAACAAGTAGAATGGGTTGGTTCGTGCCATGATGTGCAATGTTCGTACGTCTGGGTCTTCCGGCAGGGATCCATTCGGTAGGTGGTAATCATCAACCGAGTCTGGTGTTAGTATGGACTCCCACTCTTCAATATGAGAATGCAACAGCTTGTAGTAGCCCTCTTCGGCACCGGATAGTGAGGCATCGCGTGCTACACTCTGCGGATCCGGGAAAGCATCAGTCGATGCGACTCCAATGAACTTGGTGATTTCGGTGGGACGGAAGGCGACAAGTTCGACGGGGAGAGACTGCGCAATGGTTGAGCCATTGCCGCCACTGAATATGCCTCCAGCTACTTCAGTGCGAGCTGTGAGATTGACCCAATCGCTGCCACTCAGAGTCGAGTATACATAAGCCTTTACGTCGGTGATGTTTCCCGGGCTGACAGCAGACCAGATCGTAGGCGTGTCTTCTTCAAACTTCTTCTCAACAAAGTCCGAGCGAACCGCGCAGTCACCGTCAAGCACGTCGTACACCGTCACATTGAGGTCGCGTGTCGCAGTAAGCCTTAGCCTGACTGCTGCTTTATTGACATAAAGCTTGTGCACGAACATCTGATAGTCCACATCAACTGTCCCATCTCCGGTACCACCAGGCCGCCAATTGTATCGCCAGCTCGCAATTCCAGCTTTTACATCTAGACTCGATACGAAATCCGATATGTGGTCGGGGTTGACTGACGCATTCAGTAATTCACCGTTGGCTTCCACAACGATACCACTAGCATGTGGAATACCAGCAGTAAAGCTCTCCCACCCATACTGATACAGCCAAGGGTAATTCGTTCCGTTTGTTCGTGGCTGACTATTCCAGAAGCCTGCGATGGTCGAGAAAGCTTGTCGTCTGCTGAACAGCGGCCACCCACTTATAACGTCGCCGTCCACTGGCTCATCCACCTCGAAGAAAGGTCCTGCTGATGCTACATTGATGCCAAAGTAGCCATTTGCAAGCGTTAGGCGGGACTGGTAGTGGCCTTGATCCAGGGCATGTGTCGCTATAACCCAATTCTGGTCATCCCATGTTACATCCTTGAATTGTTCATGTTCGCTGCTTGTGGAGCACAGAACTAAGCGGGTTGAAGCTAAAAGCGCAACGGTAGCTCGACGGAGGTTTGTCGATAGCATGTCCTGCTATCGAGAGAAGAGTAAGATCGTGATAACGGAGCAGCACCCGACGTGTTCAAGGCACGCCGGCCTTAAAGCAGTCCTAAAACAAGGTACAAAGCCATGCCGATCAAGCATTATTGGTACTAGAGACTTCCACGGGACGCCACCCGTTCGTCTCTCTTACCTTTTTCTACACCGCTAGGCACGGGCTAGCTGCTGCGATCGCTCGTCATACGCTCCTTTTGCGGGCGCTAGCTGAGTCGCCCAGCATGCTTGCGCGACAGCTTCATAGCTTCATTTGATGTTCATCAGGTAGCGAGAGAGTCTGGGAAGGATGTGGTTGAACAAAGGTTTGATGCGTCGTTGTGGTTCTTGGCAAATGATGAGGACGTGTCGATTTCGAGCACCACAGGCGATTAGAGCCGAAGCTGTCGGGATCGCGCGCATGTGACGTCACGGCTGACATCCCAATGAAGCCCTGGAGACTAAACTTGTCGTCTCATCGTTCATCGGATTCCAAATAGTACCGATCGCATCAAACCAAACCAGCAATGATCCCAGGAGCTGTTCTATCGCGAGACTTTGGAGCTGGCCGTCAGCTTGCGGTTAGGCCGCCCACTCTGTGAGTGGCTGAGTCGCGCCATCACAACGCATAAGCATGGGGCATTCTCAGCTGAATGACAACTGTCCACACTCCACCCACCATGGCCCGGCGCATCGCGTCAAAGCTCAGAAGACGCGCCAGGAAGACTAAGAAAGAAATCTACCTCCCTCTCGATGCTGCGACGCGTGCAATCCGTGTGCTACACCTTCACCCTGGCGCCGGGGAGGATGACATTCGCACAGAGCTCCAGGCCTCTTCCATTGACGATGTTCGAGGGCGCTATATCGCAATTTCGTACACGTGGGGTTCCGAAGGCGTCGCTCGCCAGGTTCTGATAACGTGCAACGGGAAACTTGTTTCTGTTTC
>Ga0265798_10008201_pt1 | contig 13368 bp, 13 predicted proteins | sample P3T30metagenome_FD_192430 | JGI IMG/M metagenome (GOLD analysis project Ga0265798, IMG submission 192430) | Plant litter microbial communities from East Loma Ridge, Irvine, California - P3 T30 | ecosystem: Environmental > Terrestrial > Plant litter > Unclassified | place: USA: California...
CGGTCACGCCGCAGTCACGCCTCCTGCGGAGAGACCGCGGTCGGGCCCAGCATCCGGGTGAGGAAGGCCCGCGCCCAGGCCGCGTAGACCCGCGACGCCTGGGCGGAGTCGGGGTCGCCGAGGTCGATGACGCTCTCGGCCGGGAAGCCCACGGACGCCACGGCCGGGCGGGAGGCGATGACCTCGGCCGTGACCCTGTTGAGGAGTCGGCCGTGCCGGTCGGCGATCGTGCGCCACGGCTCCGGCAGGCCCGCGCTCTCCTTGAGCGGCGGCACCTCCGAGACGAACACGCGGGCGCCCGCGGGGAGGCCGCGGGTCAGGTCGTCGATGGTCGCGCAGAGGAGCCGTCGCCACGTGCGCTGCGGGGTCAGCCGGATGCTGTCGCCCACGCCCACCATGAGCAGCACCACGTCGACGCCCGCGAGGAGCTCGCCGTCGCGGACCGTGCCCGCGGCCGTGTGGATGGTGAGGTCGGAGAACGGGCGGGTCTCCCACTCGACGCCGCGCGCCGTGCGGCGGGCCAGCTGCCGGGCGAAGTGCCCGGCCAGGCCGAGCTCGTGCGAGAGGACCCCGAAGCCGACCGCCGTGGCCTCGCCGATGACGAGGACGCGCTGCGGCTCGTCGCCCGGGACCGTGCCCGCGCCCGCGTCGCGCGGGAAGACGTTGCTCTGCAGGCCGGCGCGGAGCGCCAGGTACTGCATGAAGATGGCGGGACGGACGACCGCCTGGGCGATGCGCCTCATCCGACCTGCCACGCGCCGCACCCCCCGGTCATCGTCGGATCCAGGCTACTCCTCCGGTCAGACGCCGCGGGCGCGGAGGAACGGCATGGGGGACGTGGCCACCCCGCCCTGGCGGACCTCGAAGTGCAGGTGGCAGCCGGTGCTGTAGCCGGCGCTGCCGACCGCGCCGATCTGCTGCCCTGCCTGCACGGTCTGGCCCGTGCGCACCATGACGCCGTAGGAGTACATGTGCCCGTAGACGGTCGTGACGCCGCCGCCGTGGTTGAGCGTGATCGCGTTGCCGAACCCGCTGGATCCGCCCGCGAACTGCACGGTGCCGGAGGCCGCCGCGTAGATGGGCGTGCCGCAGCCCGATCCGAAGTCGTCGCCCGCGTGCAGGCGCCAGACCTTGGCGATGGGGTGGAGGCGCATCCCGTAGGACTGGTAGAAGCCGTAGCTGCGGATGGGCATGGTCCAGCCGGAGGACGAGGGCTGGCCGCCGGACGACGGCGGACGCGGCGCGTTGGCCGGCGGACGGGCGGCCGCGTTCGCCGCGGCGGCCGCGGCGGCGGCTGCTGCGCGGGCCTCGGCCTGGCGTCGCGCCTCGGCGGCCGCGGCCTCCTGGCGCTTCCGCTCGCCGATCGCGAAGCCCTCCTCGACGGAGATGCGCGAGTCGCGGAGGGTGGTCAGCTGCGCCTGGAGCTCGGAGCTGCGGGCCTCCTGCTCGGCGAGCGCCTGATCCGCCCGGGCCTGCGCCGCGGACGCCTCCTGCAGCTTCGCCTCGGCGACGGCCGCGAGCTCGGCGAGCGCGTCCTTCGCGACGACGGCCTGCTTGCCGAGCGACTCGGCGGTGCGTGCCGCGGTGACGGCGGCCGTGAACGCGGTGTCCTGGCGGTCGGCGAGCTTGGTGGCGGTGCCCATGCGGGCGAGGAGCGCGTCGGCGCCGTCGCCGCCGCTGGCGAAGAGGCGGAGGGAGACGTCGCCGCCGCCGCTGCGGGCGAGCTGCGCGACGAGCTGCCCGACCTGGCGCTTCGCGTCGGCCGCCTCGGTGCGGGCCTTCTCGGCCTTGGTCTCGAGCGCCTGGAGCTCCCCGGTCGCCTGGTCGAGCGCGTCGACCGCGGCGGCGTGCTCGTCCGCGCGCTGGAGGGCCAGGGCGGTCGCCGCCTCGACCTCGCCGGCGAGCCCGTCGATGAGGGAGGAGATGCGCGTCACCTGGTCGGCGGTCGCCTGCTCGCTGGATCGCGCGGCCTGCACCTCGGACCAGGTCGGGTACTGCTCCTCCGCCTGCGCCGCGGGGACGCCGAGGCCGAGGAGGAGCCCGCTCGCGGCGAGCGCGGCGGCGACACGGAGGCGCGGCGCGGTGCGGCTCCGCGGGCGCGGGTCGGCGCGGCGGGAGGGGCGGGCGGTGCGGGAGATGGCGGGCCTCGTCGGTGTCGGTGGAGCGCGGTTGTTTCGACGGTAACCGAATTAGGCGCGAACATCACCATCCACTTTCGTTTCCGCATGCGAGGAAATCCGATGCGCGGCGTCGGGGCGGCACGACCGCGACCCTAGGATCGGGCGGCAGGACGACCCGCGTCCGGTCGGGAGGGCGCATGTCGGTCATCGAGGCGCCGGGCAGCCGGGCGCAGGCGCGCGGGGCCGGGATCGTCACCGCCGTCGTGGGGTTCGCCGGCACCTCCGCGGTCGTGCTCACGGGTCTGACGGCGGTCGGGGCGTCCGCGTCGCAGGCGGCGTCGGGCCTCCTCGCGCTGTGCATCACGCAGGGGCTCGGCACCGTGCTGCTCGCGCACCGCTTCCGCCGGCCGATCACCCTGTCGTGGTCGACGCCCGGGGCGGCGCTGCTCATCGGATCGGGCGCGGTGGAGGGCGGCTGGGCCGCAGCGGTCGGCGCGTTCCTGGTGTGCGGGATCCTCGTGCTGGCGACCGCGCTCTGGCCGCTGCTCGGGCGACTCGTGCGGCTGATCCCGCCCAGCGTCGCCGCCGCCATGCTCGCGGGCGTGCTCCTCCCCCTGTGCGTCGCGACCGTGACCGCGGCGGTCGCGACGCCGCTCGTCGTGCTGCCCGTCATCGCCGCGTGGCTGGTGGCCGCGCGCCTCGCCCCGCGCTGGGCCGCGCCCACGGCGCTCGCGGCGGCCCTCGTCGTGGTCGGGGTCGCGCTGGCCGTGGTCGGGCCGGCCCCGGGCGCCGCGCTCGACGCCGCGCACCTGCTGCCGCGGATCGAGCTGACGGCCCCCGTCTTCACGGTCGCCGCCGCGGTCGCGCTGGGGATCCCGCTGTTCGTCGTGACGATGGCCTCGCAGAACCTGCCGGGCGTCGCCGTGCTCGCGAGCTTCGGGTACGAGACGCCGTGGCGCGCGTCGATGGCGACGACCGCGGCCGCCACCCTCCTGAGCGCCCCGTTCGGCGGGCACGCCGTGAACCTGGCCGCCCTCTCCGCCGCGCTGTCGGCGGCGCCCTCCGCGCATCCGGATCCCGCCGAGAGGTGGCGCGCGGCGAGCACGGCCGGGTGGACGAACCTCGTGCTCGGGCTCGCGTCGGCGGCGCTCGCGACCCTGATCGTGGCGGGGCCGGCGGGCGTCGTGGCCGCGGCCGCCGGGCTCGCGCTCGCGCCGTCGCTCGCGTCGAGCCTGGCCTCCGCGGTGCGGGAGCCGGGCGCGCACCTGCCCGCGGTCGCGACCTTCGTCGTGGCGGCCTCGGGGATCACCGTCGGCGGCCTGGGCGCCGCGTTCTGCGCGCTCGTGGCGGGCGTCCTCGTGCACCTCGCGCTCCGGACGCGCGCGACCCCGCGTGGCAGACTCGATCGACACGAGGAGCGCGACGCCGCATGAGCCACGACACCACCCCCGCATCGCCCGGAGCAGGAGCCGACGACGCCGTCGCGCCCCGCGACCCCGAGCTGCAGAGCACGACCTGGACCCTGGTCCTCGCGCTCAGCGCCGAGCAGGTCTCGGGCGACGGGACCCGGTCCGCCCGCCTGGCCGAGGCGCAGGCCGCGTTCGAGCGCCTGCTGCCCGCCGACCACGTCGTCGTCCGCTGGACCCGCGCGGTCGGCCGGATGATGACCGAGGAGGCGCGCCTCTGGACCCGGTGGGAGCTGTTCACGCCCACGGTCGCGACGCCGCTGAAGCTGTGGTCGGAGGGGTACGTCGGCGACGCGTGGTTCGCCGAGCGGCTCGAGGACGACCCGTTCGTCCCCGTCGTCATGACGGCGCCCGAGGGCCAGGCGGGGGTCGGCGCATGAAGGTCCTCGTCACCGGATCCCGCGGCAAGGTCGGCCGCGCCGCCGTCGAGGCGCTCGTCGCCGCCGGGCACGACGTCACGGGCGTCGACCTCGTCCGTCCCGTCTTCGACGCCGGCGTCGTGGTGCCGGGCCGCTACGTGATGGCCGACCTCACCGACCAGGGCGACGCCTTCGCGGTCGTCGCCGGCATGGACGCGGTCGTCCACGTCGCCGCGATCCCCCAGCCCACCGGCAACCCCGCCCACGTCGTCCTGCAGACCAACCTCATGTCGACGTTCCACCTCATCGAGGCCGCCGTGCGGTTCGGGGTGCCGCGCTTCGTGAACATCTCGAGCGAGAGCATCGTCGGCAACTTCTTCCCCGAGCGGCCGTTCCTGCCGGACTACGCGCCGGTCGACGAGGAGCACCCGCTGCACCCGCAGGATCCGTACGCGCTCTCCAAGGCCTTCGGCGAGCAGCTGATGGACGCGGCCGTGCGCCGCTCCGACATCCGCGTGATCTCGCTCCGCCCGAGCACCGTGCACAACGAGGACAACTACGCGTCGAACCTCGGCGAGCAGGTGCGCGACGCGTCCGTGCTCACGGCGAACCTCTGGAGCTACATCGACGCGGACGACCTGGCCGACGCGATCGTGCTGTCGGTCGCCTCCGACCTGCCGGGCCACGAGGTGTTCTACATCGCGGCCGCCGACAACGCGGGCGGCCACGACTTCGCCGCCGAGCTGCGCCGCCACTACGGCGACGCCATCGAGCTGCGGGCGATCGAGCGCGTGGACTCGTCGGGCATCTCCACCGCGAAGGCCCGGCGCCTGCTCGGCTGGGAGCCGAAGCGCAGCTGGCGCGACCACCTCGACGCCGACGGGAACGCGCTGCCGCGCTAGGCGGATCCCTCCGCGGAGCGACGTCCGCCGCGATCGGCCGTTCGGGGGCGCGCGCCTCCGGGAGGCCGGTCGCTAGCCTCCGGAGATGCCCGCCTACGTCCGCCCCGCGATCGACGCGCCGCCCGCGATCGCCGACGACGGCGTCCCCTCCGGATCCCGCTGGGACGCCGCCGACGGCCCGCCCGAGGACGCCTACTCGCGCACGTCGCGCACCGAGCGGTTCGCCCCGCTGCACGCGGTCGCGGACGCGCTCGTCGCGCACCTCGCGGCGACGCACGTGGTGAGCGTCGTGGAGGGCCCGGATCCGTCGCTCGCCGACCCGCACCCCGACGCCGTCCGCACCGTCCGGCTCGCGCCGCGCGACGGGAGCGGCCGGGTGCTCGCGCTGGAGTGGACGTCGTTCCCCGGGGTGATGCTGCACACCGGCGGGACGTTCACCGCGGCGTTCCCGCCGTGCGGCTGCGACGCGTGCGACGACCGATGGGAGGACGTGGCGGATCAGCTGGAGGAGGCGGTGCTCCTCGCGGCCGGCGAGCTGGCGGCTCCACCCGAGCCGTTCGGCGAGCTCATCCGCTGATCCGCCGCGCGACGACGCCGATCGCCGCCCGGTCGCCCGTCCCCCGCGTCGGTACGCTCACGGGGTGACCAGCCCCGGGGACCCCGCCGAATCCGCGGGCGCGCAACCCGGATCCGCGCCCGGGACCACGCCGGCCGGTGTCGAGGCGGCGGTCGCCGACGCGGGTGACCCGGCCGTCCCCGGCGCGACCGCCGGCGCCACCGCCGCGGGCGCCGCGCTCCAGGTCGGCACCATCGTCAGCGTCAGCCTCGGGTCGTCGCTCGCCGGGCTCGTGATCCCCGCCGTCGGCCCCGTGCTCGTCGTCGCCGCGCGCCAGGTGATGATGGCGGCGCTCGTGCTGCCCGTGGCGCGGCCGCGGATCCACCGCATGACGCGCGCGCAGCTCGTGCCCGCCGTGATGCTCGGGCTCGCGCTCTCGCTGATGAACCTCTCCTACTACGCCGCCGTCGACCGGCTCGGCCTCGGCATCGCCGCGACCATCGAGTTCCTCGGGCCGCTGTCGATCGCGCTGCTCGCGTCGCGGCGCCTGCTCGACGCCGCGTGCGCGCTCGTCGCGGCCGCCGGCGTCGTCGTGCTCACGGGGCTCGAGGGGCGGATCGACGCGTTCGGCCTCGTCTGCGGCGCGACCGCCGCGGTCACGTGGGCCGGCTACATCGTGTTCACGCGCCGGGTCGCGGAACGGCTGCCGGGCTTCCAGGGGATCGCGGTCGCCAGCGTCGTGAGCCTCGCGGTGCTGGTGCCGTGGGCGCTCCTCACGCTAGACGCGTCCGCGATCGACGGCCGGATCCTCGGCCTGCTCGTGGCGATCGGCCTGCTGTCGTCGGCCGTGCCCTACTCGCTCGACACGGTGATCCTCCGCCGGATCACGCCGCGCCTGTTCGCCGTGCTCACGAGCCTCAGCCCGGTGGTCGCCGCCATCCTCGGCGTGATCGTGCTGCGCGAGACGCTGTCGCCGGTGCAGCTGGGCGCGATCGTGGTGGTCTGCGTCGCGGCGGGGGTCGCCATCGCGACGCGCGCCCCGACGTCGCCGCGCGCATCGCGGACGCGGACGCGCCCGACCTCCCCGTAGGGCGGCCGGGCGCGGCGAGCGGGCGTCGCGTCAGCGCGCGCCGAGCTCCGTCAGCACCTCGGCGAGCTGCTCGACGGCCCAGACGAGGTCCGCCTCCTCCACCACGATGGGCGGCGCGAGCCGGATCGTCGAGCCGTGCGTGTCCTTGGCGAGCACGCCGCGCTCGGCGAGCCGCTCGCAGACCGCGCGGCCCGAGGCGAGCGCGGGGTCGATGTCGATCCCCGCCCACAGCCCGCGGCCGCGCACCTCGAGGACGCCGTGGCCCACGAGATCCGCCAGCCGCGCGTGCAGCACGGCGCCGAGGCGACGCGCGCGCTCCTGCGGCTCGCCGGTCGCGAGCATGTCGACGACCGCGTGGCCCACCGCCGCGGCGAGCGGGTTGCCGCCGAACGTGGATCCGTGCTGCCCCGGCTGGATGACGCCCAGCACGTCCGCATCGCCGACGACGGCGGAGACGGGCACGATGCCGCCGCCGAGCGCCTTGCCGAGGAGGTACAGGTCGGGCACGACGGCGGCGTTGTCGCACTCGAAGGTCGCGCCCGTCCGGCCGAGGCCCGACTGGATCTCGTCGGCGATCATCAGCACCCGCTCGCGCGTGCAGATCCGCCGCACGTCGGCGAGGTAGCCCTCGGGCGGCACGACGATGCCGGCCTCGCCCTGGATCGGCTCCACGAGCACGGCGACCGTGTCCTCGTCGATCGCGGCCTCGAGCGCCGCGGCGTCGCCGTAGGGCACGGTGACGAAGCCGGGCGTGAACGGCCCGAAGTCGGCGCGCGCCTCCGCGTCGTCGCTGAAGCTCACGATGGTGGTGGTGCGGCCGTGGAAGTTGCCGGCCATCACGACGATCTTCGCGCGGCCCGCTGCCACGCCCTTCACCCGGTAGCCCCAGGCGCGCGCGACCTTGATCCCGGACTCCACGGCCTCGGCGCCCGTGTTCATCGGCAGGACCATGTCCTTGCCGGCGAGCTCGGCGAGCGCCGTGACGAACGGGCCCAGCTTGTCGTTGTGGAACGCGCGGCTCGTGAGCGTGATCCGCCCGAGCTGCTCGGTCGCGACCCGCACCAGCTCCGGGTGCGAGTGGCCGAAGTTCACGGCCGAGTAGGCGGCGAGGCAGTCGAGGAGGCGCCGGCCGTCGAGGTCGGTCACCCACGCGCCCTGCCCGGACGCGACCACGACGGGCAGCGGGTGGTAGTTGTGCGCGGCGTGCGCCTCCTCGGCGTGGATGGCGCGGGTGCCGGCCTCGGAGGCGGCGGGGCGGTCGATGGTGTCGGTCATGTCCTCATCCGTCCTGGTCGTCACTGGCGCAGCTCGAGCGTGCAGCACTTCACGCCGCCCCCGCCGAGCAGCAGCTCGGAGAGGTCGACGCCGATGGGCGCGTAGCCGCGCTCGCGCAGCGACGCCTCGAAGCCGACCGCCTTCTCCGCGATGACGACGTGGAGGCCGTCGCTGTAGGAGTTGAGGCCGAGGATCGACGCGTCCTGCTCGCTGACCTCGATCGCGTCCGGGTAGCGGCGCTCGATCTCGTCGAGGCTCGCGGCGTCGAACGCGCTCGGCAGGTAGGCGATGTTCGTGTCGTCGAGCACCGCGATCGCCGTGTCCAGGTGGTAGAACGACGGGTTCACGAGGCGGAGGGTCACGACCTCGCGGTCGAAGATCCGGGCCACCTCGGCGTGGCTCGTGCTGTCGCTGCGGAAGCCGGTGCCGGCGAGGATCGTGTCGCCGACGAGGAGGATGTCGCCCTCGCCCTCGTTGACCTGCTCGGGCACGCGCACGTCGAAGCCCGCCTCGCGGAACCAGTCCATGTACGCCGGCCCCTCGGGCTGGCGCTCGGGGTACTGGAAGGCCGCGCCGTACGCGATGCCGTCGAGCGTGAAGCCGCCGTTGGCCGCGTAGACCATGTCGGGCAGGCCGGCGAGGCCGTCGATCAGCTCCACCTGGAAGCCGAGGCCCACGTACGCGTCGTACAGGGTCTGCCACTGGCGAACCGCGAGCGAGGTGTCGGTCGGGACGGCCGGGTCCATCCAGGGGTTGATCTTGTAGACCACGTCGAAGTGGTCGGGCCGGCACATGAGCACGCGCTTCGCGACGGGGGTGCGGGCGGACGTGGCGTCCGCGGGTCGGGAGAGGGTGGAGGGCATGGTGCTCCTGCTTCGTGCGGCGCGCCTCGCGGCGCGGTCGTGGAGGCGGACGATGTCCCAGAGCCCCGAGGGGACGCCTTCCCGTCAGCCTGGCAGGCGCATCACGCCCGTTCGAGGGGATGCGGCGCGGATTCCGCGCGTGCGACCCCTCCTCCGCGCAGGATCCCGCCGTAGGCTCCGAGCATGGACAACCTCGACCACCGGATCATCGACCTCCTCCGCCAGAACGGACGCGCCGGATACGGCGACATCGGCGGCACGGTCGGGCTCTCGGCCAGCGCGGTGAAGCGCCGCGTCGACCGGCTGGTGGCCGACGGCGTGATCCGCGGCTTCACGATCCAGGTCGACCCCGCCGTCGACGGCCTCAGCACCGAGGCCTACGTGGAGCTGTTCTGCCGCGGGACGGTGGCGCCCGACGAGCTGCGCCGGATCCTCCAGGGCGTCCCCGAGGTCGTCGACGCGGGCACCGTCACGGGCGACGCCGATGCCATCGTGCGGATCCGCTCCCGCGACATCCCGAGCCTCGAGGACGCGCTCGAGAAGGTCCGCCTCGCCCCGAACGTCGACCACACGCGCAGCGCGATCGTGCTGTCGCGGCTGGTGAACCGGACGCTGGAGTAGGGGCGGCGCTGTCATCACCAAATGAAGTTCACGGTGCGCGCGCAGCGTCTCTAAGACGCGGACGGTTCCACCCCTGGCCCGGGCCAAGGCGAAGACGCACTTGGGGCGTCATTCAAGAATCTCAGAAATGCGTCACCATCCGTAGTGGTCCGCGAATCCACCGTGCCGCTACCGGACATGATGGTCGCGAGAGGCGCATCCACCAGCTGCTCTCGCTCAAGATCCGCCACGAGAAGCCTGAGCGGCACGGACTCAGGTACTACATACTGCTCCATGACTTGGGCAATGGACGTGATATTGCCGGTCAGTCGAGAGAGCTCCTGGTCAAGACCTTGTCGGCGAAACCAATCGGCCGGGTCGCGGAAATAGGACAGTAGCCGCACGTGCCACGGCGTTAGACGCACTACGAGGTCTATGTAACGCTCTCGTCTCCCGTATGGAACTGCGGACCACGAACCGGACTCGACTAGCACCTCGGCTAAGAGACGCCTCTTATCACGATCTGCCGTCTCCCGAGATGCGCGAATCATCTTTTGAGCTGACACGAAGAACTCATCATCTGTCGGGTCAAATACGCTCGCTAGTCGCCCTTCTACAGCACGCAGTCGTGCGGCAGTCCAGGCCCAAAACTCCTCGTCCTGCTCACGTTGCTTCGAAGCGATAGCCGCGGACAAACCGCCCGCAACCATTCCGCCTACTATGGGTAAAGACCCGATTGCCCCTACACCCACTCCTACCGCAATGCCCTGCGCTGGCCGATTCTCCGGCATTGCTGGATATTGTTCCAATATTCTCACCACACTCTAAAGAGACTTGAATACATTGATTCATGCCGCGCAGCAGACCTAGGCGAACAGCGCCACCAGGATCACGACGAAGATCACGACGAACAGCGCGGGGATCGCGTAGCGGACCAGGTTCGTGAGGCCCTCGGAGGCGATGACCGTGCGCGCCGCGTGCGACGAGGCGCCCGACTCGCGGAGGTCGCGGGCGATGGCGATGGCCTGCGAGTTGACGGAGAACTGCACGGCCGCGCCGAGGGCGCCGGTGGCGAGCAGGATCAGGGCGGCGGCGAGGCGCGTGCCGAGGTCGGCGTCGGCGAGGCCCGTGCGGAGCAGCACCACCGTGGAGGTGAGCAGGAAGATCGGGCCGAGCTGGCTCGTGATCATCTGCTTGCGGGCGCGCGACCACATCGTGATCAGCTCGAGCTCGGACATGCGGGACCTCCTGTCGGCGGCCGGGCGTGCCGCTCCCCCATCCTCTCGCGCGCCGCGGCCCCGCGCATGCCGCCGTGCATGTCGCGCCCGGCGGCGGCCCGCGGCTCGCTAGCCTCGGCGCATGGATCCCGCGCCCGGCTACCGCATCGACCCGGGCTCCGCGGTCCCGCCCTACGAGCAGCTCCGCGCCGAGGTCGCGCGCCGGGCCGCCGACGGCGAGCTGCCGGTCGGCGCGCGCCTACCGACCGTGCGCGCGCTCGCCGAGCAGGCGAGCGTGGCCGTCAACACGGTCGCGCGGGCCTACAAGGAGCTCGAGGCCGACGGCGTGATCGAGACGCGCGGGCGCGCCGGGTCGTTCGTCGCCGCGCAGGACGACGTGCCGCAGGCGCTGCGGGCATCCGCCGCCGCGTACGCGCAGCTCGCGCGGCGGCTCGGCGCCTCCGACGCCGATGCACGACGCCTGGTGGACGAGGCGCTCGCGGCCGGCTGACCCCCGCCGCCTGCTCCGGAGCCCCGGGGTCGCCGCGATTCCACCTCCCGTTCACCCGGAGGCTCGACAGTACGCACGCCGCCCGTCCCGATCGGAGATCACATGCCCGAGTCCTCCCCGGAGGCGGCGACGCCGCACGACGACGCCGCGGTCGCCGACGCCCAGCGGGTCCTCGACCGGGCCGACGCCGTCACTCCCCCGCGCACGCTCGTCGACGTGCTCCGCGCGACCGTCGCCGCGCACCCCGACGCGTCCGCCATCGAGGACGGCGACGGCGCGCTCAGCTACCGCGAGCTCATGGCGCGCGTCGTCCAGGTCGCGGCGTCGCTGCGGGAGGCGGGCGTGGGGAAGGGCGACCGGGTCGGGATCCGCATGCCGTCCGGATCCCGCGACCTCTACGTCACCGTGCTCGGCGTGCTCGCCGCCGGCGCCGCCTACGTGCCGGTGGACGCGGACGACCCCGAGGAGCGCGCCCGGCTCGTGTTCGGCGAGGCGCGCGTCGCGGGCGTCGTGACGGGCACGGGCGAGTTCACGGCGCGCGCCGCGGACGCTGCCGAGGCCGCCGCATCCGCCGCTCTCCGGATCCTCCCCGCCGCCGCCGCGCACGCGTCCACTTCCGCGCTCCCCCTCGTCGCGCCGCCCGCGCCCGAGGACGACGCGTGGATCATCTTCACGTCCGGATCCACCGGCACCCCCAAGGGCGTCGCCGTCTCGCACCGCTCGGCCGCCGCCTTCGTCGACGCCGAGGCGCGCCTGTTCCTCCAGGAGGAGCCGATCGGCCCCGGCGACCGCGTGCTCGCGGGCCTCTCCGTGGCCTTCGACGCCAGTTGCGAGGAGATGTGGCTCGCCTGGCGCCACGGCGCGTGCCTCGTGCCCGCCCCTCGCAGCCTCGTCCGCAGCGGCATGGACCTCGGGCCCTGGCTCACGACGCACGGCGTGACGATCGTCTCCACCGTCCCGACCCTCGCGGCGCTGTGGCCCGCGGAATCGCTCGAGAACGTGCGGCTGCTCATCTTCGGCGGCGAGGCCTGCCCGCCGGAGCTCGGCCAGCGCCTCGCCACCGACGGGCGCGAGGTCTGGAACACGTACGGCCCCACCGAGGCGACCGTCGTCGCGTGCGCCGCGCCGCTCGGCGGCCCGGGCCCCGTGCGCATCGGCCTGCCGCTCGACGGGTGGGACCTCGCGGTCGTCGACGCCGACGGCGCGCGCGTGCCCGAGGGCGGCGTGGGCGAGCTGATCATCGGCGGCGTCGGGCTCGCGCGCTACCTCGATCCCGCGAAGGACGCGGAGAAGTACGCCCCCTTCCCCGCGCTCGGCTGGGATCGCGCCTACCGCTCGGGCGACCTCGTGCGCTTCGAGGCGGAGGGCCTCGTCTTCCAGGGCCGCGCCGACGACCAGGTGAAGGTCGGCGGGCGGCGCATCGAGCTGGGCGAGATCGAGGCGGCGCTCCAGGGCCTCGACGACGTGCAGGGCGCGGCCGTCGTCGTGCAGACCACGAGCGCGGGCAACCCGGTGCTCGTCGGGTACCTCGTGCCGAGGGATCAGGCCGCCTTCTCCCGCGAGGACGCCGTGCAGCGGCTCCGCGTCGCGCTGCCGGCCGCGCTCGTGCCGCTCATCGGCGTCGTCGAGTCGCTGCCCACGCGCACCTCCGGCAAGGTCGACAAGGCCGCGCTCCCCTGGCCGCTCCCGGGTGCCGCGGGCGACGAGGGCGCCGACCTCGACGCCGAGCTGCGCCCGCTCGCCGAGATGTGGTCGGCCGCGCTCGGCACGCCCGTCCAGAGCGCCGACGCGAACTTCTTCGACCTGGGCGGCGGATCCCTGTCGGCGGCCCAGCTTGTGGCCCGGATCCGCTCCCTCGACCCCGAGTTCACGGTCGCCGACGTCTACGCGCACCCGCGCCTCGGCGCCATGCACGCCGCGATGGCCGGTCGCGCGCCGCGGGCCGCGCGCACGGGTCCGCAGGTGGACGTGACGCCGACGCCGCGCCGCACCCAGTGGATCCAGACCCTCCTCGGGGCGCCCCTCCTCGCCCTGCAGAGCCTCCGCTGGCTCGCGCTCCTGCTCACGGCGAGCGCGCTGCTGCGCCCGCTCGGCGGCTTCGACGCGCTGCCGGACGTGTCGTGGTGGCTGCTCGTGCCCGGCCTCCTCCTCTTCGCGACGCCGTTCGGCCGCATGGCGATCTCCGCGGCCGCCGCGCGCCTGCTGCTCCGCGGCCTCACGCCGGGCGACCACCCACGCGGCGGCCGCTGGCACCTGCGGCTCTGGCTGGCCGAGCAGATCGCCCAGCAGATCGGCGCGGTCGGGCTCGCGGGCGCGCCGTGGATCACGTACTACGCCCGGGCGCTCGGCGCGCGCATCGCCGACGACGTCGACCTGCACACGCTGCCGCCCGTCACGGGCATGCTCCGC
>Ga0265798_10008202_pt1 | contig 13367 bp, 12 predicted proteins | sample P3T30metagenome_FD_192430 | JGI IMG/M metagenome (GOLD analysis project Ga0265798, IMG submission 192430) | Plant litter microbial communities from East Loma Ridge, Irvine, California - P3 T30 | ecosystem: Environmental > Terrestrial > Plant litter > Unclassified | place: USA: California...
GCCAAAGTGGTTATTACGGCCAAGAACAATTACAACGCTAAAAACCTCATGCTGATGATAGATGGCAATACCTTTCCTGCTTTGCCCAAGAACAAGCTCTATCCTGATGAGGAAACTAACATTGACAGTACCATGCGCCCATACCTGCTCAACAGTAAAAAGCGCCTGGGCAGCATGCAGCAAATTAAGGAAGTAATTGTGAGGGCTCCTACTCCAAAAGGCCCTACCCATACCGATTACCCGGCCTTAACCGGGTTAAGCATGATGGCCGACCATACGGTAAACGGTGAGCAATTAAAAAACTGCTCTACTTTACTCCTATGTTTACAGGGCATGCTGGCCGGTGTAACTTTTGATAATAATAACTTTTACGTAAGCCGCGATTACAACCAAGGCAAAAAAGTGCCTATGTCAGTGTTTGTAAGGGGCATGCCGGTTGATGTTAGTTACCTGGCCAACCTAAACGGCGCCGAAGTAGAATCTGTTGAAGTATTTTTACGCGACGAATTAGGTTTGGTTAACAATGCTTACCAAACCAACGGTGTAATAGTAATTAACACCAAAGTGGCGCCAAAAGGCACAAAAATAAGCCTGCAAGACCTTCAGGACTTATTGCCACAACCCAACGTGGTGAACTTTACCCCAATGGGTTACAATATATCGAGAGAGTTTTATTCGCCTAAATATGATGTGCCTAAACCTATTGGGGTTGATTACCGCAGTACTATTTACTGGAACCCAAAAGTTATCACAGATAAAACGGGTGCTGCATCATTAGAATTTTATAACGCCGACGGCAAAGGCTCATACCGTGCCGTAATAGAAGGTTGGGATAAAGATGGTAATCTCGGCCGATTTATTTACCGTTATAAAGTTCAATAAGCGAGTCAATGACCAACAATTTGCAGGAATTATACGGTAATATTGATATTTACCTGTTCGATCAGTTGCTTACAGGCACTTATAATGAGTGCCATAAAGTGCTTGATGTTGGTTGTGGCGGCGGGCGTAACTTGGTGTACTTTTTACGAAACGGGTTTGAGGTATACGGCATTGACCCTAACCCCGCAGCTATTGAAGCAGTTAAAGAGTTATCGGCAAGTTTAGCACCGGCTAATTCTTCATATAACTTCATAGTATGCCCCGCTGAGCAAATGCCTTTTGCAGACGGGTTGTTTGATCTCGTTATTTGCAGTGCCGTATTGCACTTTGCACAAAACCATGAGCATTTCGATAGCATGCTCCGTTCTATGTGGAGAGTAATGCGGCCGGGCGGCTATCTTTTTGCCAGGCTGGCTTCTGATATTGGTATTGAAAATAAAGTGCAAAGCCTGGGCAACGGCCGCTATCTTTTACCCGACGAATCTGAACGCTTTTTAGTCAACGAACCAACTTTGCTTCGTTATACCAAAGAACTGCAAGGCCAGCTGCACGAACCCATTAAAACTACCAATGTTCAAAATATGCGCTGCATGACCACCTGGTGCATTCAAAAGCTATGATCAAGTTTGCGTATTTGTGCTTTATAATCCGTTGGCAGTATGGCTTCTTTAACCAGCCAGTCTAATTTAATTAACCGCGTAATTTTGTACCCCCATAACACCGGCTTTAATAATGGCAGGTTTCCTAAGCCTAACAATTCCCTTACCTGCCGGGGTACTAAAAGTATCTGCACCTGTTTCATCAACTGGTAGCGGATGAAGCCTAAATGCTTTTTGTATTGCCTGTACAGGTCTATAGTAAACGTGCTTTTTAAAAAGTTATCTTGCAGTTGCTGCCTGCGTACTACTTCCCATTCGGTATAATTAAGCGGTAAACCGCCAATACGCATGCGGTTTCCCATATTATAAAACACATGGTATACTTCTTCTTTTTCAGCGTCGGTTAGCTTTCGTTCCAACAATTCAAAAGAGCGTACCGAATAATCAATGAGCAGATACAAAACATCGCGGTAAGCCCAGTCGGGTATTTGTGCGCCGCGGGCAGCTTCAACACCCTGATGTATGGCCGTTATCTGGTCTATAGCTTTTAAAGCTGCATCATGCTCTGAAAACAGAATACGCTTGGAGTATTCTACGGTAGAAAACAGACGACCTAATGGGTCGGCAGGTAGGCGGCCGGTAAAATATAGCCAATCAACTGCTTTATTAAGTGCAAACTCCGCTGCCGCACCGGCAAAAATAAACAATACTGTATCGGCTTTGCCCCATATTTTCTTCACAATGGAGCCTTCATTTACAAAATATTTCATACGAACATTTAACGTTTTTTGATGTACTTTATTTGCGTTTCTATGCCCTTGCTAAGCTAATTCTGCCAAAAAAGGTGTAGTAATTTGATTGATGGTCTTGAGGTATTTAAAATACATTTTTCGGATAAACCCTTTAAACGTGTTACCACCTGCCTTGAATAATCTTTGATGTGCAAACCAAACTACCAATGAAGTAGCAAAAAAGAAACACATGTAATACGCTTTACGCCATACTTTTCCAAAAGACGAACGGTTGTCATATATAACGGCCAACCGCTCGGTTTGAAAAGTAATGTGGTAAGCTTCGTCTATCAATATATCGGTGCATATTTGCTGTAATAACTCGCATTGCGTAGCATCTTTAAGTGCCTGATAAAATATCTGTGCGGTGCTTTCTATGATAATGACGGTTAGCGTCCAGGCTTCCATGCTGCTGCAAAAATGTCTGAACTTCCGGAACAGAGAATCGCCCAGATCTTTTTGAATGCGGGGCTGGTTAATGGCATCAAGGTAGCGCCCTAAGTTGTTACCGTGCTTTTGCTCTTCTTTGATAAACAACCTTACGGCATCCACATAATCTGTATCCCTGATACGCCAGGCATACCGGGTAGCCGCTTTAATGAGGTTTTCCCCTTCCGATGTTTCGCCCAATTGCCAGGCTTGCAACGATGGCAGTATGGCGGCAACCTCCTGCTCAGTTATCGCAGGTTTCAAATCCCAGTTTATCTTTGTTTGCGGGCATTCATCGTAAAGTAGCCAATCCAGCTTTTGCTTGTCTGCATAGTTTTATCTATTAAAAGTACTTTTAAATACAAAGTACTATTAAATAATCTATCGTTCCTAATTATATTTTTCATTTTGACTAATTTAACGTTCTTGATGTCGTAATAAGCCCTTTGTTTGTCGCTTACACACATACAATAGTTTATGTCTTTGCAGTATGTTTGCTGCATACATTTTAAATGCGCAACACATGGCTACTCAAATCTTTCTAAATCTTCCGGTTAAGGACCTGAACAGGTCCGTAGAATTTTTCGCAAAACTCGGTTACACATTTAATGAACAGTATACCAACGAAAATGGCACCTGCATGATCGTCAGCGATAATATTTTGGTAATGCTGCTGGTGGAGCCGTTCTTTAAAGGTTTCACTAAAAAAGAAATTACGGATACGTCCATCAGTAACGAGTGTATTATTTGCTTATCGGCCGATAGCAGGGCCGATGTAGACCTCATGGTAAGCAAGGCTGTTGAGGCCGGAGCAACAGCACCTCATCCACCGCAAGATCATGGCTTTATGTACGGCCACGATTTCTTTGATCTCGACGGTCACCTGTGGGAATATGCCTGGATGGATCCGGCTCACCTTCAGAGTTAAGCAAACAGTTATTCATCAAAGGTCTTTCTTTACGGAAGACCTTTCTTATTTATTTGGCATTGTCACTCCCGTTTACCACTGTACAGGATGGCCTGAATTGAAAATTTGTTTTACATTAGTTCCAGCCAATTCTTACTTATGTTAAAATCAACTTTTCTTAAAAAATTCATTCTTCCCGGTGCATTAGCTTTTGCCTGTACTAACCTGCTGTATGCTCAAAGTGCCGATCATTTTTTTCCGAAAAAAGATTTAATGACCATTGGTTCTTATTACTACCCCGAGCAATGGCCGCATGCTTATTGGGAGCGCGATCTGAAAAAGATGGGCGAACTGGGTTTCGATTTTACGCATTACGGCGAATTTGCCTGGGCGTTTATTGAACCCGAGGAAGGCAAGTACGATTTTAAATGGTTAGATGAGGCGGTAGAACTGGCTCACAAAAATGGCATCAAGGTAATTATGTGCACCTCCAGCCCTACCCCACCGGCCTGGCTGGCGCAAAAGCACCCGGAGATATTGATGGTGAATGATAACGGTACCACTATGCAGCATGGTTCGCGTCAGCAAATATCCTGGAGCAGCCCGGTGTACCGGCAATACGTAGCTAAAATGGTGGAGGCCATTGCTAAACATTACGCTTCCGATAAACGAATTTGGGGCTGGCAACTGGATAACGAGCCTTCGCATTACGGCCAGTATGATTACAGCGACGCCGCACAGATAAGTTTCCACAGTTGGCTCAAAAATAAATACAAGGTAATTGATTCGCTTAACGCTACCTGGGGTACTGCTTTCTGGAGTTTGAAATACGATAACTTCGAGCAGATTCGCATTCCTAACGCCAAAGAGCTAATTGCACAGCCCAACCCTGCAGCGGTGCTGGATTTTAAGCGTTTCAGCAGTGATGAGGTAACCGACTTTTTAGGTTTGCAATATAAAATACTACGTAAACATATTCCTGCCGATCAGTGGATCACTACCAACCTGATGCCTGATCATGCCCCGGTTGATCCTACCCGTATGACCAATCTCGATTTCCTGACTTATACCAAATATTTAGTGGCTGGGTATGATAAAGGCTTAGGCCCTCAAGGCTTCCGTATGGGTTCACCTACCAGTATTGCCTTTGCTAATGACCTGTTCCGATCAATTAACGGCACCACTGGGGTGATGGAATTACAGCCGGGCCAGGTAAATTGGGGTAAATTTAATCCGCAGCCTATACCGGGTACTGTGCGTATGTGGATATGGCATGCCTTTGCAGGCGGCAACAAATTTGTATGTAATTACCGCTTTAAGCAACCCTTAACAGGTGGCGAGCAATACCATTATGGTATAATTAGTACCGATGGTGTTAGCGTAAGTACCAGCGGGGTAGAGTATACCCAGGTAATTAAAGAATTAAAGAGTATTAAAAGTCAATATAACCCTAACGCTCAAATGCCGGCCGCTTATGCGTCGCGCTTAACTGCGGTGCTCTACAGCCCCGATAACCGCTGGGAGCAAGACAATCAGCCACAAACCTATCAGTGGGACTACCAACAGCACTTAATGCGCTATTATGGCGGATTAAAACAGCTGAACGCACCGGTAGATGTAATTACCGAAGCCAAAGATTTTTCTAAATACCCCGTGATGGTAGCGCCTGCTTACCAATTGCTGGATGCCAAATTGGTTGCCCGCTGGAAACAGTATGTAGAGCAGGGCGGCCATTTGGTACTCACCAGCCGCAGCGGACAAAAGAACCGCGATGGCAAGCTTTGGGAAATGAAATGGGCCGAACCTATCCATGATCTCATTGGTGCCAAAATTTCATTTTACGACCTGATGCCCGATACGGTGAAAGGCACTATCCTGATGAATAACCAAACTTACAACTGGAACAACTGGGCCGATATCATTCAACCCGATGCTAACACGCAAATTTGGGCTACCTACACCAACCAGTTCTACGCCGGCAGGGCGGCGGTTACCTCGCGCAAGTTAGGCAAGGGCACCGTTACCTATGTAGGCCCCGATACAGATGCCGGTGCTTTGGAAAAAGCAGTGCTGCGTCGCGTTTACCAGCAGGCGGGAATACCGGTGAGAGAACTGCCAGAGGGTGTAATTTTGGAATGGCGCGATGGTTTTTGGGTGGGCGTAAACTATTCGGGAAAGCCTTATACAGTTACCCTGCCGGCTAATGCGAAAATTTTGATTGGCCAAAAGGTGCTGAAACCGGCCGATGTGCTGGTTTGGAAAGAGTAGGGTAAACTCTCTCCGTCATGCTTATGGATATTGGCATCTCACGGGACAGGTAAGTTGATGACTTAGCACGTGGGATGCCGATATTCATCGGCATGACGGAAAACGCTACGGCTTATTTACATAGATCACTTTCTCCCCTTCTTTCACCGTAGCCTTCAAACCGCTTAAATCTACCTGCTCTACCTTATCCAGCGTAAAACCTTTATCAGCAGTAAGCACACAATCCTGAAATACAACGTTGGTAATGGGGCTGCCTTCCAATCCGTGCATATCTCCAATGGCCGCAACCGTACCCGAAACGTTAATTAGCTTTACATTACGCACGATGGGTAATACTTTAGAAGGCGGTTTGATAGGCGGCACCATACGCCAGGCCATGTTAAACTCAAAGGCTTTACGGGTATTGTTAAGTTTGATGTTACGATAAGTAATATTTTCTACCACGCCGCCGCGGCTGGGCTGCGATTTAAAGCGGATAGGCGCCCAGTTACTGGCTTCGGCCACACAATCCTTCACTTCTACGTTTCTAATCCCGCCCGATGTTTCGCTACCCATGGCTACGCCGCCATGCCCGTAACCAAAACGGCATTTCTCAATCAGCACGTTTTCGCAAGGGCGGTTTACCCGCAATCCATCCTCATCCTTACCCGATTTAATGGAGATGCAATCATCGTTCACATCAATATCACAGCCGGTAATATGCACACCGGTGCTCGAATCTATATCAATACCATCCGAACTCGGGATGTTATGATCGGCCGTAATTTTCAAGTCTTTCACCAGCACCTTACTACAGTATAATACATGCAGGCACCATACCGCCTGGTTATGCAGGTTGAGGTTTGCAATGGTGGCATTTTTACAATTTTGAAAGCAGATAAGCCTTGGCCTGCCCAGGCGGGCAGGTCGCGGAGCACCTTCGGGTAAGGCCTGCCTTCCAAGGGCCGTCCATACATCGCCCGAACCATCTATGGTTCCCTCGCCGCTTATTTCTACGCCGTTTAAATCAATGGCGTTGATAAAGGCCGAGGTAAAATTACGTTCCTCGCCTTCCCATCTGGTGGGTATTTGCGGGTAATCGTCCTGGTTAACGGAGCCTTTTAGCACACCTCCTTTTTCAACCTGAAGGTTTACGCCTTTTTTGAGGAATATAGCCCCGCTGATGAACACACCTTTGGGTACTACAACAATGCCGCCGCCTTTGCTGCTGCACTGCTCAATGGCTTGTTGTATGGCTTCGGTATTAAGCGTAGCACTATCGCCTTTGGCGCCATAGTTGGTTATGAGGTAGCGTTTAGGTGCTGATGCTGGTTTCAGTATAAAGGCTGAAGCTGAAATCGCAGTAACGATTAGCAATAAGTATAGTAGTTTTTTCATCGGTGTTTTTAGAAACTTGTAGTTTATTTTATCATGTGCCAAATCCGTCGTTGCGAGCGATAGCGAAGCAATCTCTGTGTAGGCAAATCAAGCGTTTACCTGTCGTGCAGCGATTGCTTCGTACCTCACAAACCGGGTTTTGGTCGAACAGTGAAATATGGTTATCGACGGATAATAATAAATTGGCCATTGCGTCCTGCTATATTCAAGGCTACTTGTGTTTTCCCGTTCATGCCTTTAGAGATTAAAGATTTGATGGTGCCTGTATTGGCATCCCAAACTTCCGCCTTGCCAGCTCCGTTCAACAAGGCATTTACTAATTGAGCTTCCTCTCCCTCGTTGAAAAAAAAGTATAGTTCGGCATCTGCCCAGCGGCGGTGCAGGTATTTTATAGCCGGAACAGCTTTACTAAGTACCACATCGGGTGGCGACATACTTTTGATCACCTTGTCGGTCAGTTGGCCTAAGGTTTCGCTAACTGCTCCATTTGTAACCGGTGCAACCAAGGCATCTTTAAAAGTTTGACCAGCTATTTGTACCGGGCCGCTGTCCAGAAAAATTAACTTGCCACCGCTTTTGACAAACTGTTCTAAACGTTTTAACACCTGCGCAGAAAGCACTTCGACTTGCGGAATAATGATGGTGCGGTATTGCTGCCCGCTCAAATTGGTAAATGCTCCTTTATCCAGCTTAAACACTGATGATAAGCCCTGGTTATCTACAAAGTCAAAATCTATCTGGTGCTCTAACAGCTGTTTAGCTACACTGAGTAAACTACTGTCTGCGTCCTTTTTACCCAGCCACATGCTTTCGGTAGGACAATACAAACCAACTTGTGCGGCGGGAATACCGTTAGCCAACAGGTACGAAGCCCGGTTAGAGTACTCGGCCAGGGCAGGGAATTCAGCATCGGTCAGGTAACTTTTGCCGGGTGCGCGGCCGCTGGCAGATGATGACCAAAACATATACTCGAAGAGGTTAATGCCACGCACCAGTTGCTCGTTTACTACCCAGCGGGCATCGGCTACGGTGGGTTTGGGCGTATAAGCCGCAAAGCTCTCGCTCAGCGAGCGCGGACGACCATACATGTGGGCTGCCGATGAGGCCAGTTTAGGAAAATCGGCCACGGCATCGTACCAGAGCTGATGCCATATCGCATCTACGCCGGGCACCTGCACGTAGCGCATGGTTTTAAAAAAGTCGCCCTCGCTGCGGGCCAGGTCCATCAGTTTGTCTTCATGATTAATGTGCACCATGTATTCCAATCCGTTTTGAGCGCACCAATCGGCCTGTACTTTAAAGAAATTATCGCGAAACAGATCCGACCACACATCCCAATAATCGGCCTTGACTTTCTTTTGCTCATCGGTCATAAAAGGCGCAAAAAATGCAGCCAGGTAAGGGGTTACATCGTACCCCTTTTTTTGCTTAAAAATACTGATGATCTGCGGTGTCCAGGGTGTAAAATTATACTCCGGTTCGTCTCCCCTAAAACCTAACACCGTTTTGCCAAATTCATTACCTATATGTTTCTTGTATTGCACGTGGGTAAACTCCAGGAACTGGCGGGTAGCTTCTGGATTTAAGTAATCGCACAATGAGTTTAAGGTGTCTTTACCTCCGGTAGGGTTATTAGCTGCGCGGGTAACCGAGGTTTTAAAACGGTGCTGCGCAAGTAATACCTGCCAGTTGCCTGCCGGTGCTTTCCAGTTGATTGCACCGTTATTGATCTTAATCAGTTGCTGATTCTTACTTTCTGCATTAACAGCCAACGCGCTAATGATGGATGCATCTAACTTTTCGTTAAGCGTTTCATCCTCTTTGAGATTGATGCGTTTGGCTATCACCATTCCCTGCATGCGCAGATCAGGCCGTTCCTGGCTAAATTTACCACCGGCAAAACCACTGGGATATTTACCCTCATCTATGATCCACAAACGCATATTGCGCTTTTTCAGTTCCTCTACAATGATCTTTACGTTCTCGAACCAGCCGTTGGACAAGTAAGGCACCTTCATACCATAACCGGCCTCGATACTTACCACCCGGATGCCCTGCTTGTAAATGGCATCCAGATCGGCCACTACCGTCTCCCGGGTGAGCGGCCCTTCCAAACCCCAGGTAAGCGTTTCGGCATAAGCGGTAGGGTAATTTTTCAGCATAGCCGCCATAGCTGCATATTTGGGCAATGTTACCTTTTGCCAGGGTTGCTGTGCCAGCGTTAAGTTGGCTGTTAGCAATGCAATACTCCCAAGCAGGTAGTTTTTGATCTTGAACATTAATATTTTCTTAATTGAATTGAAAAGAATAAGATTACAGGTAATTATTATTGAATTGCTTTATTTAAAGAGATTTTCTAATATCTATATGACTCACCACTTTATTTTGAACAGTTCAATATCTTGTTGGGCAAGCACAGCCTTGACGTTTACACTTCCATTATTTACCTTAAGCTTTTGAGGCTGACCTATAGCCTTTAATTGCCCGGCCTTTTCCAGTTGTGCAATTTGTGCCAAACCCGGCTTTTGCGGCGATCCCATTTTTTTCCAAAGTGTATATGCATTGCTGTTTTCCTGGTCTATGCGGTAACGGGTAAGCGTTACCGTTTTAGCAGCAAGTTTGCTGATGCGGACCGCTACAGGTTCGGCAGAAGTGTATTTATCTTCGTCATGGTAGTTCCATAGCATAACCGCCGCCTCGCGGGTGGCTCTGGTAGCCAGGGCACCAATATCGGTGGTGTTACGTATGCTCGAGTCGACCACTATTTTCAATGGATACATGCGGTTGCTGTTAACGGCAACCCTATCACCCTGCATCAGGGCAAACATGCGAAACACATTAAGCACCGGCTTATCCACACCGTTGGTGGCCAAATCGCGGAAACCAAAAAACCAGGGTTGGTTTTCAAACTCGAACGACCAGCTAACGGCACCTTTTAAATTAATGTTATACTGTTGCGCCAAAGCATACACCCGCGCAAACGAGGCGGCTGTATAGCTACTGTACATGGTGCCGTTACGATAAGCATTTTCGGGGTTGGTTTGCATACCGCAGGCCGCGCAGCCTTCAGGGTCCGATTCGCCTATGATGACAGGAATATTCTTCAATTCCGGGTAAGAGGCAATCAGCTTGAAATTATTATCCATATCTTTCAACTGCCTGCCCATATTCATGCGCACCACGCCGTTATAGATTTTGGGCGAACCTTTGGCATGAAACAGCACCGCATCAAGCGGCGAGCCGATTTTCCCCGTTACATAGTTGGTGTCTTTGAGGCAATGTTTTAAGAAAGCGGTTAGGAATTTCATGCCGCCGCCGGTAATATTACAACCGCCTATACGGGCCGTAGGCAGCGCGCGCTTTACACCATCCGCTGCGTAATCATACAATTTGCAAAACTCAGGGACGGTACCTTTCCAGTAGGCTCCGTCGGGTTCGTTCCAAACCTCCCAGTACCAGCTTTCTACCTCCTTTTTACCGTAGCGCTGCACACAGTGATTTACCCATTGGTACACCAGCTCGCCCCACTTTTTATAATCTTTAGGCGGATAAGCCCAGCCTGTTTCTATAACCTTGTAATCAATTCCGGGTTTCCAGTTGTGCTGATACGGCTGCGGATGGGTAGACAAAGCTTCGGGCATAAAACCGATTTGAGCCAGCGGCTTCATACCTCGTTTTACGTAAGTATCAAAAATACTGTCCACAATATGCCAGTTGTAAACCGGCTTGCCATTGGCATCTTCCGTATACATATTGGTCGATCCCCATTTAAGGGCCGGAGTACCATCGCCGCTGGTCATGAGATTATGTGCCCTCACATAAACCGGCACTTTGCTGAAAGCGGCTATTTCCGACAGCAGCTTTAGCCCGTCTTTCATGTAGGTATAGTTAGGTTCATCATAGCCAAACCATGCCCAAATAGGCGTCATGGGTCCGGTTGGCTTACTCATATCAATGTTGATGATGGCAGCAGGAATATTAGCCTTGGTTTGAGCTATACCGGTTTGAGTTACAAAAGCACCCAATAAAACGGCGAGAAGCGTACATATTTTCATGAAGCAGGTTAATTGGTATTACCGCAATTGTTATTTGCGATATATAATAAAAGTAGTATTTAAAGCGATTACTTGTCTTTTAGACACTAAATTTTTACAAGTATTGAAACCATTTCATGACCGTTACAGTACTTGATCAATGCTAAAATGTAAAAAAGAGCTATATTTAAATTATGAAGGCATTGATTTTTAGTTTCTTACTGGCGTTTGTATTGCTTACGGGTACCGCATTTACCTACTTTAAATCTGTTGAGGCCGACAAAGGATTTGCATTAATTGAACTTTTTACTTCCGAAGGTTGTTCAAGTTGTCCGCCGGCTGATGCTTTGGTTGCTAAAATTGGCAGAGAAACGGTAAACCGACCCGTTTTCATTTTAAGCTTCCATGTAGACTATTGGAACAGGCTGGGCTGGAAAGATTTGTACAGCAAAGCCGAATATTCAGCGAGGCAAAAGCGATATACAGGCTGGATGCATTTGAGTAGCGCCTATACCCCGCAAATTGTGGTGAACGGAAAAACAGAATTGATAGGTTCTAACGAAAAAGCACTGCGCCGTGCTATCACCGCCGGTTTAACCAACACCTCTACGGTAAACTTAACCTTTAAGCAGGTTAATTTAAGCCGGCAAAAATTGCAGTTGCAATACGAAGTGTCAAACGCTACTGATAATTATGCGCTTAACGTTGCTTTTTTACAAAACAACGCCCAAACCCAAGTAAAGGCGGGCGAAAACGCGGGCAAAGTCCTTCCACATACCAATGTCGTACGCGAATTAAAGACCATTCCGCTTAACGGACATCAGATAGGGACAGCGGCTATTCCGCTACCCTCCAATTTTAATTTGAAAGATGGCCGGGTGGTTAGCTTTATTCAAGATATGAGTACCGGAAAAATTATGGCCGCAAAAGAGATTCAGTTGAGCGCTATTTGATTCGGCCTGCAGTCTCTAATTTTTGTGTAGCCTTGTAGGCCAGCCACAACGGCACTATGCCTATAACACCAAATGAACAATCAATAAAACGCCAGAACAGCGGAATATGCCTGATAGCCCCGGCAATAAAAGCCAGCGGAAAAATAAGCACACAGGCGATCATGCCAAACTGGATAACCCAAATATTTTTAACCGGATCTTTTAAAGGGCCAACAAACAACAGGGCTAATACGAGGTGTGCAAAAGCCAGCCAATCGGTGCCATAACTAAGGTAAGGGTAATTTGCATTGGTAGTGCGTATGGCTTCGTAAATGGTAGTTAACCAGCTTTGCATCCCTGCGGGGAAGCTATGTATATGCCGGTAAAAATAAGCCAACTCGGTTTCTAACGGAAAAGCGGTAGCTCCGCTGATGAACAAACCGATGATGATGATCCAGATATAAATTCTGATGCGGGTAAGTAATTGTTGTTGTTGGAGAGGTTCCATGTGAGTGGTTGGTTAAAGTAATTGTCATTGCGAGGAGCGGCAGCAACGTGGCAACCGCACGTGTGCTTATTAAACGCTTGCGGTTGCCACGCTACGCTCGCAATGACATGTTTTAATGTTTTTTATAAGGCGCCTTTCGGCCGCCTGTTTAATTACTTCGTTACGTTGCTGCAAAAGTTTATGCAGGTAAGCTTTTAGCACCCAACGATCTACCAGTTTGCCCAGCCAGCCCAAGGGCGACCGGAAAACAAACTCATCGGTCATTACAGTGCCGTTGCCTTTGGCTTCGAAAGCATTATAGTGCCTGAACCATTTAAACGGGCCATTTACCATCTCATCAACGAAATAATGGGGATGTTGCATCTCGGTTATTTGGACGGTCATTTTAAAGGGCAGGCCAAAGTGTGTGGCTTTCCAGGTCACGGTATCGTGCAGGCTCATCTTCCCGGTAATTGTGCCTGCAATGGCTTTTTCCTGATGGCTTTGCATCGACTGCAGATGCAGGTCAACACTGCGCGACAGGTTGAAACAATCCTCTACGGAGGCGTTAATGTAGGTTTGTAAGTTAATGACCGGCATAGCTTAATTTTTAATACTCAAAATATCATGCACGGCATGTTCAGCCTGTGCGTATTGAAAC
>Ga0265798_10008203_pt1 | contig 13365 bp, 13 predicted proteins | sample P3T30metagenome_FD_192430 | JGI IMG/M metagenome (GOLD analysis project Ga0265798, IMG submission 192430) | Plant litter microbial communities from East Loma Ridge, Irvine, California - P3 T30 | ecosystem: Environmental > Terrestrial > Plant litter > Unclassified | place: USA: California...
CACACGGCCGACCCGCCTCCGGCTGCTCCGTCACGAAACGGAACAGCCACACACAACGGGACCCGCCGCCCGCCCCGCCCAGCCGATCCGTCACGAAACGGAACAGCCCCACAGACGACGGAACCCACCTCCAGCTGCTCCGTCACGAAACGGAAGAGCCCCCACACACATCGGGACCCGCTGCCCCCACCTCCGGCTGCTCCGTCACGGAACAGAACAGCCCGCACACGCAACGGGACCCGCCACCTCCAGCTGATCCGTCACGAAACGGAACAGCCCCTACACACAACGGGACCCGCTCCCTCAGCTGAGCGGCACCCGGGGCGAGAGCATGCACCGACGCACCCGCGAGAGCAGACTGGCCCCCATGTGCGGCCGCTACGTCATCGCCACGGCGACCTCCGACCTGCTGCCCGAGCTGCTCGGAGGGCTCGGCGAGCTGCCCGACGACTTCAACGTCGCCCCGACCACCGTGGTGCCCGTGGTGCGCGTCCGCCACGGCGAGCGCGAGCTGGCCCAGGCTCGGTGGGGGCTGACGCCGCCGTGGTACCCCGACCTGAAGAAGCGGCCTCAGCCGATCAACGCCCGGGTCGAGACGGTCGCGACGAGCGGCATGTTCCGACGTCCCTTCGCCCAGGCGCGGTGCATCGTGCCGGCCCTCGGCTACTACGAGTGGGTCGTGACCGAGACGGGCAAGCAGCCGCACTTCGTCCACCAGCCCGACGCCGGGCTCGCGATGGCGGGCGTGATGAGCGCCTGGCCCGACCCTGCCAAAGGCGACGGCGACCCCTCGCGCTGGGTGCTGTCGATGTCGATCATCACCCGTGACGCGCACGTCGCGCCCGGCGAGGTCCACGACCGCATGCCGTCGTGCCTCACGCCGGACGCCTACGACGACTGGCTGGGCGACCACCTCGACGCCGGCGAGCTGCTCTCGCTGCTCGACCGCACCTCCTTCGAGGTCGCCCACGACCTGGTCCACCACGAGGTGACGCGCGACGTCGGGTCGGTGCGGAACACGGGCCCGCACCTCATCGAGCCGCTGCGCTGAGGCTGGCGAGGCCGACGCTCAGTCGACGGGGCCGTGCCCGCGGTCGGGCGTCGCGGCCGGTCCAGGCCGAGGAGGCGGCGGTCCGGCGTCGAGGACCGGGCCGGACACCGGGCCGCGTGCCGGGACGTCGATCGTCGGGCTGACCGGGGCGCCGCCGGGTGCGGGCCGGCCCGTGAGGAGGGCGAGGGCGGTCCGCGGGCTCGTGGCGAGGACGGCGAGCGCGGTGCCGCCCACCGTGGCCGCGGCGGTGAGGACGAGCGCCAGGGCGGGCACGCCGAGGGGGCCGACGAGCCCGGCCGTGCCGGCGGCGACGCCGACGGTGACCGCGGCCTGGACGGGTCCGCGCCAGAGGGCGTGGGCGGACGTCCGGTGCCAGGCGTCGAACAGGACGCTGGTCACGGCGACCCCGCCGATCAGCGAGATGAGGATCGGCGCCGTGCGGCCCTCGTTCCCGGACCAGACGAGCCCGACGACGAAGCCGAGCACCACCACGACGGGCGCCGCGATCGCCTGCCAGGTCATCTGCCGCCGCAGCCGCTCCGTCTCGCTCACCAGACGATTCTCCCCGAGCCGACGCGCCGCAGGGCCAGCCGCGCGACAGACGGGCACAAAGGAAATGGCCCACCCGCAGGGGTGAGCCGTTTTCGCCCCGTCACGCCGCAGAGGCGGCGGCGCGACAGAAGAACACCGCGAACGAAAAAGGCCCTCCGATAGGAGGGCCTTTCGTTCGCGTGCGCGAGGGGGGACTTGAACCCCCACGCCCTTTCGAGCACTGGCACCTGAAGCCAGCGCGTCTGCCAATTCCGCCACTCGCGCGAACTCGAGAACATTATCATGTCCGAGCGCCTCGTCAGAGCACCTGCGGGGGCCGTCCACGCCGTCCGGCTAAGATCGGGCGACCAGCGACCCCCGAACCTGGAGACCCATGGGACTGCTCGACAACTTCGAACGCGGGCTGGAGCGCGCCGTGAACGGCGCCTTCGCCAAGACGTTCCGTTCGAGCGTGCAGCCTCTCGAGATCACGAGCGCGCTGCGCCGCGAGCTCGACACGAAGGCCGCCGTGGTCTCCCGCGACCGCATCCTCGTGCCGAACGAGCTGCTCGTCCGGCTGTCGCCCGTCGACCACGAGGCGATGGCCGCGGTGGGCCCGGCGTTGATCGACGAGCTGACCCAGCTGACGCAGCGCCACGCGACGGCCCAGGGGTACCAGTTCGCCGGGCCGCTCCGGGTGCGCCTCCGCGAGGACGACTCGCTCAGCGTCGGCATCCTGGCGGTCGACTCCCGCAACGTGCAGGGCGACGTGAAGTGGCGCCCGTTCGTCGACGTCGACGGCACCCGTCACGCGATCACCGGTCAGCGCACGGTCATCGGCCGGGGCAGCGACGCCGACATCACCGTGCAGGACACGGGGACGAGCCGCAAGCACGTCGAGATCCTCTGGGACGGCCAGCGTGCCCAGGCCCGTGACCTCGGCTCGACGAACGGCTCGAAGCTGAACGGCCAGCCCCTGTCGAAGGCCCCCCTGCAGCCCGACTCGGTCATCGAGATCGGTCGTACGCGTATCGTGTTCCGCGTGCTCCCCCAGTCCGCGACGCCCGACCCCTTCGACGGGCCCGACGTCCGAGGGGGATCCTGGTGACCAGTGAGCTGACGCTCTTCGCCCTCCGGTTCGGCTTCCTGGCCGTGCTGTGGCTCTTCGTCTTCGCCGTCGTGTTCGCGCTGCGGTCCGACCTGTTCGGGCAGCGGCCGCGCAAGATGCCGGCCGACCAGCAGCCGGGGCAGTCCTCGGCGTCGGCCGCCGCGCCTCCTGCGCCCCGGCCCGCCCCCGCGGCGGCTCCCGCGCAGCAGCAGCGCCCCCCGGCGGCGCCCGCCTCCGACGGGGCGGCGACCCGCCTCGTCATCACGAAGGGCGCCAAGGCCGGCCTCGAGATGCCCCTGGGCGGCGGTCCGCTGACCATCGGACGGTCGCAGGACAGCGCCCTGGTCATCCGCGACGACTACACCTCGACGCACCACGCCCGACTGATGCTCTGGAACGGACGCTGGGTCGTGCAAGACCTCGACTCCACGAACGGGACCTTCCTCGACGGCGAGCGCGTCACGGTCCCCACCCCGGTGCCGTCGGGCGCCACGGTGACGATCGGGCAGACGAGCTTCGAGCTGCGTCGGTAGCCGCCCATGACGACGCCCAAGAGTGCCGCCCTGTCCAACGTGGGCAAGATCCGGTCCAACAACCAGGACAGCGGCTATGCCGGTCAGCAGCTGTTCGTCGTCGCGGACGGCATGGGCGGGCACGCCGGCGGCGACGTCGCCTCGGCGATCGCGATCCGTCGCATCCGCGAGACCGACAAGCACTACACGTCGCCCGGCGACGCCGAGTTCGCCCTGCAGTCGTCGCTGATCGCGGCGAACCAGCTGCTCGCCGAGACGGTCTTCGAGCACCAGGAGCTCACGGGCATGGGCACCACCGTCAGCGCCATGCTGCGGGTCGGCGACAGCATGACGATCGCCCACATCGGCGACTCCCGCATCTACCTGTGGCGCGACGGCGAGCTGAGCCAGATCACGGCCGACCACACGTTCGTGCAGCGCCTCGTCGACAGCGGCCGGATCACCCCCGAGGAGGCGGCGGTCCACCCCCGCAGGAGCGTCCTGATGCGCGTCCTGGGCGACGTCGACGCGGCCCCCGAGATCGACACGGCGATCATCGGCACGCAGCCGGGCGACCGGTGGCTGATCTGCTCGGACGGCCTCAGCAGCTACCTCGCCGAGGACCGCATCGTGAAGGCCCTCGCGGCCGGGCTCGACGCCGAGCAGACGACCCAGCGGCTGGTGAAGGAGACGCTGGACCACGGCGCCCCCGACAACGTGACGGTGGTGGTGGTCGACGTCGACGACAGCGGCGACAGCGGCGTCGAGCCCGCGGTGACCGTCGGCTCGGCCTCCGCGCCGCTCACCTTCGAGGGCGAGGCGGGCCGCAAGTCGCTCCGTCTGCCGACGATCCTGCTGCACCCGCTCAAGGTCGCCTCGACGCCGGAGGACAGCCACTTCGAGCCCGAGTCCGACGAGTACCTCGCCGAGCTCATCGCCGAGGATCGTCGCCGTCGTCGTCGCCGTCGGGTGACGTGGCTGGTGGCCGTCGTGGTCGCCGTCGCGGCCCTCGTCACCGGCCTGTTCCTCGCCTACCAGTGGACGCAGGACCACTACTACGTCGGCGAGCGCAGCGGCACCGTCGTCATCTACAAGGGCGTGCAGCAGACCCTCGGGCCGATCTCGCTCAGCGAGGTGCACGAGGTGACCGACGTGCGCGTGGACGACCTGCCGAACTACACGCAGCAGACCGTCGAGGACACGATCAACGCCGACTCGCTCAGCGACGCCCGCGCGATCGTCGAGAGGCTGGCCGATGCCGTCGATCGATGACCAGCGGTCCTCCGACGAGGCCTCGACCGAGCTGATCGGCCGGCCCGCAGGAGGCGCGGGCGGGTCCCGCAGACCGCCGCGCGCCTCCTCGGACTCGCCCCAGAACCTGACGCAGGCGATCACGCTGCGCCTGCGCCAGCCGGCTCGGCTGCGCAACCTCGAGCTGCTCATGCTGTTCATCGCGGCGGGCATCTGCGCCGGTGCGATCGTGCTCGTGCAGCTCGGCGCGACGGGCGAGATCGACGCGTCGGTGCTCGTCGCCGGCTCGGCCGTGCTGGGCCTCGGGCTGATCTTCCACCTCGTGCTGCGGGTCGTCGCCCGCGAGGCCGACCCGTTCCTGCTGCCGATCGCCCTGACCCTGAACGGCATCGGCATCTCGATGATCTACCGCATCGACCTCGCCTACGGGCGCGACGGGTGGGCGGCCTTCGGCGTCAAGCAGATCGCGTGGACCGTCATGGCCATGACGATCGCGCTGGCGGCGCTGATCGTCATCCGCAACTACCGGGTGCTGTCGCGGTACCGCTACATCGCCATGTTCGTGTCGATCGCGCTGCTGCTGCTGCCGTTGATCCCGGGGCTCGGCCGCGACGGCCTGAACGCCCGCGTCTGGATCGACATCGGGCCGTTCTCGTTCCAGCCGGGCGAGATCGCCAAGATCACGCTGGCGATCTTCTTCGCCGGGTACCTCGTCACCGCCCGCGACAACCTGTCGCTCATGGGCCCGAAGATCCTGGGCATGCGGTTCCCGCGGGCCCGCGACCTCGGGCCGATCCTCGTCGTGTGGGTCGTGGCGATGGGCGTGCTGATCTTCCAGCGCGACCTCGGCACCTCGCTGCTCTACTTCGGCCTGTTCCTCGTGATGATCTACATCGGCACGGGGCGCGGCAGCTGGATCGTGCTCGGCCTCACGCTGTTCCTCGGCGGTGCCATCGTGGCCAGCACGTTCCTCGGCTACGTCCAGGGCCGCTTCCGCGCCTGGCTCAACCCGTTCGACCCGACCGAGTACAGCGCCGACGGCGGCTCGTACCAGCTCGTGACGGGCCTGTTCGGGTTCGCGAACGGCGGGCTCGTGGGCACCGGCCTCGGCCAGGGGCGTCCGCAGACGACGCCGCTCGCCGAGAGCGACTACATCTTCGCCTCGCTCGGCGAAGAACTCGGCCTGGCCGGCATCTTCGCCATCCTGGCGCTCTACCTGCTGCTCGTCTCGCGCGGGTTCCGCATCGGCTTCGTCGGACAGGACGACTTCGGGCGCATGCTCGGCGTCGGCGTCTCGTTCGTCATCGCCCTCCAGGTCTTCGTCGTCATGGGCGGCGTCACGCGCGTGATCCCGCTGACGGGCCTGACGGCTCCCTTCATGGCCGCGGGCGGCTCCTCCCTCGTGGCGAACTGGATCATCGTGGCGCTCCTGCTGCGGCTGTCCGACTCCGTCCGCGACCAACCGAGGCTGGTGATCGGCTGATGAACAAAGAACTGAAACGCGTGAGCCTCGTCGTGCTCGCCATGTTCGTGGCGCTCTTCGTCTCGTCCTCGTACATCACGACGATCCAGGCCGACTCGCTGCGGGCCGACGGCCGGAACTACCGCTCGCTGCTCGCCAGCTACTCGGCCCAGCGCGGCCCGATCCTCGTCGGCGGCCAGCCCGTCGCCCAGTCGGTCCCGGTCGACGACGTCTACGAGTTCCAGCGCACGTACCCGCAGCCCGACCTCTACGCCCCGGTGACGGGCTACTACACGCTCGGCCAGGGCTCGCGGGGCGTCGAGGACGCCATGAACGAGTACCTCACCGGCAACGCGAACTCGCAGTTCTTCGACCAGATCAACTCGCTGCTGACGGGGCAGGACCCGGAGGGCGCGACGGTGAACCTCACCCTCGACCCCGCCGTGCAGCAGGCCGCCTGGGACGCCCTCGGCGACAACACCGGCTCGGTCGTCGCGATGGACCCGGCCACGGGCCGCATCCTCGCGATGGTCTCGAAGGAGAGCTACGACCCGAACCCGCTGGCCTCGCACGACCCGGCCGCCGTCAAGAGCTCGTACGACGCCCTCGTCGCCGACCCGGGCGACCCCCTGCAGAACCGCGCCATCCAGGGCGACCTCTACGCCCCGGGCTCGACGTTCAAGCTCGTCACCGTGGCCGCGGCGCTCGAGAGCGGCGACTACACGCCCGACAGCGCGTTCCCGAACCCCGCGACCCTGCAGCTGCCCGGCTCGACGTTCAGCATCAACAACGCCGAGGGCGGCAGCTGCGGCGGCGGCGAGACGGCCACCATCGCGACCGCCCTGCGCCTGTCGTGCAACATCCCCATGGCCCAGCTCGGCCAGGCCCTCGGCGCCGACGCCCTGTCCGAGCAGGCCGAGGCCTTCGGGTTCGGCGACGACTCGATCGAGATCCCCCAGGCCGTGACGCCGAGCCGGTTCCCCACCGAGTCGGACGGCGAGCCGATCGACGACGCGACGCTCATGCTGCAGTCGTTCGGCCAGGGCTCGGACCGCGTGACGCCGCTGCAGATGGCCATGGTCTCGTCGGCCATCGCCAACGGCGGCACCCTCATGGACCCGACCCTGGTCGACAGCGTGCTCAACCCCGACCTCAGCCCTGTGGAGGACTTCTCCCCCAGCGAGTACGGGAAGCCCGTGAGCACGGCGACGGCCCAGACGATGACCGACATGATGGTCCAGGACGTCGCGGACGGCGCCGCGAGCGGTGCGAGAATCGCTGGTGTCGACGTCGCGGGCAAGACGGGGACGGCCGAGAACGGCACGGGCGATCCGTACACCCTGTGGTTCACCGGCTTCGCGCCGGCTGCGGACCCCGAGGTGGCCGTCTCGGTCGTGGTCGAGAACGGCGGCGGACTCGGGCAGTCCGCGTTCGGGAACAGTGTCGCGTCACCAATCGCGAAGAAAGTACTAGAGGCGGTGCTGAACAAATGAGACCTTCCGGCGGAATCACCTTCGGTGGGCGATACCAGTTGTCGACCCGTGTCGCCATCGGCGGCATGGGCGAGGTCTGGGAAGCCACCGATCTCGTCATCGGCCGCACGGTCGCCATCAAGATCCTCAAGGACGAGTACCTGGGCGACCCCGGGTTCCTCGAGCGCTTCCGCGCCGAGGCGCGGCACGCCGCCCTCGTCAACCACGAGGGCATCGCGAACGTCTTCGACTACGGCGAAGAAGAGGGCAGCGCCTACCTGGTGATGGAGCTCGTCCCCGGCGAGGCCATGTCGACCGTGCTCGAGCGCGACCGGGTCCTGCCCACCGACAAGGTGCTCGACATCGTCGCCCAGACCGCGTCGGCCCTCCAGGCCGCCCACGCGGCCGGCCTCGTGCACCGCGACATCAAGCCGGGCAACCTGCTCGTCACGCCCGACGGCCGCGTGAAGATCACCGACTTCGGCATCGCGCGCATCGCCGACCAGGTCCCGCTCACCGCGACCGGCCAGGTCATGGGCACCGTGCAGTACCTCTCGCCCGAGCAGGCGAGCGGGCACCCGGCGTCGCCGAGCACGGACATCTACTCGCTCGGCATCGTCGCCTACGAGGCCCTCGCGGGCCGCCGTCCGTTCACGGGCGAGTCGCAGGTCGCGATCGCGATGGCGCAGATCAACGAGCAGCCGCCGGACCTCCCCTCGACGGTCTCGGAGCCCGTGCGACGCCTCGTGCTCTCGTGCATCGCGAAGAAGCCCGCCGACCGTCCGGCCAGCGCCTCGGCGCTCGCCCAGGCGGCCCGGGCCCTCCGCCGCGGCGACGTCGCGGCCGCGACCGTGGCCGTGCCGATGATCGGCGCGGCCGGGGCCGGCGACGCCGCCACGCAGGTCTTCTCCGCACAGGACGACCGCACGCAGGTCTACGACCCCGCCGGCACCGCCCAGCAGCCCGCGGCGGGCGCCGCCTGGATCCCCGGCGCCGCCGACCCGGACGCCCAGCGCCTCGACGACGAGGACGACGAGAAGAAGCCGCGCAGCCCGTGGTTCTGGCCCCTCATCGTCCTCGGCGTGCTCGTGCTCGTGGGCGCCGCCGCGCTGATCGCGTTCGCCGTCACCGCGGACGACCCGACGCCCGTCCCCACGACGACGTCGGCGACCCCGCCGCCTCCGTCGCCGTCGAGCACGAGCCCGGAGCCCGAGCCGACCCCGACGACGGTCGCCATCGACGAGAACGCCTACCTGGGGCTCACCGAGGACGAGGCCCGAGCGCAGCTCGTCGAGCTCGGACTCGACGTGACCGCCGTCGACGCGTCCACGCCCCCCGCCGACCAGGCGGCCGTCGGCACGGTCGCCGGGCTCGACCGCAGCGGCAACGTGCCCATCGGGGCGTCCATCACGATGTACATCTACCGTGCGGCGCCGACGCCCCCGCAGCCGACCGGGCCGACCGCCTCCGCCACCAGCGTGCTGGGCGACGGCCAGCAGACGGTCAACATCTCGTGGCAGGCCTACGGCAACTGCCCCGTGGGCTACACGCTGACCGGGTACACGTACTCGATCACGGGCGGCACCGACACGGCCGGCCAGACGGCCGGCCAGCTCGGCACCAACGTGACGAGCGTCGCCGTGAAGTCGGCCACCCCCGGCAACCTGACCGTGCAGTACGTCGCGGTCTGCGGCCAGCTCAGCTCGGCGCCCTCCGCCGGCGTCACGGTCACCGTGACCGAGCCCGAGCCCGCCGACACGACCAGCCCGTCGCCCGGCACGGGCGGCGGCAACCCGGGCGCCCCGGGCACCGGCGGCGGCGACGACCAGTAGCCACCGCGCTGCACCCTGAAGAGGCCACGACCGTCCCCACGGTCGTGGCCTCTCTCGTCCCCGGGCGTCACGAACCGCTGACAATCATCCCTCGGGCGTAGGCCTGCACCCCGTCCGAGGGCCGGGGCCCGGATACACTGGGTGCGGTTCGGAAGGGTCGCGCAGCCGCGGGGTCCCAGAGGGGAGGCTGAGGCGCGTGGTCGAAGGTGTGAGAGAGGGAATCCACCTCCTCGCGAACCGGTACCAGATCGGCGAGCTGATCGGTCGGGGCGGCATGGCCGACGTGCACGTCGGCACCGACGCCCGGCTGGGCCGCAGGGTCGCGATCAAGCTGATGAAGCCGTCCCTCGCCACCGATCCCGCCTTCCGCACCCGCTTCCGCCAAGAGGCGCAGGCCGCCGCTCGCATGGCGCACCCCACGATCGTGCGTGTCTTCGACGCGGGCGAGGAGTCCACCCGCGACCGCAGCGGCCACGAGGTGCAGGTCCCCTTCATCGTCATGGAGTACGTCGAGGGCCGACTGCTCAAGGACATCGTCCGCGAGGGCCCGATGGACCCGGCCGAGGCCGTCCGCGTCACCGAGGGCATCCTCACCGCCCTCGAGTACTCGCACCGCGCCGGCGTCGTGCACCGCGACATCAAGCCCGGCAACGTGATGATCACGCACTCGGGCCAGGTGAAGGTGATGGACTTCGGCATCGCCCGCGCCATCTCCGACTCGTCCGCGACGGTCGCCCAGACCACGACGATCCTGGGCACGGCGCAGTACTTCAGCCCCGAGCAGGCCCGCGGCGAGACCGTCGACGCCCGGTCCGACCTCTACTCGACCGGCGTGCTCCTCTTCGAGCTGCTCACCGGCCGGGCGCCGTTCCGGGGCGACTCCCCCGTCGCGGTCGCCTACCAGCACGTCAGCGAGGCGCCGGTGCCGCCGAGCACGGTGGTGCCCGCCGTGTCGCCCGCCCTCGACGCGGTCGTGCTGCGCGCCCTCGCGAAGGATCGCTTCGAGCGCTTCCAGACCGCGGCCGACTTCCGCGACGACGTCCACGCGGCGGGCGAGGGGCGGGCTCCCGAGCGCCGTCGGCCGCCCGTCGAGGCCGGCTCGACGCTCTTCGGCGTCGACCCGCACAGCAGGGCCGGCAGCGAGGCCGCCCTCAAAGAGCTCTCGTCCGACGACAACGACCGCCCGCAGCGCACCCAGACCCGGCCCCCCGTGGCGTGGATCTGGGCCGGCATCGTGCTGGTCGGCATCGTCATCGTCGCCGTCGTCTTCTGGGTGGCCAACCTCACGCCGCCCCAGATCGACAACGCGCAGACGTCGACCATCCCGCAGGTCGTCGGCACCACCTACGACGACGCGGCCGCCCAGCTCGGCGACCTCGACCTCACGGTCACCCGCACCGAGGTCCCGAGCGACACGGTCGACGAGGGCGTGGTCATCTCGACCGACCCCGAGCCCGGCATCTCCGTCCCCAAGAACACGACGGTCGCCGTGACAGTCTCGTCCGGGCCCGTCACGGTGGCCATGCCCTCGGTCGACGGGCAGTCCCTCGACGCCGCGTGGGCGGCGATCACCGCGGCCGGTCTGACCCAGGGGCAGCAGACCAGCGACTACTCCCCCGACGTGCCCGAGAACACCGTGCTCGAGTCCGACCCCGCCGGCGGCACCGAGCTCGACGAGGGCGCGACGGTCGACCTCGTCGTCAGCAACGGCAAGGTCAAGGTGCCCGACGTCACCCGTCAGACGCTCGCCCAGGCCGTCGCCGTCCTCGACGACCAGCTGGGGCTCACGGTGCAGTCGTACGTCGACCCCGGCTGCTCGGGCGGCAGCGTGTCGAACCAGTCGCTCCCGCCGGGCGACCAGCCGCAGGGCTCGACGATCGAGCTCGGCGTCTGCAGCGCGGGCTGAGCCCGCGGGGCGTCAGGCCGCGGGGCGTCAGGCCGCGGGGCGTCAGGCCAGGTCGACCAACGGGCTCAGCCCACGAGCCGTGACCGCCGCCTCCGGCAGTCCGGCGACCCCCAGCCAGTTGCCGATCATCTGGTAGCCGCCCTGGGTCAGCACCGACTCGGGGTGGAACTGCACGCCGTAGAGGGGCGCCGCCCGGTGCCGCAGGCCCATGATCACGCCGCCCGTGGTGCGCGACGTGACCTCGAGGTCGCCGGGGACTGTCTCGTCGACGACGGCCAGCGAGTGGTACCGCGTCGCCGTGAAGGGCTGCGGCACGTCGGCGTAGAAGGCGCTGTCGTCGTGCTCGACGCGCGAGGTCTTGCCGTGCATGAGCTCGTCGGCGTGGGTGACGGTGGCGCCGAGCGCCTCGGCGATCGCCTGGTGGCCGAGGCAGACGCCGAGCAGGGGCTTGTCGACGGCCAGTGCGGCGTGCACGACGTCGACCGAGACGCCGGCGTCGGCGGGGGTGCCAGGACCGGGCGAGAGCAGCACGGCGTCGTACTCGGCGATGCGGTCGGCGATCTCGTCGTGGCCGAACGCGTCGTTGCGCACGACGTCCGTCTCGGCTCCGAGCTGCTGCAGGTACCCGTTCAGGGTGTAGACGAAGCTGTCGTAGTTGTCGACGACCAGGATGCGCGTCATGAGTCCTCCACGGTGACGTCGGGGGCGGGGATGAGCTCGTTGACGAGGGGGAACACCCACTCGACGAGCGCGTACAGCACCGCGGCGACGAGGACGAGCAGCACCAGCAGCCGCAGCCACCACGGTCCTGGGAGGATACGCCAGAGGGCTCCGTACACGGTCAGCCCCCGATCCCGGCGGCGGCCAGCGAGGCGGGCGGGCCGTCCGCGAGCGGCTGCCACGAGTCGAAGACGCCGTACGCGACGATGCGCTCTCGCGCCGAGAACATGGGGTTGCAGCTGGTGAGGGTGATGAGGCGCTCCCCGGAGGCGGCGGTCACGTCGGGCGCGTCGGGCACCGGCTGCAGCACCGAGACCTGGGTCGCCTGCACGTACTGGAGGTTGCGGAACCGGTAGGTGTACCAGCCGTCGGCCGTCTGGACGACGATCTCGTCGCCGGGCCGAAGGTCGGCCACGGCGTTGAACGGGGCGCCGTACGTCGTGCGGTGCGCGGCGATGCCGAAGTTGCCGACCTCGCCCGGCATCTGCGTCTCGTCGTAGTGCCCGATGCCGATCTTGTTGAGGGTGCGCACCGTGCTGGTGCCGCCGCCGATCGGCACGGCGTAGTCGGCCCCGAACCGGGGCACGTAGAGGTTGCCGAAGGCCTGGCCGTCGGCAGGGGCGGCCGTCACCGGCGGATCGCCGGCCGGGTCGGTCGTCGCGGGGGGCGCCTCCGCCGACTGCTGCTCGAGCTGCTGCGAGAGCTGCGACGCCTGGTCACGGTGCTCGTCGGCGACGACGAGGTCGTTGAACCACTGCTGCCACGCGATGAAGAGCAGGACGAGCACGCCGGCCGTGATGAGCAGCTCGCCGAGCACCCCGACGACGGTCACCCGGGGGCGGCTGCGCCGACGGCGGCGGCGGGCGCCTGCCGGGGCGGGGCGCGCGTCGACGGTCATGGGTCGATCCTAACGGCGGCGCCCTCGGAGCCGGGCCCCGGCCGGCGACCCGTCGTGGGCCTGCACGGACCGTCTCCCCAGGCCCGTCACGGCCGCCACGGTAGGATGTGCGCCATGGCTGCTGACAAGAACCCCACCTCGAAGCCCGCCCGCGCCCGCGCGGACCGCTCCGCCGAGGCGCGCCCCGCGGCCGACGCCCCGAACCCGGTGTGGTTCAAGCCGGTCATGTTCGGCTTCCTGCTGATCGGGCTCGCCTGGATCGTCGTCTTCTACGTCAGCCAGAGCGCCCTGCCCATCGGCACGCTCGGCTCCTGGAACATCCTGATCGGCTTCGGCATCATGTTCATCGGCTTCCTGATGACGACCCGCTGGCGCTGACCTCGGCTCGAACGGGTGTTCGCAGTTACACGGGTGTAAGTATCCCCAGTGTTGATAGACCTGTGGATAACTCGGTGGACAACCCCGGTCGGTGAGCCGGCGGCCTCATGACGAAGGAGGCGGCACCCAGGTGGGTGCCGCCTCCTTCGTCGTTCCTGCCCTGCGTCAGGCCAGCCCGAGGTACATCGCCGAGCGTCCGAGGACGATCAGCAGGCACACGAGGCCGACGGCGACGAGCGCGCCC
>Ga0265798_10008204_pt1 | contig 13365 bp, 10 predicted proteins | sample P3T30metagenome_FD_192430 | JGI IMG/M metagenome (GOLD analysis project Ga0265798, IMG submission 192430) | Plant litter microbial communities from East Loma Ridge, Irvine, California - P3 T30 | ecosystem: Environmental > Terrestrial > Plant litter > Unclassified | place: USA: California...
GAGGTAGCGGTCCAGGAACTCCTCGCCGATCACGCTGGTCTTCATGATCGCCGCGTCGAACAGGTTGCCGCGCAGCACCAGGAAGCCGGCGGCCTCCTTCAGCGGCCGGTCGATCGGGCGGATCACGTCCTCGTCCTCGATCACCGCGCCGCGGCAATTGTCGCCGATGGTGCGCCCGTTCACCGTCAGGGCATCCTCATGGAGCAGCCCACGCTGCATCAGCTGCGCGGCCACCGCCGGGAGACCGCCCGCACGGTAGTAATCCTCGCCGAGATACTCGCCGGCCGGTTGCAGGTTGACCAGGAGCGGCACCTCGAGGCCGTGGGTCTGCCAGTCGGCGATGTCGAGCTCGACGCCGGCGTGGCGGGCGAGCGCGGCCAGGTGGATCGGGGCGTTGGTCGAGCCGCCGATCGCCGAATTGAGCACGATCGCGTTGAGGAAGGCCTCCCGGGTCAGGATGTCGGTCGGCTTGAGGTCCTCGGCGACCATCTCGACCACGCGCTTGCCCGTGAGGTAGGCGACCTCCTGCCGGTCCCGGTAGGGCGCCGGGATCGCCGCGGAGCCCGGCAGCATCATGCCGAGCGCCTCCGCGAGCGCGTTCATCGTCGTCGCCGTGCCCATGGTGTTGCAGTAGCCCGTGGAGGGCGCGGACGAGGTCACCAGCTTGATGAAGCCGTCGTGGTCGATCTCGCCCGCCGCCAGCATCTGGCGCGCGCGCCACACGATCGTGCCCGAGCCGGTGCGCTGGCCCTTGTACCATCCGTTGAGCATCGGGCCCACCGACAGGGCGATGGCCGGGATGTTCACGGTGGCGGCCGCCATCAGGCAGGCCGGCGTGGTCTTGTCGCAGCCCGTGGTCAGCACGACCCCGTCGAGGGGGTAGCCGTACAAGAGCTCGACCAGCCCGAGATAGGCGAGGTTGCGGTCGAGGCCGGCGGTGGGCCGCTTGCCGGTCTCCTGGATCGGATGGACCGGGAATTCGAGCGCGATGCCGCCGGCCTCGCGGATGCCCTCACGCACGCGCTCCGCCAGCACGAGGTGGTGCCGGTTGCACGGCGACAGGTCGGAGCCGGTCTGGGCGATGCCGATGATCGGCTTGCCCGAGCGCAACTCGTCGAGGCTCAGGCCGAAGTTCAGGTAGCGCTCCAGGTAGAGCGCGGTCATGTCGATGTTGTCGGGGTTGTCGAACCACGCGCGCGAGCGCAGGGGCCGTGTGTTCGGGCGATCGGTCATTTCTTATGGGTCCGGTGTGCGGAACTGGTTGAGAAGCGATAGGTGATCACGTTCCGGTAGGTCGAACCCGGATCGAGGCGGGCCGAGCCGAAGGCCGGTTGGTTCGGGGTGTCGGGAAAGAGTTCGGGCTCGAGCGCCAGGGCGTCCGACTGCCGGTAGGCCAGGCCGGACTTGCCCACCGCGGTCGCGTCGAGGAAGTTGCCCGCGTAGAATTGGACGCCCGGCTGGTTGCTGGCGACGTCCAGAACCCGGCCGGATTCGGGGTCCTCGACCCGGGCCACGAGATGCGGCTCGGTCGTGGGGGCGTCGGTCACGACCCAGTTGTGGTCGTAGCCGCGCCCACGGAGGATCTGGATGTCGCGTCCGTCGCGGATGCGATCGCCGATCACCGTCGGCGTGCGGAAGTCGAACGGCGTACCCGCTACCGGGACATGCGCGCCCGTGGGGATCAGCGTCGCGTCCACGGGCGTGTAGCGCTCGGCCGGGATCGTCAGGACGTTGCCTAGGATCGAGCGGCCGGACCCCTCCCCGGCGAGGTTGAAGAAGCTGTGGTTGGTCAGGTTGACGATCGTCGGCTTGTCGGTGGTGGCCTGGTAGGTCACGGACAGCGTGTCGGTGTCGTCGAGCGCGTAGGTTGCGGTGACGGTGAGCGTACCGGGATAGCCTTCCTCGCCGTCCGGGCTGACGTAGCGCAGGCTGACCGACGGCGCTGCCCCGCCCTTGACCTCGGTGATGGTCCAGAGCTGCTTGTTGAACCCGGCCGTGCCGCCGTGGAGGGCGTTGGGCCCGTTATTGGTCGCCAGCGCGTAGGTCCGGCCGTCGAGGGTGAAACGGCCTCCGCGGATCCGGTTGACGTAGCGCCCGACGCTCGCTCCGAAATAGTTGGGCTTGGCCAGGTAGCTGGTGAGATCGTTGTAGCCGAGGACGATGTCGGCGGACTTTCCGGCGCGGTCCGGGACTTCGAGGGTCCGCAGCAGGGCACCCCACGAGATCACGCGGGCGGTGACGCCCCTGCCGTTGGTCAGTGTCACCTCTTCGACCGTCCGGCCGTCCGGCAGGGTGCCGAACACTGTCCGGACCGGCTCGGCAGCCTGGGCCGCCACAGGGAGCGCCGCGCAAGCGCCCAGCGCCACAGCCCCGACTCCACGCATGTGATCTCCCCGCAAGATGCCCGCCTCCCGCTTGCCGATCGTACGCCGGCGCTCCACGCGTGCCGCGGTTGACGTCTTAAACTCCGCTATATACTCATACAAATTAATTTCACAACATGGGGCCACGGCAAAGCGGCTCCCGGGAGAGGAAACGTTTGATGGCAGGACCGATCGCGAGCATCGGAGCGCCCGCGGCGGGAACGGCGTCGGCCGACCGCGGCAGCTACCGCCCGGCCCTCTCGCTGCTCGCGAGCCTCTTCTTCATGTGGGGCTTCATTACGGTCATCAACAACACCCTGCTACCTCATCTCAGGAGCGTCTTCGACCTCGATTACACGCAGACCACGCTGATCGAGTCGGTGTGGTTCATCGCGTATTTCGTGGCCTCGATCCCGGCCGCGAAGCTGATCGCGCGCATCGGCTACCAGCGTGCCCTGGTGGTGGGACTTTGCATCATGGCGCTGGGCACGCTGGGCATGGTCCTGGCCTCCCATCAGGTCTCGTATGCGATCACGCTCACCGCCCTGTTCGTCATCGCGAGCGGCATCACCCTGCTCCAGGTCGCGGCCAATCCCTACGTGGCGGTGGTCGGGCCGCCGGAGACCGCCCCGGCGCGCCTCAACCTCGTCCAGGCCTTCAACTCGCTCGGCACGACCCTGGCGCCGCTCTTCGGCGGTTACCTGATCCTCGGACGCTCGGCCTCGGGCAACCTCGCCGCCGGCACCACCCTGACCGCGGCCGAGCGGCTGGCCGACGCACAGTCGGTGCAACTCCCCTACCTGATCGTGGCGGCGATCCTCGTCGTGCTCGCCATGGTGATCGCGCGCTTTCCGCTGCCCGCCATGGGCGGCGGCGCAGGCGACTCCGCGAAGCGGGCCGCCAAGGCCGAACGCGCCGGCCTCTCGCTCTGGCGCCACCGCAACCTCGTGTTCGGCGTGCCGGCGATCTTCATCTACCTGATCGCCGAGATCGGGGTGTCGAACCTGTTCATCAACTTCGTCTCGCAGCCCGAGATCGGCGACCTCACGCACACGCAGGCCTCGCATTACCTCTTCCTGCTCTGGGGTGGGATGATGATCGGCCGCTTCCTCGGCAGCTACCTGATGCAGGTGCGGTCCGCCGAGACCATCCTGGCCGGAGCCGCCCTGGCGGCCTTCACCGTGATGCTGGTGGCGACCTTTGCGACGGGGTCGCTGGCGATGTGGGCGCTGATCTCCGTGGGGCTGTTCCACGCGGTCATGTTCCCGACGATCTTCACCCTCGGCATCCGCGGCCTCGGCCCGCTGACCGAGGAGGGGGCGGGCCTGCTGATCATGGCGATCGCAGGGGGCTCCCTGGTGGTGGTGCAGGGCTGGGCCGCCGACCGGTTCGGCCTGCAGCACTCCTTCCTCATCACGGCCGCCTGCGAGTTCTACGTCCTGTTCTTCGCGCTTTGGGGCAGCCGGCCGGGCCTGGGCACCTCCGACCGCGCCTGAGATATCGGTCACCACCGACGGTGCAGCGTAACGCGGTGGGCTGCGGTCCTCCGCCGGACTCGAGAAGGCGATCCCATGGAGGCACAGGTCCGCATCGTCACCCGCCCCGAGCGCGACCGGCTCGGCGAAGGACCCGTCTGGGTGCCGGAGCGGGGGCGGCTGTTCTGGGTGGACATCGAGGCGCCGGCCCTGCGCTGGCTCGACCTCGCCAGCGACGAGACGGGCACGCGCCCGTTTCCCGAGCCGATCGGCTGGATCATCCCCCGCGCCGGCCGGCGCGACTTCGTGATCGGCCTGAAGAGCGGATTTGCGCTGTTCGACCTGGAGGCCGACCACGTCACGCCGATCGGCAATCCGGAGCCGGACTGTCCGGACAACCGCCTGAACGACGCCAAGGTCGACTCGGCCGGCCGGATCTGGGCCGGGAGCATGCACCAGCCTGAGACAGCGGTCTCGGGCGCCCTGCACCGGCTCGACCCGGACCTGACCTGGCGTCGGATGGACGGTGCCTACGGCGTCGCCAACGGCCCGACCTTCAGCCGTGACGGCCGGATCCTCTATCACAGCGACAGCGCAGCCCGGACCGTCTTCGCCTTCGACCTCGCCGCCGACGGGACCTTGACGGGGAAGCGGGAATTCCTGCGCTTCCCCGAGGCCTGGGGCTGGCCCGACGGGATGACCACGGATGCGGACGGCTGCATCTGGATCGCCCACTGGGGGGCTGGCCGGATCAGCCGACTGGATCCGGAGGGGTGCCTCCTGCGGGCCATCGCGCTTCCGGCCACGAACATCACGAGTTGCGCCTTCGCGGGACCCGGGCTCGACCGGCTGTTCGTCACGTCGGCGTCGCGGGGCGTCGAGCACGAGCCGTCCGCAGGCGCGCTGTTCGAACTCGATGTTGGCGTAACCGGCCTGCCGCCCCGGGCGTTCGGGGGCTGACCGCCCGATCCCTCGGCCGGGCGAAAGCGATCGACGGGTCGCTAAATCGTGTGGCTCCTTCCCCCGGATGGGGGATGCGGCGCCGGGGTGGCGCGTCTACGGTCCGGCATTCTCCGAGACGAGACCACCTCCAAACCCGCCCGGCCCGTGCCGCGGCGGGTTCTTTGATTGCGGCAGCCTCACGCACGGATCGGTAGGCGGCCGACCACCGAGCCCGACGCATCCCGTACGACGAGGGTCCAGGACGCGCCGGACGCGCCGGTGCCGATGGATCCCGCCATCTCTCCGATCACGCTGCGCGCCTCGTCCAGGGCCTCCTCCAGGCTCTCGGCCTCGACGCCCACCTCGTCCCGGATCCGCTCCCGGTCGTTCTCGACATCGAAGTAGAAGCGCTCGGGCACCGACATCCCCCTGCTCAAACCCTGTGGCGGACGCCAGGACTATCTCGACGTCGTTTAATGGGCCACCGTGACCAACGCCGGCTGCGATAAACCTTAATCTGTCTAAAACGTGAATCGGACCGGTTTACCACAATGCGTCCGGTATTTGAGCGCATCGATCTACTATAGAGCTGAGAGATAGCCCGCCCACCCACACCGGTGGCTCGAAGCGGCGGGGCTTCTGATCTTGGGGCTTAGCCATGTCGACCGCCGATGAGCCGCCTGCCGTGAAGGGAACGGGCGACGGCTCAAACAGGAAAGAGAGGGTGCGGGTGCATATCCGAAGCGTTCTCTCAAAGATCAGTGCTTCATCAATACCCAAGGATTAGACGCGCTGATGGCGGCTTGACCATACGCCCTTGGGTGATGGGTGCAGCGACGGCCTCCGCGCACGACCGCCTTTTTACGTAGCAACGCCCTTCGAAATGGCGGGTTTCTGAAACCTCCAGCCCCGTAGCGCCGTAACCGACCCATGGCGGAAAACACCCCCCTTCGCGCCCATATCCGCGCGGTACTGCTCAGGCTGGTGCGGACGTTGACGGATCGGACCGGTCCGCGCGGACCGACGCCGACCTAGAGCGCGCGCCGCCGACGTGGATACCGGTTCGGCGCAAGCGAGCGCGTCGCATAGGCTCACCGTCCGCGCGCGATCGTCGCGACGGCATCGCCGCTCCGGGGCGTTAACCCTTCGTCAACCATGCGCCGACAGAGTTCCGGACGGAGGGCTCAGCCATGGTTCGACGCCGGGATTTCGATGCACTGAGCGAGGCGCAGATCGCCGCGCGGCGCACGCAGAAGCGCTGGGTCGAGCCCAAGGCGCAGTTCCGTCCCGCTGCCCCGCAGGCGGTGACCGATTTGCTCGACACGATCCAGCACGTGGCCGAGGCGGCCACCGGCGAGCGCAGCTTCTTGCACCTGCGCCCCGTGGCCGGCGGCGGCCGCAGCCGCGAGCATTAACGCCGCGCACCTCTCAAGTCCGGGCCGGCCGATGGGCTGGCGAGCGCCAGCCGGTTCTGCAACAAGGCCGAGATGAGCCGGCGTACAGCCTTCGATCTCATCCCTACCGGTGCGCCGTCCGTGTCCGGCCGATGCCGCGCGGTCCGCGCGCCGTGAGCGGTGCCTTGAGCGCGGACGAGGCGGACGTTCTCCGGCGCCGCACCCGTGACCTCGAGGACGAAGTCACCCGCCTGCGCACCGCCCTCGCCGCGAGCCGGGCGGAGACCCGGGCCGAGGTGCCGCAGCATGAAGAGGCGCCGCGGGACGAGACCGCCTTCGATCGCGCGTACTGGCACAGGTCAGCCCATGTCGACGCGTTCCTGCCCGATCCCGATCCCGAGCGGATCGACGATGCCGAGTTCCACCGGCTCGCCGACCACCTGCCGATCCTGTGCTGGCTCGCCCGCGGCGACGGCCATCTCTACTGGTACAACAGGCGCTGGCTCGATTACTGCGGCACCACGCAGGCGGCCATGGCCGGCTGGGGCTGGCAGAGCGTCCACGACCCGGAGGCGCTGCCCCGGGTGACGGCGGTCTGGGCCGCCTCGATCGCCACCGGCGAGCCGTTCGAGATGGTGTTTCCCCTGCGCGGGGCCGACGGCGTGTTCCGGTCGTTCCTGACGCGGATCGTGCCGCTGCGGGACGCCACCGGCCGGGTGGTGCGCTGGTTCGGCGTCAACGCCGAGATCGGTGCCCAGGTCCGGGCCGAGGCGGCGCTCCGCACCTCCGAGACGCGCCTGCGCCGGGCCCAGGAGGCCGGCGGCGTCGGGGTGTTCTCCATCGACCTCGACCGGAACGTCATCCACGCCACGCCGCACTTCTTCCGCCTGTACGGCCTGGCCGAGCAGGAGACGTTGCCGATCGACGCGGTCGTCCGTCTCGTCATCCCGGAGGATGCCGGACGCGTCGCGCAATGGGCGGACCGGGGCGCCGGCCTGACCGATGCCGACGTGGCCTATCGGATCCGTCGGGCGGATGACGGCGCGGAACGCTGGATCGCCCGCCGCGGCGCGCTCGAGCGCGACCCCGATGGGCGCCCGATCCGGTTCGTCGGGGCGGTGCGCGACATCACCGACCACAAGTCCGCCGAGCAGCGGGCGGAGGCCAACCAGCGCGAGCTGCGCCTCATCACCGACGCGTTGCCGGTGCTCATCGCCTTCATCGACTGGGACTACGTCTACCGCTTCGCCAATGCGGCGTATCAGGACTGGTTCTTCCGCCCGGCCGCGGAGATCGTGGGGCGGGACGTGCGGGTGCTGCTCGGGCCGACCGCCTTCGAGCTGCGGCGCGCCTATGTCGAGCGCGCCCGCGCCGGCGAGGCCGTCCGGTTCGAGATCGCCTGGCCCCACCAGGACGGGCGCCACCGTGACGCCGAGATCCGCTACCTGCCCCGGCGCGGCGCCGACGGTGCGGTCGACGGCTTCCACGTGTTCGTGCAGGACATCACCGACCGCAAGCGGGTCGAGGCCACCCTCCTCTCCGAGGTCACCCAGCGGACCCGCGAACGCGACCGGTTGTGGGAGACCACCAACGACCTGATGGGCACGGCGGGCCTCGACGGCTTCCTCAAGACCGTCAATCCGGCCTGGACGCACATGCTCGGCTGGAGCGAGGCGGAACTGCTCGGCCGGCCGTTCCTGGACGTCGTCGATCCGGGCGACCACGCCGAGACCGCCGAGGTGGTGGGCCGCCTGTCGGCCGGCGAGACGGTGGCGGGCTTCGTCGACCGCGTCCTGACCCGCGCGGGCGAGCGCCGGGTGGTGATGTGGACGGCGGTGCCCGATCCGGGAACCGGGCTGTTCTACATCGTCGGGCGGGACCTCACCGAGCAGCGCCGGGTCGAGGAGCAGTTGCTCCAGGCGCAGAAGATGGAGGCGATCGGCCAGCTCACCGGCGGCATCGCCCACGACTTCAACAACCTGCTGACCGGCATCGTCGGCTCCCTCGACCTGATGCAGACCCGCATCCAGCAGGGCCGCACCGACGCGATCGAGCGCTACGCCCGCGCGGCCTTGTCGTCGGCCAACCGCGCCGCGGCGCTGACCCACCGCCTCCTCGCCTTCGCCCGGCGCCAGCCGCTGGAGCCGCGGCCGACCGCCGCCAACCCGCTGGTCACCGGCATGGAGGACCTGCTGCGGCGGACCCTGGGCGAGCGGATCCACCTCGAACTCGTCACCGCCGGTGGCCTGTGGCTGACCCTCTGCGACCCGCACCAGCTCGAGAACGCGCTGCTCAACCTCGCCATCAACGCCCGGGACGCGATGCCCGAGGGCGGCCGCCTCGTGATCGATACCGCCAACGCCCATCTCGACCACGCCTACACCCGCCGGCACGCCGGCGTGAACGCGGGCGCGTATGTCTGCCTCAGCGTCAGCGATACCGGGACCGGCATGAGCCCGGAGGTCGCCGCCCGGGCCTTCGACCCGTTCTTCACCACCAAGCCCCTCGGCCAGGGCACCGGCCTCGGCCTCTCGATGATCTACGGCTTCGCCAAGCAGTCCGAGGGACATGTCCGGATCTACTCGGAGCCGGGTCGCGGCACGACGGTCAAGCTCTATCTCCCGCGTCACCGCGGCGCCGCGCCGCCCGAGGAGGCGGAGTCCGGTCTCATCGAGGTGCACCGGGCCGAGCGCGGCGACACGGTGCTCGTGGTGGAGGACGACCCGGTGGTGCGCGACCTGATCGCCGAGGTTCTCGGCGACCTCGGCTACACCGCACTCCAGGCCGCGGACGCCGAGGCGGGCCTCGCGCTGCTGCGCGCGCCGGGGCGGATCGACCTGCTGATCAGCGACGTCGGATTGCCCGGTGGCCTCAATGGCCGCCAGATGGTCGACGCCATCCGCCCGGACCGGCCGGACCTGAAGGTGCTGTTCATCACCGGCTACGCCGAGAACGCGACCTTCGGCAACGGCCACCTCGAACCCGGCATGCGGATGATGACCAAGCCGTTCCCGGTCGAGGCCCTGGCCGCCCGGGTGCGCGCGATGATCGCGGGTCTCGACTGACCGCCCATGTCGCTCACCACCCGCATCCTGCTGCTGGTGCTGCTGGCGCTCACGCCGGCTCTGGCGATCCAGGGCTACAACGAGGTTGCCCTGCGCACGAGCCGCGACGCGGCGGTGCGTGCCGACGCGCTCGCCACCGTCCGGGGCGCCGCGGAGGATTTCTCCCAGCTGTCGGAGCGGATGCGCCAGGCGCTCGACCTCATCTCCGGGGATCCATCCGTGCGGGCGCGCGACCCCGCTGCCTGCGCGGCCTACCTGAAGCGCTCCGCCGCCCGGCTCCCGCACGTGATCCTGATCGCGCTCACGGATCCCGCCGGCGCGGTGATCTGCGACAGCGCTGGCTCGGCACCGGGATCCTACTCGACCGGCGCACGCGCCTATCATCACCGCGCCCTGGAAGCCGGCGGATTCGCGGTCGGCGGCTACGCGCTGGGGACCGTCTCGAACCGGCCCTCGATCCACTTCGCCCGGGTCGTGGCCGGGGGGGACGCGACCGACGGCTCCGCGACGGGCGTCCTTCTGGCCGCCGTCGATCTCGACTGGCTGTCCGACCATCTGGAGCAGACCCTGCACCAGGCCGAGACGGCCATCACGGTGACGGACCGCGACGGCCTGATCATCGCGCGGCGCCCGGACGGGGCGGACTGGATCGGCAAGCCGATCCCGCAGGAGCGCGTCGTGATGCGGACGGCCCGGGACGGCGAGGTGCGCATCGCCGAGGGCCTTGACGGCCGCACGCGGGTCATCGCCACGGCCATGCCGGAGGGGCCGCTCTCCGGGGTGCGCCTCGTGGCCGGGCGCGACAGCGCGGCGGCGTTCGCGGATATCGATGTCGCCAGCCGCCGCGGGCTGGTGCTGATCGTCCTGGGCGCGGTCCTGGCGCTGGCGGCGGCGCTCCTGGCCGGACGGATGTTCATCCGCCACCCGATCGATCGCCTGCTCCGGGTCGCGGCCGCCTGGCAGGACGGCGACCTCTCCGCCCGCACGGGCCTGCGCGGCCTGGCGGAGTTCGGCCGCCTCGGGCGCAAGCTCGACGCCATGGCGTCCGCGCTCCAGAGCAACACCGACGCGCTGCACGCCGAGATCCGCCACGGCCGCGCCCTGCAGGAACAGCAGGTGACGATGCTGCACGAGCTGAACCACCGGGTGAAGAACACCCTGGCCACGGTGCAGGCCCTGGCCCGCCAGTCCCGCGGCGCCGAGGGCGTCCTCGAGGCGCGGATCCTGGCGCTGTCGAAGACCCACGACCTCCTGACCCGCGAAGATTGGAGCGGCGCCTCCCTGCGTGAGGTGCTGGAGAGCGAGCTGAACCCCTACCGCACCGGCGCCGATCAGATCGGCCTCGACGGGCCCGACGTCGCGCTCTCACCCCGGCACGTGCTGGCCCTGGGGATGACGATCCATGAGCTGACCACCAACGCCGCCAAGTATGGCGCCCTCGCGGTGCCGGGGGGACGGGTGCGGGTCTCGTGGTCGCTGGCCGCGCCGGAGGGCGGGATACGGCGCCTGCGCCTCGACTGGCAGGAGAGCGGCGGCCCGCCGGTGCAGCCGCCGGCCCGGGCCGGCTTCGGGACCCGCCTGATCTCCGGCGGTGTCCGGCGCGAGCTCGACGGCATGGTCGACCTCGCCTTCGAGGCCGGGGGCCTGCGCTGCCATCTGGATGTGCCGATCGAGTCGGGGCCGAGCACGATCCTGGTGCCGACGCGGTAGGGCGCCCCCTCCTGCCGCAGGCGGCGGGTACCTCGGATTACCCCCGGGGCCGCGCCAACTCCCGGGCATCCTGCTTGACCTGCCGCCACGTCCGCCACGGCTCCAGGTTCGACAGCGCCATCCGGCGAAGGCCGAGCCAGCCGAGCGCGAACGCCGCGACCAGGAACGGCGCCGCCACGATCAGCGCCGCCGGCGCCTCGGAGCCGAACGGCACGGCGAGCAGCTTTACGAGTCCGTCGAGCCCGAGAAAGAACGTGACGATCAGCAGCACGGGAATCGTGCCGACGATCGCGACCAGCGAGACGATGGCCCGGACGTTGCCGTCGATCTCGGTCCGCGCCAGGCTCAGGAGCGATTCCAGATGCGTCGCGCTCTCGCGCAGGGCCGCGACCAGCAGGGCCAGGGTGCCGTCGGCTCGTTGACGCATGGTTCGGGTCTATCCTCTCGATCCATCAGGGCCTGGGCCAACGGAGCCGCCCGCGCAAGCGTTCCGGCCCGCCGCTCACAGCATCAGCAGCACGGCGCCGAGGATGAGGAACGTCGCGAGGGCCGCCAACGCGACGGCCCGGGTGGCGTCGCGGCTGTCGTCGGGATCCAGGCCCGGCGCGGCGGCGGATCGAATCGGCCGGGGCTCCGCCGCCGCGGCCGGAGCCCCGGTCCCGCCGGCCGGCAGGACCGGCGGCGGCGTCCCGGGCTGCTGCTCCGGGAGGATGACCGATCCCGGGATCGCCCGATCCAGGGGCGGTCCGAGGGCCTCCGGCTCGACGCTCACCCCCGCGGCGTCGAGCTCCAGCATCACCAGCACCAGGGCGTCGACATCCATGCGGTCGACCGGGAGGGCGGCCTGCAGGTCGATTGCCGTGAGTGCGCCCCGCGCCCGGCCGAGGGCGATCAGCCGGTCCAGCGTTCCGCGATCGATCGTCTGCGTCATCGCCCGCTCCGGCCTCCGCCCGACCCGCAGGGCCGGTGCTCTCCCGACGAGAACCCGCGAGGCCCCCCGCGGTTACCGCGCGGTCACGGGCCGAGCGCGGGGGCGGCCGTCAGGGCGTCGCCGGAACCCCGGATCGCAGACCGGTGCGTACCGGGCCGGTGTCGGAGCATCGGCTTCTCGACCAAGTACCAGCTCAGGAACCCCAGGGGGGCCGCCGCCGCGAGGGTCAGGATCGCGGCCGTCCAGGGTGGCAGGTCCGGCCGATGGGCGACCAGCAGGTTCTGCACGGGCCAGGCATAGAGATAGAGCCCGTACGAGGCATCGACGCGCGCGGTGGCGCGGCTGAGGGCGTTGGGGCGCACCGCCAGGGCGAACCAGAAGATCAGGTAGCCGCCGAGAATCGCGAAGGCCGGCTCGGCGAGCGGCGGGCTGAACATCAGCGGCAGGAGCAGCGACGCGGCGGCGGCTGCGCCCCGGCCGGTATAGGCGATCCGGTCGCCGAACAGCTGGAAGGCGCCGCCGCAGCAGAACACGAAGCTCAGGCGGATCATCTCCGACAGAACGCCGAGCCCATGCCCGGGCTGGCCGATCGGCAGGACGAGCCAGCGCAGGGCCAGCACTCCCCCCAGGCCGGCGAGCAGGACGAGGTAGCGCCGCCGCCGCCGCAGGGCGCGCGCGCCGCCGACCAGACCGAGCAGCAGGTAGCAGCCGAACTCGCACGGAATCGTCCAGAGCGATCCGTTGAGGATTGGATAGGGCAGCGCCTCGAACGCGCCCGGAACCACCGGCATCAGCAGCAGCGACAGGCGCAGCACGGTCTCGGCGGGCGAGATCGCGGCCAGGTCGCCGCCGCCCAGGGGCGCGACGACGGCGATGCAGACGAGGGACGCCACCACGAAGCCCGGATAGATCCGCAGCGCCCGCCGCTTCAGGTAGTCGGAGAACGAACGCTTGGCGCGGTAGCTCGCGGTGATCAGGTAGCCGCTCACCAAGAAGAATCCGTCCACCGCGACCTCGCCCAGCGACAGCGTGCCGAACACCTGCGTGAGCCATTCGCGCGACCGATTGCCATCCGCCAGCTCCGGCGCGTGCGAGAGCACGACCAGGATCGCGAACAGCACGCGCAGCGTGCCGAAATTGTTCGCCGCTCGGTCTTCCCCGCCGACCCGCTGCGACACCCGCCTCGCCCCATAATTCCCTAGCGACCACCAAGGACCGGGAAACCGCACGCGAAGACAAGACCGCCAGGGCAACACCCTGCAGCCATCGCGCCGCCGACGGCCGGAACCGGTTCGGTATCTGGTCCCAGTCCGGACACGGACGCAGGCAAAGGCAGCCTCACCCAGACCGTTGCACTGGCGCCGCGGTTGGGTTAGGAAATCGACGCGGCTAGCACCCGTAGCTCAGCTGGATAGAGCGTTGCCCTCCGAAGGCAAAGGTCACACGTTCGAATCGTGTCGGGTGCGCCAATTTTCCAATATAAAT
>Ga0265798_10008206_pt1 | contig 13362 bp, 16 predicted proteins | sample P3T30metagenome_FD_192430 | JGI IMG/M metagenome (GOLD analysis project Ga0265798, IMG submission 192430) | Plant litter microbial communities from East Loma Ridge, Irvine, California - P3 T30 | ecosystem: Environmental > Terrestrial > Plant litter > Unclassified | place: USA: California...
ATGCTCAGCTTTCTGGTGTGCAAGCTGAGCCTGCAGATCGGCGTTTTGCTTCTGAAGCAGCGCGAGTTGTGAATCTGATGGGCGGCGGAGGGATTTGACTTCTTTGCGTAGGGAAGCGAGTGTTGACTTTAGGGATGCCGTTTCCGCGGTTTGGGCGACGAGGGCGGTGCGGACGGATGCTAGTTCTGCGGACGAGGCTGGAGAAGGCTGCTTGGACTGTGCGTCTTCTTGTGCTGCGATGGTGGAGCTTTCGTCGTCGTCATCGTTGTCAAAAGAGGTGGGGTGGAGACTGCGACGGGCGAGCAGGTCATCACATTCTTGCCTGGTCTTCCTAAGTTCCTTTTGTAGACGCTTCCTCTCGCTGCGCTCTTGGTCGAGTAGGCTGGCTGCTTTGCGTACGGCGTCCTCTGCTTTGTCGCGGGTATCATGCGTCATGGCTTCATGGCCTTCCTTCAGGTCTTCGTGCTGGGCGCGAAGCTCTTTGTACTTGGCCTCCGCCTCGGCTTTCATCTCCTTCATCTTGGCGAGTTTTCGGTCGAGGTCGGTTACCCGGCGATCGGCTTCGGCACGGGCATCGTGTAGACGGTCGTTGGCGTCCTCAAGGTCATGTTCGACGCGTTCAGCGTCGGCACGGGCCTTTGCTACGTCGCGGTGGGCTTCGGCAAGCTGTTGGCGGAGGCTTGTCATGCCGGCTTCGAGGCTTTGGATCCGGCCTAGGGACGTGTTTAGGCGTTGTTCGTTGTGTTCTTGAGCTTCCATGTATTGCGATAGTTGTTCGTCTTTGGTGGCAAGGTCGTGTTTGGCCGACTGTAGTTGCGACTGTAACGATTGTATATTTCTTTCGAGATCGGCTATATGGCGGGCTTGGTCGTTGTCAGATTGGAGTGGTGTGCTGGTTGATTCGAGTTGTGACCGGAGGGAAGTTATTTCGGATTCAAGATCCCTGATACGTGCCTTAAGATCAGCTGTGCGGTGCTCACCCTGTTCTTGCCCAGCAGAGCCTCTTCGTGCAGTTTCCAACTCCGATTGTAGTGTCCGAAGACGAGAGCTAAGATCGAGGTTTGTCTGGAACAGTTGCTTCTTGGCTGCCATATCAGCCTCGGCGCATTGTACTTCAAACCGCGCCGTCGAGAGGTGAGCCTCAAGCTCAGTGATGCGTGTCGCATGGCCTCGCGCCTTGTTCTCTGCGTCCTCACGCGCAGCTCGAGCCTCAGAAGTGGCAGATTCGAGACTTGATTGTAGTGCTTGCGCGCGCGCCTGGACTGAAGAAAGTTGCTCGGCGAGCATTAGGCGCTCCTTGTCAGCATCGTCTCTGTCCTCGGGCTGTCGCAATTGCGCCTTGTTCAGGTCCTGCAGTTCTTGCTCATGCAAACGCCGCGCATTTGCCAATTCTTTTTGCGCCTCCTCCAAACCCAGAGTTTTCGACTTGACCTCTTCAGTAAGTCGTTGTTTTGATTCCTCGAGTGCTTTTCGTTGTCGCTCGAATTCTTCCACCATGGTCTCCAGCTTCGCCAGGTTCTGGATGCGCATCTCCTCTCCAAACTCTTGCATCTTAGTCTCGAGCGCGTTTTCGCGCGCCTTCAAGTCACTGTCCGCCGCTGCGCGAGATGCTTGGTGGTCTGCAGTTTGCTGAGCCATGCTCTTCTCCAAACTTGACACCCTCTCCTTTTGTCTGTAGTTGTCTGTACGTGCGCTTTCGAGATCGGAGCGAGTGTAGGAGAGAAGCGTCTCGAGTTCGGTAATGCGGGATCTTGACTTCGACTCCTGCTGCTCGAGCTGAGATTGTAGTTCCATGATCTTGTTCCGCGCGGCATCCTGCTCGCTCGTGTCGATGATAGCCGAAGTGTGTCGTATGACTGTCTCTGCGGTTGGTTTCCGCGGGGTATCATAGTCCTCGACCGTTGGCTGGAGAGAACGCGCTTTGGGCGGTGAGGACCTGGGTACTTGTAAAAAGCTGTGTCTAGGAACGTGTAGGGGCGTGCCCGTGATGGCGCCATCCATCTCCGTGTCTGGAAGATTGCTGAGAAAACTCCGGACCTTCTCCTCGTTTTCCATTGACCGTTCAGACGGAGGTTTGCTGTGTACGCGCTCGCCTGTGGTGCCGTTTGGGCGCCTTGTTGGCGAAGCGGTGCGGGATCGATCGTCTCTCCGTTGCTCGTTGCGATCCTGTGTCGGCCTGTCGGTCGCATTCCTCGCCACTTGCCCCTCACTGTCCTCTTGCATTGCGTCCATTCTAATCACAGGCCGCTTCGTTTTTGCTTCTTTTCGCGACTTTATCTGTGCCAGCGGGAGATCTGCCGTCATCCAGTAGGTCATGTTCATCGTGAAGTCTTCCGGCCCCTCAATCTCGCTCGTGTCTACATGGTCGACAGGCGGCCGGTGGCTGTTGTCTAATTCGGTAGACTCGAATGTCGAATTGAGGCCCAAGGCATCCAGGTCCATCTCATATTGCGATCCATCCTGCGATGGCCGACGCGCCGGGCTGCGCTGGGGCGACTGGAAGCGCGTGGGGCTGGCCGTGTGCGAAGAATGCGTGCGCACCATCTTAGCCGCGCATGAGACTCTAGGTATCGCGATTTTTGAGAGGTTAAGATGCGATAAGAATTATGCTGCAACGTTGCGGCTGTTGTTTGTTGTGACAACGCGACATCGCGAACTAACGCGACGCACGGGCGGGGTGAAAGAGGGCCGACGTGTCACCCCACCTTACTCTAGGCAACGCGTTTCTTACGCAATTTCATCTGGTCAATCACTAACATGTTTTGAGTGAGATTTTGTACTTTTTTGTACATGTTTACAGCAGTCTTCTTTGTCCTTGATCGCACCTACTGCCTGTAAATGGTATAGAATCAATCTTGGTAATCATGCAAATTGAGCCTGTTTCCCAAATTCGCCAATCACAAGGTGTAGTCCCAGTCCACGCACCTATTGGGGCTGTATATATGTTCCCGTCTGTACCTACAATGTACTTCTCCTGCGCCGCTGCTTGTCCCTGGCCAACCTTTCAACCACCTCCTCGACCTTTGCAAACTGCTCGTAGTACCTGAGACTCTCGGGATTGGCCAAAGTCCCGCTTGCCTTGACCTTCTGGCCAGATACAATCTGCTTGACCGGTAGCTCCACTTTCTTCAGATTCACGGTGGTCTAAAGGGGTGGTTTTTTTTTTGGTTAGCATTGTCGTACCTCGATTGAAAAATGGTTCATCCATGCAGTTTGACTTACCGGAATATCCCAAGTTTGGAACACATATCGAGGGACATGCCTCTTGCTCCTCTCCTGACTGATCTTACTCTTGATCCGCTCTACAAGCCCTTCCCTATATGCAAATCCGTCGTTCATCTTGAGGAACAAGATGACTGTCTCGTCGGTATCCTCTGGTCTCCGTTGGCCGACGCATAGACTATCTGCTACCTCTGGAAAATGGGTTTCGATGACGCTGTAGATATCTGCAGAGCCGAATCGAACACCAGATGGATTCAGTACGCCGTCGGCACGGCCAAGGAAGGTGATTTGTCCTGTTAACGGGTGAATCTGAATGAAGTCGCCGTGTGTCCATACATGGGGAAAGCGAGTATAGTATGCGTTTCTGTACCGGTCGCCACTATCGTCGCCCCAGAAGAAGACGGGCTGGTTGGGGAACGAGGCGGTGGCGACGAGTTCACCTGGCTCGCCATCTGGGACTGCAGCCCCAGGGCCGGTCTCGATCGAGCTGTCGTAGACTTCCACCTTCATACCCAGGCATGGCCCCTGGCAGCCTCCCGCATAGACTGGCGTCAGGGGGTTCTCGATGCCGAAACGGCCCGCCAAATCGGTTCCACCAGAGATGTTGCGAAGATGGACATGAGCAGGGAAGCCCGTGTCGTAGAACCACTCAAACTGCGCTTCAGGGAGCACCATGCCTGTAGTAGTAACACTCTTCAGATGCGTCAAGTCCAGGAAGTCGCGGGGTTTGATATTGCGCTTCTGCAACTCATGCAGGAAACGTGGTGAAGTGCCAAAGTCGGTGACCTGCTGTTGTTCCAGCATGGATAAAAAACCCTGCGGCGAGGGTTTAAAAGGCGAGCCATCGTATAAGACGCTTCGAACACCAAAAAGACACATCTGAACAGTGACCAGGTACATGATCCAGCCAGTCTGTGGCTCGTCAGCCAAATGGAAACTCTGTGGCAGAGGAAACCCTTACAGTGGTGTATTGCAAAACGACACTTTCCGGAGTCATTTCCTTGTGAAGTATGCCCTCTTTGCAAGTGTTTATGAGTACGCCTCCTGTGGAATGCACGATACACTTTGGCATGCCGGTAGTACCGCTGGAGTAGACGATCAAAAACGGGTCGTGAAATGCGACTCGCTCAAACTCGAGTTCTTCATTACCACCTGCACAAGCCAAAAGGTTGCTCAGAGTTTCAGTCCTGCTGAAACCCTCAATGTCCGCAGGGCGGTCAGTGAATCGAGGCTGGACAACTATCCCTTGAAATTCGGTCACCTCACCCATGCCAGCAATGACTTCCTGGATTTTGGGTCGGAGATCAATTGTCTTGGCGTTGTAAACAGTCCAATCGTCTACGAAGACGTATTTGGGCTTGATCTGCAAAAGTCGTTCTAGTATACCTTTGGTGCCCATGTCTGTGCTACTAGAGCTGAACAAGCCGCCAAGACTTGTGATGGCCATGAATGTGATGTATGTATCGAAACTGTTGCTGGCTATCACCGCGACTCGGTCGCCTTTGCCTACTCCTCTTGCACGAAGTGAATTGGCCAGCAGACCGACGCGGCGGCGTAACTCACACCATGTCAAATGCTCGACTTCAGTGTTGCCCTCGCGTATCTGGGTCAAGGCAATCTTGTTGTCCGCTTTGTTTATTGTAGTGCGGATTGAGGCATCTTCCAGTGCTGCAGAGAAGAGTATGTTTTCGGCAAAGTTGAGGGTTGTGCCGTCGAACCAGCGCGGGTTGTTTTGCATGGGTATGGATGTGTCTACGGCCTGTTCCAAGCGTGTTAGCCGAGCTGGCGGTGAGGAGGACGTGATTTGGTGGATTTGGTTTGGAAGATGAAGATGAAAAGTGCTTTTGTACACTATACATACGTTAGTGTAGCTTCCAGAGTAGATGAGCCCGCTAGCGGCCCAAACGTCGTCCCAGAAATGTGTGCGATGGTGCCCAACACTCCATGAGTGTAAGTCTTGGAAGGTCTGTTGTCGCTGTTAGTAGCCCTTTTTTCTTCTCGTTTTCCTTCCTCAACACCTATTCCAGAAGAAAAAAAAACGAGAAAGCAAACCCACCTGCATCTGCAACCCATGCCTTGCATTAGAGTCCTGCATAAAACGCCACATGGCTGTGGATGTCGGGTCGGGGTGTTCCCACAACTTGCGCGGCAAGCGGCTGTGGCCATGGTAGTGATGGTTGTTGTCGTGAAACTGTTGGCTGATATGTGGCTGCGTCGCCGTTTCCGCAATGAGTTGCATTCTTTTTTTCTCGAGAAAGCAAATAAATCAAACAATGCGGGGAGGGGCGAATTCCGAAGAAGGTAGTATTTTGAGAAAAGGGGTGTGTTCACGTTTGGTGCAATGACAACAGTTGGGAGTGCGTACAATAACAACAACAACAATAACAACAGTCAATTAGGATTACTATGATAGCAAGTGTGATGGGAATTTTGAACCAAGACAGGAGAATAGGTAACGAGACTCTAGTGTCTACCCATCTAATAGAATCTTCGGCAATTGGACTGCGGGGATGCGAATCGGCAAGTACCTGACGATCTGTTTATTGGGACGAAACGAGCAAAAATGCCAAGAGTTGTGCAGAAGCAGCCATGCCAATGTCCTCATCCCTATTGACAAAGATGTATATAACAAGGAAGCCGGCTGCTTGTGTTCACATGTAAAAGGCTGTTGGGAAGGGATGCAAAGAGGGAGATTAGTATCGTGGCCGAGTACGTAGCGCATGCAGACTGTTGTTACCTACCCGTGTGCGGTGATCTTGGATGCTGGGTGCGCTGCGGGGATGGCGCAACCAAACTTTAGCAGGCCGTGGTAGTTTGTTTTGATTTCCTTCTTTGCTTCCCATGTGGCAATGTGAACATCTGCCGGGAGTATTTGTTTATATTGACGGGCATTGTGTTGCTGTTGTTCTTCTCCCACTCCCCTGAACGAACGCGAATGCTATAAGCGATCGGTGAGGGATGGGTACTTCTGCTTTGCGATTTCGGCCTCATCTCCGTGTCTCTCTGCTTTTGCTCGTACAGCGGGGCGGACAAGTCTCACCTTGAAGTCGGAGTTCCTAGTTTGTGTACCGATCAACCGTGCCCAAGACGACAGAGGCATGTGGACCCACGCAAGAAGCATATACGATGAACTGGTGACATCCGCACAGGAATATCGATGTACTCTGTTGAGTCCAGCGATAACCCGACTGCAACCATGCAGTGATCTTTCATCAACTCGAACCTGGACCTTTGCAAAAAAAATATTGTTTCCTCTTGCAAGGCCAGCTCTGCTGACGAATGCGGTCGGCTGCAGCCATATCCCTGCCAATCGGGTAATATGAATACTAGTATACGGTGGCTTGCGCCATCGATGCATGATACCATGGGCTATGGTGATATCGTACTGGAGCCGGCATATTCACCCCTGTGGCATCAGGTGATGCTTCTACCTGAAACTCGCTTCGATCTCGTTGGTGGTGTGTTGATCTGGCTACATATGAAGAGATATTCGAGAATGTTGGTGCTGCACAATGATGACGGGAAGACGCATATAGTTGGGCTCATGGTGTGATTGCCTCGCATTGGAGTCCTCTCGGTGCATGTCATGGTGTTTTTGCAACGTGTGTGGTTTTGATCGCTCACACGACGTCTACAATAGACCTTTCGATAGTGTGGCACGTGCCAGGCGGCGGACATTCACGCGTCTCAACGATGACCGTTCGCCGTTGTGGCTGAGGTTCGGAGTGCACAACTTCCGGACTGAGGCCTCACCAGAAAACCGTCACAGAATGATTGAAACATTCTCATGTAGCACAGCGCATGAGTCGCTTCCGAGTCAGCATAAACGGGGCTGTAAAGCCGAGATGATTGGAGGCCGTCAGCAGATTGACGACAAGCATGTCTGGAGGAACGAGCAGATGCCCGGTTGAGATGTGGAGGATCGGGAGCATGCCTGTGTAGCTCCGATGAACCGGAAGACTGGGTGTTGTTGAACCCCGTGTGCGGGTTACCTCAATCGGAACGTCAGCGTTGGTAGGTTGAATTGGGCATGGTGCATTGCCGGTTGGCGTCCTGTCAGAAGCATGAATTTTGTAGCATAATTGTTTCCGCACCTTGTTCTCGCCATGGCAATGCAGTGGGATATGCCGGCCGTGGCTTGACCGGCTAGAGGGGAGTCGCCGGTGTTTGGCGTGACTTTGGCGAGAGCAGCTGTCGTGGCCAGGTTGGGGTGCTCAGGGTCGAGACTCGGTGGTAGCACGACGTATGAGTGAGCGTGGCAATTTTGAGCCGGATAGTACAGCGATACTGCAGCTGAGACAAGCAGGTGTTGGACGCAGGGTCGAGGCGGCCTGTTTGACCATGGTTGGACTCGGCCAGCGGTCGTCTGGTGCCATGCGAGCGGATGGAAAAAGAAACATGAGGCTGAAACAGACGTTGGTGTTGGACAGCTTGTCGGTACGGTAGGCGGACGTGATGACGCAAGAGAAGATGGAGTGGATTGATGGTGTAAGCCTGGAACCGCGACCGAAACAATGCGGTGTAAGGCAGGAAGCGGCTGTAAGATGTCAGACGGGTAGTGTGTTATGCGATGGGGGTTGCCGGACACGCGAGACAAGCTGAGGGTTGCCTGTTGTGCATGCGACTGCAAGCCTCGCGATGGCTGCCCAGACATACACACACACACTGGGTCGAGGTTGTGGGTGGTAGCTGGCACGGCCCTCAGGTCCGGTTGAGCAGGTGCTAGGGTGTTGTCCTAATATGTCCAGATTGGCGAGAGCCATGCTAGTGGCCGAATCCGGCCACGAGCCTGACGGTTTAGGCAAGCAGTACCGCAGCAAGCAGCGTCTTGCAGTCGGTTGCGGGCAGGGATCGTCGTCGCAGGAGCTGCACGAGCGACATGTCTGGCTTGAGTCGGGGTAGGCAGAGTGCAGCAGAGTTTGCAGCAGATAGCGCCAGCGTACAGGCGTAGTTCAGGGTAGAACAGGGTAGAAGGACAGGCAGAAGGGGGTGGATCCTGCATCCTGGTGCCGCCGTGGGTGGTGGCGGTGTGGGCAGCTGGCCAGTGTTGTAGGCGCGAATGAATGGCACGGCAGGGCAGACAGAGCTGGCGGCATGGCGGTGACGGCGTTTTGGCCCGACGCGAGAGAGGTACCTGAGCAGCAGGAGAAGGAGAAGGAGAAGGAAAAGGATGCCAAGCAGAAGAGGTTTGGGGGGTTCCGCAACACCACTGCATGCAAACATGGGCGCCGCGAGCCTGGTGTCTTCTCGCATGCCTCGTCATTCATTGTCCACCGCCGTCCAGACCGGGGCCTACTTCTTTCTCGCTCGCTCGCTCGCGGACGCGTCGGAACAAACTCCACCCGCCTGGCATGGGCTTCTTCTCGCAAGCACAATGGGTTTGCCCAGGGCATGATGGAAGGCGTCCTCTTCGCGGCAGTCCGCGGCGCTCAGTTCCCAGCCGGAACAGCCTGGTGCCAACGCACACACAACGGGTGCAGCGGGCAAAGGAAAAAAAAAAACACCCCCCATATGGACGTTGGCGGGGATCTCGATGGATCCTGTGCGGCTATGGCGTCGACCGTCTCTGGGTCAACCCCACACAGCGCGAGCCGGTTCGGATTTGGTGGACGCTGAGTGGTGCTGCCCCTGAGCGGCACAGGAACACCTGTCAGGCTGGTGTCGACGAGGCGGACATGCCTATTGTGCGTGCTCGAGATGAAGGGGGAGGGCGATCATGGCCGCGTGCCGTGCTGCTGCGACGGCCGACAGCGCCTCGCATGCCCTTTTTTTTCTGGCAACCAAACACCAAGCAACCAGCCGCTCCACCACCTCCCACGCGTTCGCTGCGACGTTCGACTTTGCTTATCGCCCGCTCCTCTGTGCTGATTGCGTGGGCGCCGTCGAGGTGAAACGCGCGGCAGGGCCAGTCACATCAGCCCGTCTTCGCACATCATCACCACCCCTGGCCGGCCGCTAAGCCGCGAGGTGCAGGCTGGCTCTCGCGCCTCGCTCAAGGGCTCACGGCTCAAGGCTCAAGGCTCAAGAGGTTGCGCCATCGCCCAAAAGTCGCCAGGCCGTCGGTGAAATGATGAATGGGCGCACTGGCTCCGTGACCTGACTCTTAGGTTCCCACGTTCCCTTGCTAGCCCGCCCGTCGCCCTGCTAGCCTGCTCGCCTGCATTTGAAACCTCGACGGCTGCCAGGCCCCAGGGGTCCCTCATTCCTTGGAGCTGCAAAGTGCTTGCAATATATACACCCGTCGCCAAAGTGTCCAATATAGCGTCGGCCGTTCTCCCCTCCCACTCTTGGTCACCATAATACCCCTAGTGCCCCTCCACCACCACACCACACCACGACTCGCACTCGCACTCAAACCGGCTGCGTCGCCTCTGCGAGTTTACTGTGACACCCCGAGTCTCACTCAGACGGACGCTTGCCTTGTGTCCCCAAGCCACGCCCTCCTCTTCCACCATTGGCGCGTAGGACCTGCACGCCTCTGGTTTCAACCCGAGCCAAACTACCGCCCAGTCCGATATATCTATATACCGCGCCGCTGAACAAGCTTTGCCCGCCGACTCTCGTTTCCCCCTCCCCCACCTCGCAACCATGGTCGACATTGCCGTAACCTCGCAGCTCTCGCAATGGTCCTTTGCCAAGCCTGACGTTGTCGCACGCCCACAGCGCCAGAGCACCGACAGTTCCGCCTCGAGCCCCAATCTGTGCGACGATGTGCCCGAGACGCTACGCATAAGTAGCGCAGCATCACCGGACTCGAGTCCGCCCGCCGCCGGAAACGACACCACCGTCTTGCAGAAGCGCTATCTCTCCAGCGAGGAGGACCTGACGGCCGACGATGGCTCCGACTCGGACTCGGAATACGACTACGACCAGGTCGTCGTCCACGACCTCTCCAAGCAGGCGCGGAGAATGTCCATCTCCCGCTGGGACAAAGGCATGAGCTGCGACATGGCCGTCTTGGTCTCGTATGCGCATGCAGGCCGGCCCAAGGTAGTCGAGATGGATACTGCACGCCCGACCATTCAGCAGCGCTCGGCTTCTGTTGCCCAAATTCCAGTCACGGCCGCAAGCAGGCTGCGAAAGGCAGACGAGGCACAACGCCTGTCTCTGAAGCTTCCTCCAGTCAACCGCATGCCCTCGTCTCCCATTTCGCCCACCAAATCGCTCGCTGCCGACACCGAGACCCGACGCCCATCCACAAGCCACAGCCCAGTCACCTCCAAGCTCAGCGCTCACCCCGACTCTGCTTCGTTCTCCTCATCCTTCCAGACTGCATCCAACCGCAGCTACTCACCCGCACCCAGCGAAGCCCCCCGTCGACCCTCGACCTCGACTGCCGGAGAGGCTGTATCGTCGGCGCGCTCTTCACTCTACATTCCCGCAAAATCGCGTCTCGACCTCTCCAGGATCCAAACAACTCAATCGGCCGCCTACCCGGCCTCCAACAGGCAGTCGTACCTCGCACCCCTGACACCAATGTCCCCTGCCCTTTCCTTCCTCAGCTCGGACCCCTACGAAAACTCGACCAACAGTGCTGCATCGCCAATCATCAAGAAGCCCGCCACGCACAGGCGACTACGCTCAATCTCCATGAAGTTGTCTCTGGCCAAGATTGCCATCACCCCAGCAAAGAAGCCATACGATGCCCGCATCAACGGCAAGGCTCCACCGACCCCCGTCACCCCCATGACGCCACAGACGGCACCCCTGGACGGAGGCGCAAACTTCCCCAGCCAGAACAAGATCAGACGCGCATCGACAATCCTCCGACCAAAGTCGCGCGGCGCCGATTCCAAAAGAACACCAACACCCGAGTCCGCACCTCCAGTCCCACAAATGACGGCAAGCACAATGCAGCAAAAGCGATCGACCACCATGGGACGGATGCTACCTCGCGGCGCCAACGAGCGGGAGCCGACGCTCATTATCCCGCCGTGCCCGGAGAGCGACTCTGCCTCCATGTCTAGCATGAAGAGCCGTGCGATACGACGTCGCAAGTCACTAATGGATTTCATGGATTCCCTGTAATAGGCCACGCGCATGGACATGGCCATGACTTCTTCTCCCTTTACCACCCAACGTCGAATCTCTACAAGCGTATAGACGACTTTGCTCACCATTATGCAAACACCACATTACCTTGTACATGTCACACCCGCCTTACCTACATTCATCGCAACCTCGGCCTGGATCCGCTTCTTACCTCTGTTTCATTCCATCGATTTTCTGGTTGATCCTTTTTACTCTGGCTTTTGGCTTACCAACCGCATAATACCCGGCGTATCTATGGCGCAACGATATGGCATCTCCTTTGATCCCTCCGCTTATTCATCGAGCATTTCTCGTTTCTTTTCTCTTTTTGAGCACAAAGAGGTCATGACATCCCTCTCTCCTCTCTCTCTAGCTTCTGCCCTGTTGGCTACTGCGAAGTGTTCGCCGCCAACACAGCTTTACCTCTATCAGTCCGTCGCTATCTGTGCAATGCATTGCATTGCACCACAATCTGTTGTTGTTGTTTTTGCTTTTTTCCCGCTGCCCCACTTGTGGCTCTGGCTTCTGAAACGAAGACTCATGATATCCCATTTAGTAGTTTTATTTAGCGAGACGTAGAATCAAGCAAGAAATCCATCCATCGCACGATTCAATTCACAATCTATGTTTGTCTTGTGATGTCGTCTTTGTCCTTGGCAATTTCGGAAGAGACGATTAACCTGCGACACTAACCCAGTCAGTGCACGCAGCGTTACCCCCATGTATGTGAAATGACGCAATGAAACAGCAACACCCTGTTGCCTTGCGCGCGCTCTTTCTCTTTCTCTCTCTCACATACTCACTCACTTTGCCCTCTCTCCTATTACTGCACATACCCCAGCCCTATCGCCGTAGCCCAAAACTACCCCCGCCTACGTCCAATCCAACCATCCATTCGGCCTCAAAGCTCTACCAAACACGCAATCCTGCCGTACAAACCCCCGAGACCCGTGTTCTCTAACGACGATGACGTCGTCTTCTATCTTGCCCAACGGACTCCCCCGTTTTTTTTCTTGGGCCTCCATCCCTTCGTATCCGGTAATCCCTGCCGTTTGGGGGGACGGGGGGGGGGGGTCTATGTCATGTAGGTAACCCACATTGATACCCGCAGTTGCACTCGTGGCTCGGCGGTAATGGCACATCATCTACTGTTCTGTATTGCACCTATGTACAATCCTTCCTTTGACCGTTTTTTGAAAACAAAAAACCATGGTCCCTGAGGCTGTTGTTGGCAAGGGCCCATGCTAGGCCAGGCTAGGCTAGGCAAACGGGGATTTATTCTGTTTTGGGCATTTGTGCTGCGATGTTGCTTACTTAGTTGGAAAGATGTGTGTGTGTGTGGGTTGGGTTTTTCATCTCTGGAAAGGGAAACGGGAAAGCGGGGGGGGGGGTTCATTGCATCAAAAGTTTTCCCACACGTCAACGTCTCAAGGCGTTGGAAGACAAACTGGTTGTTCCCTGCAAACTGAACCCCAGATCTCCAGCAGTCTTTGTTTCGCAAATGCGACAATGACAATGACAGTGACAGGTCTGTGCGTGAAGGTTGCAGAGAAAGCATTGCCCAGGTTGCATTTTTCTTCCTTTGGTGGGTGGGTGGAGAAGAGACAAGTTGTGCGGGCCCTTTATCCCTGTCGTTGAAGCACAATTGCCCGATCTGTGAGGGCGCGAGATGGAGATGAGATGCGGGAAACGGGCCTACTGCGGAGGGGGGCGCAGAGAGAAGAGGGATTGCGTGTCAGCTGGTCATGGCGAGTAAGGCGTTTGCGTGGGGGTTGCATATGGTGCAGGAATGTTGGATGGATGGATGGATGGATGAATGGGTGGGTAGGGAAGGTGTAGAGGTGCTATGCGCTATGGTGAGTGTTGGATGTTGGATGTTGCGTGCTGGGTTTGGGGTGGGGATGTCCGAGTCTGGAGACGAAGAGAAGGGCGCGTTGTCGGGTAGGTCATTTGAGGCTTAGGGGACTATCAAAATCACACTGTTTTTACTACATGAATATAGACATGTATACGGTCATTGAGTAATCATGATCTTTCTCTACTCTATCTGTTCTACATACGAACCCAAAGCCACTCCATAACACCGTCTTTCTCTCTGCCATCACTGCA